>ERZ650308.16-NODE-16-length-105860-cov-9.853060_pt1 | contig 105860 bp, 140 predicted proteins | sample MGYA00376244_ERZ650308 | MGnify/ENA primary metagenome ERZ650308 (study PRJEB26733, sample SAMN07839295) | wastewater metagenome | biome: small river; feature: stream; material: water | place: USA: North Carolina | collected 2016-04-26 ... | reverse complement strand
GTGGCTCGGCATTAAAATCGTTTCCCACTATTAAGACGTATCGCGTAAACCGCTGTCACCCAAAATCAGACTAGTCAAAAAACAGACTAGTTAAATAATTAGTAATCTCTAACTATATATTATTATAACACGGCAGACATAACTAAGTAAAGTAAATAATTAATAGTGTTGTTATGTCTGCCGCTTTAACTGCTGTCTAAGTATATATTATACTGTGATTGGGTCAGAGTTGCAATATCAAATTTTCTGACCCTAAATCTCAACAGATTTTGTCAACCAAGGCTTGGAGGACTTCGAGGTTAGCTTTTTCCAAGCTCTCGAACTGTTCTGCTGGCACACCACATTGGTACGCCAGCAAGTCTACCAAATTGGCTTTCTTGACGCGAGGTGCTGTGGGCTTGGCTTTGGTTTTGTATACACCTTCGCGGCTGAGCTTGGCCACTACACTGCGAGTGGTTTTGCCAAGAGTTTCTGCGATAGCTTCCACAGTCATGCCAGCTTTGTAGTCTGCGACGAGTTGGAGGGTTTGTGCTTCGGTGTAGTTTGTTGGAGTTGCTTTAGTCATCATATGTCCTTTAGTTGGTTTCTGCGCTGTTTAAGTAATTATTATACCGTCAAAAGGGAATGTCGTCAAATTCAAATTTTTCGACTGGTGTGTTGGTATCCTTGAGATTTTTTGGAAGCTCGTAGTCTTTTAATTCCAAGAACCACTGCTCCTGGTCCAACCTGAAGAAATCGTTTGTTTCCATGTTATTTCCCTTTCAATAGAATTATTATAAAACAGTTTTACTTTTCAAACAAATTTAAATTTCTGTACTTGCGTGGAATTTGGTTCGGCACTATAAAATTCACACTGGCACTACACTATTTAGATTTTGCACTTGACTTAGCACTGGCGCAGGGCCACACTCAGAATTTTTCACTAGATTTAGCACTTAGGCGCAGAGCGCACCTAAGTAGTACAAAAGTACTCATTTTCACATTGTGGGACAGCATTTCATATGGTGAAATTTGCCCGTAATGAGAACGATTCGCATCGGTAATAAGAATCATTCGCATCTGCATGGTGGCATGGAAATTGCTATTAGCAAGAACCGTGCCAGCGCGCGGCGCAAGAATCATACCCGACTAATTTACTCGGATATAAAAAATTACTTGACACCGTGGCCAAAATTATGGTATAATTTTGGCGCAGCAAAAAGTAATACTTTTGTTTGCAAAATTTCTTGAAAACAAAAGTATACATTTTTAAGCCTTTCGGCTTAGATTGGCTTAGAATTTGCCAATGCTGAAAAAATCTTTTCCAGTGCTGTTTTATTGGCTTTTGTAAGGCTTTCGATTTCATTTTCTGAAAGTTTCAGAATCGCGCCGATTGCATCGGCGTGAGCGTCTTTTTTAACCACGGGAGCGCCCGTTTTGGTTTTGTATTCTTTTGCCTTATAAACTTTTTCACGGCTCAATTTTGCCACAATAGAGCGAACCGACTTATTCAGTTCAGCCGCGATTGTCTCCACGGTGACACCCGCCGAATAATCGGCCACCATTTTAGAAGTTTGTTCGGCGGTGTAGTTGACAGATTTGCTAGTCATTTTAATTTCCTTTGTTGTTGAAGATTCAATTATATCACAGTTTTCGGGGTTTTTCAAGATTTTTTAAATTATTTACAAATAATTTACCAAACCAATTACGTTAGCCAAAAAGAATACAGTTTGCAAAGCAATGTAATTCTTTTGTTTCTGCTTAATGGCCGATACCATTAGACAAAAAGAACTAACAAAAAAGAACGGATAGCCAAATTGTGCAAACTTTAAGGCTACCAAAAAAGCGCCAATGATGCCAGTTATAGTACCAAAGGTTTCAAAAAATTTAATCATCGTTTAATGTCCATTGTGTGGAAGGGTTCGGGTTCTAGCCCATAGTTTACCATAATTTCACGCCATTTTTTACCGTGGCCACAAATTTTTTCGCTTTCACCGTACAAATTAAAATCGGCTTGGTGTATAATTTCATGTGGCAAAATTACGTCAATCATATTATTGGCATATTTCTTGCTATGATTGAAGAATTTAAACCCTAGTTCGATTTTGTTGTTTTGTTGGTCGTTCAAGCCCGCCACGCGCCACAATCTGCCATTAAGGGAAATTTCAGGGCAGTCAAAATTTATCAAATTGGGATAAATTTCGCAAAGTGAATCCCAAATTGTAGCGGCTTCGCGTTGAATTAATCGGGTAATGATCTTTTTGTCCATGTGGAAATTATAACACCAAAAACGCCCAAAAACCAAAATATTTATTTTATTTTATAGGTAGTTTCCCTATTGACACGGATGCCAAAATTGTGGTACAATTTTGGCGCCCCAAAATGTAATACTTTTGTTTCCAATTTTTTCTGGAAACAAAAGTATTACATTTTGTTTTGGGCAAAAAATAACCCGCCGAAGCGGGTTATAAAATGTTAACTTTTGTTTCTGGTGGGTTTTATTTTGTAAAACAAAATAACCAAAAGAAAAATTAGGTTTGCCGTATAGTTGAAAACCAAAGGCCACAAAAGGGTTGGCAAAACGTAAACAAAAGTAAACACCTCACCAAAAAACCACATCCCCAAAAATCCCCACGTTAGGCCGTCAGAATTTTTTGTGCGGTAACTTTCCACGGCTTGAGGCAACCCGCAAAACGCAAAAAGTACAGAACCAAGCCAGCCGATAATTTCCATTTTTTACCCCTTATAAATTTCGTCTTTTGTTGGTTCATTATAGCACGATTTTACAGAATATTCATCCAGTAATTTTTTATCGTTGTATAAATGCAACAAAAGAGCAAAACACCACAAAATTTTCATTTTCTCAAATGTAGGCCTTTCGGCCTACATTCTCCATTTTATTTTGCTTTGAAGTGGTCGCGGGTTTGAAATTCGCGCCAGTTATAAGGTGTAACCTTTTGTTTCCAATCGCGTTTTTTGAGAATTTCGCGCAAAATCGGCAATTCAAAATCTCGCGCGTCTTCCAGTGCCGTGTGTGGTTCGGTCAAAAATTCGCCATTGATAAAACCACAAACAATTTCGGCATTAGTTTTGAAAGTCATATTGCCAAATTCTGTAGGGGCATTAAACGCATGGTTTGCAAGACAAAATTCTTTGAATTTTTTAGTATTACAAATATTGCCAACAGCCGCTTGCCACAAACAAAAGTTCTCAGAAAACCCGCCCAATTCAATGCCAGTATTCGCGCATTTTGATTTATCAAAAGCCAAATTATAGGCGGTAAGAGTTGGGTTATACTTGCCAATGGCTTGATTAATCCAGTTATTCACGGCGGAAACAGAAGCTAACATTCGTGAGCCTTGATTAAGCATTTCGTTGTATTTTGCTTTTTTGCTTTGTGCATATTCAAAAGACCAAAGACCCTTTGCATTTTTATCATAAAACAAATCGTATGCGTCAAAGTGGTTTTTTAGCAACACCGCGCATTGATTATAAATTTTGCCTTCACGATCACAAATCACAATGGCAAAATCGGCCACGGTGTCTTGAATTGTGGTTTCAGTGTCGAGAATTGCAAAGAATTGTTTTTTAGCCATTTTGTTTCCAAATACCGGAACCGCCGGATTTTCGCGGATTGTAGCGTTTTGCTCCAATGAATGTATTATATAGGAAAAAACCCAAAAAATCACGTTTGCACGAAAAAATTTTAAAAATATTTTTTGTTGTATTTATGCAAAAATAGGGTTTTCCCTATTGACACCCGCGCAATTTTACTGGTAAAATTGGCGCCTTTGGAAACAAAAGTATTCATTTTTAAAATGTAACCTTTTGTTTCCAAAAGAAAAGCCCCTTTCGGGGCTTGGGTTAGTGGCCTTGAACGCTTGGGATATAAACCCCACGAATATCAAAACGATCACAAACAGCTTTTAGATAATGAATATTATCTTCATAAAAAACAAATTCAGCATCTTTGAATGTTACCAAATTGAAGAATTTAGCCAAGCCATTAATTTTTAGCATTTTACCTGAAATATCCGAACCCTTGGGGCGTGAAATAAAATAATCAGGTTCGCCCAAAATTTCCTTGACAAATTGCCAATCTGGTTCATTCATTACCCGCGCCGTGGCAATGATAACATAACAATTTTCATCATTCAAATCATTTTGATATTGTTTGAACATGGGCAACAATCCGTCATCCATAGCGCGGTATTCATTTTCGCGCCAATATTCTAGGTCGATTCGTTCGCCGTTTTCATCGGTAATTGTCCGATAACGGTGGCTAGAATCCACAATCGTTCCATCCATATCATAAATTGCAACACGGGTAATTTTAGCCATTTTGGTTTTCCTTGTTTCGATGAATCTATTATATCACAAAATTTTAGTCTTCGCTAAAAAATTGTTCTAATGCGCCAAAATATTCGGCTTTGTTGTTAAATTGCAACCCGTGACGATCACAAAAACGGTGAAAGCGGGAAATCTGGGATTGTGTGTATTTTGTTTTCATGTGTAGATTATAGCAACAAAAACGGCAAAAAACCATTTCGATCATTGAAAAAATCAATCGCCGTGATAGTGAAAATTAATCGCAAAATGCTTGACAACACCCAAAATTATGTGGTATAATTTTGGCGCGGTCAAAATGAGAACTTTTGTTTCTCATTTTGTTTTGCAAACAAAAGTATTAATTTTTGTATAGCGTTACACGTTCTGGGTATATAATACCTTTGTTTGCAGAAAATGTAACCACACCTCCATCAACTTGATAAACAACATATAACCGATGATCTTCGCGCCTTACAGTTTGCTTACCTGATCGCTCATAATACGCCTCGCCTTCAGCCTCAAAACCTTTTAGCGTGCCGATAACCTTTTCATTTTTAGGCGTGGTAATTGTGCCAGTTGTCCAAGATTCAAACGCGCCCCAATTCAAAAGGCATACAGAAGCACAACCCAAAACAGCAGAAATCTTTTTGCTTTCAAATATCAAAAAGAAAACATTGATTGTAATAATAAGCCAAAACAAAAACCAAAAACCTTGGTGATTGTTTAACGTATCAACAACGGGCAAAGGTTGCATTGTTATCATTTTTAGTTCTCCCAGATTGTGCCTAAGTCATCAGGCAAAACAGAATTTCTGATATAGTCATCCCGATAGAGTTCGATTGTTCTTAGGTCAGTGCTAAAAACAATCAGCATCCAAAAACACCAAAAAATTTTCTTTTCAAGGTGGTACGTTGGCACGTATCCTGAAATTTGCTTTTTAACAATCCGATATTTTGCCATTTTAAACCGCCTTCATTGAAACAATATCCACATTATACCACGTTTTGAAGTATTCGCGCCATGTTTCAAATTCTTTTTCGTGGTCTAGTTCTTTGTCGTTTTCCATTTGCCAAGCGTGAACGTATTCATGCGCCATTGTAGCGAATAAGTCTAGATTGTCCAGAATTTCGCTAGTCGCCAAGCGGATAATGTGAAAGAATTTTTTATTCGTGATTTTGTGGCCTTCGTATAGGGCAAAACACGAATCACCATCCATGCGAATCACCCGATTTTTACGGAAATTTACACGGCTTTTTAGCTCGAAAATGTCTTGCAACATTACCTGAAATAATCTTACATCAGCGGATCGAATCATTTTTACATTCCAATTTGAGAATAAAACCAGTCATCAAATGCGGCATCAAATTCAGCATCATTTGTGAACGCCAACCATGCGGGCATTGTGTTCATTATAGCATCATAAAATTTGCCATTCATGCCCCAGATTGCAAAAATTCTGTCTTGTTTGTTCATGTGTTTATTATATCCCAAATTTCCCCGTTATCCCATAATCGCCATTGAAAATAACTATTGCCCCGATAGTAAAAATAAATCGAAAAAACCTTGACACGGCCCAATTATACGTGGTATAATTGGCGCCCCCAAACCGCAAACAAAAGTATTCATTTGCGGTTTGGAAACGAAAGTATTAACCTGTCATCAATTCACATACGGCCTCGGCGATTTCCTCGGCGTCACGGTCATTGAATGGAACGCTAAAAGTCTCGCCGCTTTCCAAACGCTCAAGCGCGATAAACTCGCCCACCTTGCGCTTGAATGTGTCATCAATAAAGTCGCATTGTGCAACAGCAACACGGGCAAAGCGGCTAATTGATTCATCAACAGCAGGAACCACAACAACGGTCAAGCCTGTATCTTCAAAGCCGAACACCTCGCCGCCTTGGGCTTCCAAGTCAACCAACATCATTTTACGCAGTGCGCGTTGTTCTTTAGTCAATTTCATCATGTTACATTCTCCAAGTTAAAAACAAATTATATCACATCAAACACAAAGGGGCAAGCCCCTTTGCTTATTGTTTCTCAGCCGCGATAAAATCAGCGATTGCCTTCAATGCCGTTTTATTGGCCTTGGTCAGCGAATCAGCGTCCGCCTCATTCAAGCCCAAGGCTTGAGCGATAGAATCAGCGAATTCGTCTTTTTTAACAACGGCCTCGCCTGTCTTGGTTTTATAGGTCTTAGCCGTGTAAACCTTCTCGCGTGAAAGTTTAGCAACAACAGAGCGAACAGATTTGCCCAGCTCGGCGGCGATGGCCTCAACGGTCACGCCTGTGGCATAGTCACCCACCATCTTAGCGGTTTGCTCGGGGGTATAGTTTACAGCTTTTGCAGTCATTTTCAATTCTCCTAAAAAGTTAAGGTTTCATCACAAAAACAAAGTATAACACAAAGGGCAGGGCGATGCAAGCGGCAAAACCTAGAGCATCTTTAAATTCTTTGAATGTCATTTGTATCATTCCTTGTTGCGATGGAATTATTATAACGCATAAAGCAGGGAAAAACAAGATTTTTTAAATTATTTTCTAAGTATTTACCCCTATAGATTTTCTGCTAGATTTGTGCTATAATATAGACAGGGGCGGTTATCAGACACGCGATTTGCCGTATGCCTATACACCCACCCACATGCGGCCTATCATGGATTATTTCGGAAACACATACGGTGCGTATGAGCTCCACGCGCAGCGCGGAGACTTCTGACCCTAAATTAACGCAAACGTTCCAACCTGCCCTAAATTAAAGCAGTCTCCCTAAGTCGCCCAAATTGACCCACTTGACCCTAAGCCACCCACCGCCCCCATTCGCCCAAACATCCCCCTCGAAAAAATTCTGCTTGTGGCCACGACTGCTGCTATGATATAATCTACAAAAAAGGAATCGAACCTATGACACAACACCTACCGGCGGAAACCGTTCAAATCGCCCCTGAAAGCCTTGAAGTAGCCAACTGCTATCTTCAGCTTAATGACCCACAAAAAGTCGCCCACGAACTAGGTCTGGATACTCAAACTGTTAACAATATCCTGGCTCGCCGTGAGGTCAAGTCGTATGTTGACGCTGTGTTTTTTGATTCAGGCTACAACAACCGATTCTTGATGCGCAGGGCCATGGATGCTTTAATTAAGCAAAAGTTTCAAGAGCTTGAGGAGGCTGGTTCGGGCTCACAAAAAGACATTTCAGAACTTCTTCAGCAGTCACATAAAATGTCCATGGACTTGCTAGACCGAGAAATTCAACTGGAGAAAATCCGAGCAGGTACTGGCCCTCACAAGCAAGTAAACGTACAGATTAATGAGGGTTTAGACGGGTCAAAGTATTCGGCACTAGTACATAAACTAATCTCGGGAGAAGGCGTTTAATGTTAACTATTAGCCGAACTGACGTAGAATGCGATGAGATAAAAGAGTTTCCAATGGAATCCAGATTCATCAAGCTGCCGATTACTAACTATTTAAAATTACTAGGCATCTACGAGTCCATTAATAGACCCCAAATCGCATTAATCAACGCAGTCAACGACCCTAAGTATCGTTTTGTATGTGCCGCACTTGCCCGTCGTTTGGGCAAAACTTATATTGCCAACGTGGTTGCGCAGTTGGTTACCTTAGTGCCTAATAGCAACGTTTTGATTATGTCGCCGAACTATAACCTCTCGTCGATCTCATTTGAGCTGCAACGTAAATTAATCAAGCACTTTGACTTAGAAGTATCACGCGATAACTTAAAAGATAAGTTGATTGAGTTGGACAATGGTTCAACTATCAGGATGGGTTCGATTTCAACTGTTGACTCGTGTGTTGGTAGGTCGTATAACTTGATTATTTTTGACGAGGCTGCTCTTGGTGAAGACGGTGAAGCTGCGTTTAACGTTGCGTTACGTCCTACCTTAGATCGACCTGGGTCGAAAGCTATCTTTATTTCGACTCCTCGTGGTCGCAATAACTGGTTTTCGCAGTTTTGGAATCGTGGCTTTGATCCGGCGTTTCCAGAGTGGGTTTCGCTACAAGCTGACTATACTGAGAATACTCGTATGGCTGAGTCCGATGTTGCGGAAGCTCGTCGTGCTATGTCAAAAGCAGAATTTGAGCAAGAATACCTTGCGTCATTTACTGTGTTTGAGGGTCAAATCTATAGTTTGACTGAAGTGAATACGGCTGAGCCACCTGAAGATATAAAAGGCGAAGCTATAGCTGGTTGCGACCCTGGGTACCGAGATCATACTGCGTTTTGTGTAGTTATTTATGAATACGACACCGATACATTTTGGATTGTTGATGAGTACCTACAAGCTGAAAAGACAACAGCTCAACATGCCGAAGCCTTCCACGAACTATGTAATCGTTGGGGCGTAGAGACTATCTTTATTGACTCTGCTGCTGCACAGTTTGCGTCGGACTTAGCTTATGTTTACGATCTATCAACAACTAAAGCTAAAAAAGATGTGCTGCCAGGTATTGCTTATACTCAAACACTAGTAGCTCAAGGTCGCTTAAAGATTGCTCCGCACTGTACCAACGTACTAGCGATGTTTGACCAGTATCGTTGGGATACTCGCGAAGGTATTCAAAAAGAACGCCCTAAACACGATGACTACTCTCACATGGCCGATGCTGTGCGCTACGCTCTTTACACGTATACTCTTTAATCAGATTATACACGATAATGATTGTTTATGGCAAGTTAAAAAATCATAGCAGCAAAATAAAATTTGAGTATTGACTTTTGCATGCTTGTCTAGTATAATAGCATTATTAAACCAACCTTATACAAAAAAATATTAAGGAATGTCCGAATGGATAAAGAAACTTACATTGCAGCGTTAAAAGCAACGTTCGCAAGCGAATTTAGCTTTTACTTGAAAGCGCACGGCTTTCACTGGAATGTAGAAGGCCAAGACTTTGCACAATACCACGAATTATTTGCTACCATCTACTCAGAAGTTTATGGTAGCATTGACACGTTTGCAGAAGAACTACGTGCCTTAGATGTTTATGCACCAGCAAGTTTGTCTGGTTTTAGCGTCTTAACAAAGATTCCTGATGAAAATGCTATTTTAGATCTTCGCTCAATGGCAAACGAATTGTACAAAGACTCTGAAACCATGGCTCAGTTGTTCAAAGATTGCTTTGTATTAGCAGAAGCTAACGGAGACCACGGTTTATCAAACTTCCTTGCTGATCGTCAAGACGCTCACAAGAAACATTGCTGGATGCTGCGTTCATCACTAAAATAAATGGCTGCAAATACCAACAAACGTATCGCTGTAAAATGGGTCAGAGACCGCGCTAAAGCTGCATACGAAAAACGTTCTGAGTGTTGTATCTGTGATACTACCAAAGACTTAGAACTGCATCACTTACATTCAATCACAATTCTCTTAGAAAAGTGGGCTGACCGCAAGGGATACGATATCACAACGGATGCAGGCATTTTGGCAGTACGAGACGAGTTTATTGCAGAGCACAAAGTTGAGTTATATGATCAGGTTTACACCCTTTGTAATCCACATCATGTAGCGCTTCACGGTGTTTACGGTAAGGCTCCTTCTCCTGGTTCAGAACCTAAACAGGCTCGATGGATCGAAATACAGCGTAATAAGCATCTATCCGGTGGACGAAGTATCCCAACAGCTAGTCAAGGCTCTTTTTTCTCTGAGTTTATTTAAAGGGAAAATATGAACTGGATTACAAAAAGTACCTCTTGGGTACGAGAAAAATTTAACCCTGCGCAAGAGCGTATTGCTCAAAGCGAAGGGTCGCGTATTGGTACAACTGCAAAGATCAGTTATCAAAACGCATTTGGTCAGATAGAGTGTGTTAATCGCTCTGTGTCTATGCTAGTCGCAGCTTGTAGCTCACTAGACTACGACGTAAAAGATAAAGTATATGACGGCGTAGTAAACGGTCTACGTCAAAAAAGTTTGCATACTCTGCTGAACTTTCGTCCTAACCCATATCAAAGCGCTCAGGAGTTTCGCCAAGCGATCTTTAAAGACTTGATCTTAGAAGGTAACGTGTTTATTCACTTTGATGGTGTATTTATGTACCATCTACCTGCTGTCAACGTTCAGATCATGCCAGACCCTAAAACGTTTATTAAAGGCTACTTGTACCAAGGCCTTACAGAATTTAAAGAGTCTGAAGTGTTTCACTTCAAAGACATTAACGCTAAATCAATCTACCGCGGTAGCTCTCGTTTAGAGTCGGCTCAACAGTCGATCAACTTGCTGGCAACCATGAAGGATTTCCAAGAGAACTTCTTTGATAACGGTGCAGTGTTTGGTTTAGTCTTAACAAGTGACAACACGTTGTCGCAAGTTGCAAAAGAAAAAACAATTAATTACTGGCTACAACGCTATAGCGCAAAGTCAGGTGGTCGCCGCCCAGTTATCTTAGACAGCGGACTTAAACCACACTCGATTTCAAACACAAACTTCAAAGACTTAGATTTTGACGCATCGTTAAAATCTCACAGCGAAGTGGTTATGCAAGCTATTGGAGTTCCTCCAATTTTACTACAAGGTGGTAATAACGCAAACATTAGCCCTAACTTGCGCTTGTTCTATCTAGAAACAGTAATGCCTATGATTAGGAAGTTTACTAGTGCTCTAGAAAGATATTATGGTTACGATATCGAAGCAGTTACTTCGTCAGTGTCAGCGCTACAGCCTGAACTAAAAGACGTTGCAGCCTACTATACTACTTTAGTTAACGGCGGTGTGATTGCTCCAAACGAAGCACGTGTAGAACTGCGTTATCAGCCTAAAGCTGGTCACGATGATCTACGAGTTCCTGCTAACATTGCAGGGTCAGCTGCTAACCCAGCTCAAGGAGGACGACCCGCCTCCGCTAAAGAATAACAAGGGGTAATATGGTAGATAAGAATAAAGTACTCACACTTACGAGTACGTTCACTAAAAGTGGTGATCTACCTACCGCCGATGGAAAAATCGATTCTGTTGTCATCGAAGGTTACGCAAGTACCAACGACGAGGACAGACACGGTGACATCGTACCGGCCAGCGTTTGGGAAGCGGGCATTAAGAATTACTTGAAAAATCCAGTAATCTTAGCGTACCACGACCACAATGAGCCTATCGGTAGAATGGTAGAGCACAAAATCGATGCAAAAGGACTTTGGATTAAAGCCAGAGTTTCGGCAGCAGCAGAAGATGTGTTTAATCTTGTAAAAGACGGCGTATTGACTGCATTCAGTATTGGCTTCCGCATCGTAGATGCTGAATACAATTCTGCAGCTGAATTGTTCGTAGTCAAGGAACTAGAGCTACATGAAATTTCAGTAGTATCTGTCCCTGCAAATCAAAACACACTATTTAATCTTTCGAAAGCATTTGATAATGCTGACGATTTTAAATCTTTCAAAATGCAATTTGCACCCAAAGGCAACTCAGCTAAAGGGCTAGAATCCACAACGGAAGCAAATAGCGACATTAAAAAGGAATTGGACATGAATCCAGAAGAATTACAAAAAATGTTAGCAGACGCTGCTACTAAAGCTGCTGAGCAAACCGCTAAAGCAATCGCCGAAACTCAAGCCAAGGCTCTAGCTGAACAAGCTGCTGCTGCTAAAGCTCAAGCTGAATTTGACGCTAAAGTCAAAGCAGCTGTAGAAGTTCAAATCGGTGCTTCAACAACTGGCGCTGAGAAGCTATTAGCTGAAGTTGAAAAACGTCTAGCTGATAACGCAGAATCAAGCAAGTCAGCTCTAGCTGGTCTAGAAGCTGCAATCAAAGAAAAATCAGCTGAACTAGAAGCTATCCAAAAGTCTAAAATGACTTTTGCTGACGGCCAAAACGGTGCTATGTCTTACGCAGACAAAGAAAAAGCAGTTATCCTAGCTAAAATGGCTGGTAAGGCTTTAGAAGGTACTAAGTTCGGTCGCGATATGGTACAAAAATACGGTGCTCACGTACCTTCAGCTACATGGGAACTAGAAGTTTCTATGGCTATGGAAGCTGAAGTTCGTCGTCGTCTAGTTGTTGCTCCTAACTTCCGCAACATCAACATGCAAACGAACGTTATGACTATCCCAGTGAACCCAGAAACAGGTCACGCTACATGGGTGTCTAACAGCAGCTTCGGCGCAGCACCAGCTACACTAGGTGCAGCCGGTCCTTCAGCTGGTGCAACAGCCGTTCACCGTTTGAAAGAAATCACACTAAATGCGTATAAAGTTGCTACCAACGAATATACAGCATACGAAGAAGAAGAAGATAGCTTAATCGCTATTATGCCAGTTATCCGTGACGCCATGGTTCGCCGTGTTGCTCGCGCTGTTGACCGTGCTATGCTTCGTGGTCAAGCTACCGAAGGTGATCCAATCAAAGGCGTTACAGAATACGACGCAGCAAGCTCAGTTTCTCTAGACATTAGCGACAACGCTAAGGCTACAGTTGCTACAATGCGCGCTCTACGTAAAGACCTAGGCGTATGGGGCCTAGACCCAGCAGAAGTTCTATACATCGTTTCTAGCGACGTATACTACGATCTATTAGACGACCCAGTCTTCCAAACTATGAACCAAGTTGGTCCACAAGCTACATTGCTAACTGGCCAAATCGGTACAATCGGTAACTCTCCAGTTATCGTTTCTGGTGAGTTCGCTGACAAAGCAGCTGGTGCCGCAGGCGCTATTGCTATCGCTCCAGCTAACTTCTTAGTTGGTAACCAACGCGGTCTACGTATCGATACACAAGAGCTAGTGGAAACACAACGCCGTGTAATGGTAGCTAGCCTACGTACAGGTATGGTACAAACAACTACAAACAACGGTGCTGGCGTGTCTGCACTACGTTACGTAGCTTAATCACTTAAGTGATATAGACGAGGCCTTCGGGCCTTGTCTTTTATATGCCCACAGCGCACAATTAGAGTGCTATTTGTCGGCATATAAAAGACAAGAGAGGTTATATGGCAGCAAACTTAATAACTAGAGCCGAATATAAGGCAAATGCCGGAATTAATAGCACCAATCAAGATGCTGAAATCGACTCTTTGATTCCAAAAATTTCACAGCTAGTCAAAACTTACTGCCGTCGCAGTTTTATTGATTACTACGATGAACCAAAAACAGAGAACTTTAATGGTGGCTTTGATAAGCTAATCTTAAAAGAATCCCCTTTAGTTTCAGTTGCATCAGTAGAAGTAAGTGCTGACTTTGGAAAAACTTACACAGCTCTAACAGAGTTTGAAGATTACGTAGTAGAAGAAGAAACCGATAGCGTTGTAGCTATTAGCTCCGAAGGTTTTCCAAAGCTACTAAAAGGATATAAAGTTACATACTTCGCTGGATACGAAAAAGTTCCTGAAGATTTAAAACTTGCAGCACTAGATATGGTTTCATATTACATGAAGAACGATTCTTCTGTACATACGCATAAAAATGCAAACCCTAACACTATGCAAGTAGAGTATATTAGTAATACCCAGTTCCCTGCACATATTCGCAGAGTACTAGACCACTACGCAGCGGACTACACCTAATGGAACCAATTCACGTATCTAGATTATTCGATATTAGTACCGGGTTAGGCGCTAAACTAGAGTCTGCTGCTAGAATCGTACAAGGCAGAAGTCTTGCGATTTTGAAAAAAGCAAAAGACGACTTCCGAAGCGTTATAGATAGTGGAACCCCTTCTTTCTACATTATTGATGTTAGAAAAGATGTAGTAGCTCCAATTATGGTAGATTACCCACAAATTAATCCTACCGAGCTTACTACCCTAATTCAGAATAGCCTACGAGAAACTGCATTTGATACTTCTTATGCAGACTTTAAAAATACTATTGAAGCAGCTTATATTCAGGTAGAAAAAGACTTAGCCAATTTAAGTGCTAAGCAAGCTACCCACCTACAGTACAGAGATGCTTTTCGCGACCTTGGGCAGAATATGTCAAAGGCGTTTAGATCTTTAGATCGTAAAGATACTCGTGGTATTACTAGAATCTCAGACCCTGAAACAATGGGACAAGCTGGTAAAGAGGTGTATGTAGGTAAGTCGTTTGACTTAATACAGAAAAACCTAAACAAATCAATTAATACTACTGTTGCAAAATATCTAGATTTAGATAAGTTTTCGTACGGTAAGTATATGTCAGCGGGTCATACTGCTGTTAAAATATCAGATAAAAACTTTGGTACTAACACACCAGCTACTCAGGAAGCCTTATTTAAATTAGAAATGGCTTCTAGAACACAAGAAGTTGCGTTCGATAAATTTAAGTTTCAAGATGACTTTGTTAAACAAGTTCCACTGTTCTTAGAATACTCAGTAGATATGACAAAGGATTTCTCCTTTGCAAAAGTTTTATTAGATATTAACTTTACATTCGTAGTTCCTATGCCAGCAAGCGCTAACTCAGCGTCTGGTACGGTAGAGCGCAAAGCGATTGAAAAGTTAACTGACGAATATATTATGCCAAGCTTAGTAGACGCTATGAAAAGTCGTCTAAGTTGGTTAAAAGATGTAGCAGTTAATCTACGTTCTTCCCCTAACTTAAAAGAGTTCTTTGAAGCTATTGGTCAGGAAGCCTTGTCAAAAGGTACTACCAAAACAAAGCAGCTTCAAGATTGGGGAAAAACAGGTAAGAAGCTGATCGCCAAAGTGGCTGTACCTAAAGTGACAAAAGTCAAGGTACCTACTAAAGTAGCGGGCAGTACTACTAAAGGTACTACTAAAGCAGGAGACCAAGCTAACAAAGTTAACTTGAGTAACTTACAAGCACTACTTAATACGCACTTACAGGATGTAGTTAGTGCAAACATGGGTGACGGCTCTAGTAAAAACGTACTAAACTACCGTACAGGTAGATTTGCAAGTTCTGTTAAAGTTGAAAGACTGTCTCAGAGCCGTGAAGGTATGATAACCGCTTTTTATAATTATATGCGAAATCCTTATGGCACGTTCAGCGAAGGCGGAGCACAACAATCTCCTAGATCTCGTGACCCTAAATTGCTAATCTCAAAGTCAATTAGAGAAATCGCAGCTACTTCGGTAGCTAACCGCTTGAGGGCCGTTTTAGTATGAGTAAGAGAACAAGTATTGTCAAGGCCTTAGTTGAAAAATTAAAGACGATTGACGGCAACGGTAATAATAAAACAAATCTTTTCAACAATGCTTTTGCCTACTTGAAATTCTGGGACGAAGTAAACGACTTTCCAGCAGTTTACGTAACTCCAGGTACAGAAATGCGAGAATATTTGCCAGGTAATTTTGTGTGGTGTCATATGGGCATTGCAATTAAACTTTATACCAAAGGCGAAGACGCACAACAAGATCTAGAAGCATTACTAGAAGATTGCGAGCGTGTAATAAACGCTAACAGAGTTTTGGTGTATGACACCGAAAACAACTACGAAACAACCGAGATATTAGTTACCTCCATTACTACCGACGAAGGGCTCTTAGCTCCTTATGGTGTTGGCGAGATGAATATTCAAGTTCGTTACGAACAAATGCACTAAGTAATAACATACCGATACAGATAAATATCTAGTAAGTGTATATATTACATTAATTCTTAAAGGAATAAAGATATGGCAGTTAATTTATTAAGAAATAGTAAAGTTTACTTTACTACAAGCTTAAATAGCGACGACACTGTTAACTTCGCAGGTTGCGATGATACTAACACTCACGAGCTACAAGTACTAGAAGGTTTCTCTTTTAGTCAAAACACAACAACTGATACAATTACGATTACTGAAGCCGGCCCTACACCACTACGTGGTCAGCGCGCTTTCAACACTGCTTTACAGCCAGTTGACTTCTCTATGACTACTTATATCCGTCCCAACTTCTTAGAAGGTGGTTCAAGCGATAAGATTACTGCTGAAGAGTCAGTACTTTGGAACGCTTTGATGGGTGCTGGCGCTATTGGTAGCGGCGGTGCTTGGACAGAAACTTCTGGTGTAACACCTGTTACAGTTTGCGCATACTCAAACGCTAACTCAAACGTTCACCAACTACAAAAATTTGCGTTGATTATCAACTTTGATGCTATTCAGTATACAATTTTGAACGCAGCACTAGATTCAGCAACTATCGACTTCGGTCTAGATGCTATCAGCTCTGTTCAGTGGGCAGGTAAAGCTACTCGCATTACCCAATCTGAAACAGTAACAAGCTTCGACTACTCTGCTAAGAATACTACTGCTAAGTACATTGCTAACAAGCTAAGCGTACTAACACTATTCGAAGGTATTGCTCAAAGCTCTGGTACTAGCTACAACATCCCAATTACTGGTGGTAACATTACTATCAGCAATAACTTAACATACTTGACACCAGCTAACCTTGGCGTAGTTAACGTTCCAGTTACTTACTTCACAGGTACACGCTCAATCTCTGGTAGCTTAACAGCTTACCTACGTACTGGTGCTTCAGAAAACTTCAGTGGCGAACTACTAGCTGGTCTATTAGCTAACGCTGCAACAGCTTCAGAAACCAAGTATACAATGACAGTTAAGCTAGGTGGTGCAAACGTTAACCGCGTTGAACTATACCTACCAGCTACAATGTTGGCTATCCCAACTGTTGCTACTGACCAAGTTATTACAACAACTATTAACTTCACAGCTCAAGGTTCTACTGCTGGTAACTACAGTGTTGAAGAAGCTAACGAACTTCAAGTTAAATACTTCGCAGCTGCTTAAGCTGTAATTTTAACGGTGCTGGGTTGATCTCCAGCACCTCTTTTTACCTTTATAATTATTAAAAAAGAATCCTATGACAATTACCCTAAAATCATTGCTGGTACCTTCTAAAACTGTAGAAGTTGATTACCCAGGTTTTCCAGGTTTTAAGCTTACTTTAAGCTTCTTAAGCCGCGAAACACTACTTGGTATTCGTAAAAAGTCAACAAAAACTACCTTCAAAAATCGTCAGGCATCTGATGAATTTGACGAAGATGCTTTTATTCAGTACTATACACAGAATGCTATCAAAGGCTGGACTGGCTTTAAACTAGAATATCTAGAACAATTAGCCCCAGTTGATTTGACAGGACAAGATATGGACGCAGAACTTCCGTTTACAGAAGAAAATGCTCTTAGCTTGATGAAGTCATCTGCTAACTTTGACGCTTTCATCAGCGATCAAGTTAGTGACTTGGGAAACTTTTCGAGCAGCAACTCGTCGAAGTAAAAGCTCAGTTAGTATCGTATATGCAAAATAGTACTGTTTCTATGACCAAGGAACAGTATTTTGAAATGTGCGAAACTCTCGGAACTCAACCTGTTGCTGAGCAGATTCCTGTAGAGGTAGAAGACCTACCGCTAGAAGTACAAGAAGCTTTTGAAGTCTATAAGATTTTACGAGACGATTGGGACTCTATTGGTGGTAGATACCTAGGTAAATCATTTATTGGTATTGTTGATATATTCAACTTACTAGAAATACCTAAACAGGAGCATAAAGGTATGTTAGTGCTGCTAAGACTGATAGACTCGGTTAGACAAGCAGAGATTAATAAAAAGACTGAATAATAAAAAGCCATTGTGTTATATGACACAGTGGCTTTTTTATTGAACATAAAATTTTAGGTTGACATTTTAGTGCCCTTGTGCTATAATGGATGCAACGTAGATTTACGAATATGTTTTAAATTGACGTCCACAGAGTGAATGGGGGATTAATGTCAAATAACACGACAACTTTTCAGTTTAAGCTGGAAGACGGTGGAAGCACCAAACAAACACTAAATGATTTCAAGCAAATCAACGCAGAAGCAGACAAGTTAAAAAATAAGGCCGGCGGTCTATTTAACAAAGGTATGGGCCGTGGAGCCGTTGCTGCTGCATATAAACAAAACAATGATGAAGGTAACGAATACGGTACTGCTCGCGGTACTATCGGTACTGGAGCTGCTGGCCGTGACTTCGCTAAGCAATCCCAAGGTCTTGGCGGGTTAGTTCACGTCTATGCTACCTTTGCGGCTAACTTATTCGCAGTAAGCGCAGCTTTCACAGCACTATCTAATGCTGCTGATACAACAAACATGATTAAAGGTTTAGACCAACTAGGTGCTGCCAGTGGTACTAGCCTTGGAAAACTTAGTAAAGACTTAGTAGAAGCTACCGATGGCGCAATTAGCCTTCGCGAAGCAATGACTGCTACTGCCCAAGCTTCGGCTGCCGGCATGAGCGATGCTAACTTAAAACGCTTAGGTGCTGCTGCTCGCGGAGCTTCGGTTGCCCTTGGTGTTGGTATGGGCGATGCTCTAAGCCGTTTAAGTCGCGGTATTACTAAACTAGAACCAGAATTACTAGACGAACTTGGCGTATTTGTTCGTGTAGATAAAGCAAGCGAAGATTATGCTCGTACTATTGGTAAGAGCGCCGCTACTTTAACAGACTTTGAAAAACGCCAAGCTTTTGCTAATGCCGTACTTGACCAAGCTCAAAAGAAGTTCGGTGCTATTGATATTCCAGCTAACCCATACGATAAGCTACTTGCTAGCTTCAAGAACGTAGCACAAGGTGGCCTAGAACTAGCAAATAAAGTACTCGGCCCATTAGTAGAAAGTTTAGCAGCTAGTCCTACTGCTTTAGCAGCCTCTATTGGTTTGATCGCTAGTGTACTTTTAAAACAAGCTATTCCAGCTATTACGCAATGGAAATCAGCACTACACGATGCTAGTGCAGCAGCGTTAAAATCCTCAAAAGATAATTTAGAATTATTCCAATCTTACGTAGACAGTAATAGACAGCAAGCTATTTCTAGCCTTTCTGAGTCAGTAAAAGCTCAAGGCAAAGCAGCAGAAGATGGAATGAGCTTAGCTCGCCAAAAGCTAAAAGAAGGTGCTAAACTATATAGCAAAGACTTCAAAGAACTAATGAAAAAAGATATCAGTCAGATGTCAACTGCTGACTTCGGTATCTTAGATAAAACAAAAGCAGATTATACTAAGCGCGCAGAAAAAGCTGCCGCCGGTACTGATCCTGCAGCAGCTAAAGCAGCTGACGATAGATTAAAGACATTTACTGCTATTGATGCAGAATTACGTAAAGCTATTACTTCTCAAGAAATTTTTGATAAGGGAATTAAGGATACTGCTGGCGTAACAAGTTTAGGCTTAATGGGTAAAGCACACCAGAAGCTAGCCGATGACGCTGATAAAGCACATAGAAAACTACAAATTCTTGCTAACGCTGCTGATAATGCTACGTTTAGCGGACCTATTGCTGCATACAGAGCGATGAGTGCTGCTGTTGACAAAGCTGCAAATGGATTCAGTGGTTTTGAGAAAGCAGTGTTAAAAATGCGTGGTACACTAACTATTGCAGCATCTGCAATCGGTTTCTTAGGTAGCGCGCTTGGTAGCGTATTAAGTACAGTAGGTTTAGTAGTCGGTGCTATTGCTATGCTAACATCATGGCTTGGCAAAAATGACAAAGAAGCCGCAGCAGCTAGTAAAGCGCTAGGAGACTTAGACGAAGCAGGCCAAACTATGGGAAGAACCCTAGAGTTTATTTCCAGGCAAGACCCTCTTAAAGCACTAGACTTAAACGGTATGGCCGCTAGAGCTAAAGCTATGGAGTCTATTGGCACTAATATGGTCGACGCTATCGCTAGTGTAGACAAAGAAATTCAAGCTAGAAACCCTATCGACAAACTAGTTAATGGTATTTACAGTATCTTCGGAAAAGGTACTGAAGATAAACTAACTAAAGAACTTTCTGCAAGTTTAAAACAAGCTATTGAAGCTAGTGGGCAAACTGCTAAAGGTCTTGGCTTCAAAGAACAAATTGCAGGAATTTTAGGTATTGAAGCTACAAGCTCTGCCCAAGAATTTGCTGACGCAATGTCAAATGCAGGCGATGCTACTAAACGTTTAATTGCTAACGATATGCAAAAGTTCGGTAAAGATATTAACTTAGCCGCACAAAATTCCAAAGCATTAAAAGACTCTTTTGTAGAACTATACAAGCAGTACGATGATATTGTTAAAGCTGCTGCTAATGAGTCGCCTTTAGCAAGAGCTTCAGTAGATGCTGCTAAAAAGTTAGGTGACTTGTCACAAATTGTAAACGGAGACTTTGAACAAGGTCTACGTGCAGTCAATGAGATTACTAATGACCCTAAGTTTTTACGCTTAGTACCTGCAGGAGAGGCTCAAAAAATCATTGATGCCAGCGATAAGTTTAAAACACTAGAAACACAAACAACAGCTAATGCAGCTGCTATTGTTAAGTATACTGATGAACTTAACACTATGCAAGACTTAATTAAGAACTTTGACGTTAATCAAGGCAGTTTGGGTGAAGGTTTCAATACTGGTTACGATCAACAATCAGAAGACTTATTAAATGCATATAAAGATAAAGTTCCACAAATTCAAGCAGAGCTTGATAAACTAAAGCTAAATAGCCCTAAACTAGAACAACAGTTCCGTAGTTTAGCGGGTGACTTAAACAAGAGTATACAAACAGCAGTAACTGCACAGATTACTGAAGTATATAGACAAGTTACTACTGCTTTAGATAAAGCAAAAATTGCAACTAATAAAGGTTATTTAGAAGGCGTATCAGGCACGCAAACTTCTATTGCCTTAGAAGCATCTTTAACTAAACAAGGTTTAGATATTGATATCAAAAACCTTAAAGCTAGTGAAAACCTAATCTTAGCTCTGGCTAACAATACTCTAGCTTTAGAAGCAAAAACTAATTTAGACGAGCAAGCCGCTCTACAGGCAAAAATGGAAAAAATGCCTAAAGGTACTGCTGACTATGTAAAAGCGCAAGAAGAGTTAACTAATAAGCAAGCATCTCAACGCCGTATTGACGCTATCCGTACTGTAAAAGGCGGGGTAAGTGGGGTTGACGAAGGCTATATGAAAGACTTAGCAAAAACTGATCCAGGTATTGCAAACGTACTGTTACCGCTGCAAAGCCAATTAGGCGGAGTACGTGCAGGAATTGCAGGACTAGAAGGACAAAAAGTAATTGCTGATTTTCAAGCTAACTTAAAATCTTTACAACTAGAACAAACTCAAAAGTCTAAACAGCTTGATGATTCTATTGCCTCTATTGATAACAAAATTAAGTTAGCCGAATCTAGTACAGCAAATCCTGCAGAGTTGCAGGAAAAAACTAAAGCAATGTATGAAGAAAGAAAACTGTTAGAATTACAACAGAAAAATCTTCCTGGTACTTATGCTGGTAAAGCTGCTGATATGACTGCTGCAAAGTTCCCTGATGCAAAAGGTGCTGTAGCTGAAGTTCGTAAACTAGCTGATGCTGCTGCTAAGCGCGCGCAAGATGATGCTGATACTGCCGAAACTTTGCGTAAACAAAACGAAGAAGTTAAGAAAATTAATGATAGCTATACTAAATCGGAACTAGTTGCTGCTGAAAAAGCAAAGTGGGATGATTTAAGTTTACGCGCACAAGAGCAAACTAATAGTGCTGCTAGCGAGTTATTAAGTATTAAAAATGAACAAGGTTTAATTGATAATAATAGCTATATTATTCAGAAAAATGCTTTGGAACTAGATAACTTAGCTATTGCCGCAGCCCGAACAGAAATTGACTTAGCTGACAAACGACGTGCAGCTCTTGATGCTTTACAAAAAGGCAAAGACGAAGCCACTGCTCGAAACGATACTAGTGAAGTTAATAGATATAACGAGTTATTAGTTGGTGCTACTAAATACTATGATGCAGAGTATGCGTACTTACAGCGTAGTAACGAAGCCAAGCTAAAAAATGCTGAACTAGCTCAGTATATGAGTGGTAGACACGAAGCATACACAAAAGTGATCCAAAGCGGATTTAAAGCTATGGAAGACGCTATTGTTGACTTCACAAAAACTGGTAAACTAAGTTTTGATACTATGATTGCCAGTATGTTAGAAGGCTTACTACGCTACGAAATTCAGCAACAACAAACTTTGATGTTCGCGTCCATGGGCGGAGCCAAAGGTTTAGCAGGTAGTTTCTTAGGTATGTTTAGCGGTACTCAATCTGGTGCTCAACCTAGTGGGGCTGTAGTAGGCGGTCCAATGTCCTCTCCTGGCGGCGCTATTGGTACTCCATTACCTGGTCTTGCTCATGGTGGCGCTTTTGATAGTGGTGTAATGAAGTTTGCCAAAGGCGGAACATTTACTAACTCTATTGTAAGCAACCCAACATTATTCAAGTTTGCAAAAGGAACTGGAATGATGGGAGAAGCTGGCCCAGAAGCTATTATGCCTTTAAAGCGTGACGGTCAAGGTAATCTAGGCGTACGTACTAGTAACCAAGCACCTAAAGTTGACATTGTTGTTAATAACCACAGCGGTCAACCTGCTACAACTCGTGAATCTACTGATTCACGTGGTAATCGTAAAATTGAAGTAATCGTAGGTGATATGGTTGCTTCAGAAATGTCTAGACCAGGTAGTGCTGCCCAAAATTCTGTAAGAAGTAACTTTGGAGTTCAGCCTGCGCTAGTAAGGAGATAAAATATGGCATACGCATTTACGTGGCCCTCATCATTACCGCAGTACCCTGACGCAGGCTTTTCCGAAAATATAGGGGCCTTCATCCTTAGAACACCTATGGATGCTGGCCCCGCCAAGCAGCGTAAACGCGGAAACAGTCCTAATAAGATGAGCGTGACTTATCTAATGACTACTGAACAAGTAGAAACTTTAGATAACTTTATAAATGTGTCACTAGACGGAGTAACCCGCTTTGGCTTTTTGCATCCTCGTAAAAGAGTTATGGAAGAAGTTAGAGTGGTCCCCCAAAATGGCGACTTATTTACCGTACAGTACAGGGCTCCTGGATACTGGACGGTAAGTTTACAGTTAGAAATATTACCATGAGTCGTTTAAGTACTTTAAGCCCCACAGCATTAAAAGCTATGTTCTCTCCAGAGAGTTCTGATACTTTAATAATGCTTTTTACCTTGTATGATGATAGTGGCGATGTTACTAAAACTATACGACTGGCTGACGGATATACACAGCGACTATCTGAAACTGATAGAGATATTACGTACGGGGTAGTAAGTCGTGGTAAAGAATATGCTTTTTTACCTATCTCTGTTACGCTACCTTCTGAGGACGATTCGTCGTCACCTAGATGTTCTCTAACAATTAATGATGTTACTAAAATATTAGTACCTATTATTAGAACTATTACTAATCCTCCTAAAGTATTAATGGAGATGGTATTAGCCTCTTCTCCAGATATTGTAGAAGCTAGTTTCCCTGGTTTTTACATATCAAACTTTACGTATAATGCGGAAAGTGTTCAAGCGGATTTAAGTATGATTAACTTTTCCGCTGAACCATTTCCTGCGTATACATTTACACCAGCTTATTTCCCAGGATTATTCTAATGTGGTATAATAAATATATAGGCATCCCTTACATTAGTAAAGGTCGAGATGCAGAAGGATTAGATTGCTGGGGTTTAGTACGTTTAGTATATAAAGAGCAATATAATATTGATCTTCCAAGCCTGTCTGAGGAATATGCGGCGGACGACAGTGAAAGACACCAAGAACTGATTAGCCTATATAAAGAAGGCTGGGATAAACAAGAAGCACCAACAGAAGGTGATGTTGTCGTATTTAGAGTTCTAGGTTCAGAATCTCACGTAGGTATTTATATTGGTAATGGTTTGTTTATGCATGCCAGAGAAGGTGTAAATACTGTAGTAGCTGAAGCAATTACCAGCATTACTTGGGCAAAACGTATTCGAGGGTATTTTAAATATACTGAAAGAACTAGCACAGTTTTAAATAGCGTACCTCACCCATTACGTACAGAACACTATACTGATTATATTGTACCTGGCACTACAGTTAGCGCATTACTAAAAAGAATTAGTACTAAGTATAGCGTTAGCGAAGAAATTAAACTTAGCTATCAAGTAATGATAGATGGTATTCCAGTACTTAAAAACGATTGGGATACTAAACAAATTAAATTAGGCGAAAAAGTAGAATTTAGAGCTGTGCCTGAAGGTGGAAACACCATGCGTACACTTCTTACTATTGCTGTAATTGTAGCTGCGGCTTATGTAATGGGCCCAGCAGGTGCTGAATTTGGCGCAAGCGCTGCCTCCACTACTGGTGTAGGTACTGCTGCCGGCTGGCAAATGGCTGCTGCAGTTACTATTAACGTAGCAGGTATGGCACTAGTAAATGCAATTGCACCAATTAGAATGCCTGGTCAAAACGATAATTCTCCTGGTTCCGCCAATAGACAGAACTTGTATAGTGGTGGTACTAATACTATCAATAAATATGGGGCAATCCCTGTTGTATTAGGTAAGGCACGAATTACGCCACCATTAGGTGCTACTCAGTACGTAGATTTTTCAGATCCTGAAAAGTCTAGATTAATCAGCTTATTAACTTGGGGCTACGGCCCGCTAGAGATTCGTGACTTACAGATTGGTACAAACGATCTAGATACTTATGTATCTTACCAGCAAGAAACATTATATGGATACGCCCCTGAAAATCAACAAAGATTTAATGATATGTATCCAGCAGACGTGGAACAGCAAGTATTAAACCAAAAACTTATTAATGTTGACCCCGCAGAAAATACTAATGGACTACCTACTGACGCTTTAAATCCGTGGACAGAAATTACCACAAATCAAAAGTGCACTGACCTTTCAATAGCATTACACTTCCCAGAAGGTATGCGTCAGTTAGTAATTAAAGGCGAAGGTGCCGGGGACGTTAGAGAAGCGTATTTTACAGCAATTGTACAGTACAGAAGAGTTGATGATAATAATATACCAGTAGAAGACTGGTCTGCTGCTGGTACAGCGTTAACTAGTCCATATACAAAAGTAATAGCTCCAACAGGCACTAGTCCTATTAATGGAGTTCCTTTATACCAGTGGGTACGAATATACATTGATAGCAATAGTGCTATCCAAACATTAGTTGGTGCAAAATCAGATAGTCAAAACTCCGAACCAAGTGCTCAACTACTTGCACTGTATTCACAAGAATCTTACGCAAGCTTAGTTGGTACTAATAAGTCTAGAGCTAGATTACCTACACTACCAGGCGGCTCTATTAGTTTATACGATATTTGCGTAGGACCCTCAGGCGTAGTAAATACTGTAGATTACAGAAGTCAATTATTTAGTCATTCAGGATTGGATGTTACAACAACTCCGCAATACGAATACTACAGTAGTGGAGATAGTGGCGATTCTAGCTACTATACCGGTGTTTTAATAAGCGTCGGTACCGGTAGCTGCGCAGCTACTACAGGTTCTTCTGTAGTCAATCTTGGCGGTGCGGATAAATACCAGAAAAAGAAAGATGCTTTTACTGAAGTTATTAAGTATAGCGGTCTAGTATATTCTAGATACCAAATACGTATAAAGCGTACTAACTATGACACGGTAGAATCTGCGGATGGTAATACTAGAAACTATAACGTAGGTGTAATTTACTCAGTAACAGGGTTTAGCAATAGAACAAAACCTACTGTTAATCCACCTGGATGCTACATTGCAAAAACTGTATTAAATATTTTATCTAGCGATAACGTTAATGGTAGATTAGAAGGCATTAATGGTTTAGTCCACAGTATCTGTTTAGATTGGGACCGCACAGCTAAAACATGGAGTATTCAAAGAACAACTAGCAACCCAGCTAGCTTATTTATTCATGTATTAACACATCCCGCTAACGCTTTTAAAATTTCCTTACAGGAAAATAGATTAAACCTACAACAACTAGGTGAATGGCATGAGTACTGCCAAGACCAAGGATTTGAATATAATAACGTACTAGACGGACAACGTAGTGTACTAGAAGTACTCAAAGATATTGCTGCAGCTGGTAGAGCTAGCCCTAATTTAATTGATGGTAAGTGGTCTGTTGTAATTGATAAACCACGTAATGTTGTTGTACAGCACTTTACCCCGTATAATAGTTGGGGATTTGAGTCTACTAAGAGACTTCCTCGTCAACCTGACGCGTTCCGCGTTACTTTTCGTAACGAAGAAAAAGCGTATATTGACGAAACTATCTTGATTTTAAACAAAGGTATTACAGAATCCACAGCAAGCTTAATTGAAGAAATTAGTTTACCTGGTGTTACTAATAAAACTGCTGCATATAAACATGGTCGCTGGCACTTAGCTCAGTTAATGTTAAGACCAGAAGTTTATACTTTAAATACTGACTTTGAGTATTTAGTATGTAATCGTGGTGATTTAGTGCGGGTAACAAACGATGTAGCTGATTGGGGTACTGGCAGTGGTAGAATTAAAAACTTTATTGACGCTACTACGCTAGATCTAGATCAGCCAGTATACTTAGAAAGAACAAAAACTTATAATATCCGTGTAAGAACTCCTAGTGGAGCTTCTGTACTAAGAACTTTAGTAGCCGTGGCTTCAACACGAGATTATACTACTATTACACTAACTCAGCCAATTACCGCACAAGAAGTAGCTGATGAAGCTATTTTTATGGTAGGCGAGCTAAACAAAGAAAGCCAAGAGCTTATTGTTATTAGTGTAGAAACAATGGGCAATACTTCAGCTAGATTAACTTTAGTTGATTATAGTCCTCAAATCTATTCTGTAGATGCTAATATTGGTGGTGAGTACGCTATTCCAGTGTATAACCCACTACTTACACAGTTACCAGAAAAATTAATAGAAACTATTACACAAGTACCTCAATTATTAGCTACAACTATTAAAAGTGATGAAAGTGTTATTACGCGCGGTGCTGGCGGTAGTTTAATAAGCAATATACGTGTTCCTTATTCTACGCCAAATAATTTACCTAAAACAGTAACTTATATTGAGACTCAATATGATTATTCTAGTTCAACTAGTACCGAGTTTCAGTTTAAACAAACCGATTCAGTAGCTGTAGGAAGCGCCTTATTGGCTAATACTCCAGATGGTACAACATATAAAATACGTTCTAGATATTTAACTAGTTATGGTATTTTAGGGCCTTGGAGTCCAGTTGTCTTACACACAGTAGTAGGAAAAACCTCTCCTCCTAGTAATGTACCAGAACTAACCGGCTCAATAGAGCCTAAATTCGGAAAAGTTTTGCTATCATGGAAATCCGTACCAGATATTGACTTAGCGGCTTATGAAATTCGTGAAGCTGATTCTAACTGGGGCTCTGATGGGTACTTATTCAAGGGTTTAGCAAATAGTTGTTTCTTAGACCCTAACATAGCTGGAGCACAAAAACGTTACTATATTAAGGCAATTGACGTAGTTGGTAACTATAGTGCTACAGCTAAAAGTTTCATTTTAATAGTAGCTAAACCAGCTATACCCGTTGTATCTACAAACAACTATTTTAACCAAACTAGTTTGACTAATTCTGCAGTTAAAGTATCTTGGGTATCTGGAAGTTATGTTACTGGTAGTTTAAATGTAGCTGCTTACGAGATTGAGTTTTCGTACACAGATCCAGTAGCTACTAGTATCAGTACTGTAGTAAGTGCACTAGAGTGGGAAAGTTCTATAAGCTGGAACGGTAGTGCTAGTTTTAGAGTACGCTCTATAGACATAGCTGGTAATACATCTGAATACTCAAACCCTGTATCTATTGTTAAGCAGTATCCTGCTACACCTTCTACTCCTAATATTACGGTATCAGGTACTAATATTGAAGCAGATTGGGTGGATACTCCTCGCACTAGTCTACCTATTGCTGGTTATGAGATCAGAACTAGTGACGAAAATTGGGGTTTTACCGGAGCTGTGTGGAAAGGTTCTTCATCAAGCGCCCTTATCAGCATGATTGGTAAAACAGCCGGAACATACACATGGTTTTTAAGATCTTATGATAGTGACGGTAAATACTGCCAAACTTCTAGGTCTTTTTCATATACGGTAGTAGCCCCTGTCGGTACTGTTATTAATACGCCAGTGTTTCAAGATACTAGCTTAACTAATGCAACAGTTACTTTATCTTGGGCACATGTTAAACCTATTTTTGGGTTATATGGTTATGAAGTAGATTATGGGGCTAACGTAGTAATTACTAAATCTAATAGTATTACTATCCCCGCTAGTTGGCTAGGTGATCAAGTAGTATCAGTAAAAACTATTGATAACTTGATTACAGACACTACTAGTAATATGTCTGCCCCAGTAAATATTATAGTTACTGTATCTGCTCCTAATCCTATTGATAAAACTAGTTACCGAGCACAGGTTATTGATAACACAGTGCTATTATACTGGGCTTTACCAAGTATTACTACCTTACCTATCTCACATGTGAGAATTAAGCGTAACGGTACTTCGTGGGAAACTGCAGAAGCAGTTGGGGATAAATCAGGTACATTTACTAGTTTCTCAGAACTATCTGGTGGTACTTATACATATCGTATAGCTACTGTAGACACAGAAGGTAACGAGTCAGTTAGTATTGACTTAACAACAGAAGTATCTCAACCACCTAACTTTGTATTTAACGCAGAATATAATAGTACTTTTAGTGGTATAAAAACCAACGCAGTAATAGAAGCTAATACTGATAAATTAATTTTACCAGTCGATACTTCAGAAACTTGGGAGTCGCACTTTAGTGCTAATTCTTGGACTAACCCTTCAGACCAAGTAGCTGCTGGATATCCTGTATTTATACAACCTGGCGATACTACTGGTAGTTATGTAGAAGTATTCGATTATTTAAGCGAACTGGCTAGTAGTCAGGCTACTTTAAGTCTTGGTGGAACAGTAATTGCAGGAAACCCTATTCTTAGCCACATAATCTCAACATCTTTAGATGGTATTACCTATACTGACTATCCAGGCAGTAATAGTGTATTTGCTACTAACTTTAGATACATAAAGATTAGTATTACTATTGCTCAAGGAACCCCTGGCAGTATGTATAGAATAGATAGTGTTAACGTAAGATTAGATAGTAAACAAAAATCTGATAGTGGTAATGTAGTAGCTAAATACAATACTTCTAATGGTACTGATATATACGGTACTATTATTAACTTCAATCAAGAATTTATTGACGTATCTGCTATTACACCAAGCGTTAATAGCACTCAGCCATTAATTGCTGTATGTGACTTTTTAGATACGTCTAAAGTAGGTACCTACTCAATAACTAATAATGTATGTACTATTACAATTCCTACGGACTCTAATGGTGTAGCACATAATTTATTGCCTGGCCAAAATGTTAGAATATTCTTTACTACAGGTATAGCACCTAGTGGAGTATATACTGTACTTACGGCTACTAACAATACCTACACGGTAGCAGTAACATCCGCTAATACTAGTGGAAATGTTAATACTTACCCTAACAGTATGCGCGTTTATGTATATAACCAAAACGGCGTGCGTCAGAATAACGTTCAAGTATCTTGGCAAATTCAAGGATACTAAGGAGAAAAGATAAATGGCAGATCATAATCTACCTACAATTACAAGTACCTACAGTAACTTTGTAACAGAACTAGATGCAAGACTAGACGACATTACTAGATGGTTAGGTAGTGGAACTATTACAAACTTGCCTGATGGGGCAGTTAAATGGAATAGTTCTACTCTTAATTGGCAAAAATGGTCAATAGGTTCTAGTACTTGGAGCGCACTGAGTACCGCGTATAATATTAATATAGACGGAATTGTTGGGGCTAACGCCCCGGCAGCCGGTACTTTTACTGCTTTAGTTGTAAACACTTCAGCAGCATTACCAGCAGGTACTACTATTGGTACTATTCCAGCAGTAACTACAACTACTACACAAACTTTAAGTAATAAAACATTAACTACTCCTACAATTAGTAGTATCTTTAACGTAGGTACACTAACACTACCTACACTAACAGACACTTTAGTAGGGCGTACTACTGTTGATACTTTGTCTAATAAGACCCTTACAGCACCTAAATTTGCTGATTTAGGATTTATTGCAGATCCAAACGGTAACGAAATGTTACTGTTTGATTCAGTAGCTAATGCTGTAAACTATGTAAGAACTACAAATAGTATTACCAACCAACCCCCTACTTTAGAAGCAGAGGGTGATGATAGTAATATTGACTTTAACCTTAAATCTAAGGGAACAGGAACAGTAAAAGCCAATGGTTTTACTTTGGTAGACGTATCTAATACTCAAACTCTTACTAACAAAACTCTTGGCACTAACAGTAAATGGAATGGTAATACAGTTGGCGTAATTTATGGTGGTACTGGTACTGCTACTGCTCCTACTACTGGTGGTATCGCTTATGGTAGTAGCGCTAGTGCTTATGCTACCTCAGTGGCGGGAACATCTGGTCAGCTGTTACAAAGTAACGGTACTGCAGCTCCTACGTGGGTATCTCCAAGTAGTTTAAATGTTAGCTACGCAGAAACAGCAGGAAGAGCTTATCCTAGAAGATCTGACGGCGGAAGCATTAACTTCAACTGGAGTGGTCAATCTGGACAGCCTACGTGGGTTTGGGGCGGTTCCGACGGTACAGAAATGTATGTCTATAACCCAGCTAACTTTAACGTAAACTCAGCAACTCTTGCTAGCACCGTAACTATTAACTACAGTAATAATAGTGACAGTACTTACCAAATGTTATGGGGTAGTGGTAACAGTGTCTATGGTACTTCTGGTATCTACTGTAACCCTTATACTGATAGTATTTACGCAGACGGTAACGTTACTGCATATTCTAGTTCTGACGCCTCTCTAAAAGAGAATATAGTTCCTATTCAAAATGCTTTAAATATTGTTAAAGCTATTGGCGGAAAAACATTTGACTGGACAGAAGCATATATTAACAGAAACGGCGGTGCAGACGGTTACCACATTGTTAAACACGATTTTGGCGTAATCGCTCAAGATGTTCTAAAGAACTTTCCACTAGCTGTACGTACACGTAAAGACGGTACATTAGCGGTAGACTACGTTAAGTTATGTTCACTAGCTTTCGCAGCAATTAGTGATCTAAGCGATAAATTAGATCAACTACAAGATAAACTTAATAGCTAAGTTACAATACCTACCCCAAAAGGGTAGGTATTTTTTTGTGTTGCACTAAATATGCCTCTATGGTATAATAGAACAAAATTTACAAGTATTGAAGAATCTTTACCCTAAATCGCATCGTTTATGGTAAACATTTTTAAACCACGGCAATAACTGAAATTGCATTATTTAAAGGAAGCCTAATATGGGACTTGACACTGATACATTTTCCCAAGTAGTAACAGGCTTAGTAGTAGGTCTAATTGGGATTGCTTTGGGTCTACAAAAGTTAGTAAAATCATGGAAAACTACAGATGCCGAAACAAGCGTAGTCGACCTACTACACACAGAGCTTACTAGGCTATCTGCGCAGAATTCGTTTTTAGCTATTGAGCTAAATAAGTTGCAGCTAGAAGTGGTAGCATTAAATAAAGAGTTGCGAAAGCTAACAGCAGAGAATCAGCGATTGCATACAGAAGTCGGAGTTTTAACTTCCGAAGTAACTAGACTTCAAACTATGCTGCAACAAGGAGAATCGAATAATGACCGCGCCTATTAAAATTAACTATAAGATTTATCAAGGTAGTACTTTCCAAGAACAATATCGTTGGGAATCCGGTACTAAAGTATATAAGCCTATTACAGGTATTACAAAATCTGCTCCTGTTGAAATTACCGCAGAAGCGCACGAGCTAAAGCCAGGCTGGAGATTTAGAGTAACTAACGTAACAGGAATGAAAGAAATTAATAGTGGAAGCGAAAGCTTCTACCTAGCCAGCGACATTAGTGCAGATACTATAAAGATTAACTCAGTAAATTCTTTAGCTTTTAGTAACTATACTGGTAATAGTGGCGTAATTGAATATAATGAACCAGTTGATTTGACTGGCTATAGAGCACGTATGCAAATTCGCGAAAAAGTCGGTTCAGACGTAGTGATCGACGAACTTACAACAGAGAATGGTAAGATTATTATTGATGCCGAAGATGCAACAATTCGAATCGAAATCCCTGCTGATACTACTCAAAATTACAATTTTACAACTGCTGTGTATAGTCTAGAAATTATTCGCAACTCAGTAGTTATACCATTTTTGGTAGGTAATTTAACATTACAACGTGAGGTGACCAGATAATGGAAGCTATTAACGTACCTCAACAAGACTTTTTAGTTATTGAGAATAATGCTGAATTACAATCAGTTACTATCACAGAGCACGAAACTGTAGTAGTTGGCGAAGTACAAAACCCTCCGTCAATAGTAGTAACTGGTCAAGTAGGTCCCAAAGGGCCGTCTAGCTTATCGAAACTCGATGATATTGATGTTTCTGAACTAGCACCTGGGGCCACATTAGTATACCAAGCAAATAATAATAACTGGAAAGCAACTAAGCTATTAAATAACCAGATTATTGAGTGCGGTCAGTTTTAAAAGGAAATAAACATGACTTCTACATTAGTAAGAATTAAAAGATCCGAAGTAGCAGGTAATCCTAGCATCTTAGGTGCTGGTGAGTTAGCTTACTCGGCCTTAACAGATAACGGATCAAATGGTGGTGATCGCTTATACATTGGTATGGGTGCTGAAACCAACGGTAACGCAGTATCCCACGTAGTAATTGGTGGTAAGTACTTTGTTGATCAAATTAACGCAGCAACAGCTATTAATACGGCAGGTACAATCGTACGTCGTAATGCTAGCGGAGATTTCGCTGCAAACATTATTACTGCTACCCTAAACGGTGTAGCAGCAAGTGCAAATAAGTGGGCAACAGCACGTACTTTAAATATTAGCGGGGATGGTACCGGTAGTTTTGTAAACGTAGACGGCTCAACAGACCGTAACGCTACATTTACTTTAGCAACAGTTAATGCTAATAACGGTACTTTCGGTAGTGCAACACAAGTTCCAGTATTTACTGTGAACGAAAAAGGTCTAATTACTGCTGTATCTACTGCTACAATTAGTACTAACTTATCAATCGGCGACGGTACTACTACAGATGCAGTATCCTTACTATCTGATACTCTATTATTCGCCGGCGGTAATGGTCTAGTAGCTACTGTAACTAATAATACTGTTACATATGCACTGCCACAAGCCTTAGGTACTACTAGTAATGTAACTTTTAATAACGTTAGTGTAAACGGTTCACTAAATAGTGATGACATTACTGCTGCCAATATTAACATTAACGGCAATGCAAGTATTGCAGGTAACTTAACAGTATTAGGTACAACAACTACTGTTAATTCTACTACAGTAAGTGTAGCGGACATTAACATTACTCTAGCAAAAGATGCTGCGGATGCTGTCCAAGCTGATGGCGCTGGTTTAACAGTTGCTGGTGCTAATGCCACTATTACCTATAGTTCAGGTAATGATCGCTGGAACCTAAATAAAGATTTAGTTGTTTCTAACGTATACGGTGCTTTAAAAGGTAATGCAGATAGTGCAACAGTTGCAGCTGCATGGGCTACTGCACGTAACTTAAGTTTGACTGGTGATGGTACTGCTACCTTAAGCTCAGTAGACGGTAGTGCTAACGTAAGCGCCGCATTTACTTTAGCTACAGTAAATTCAACAACTGGATCATTTGGTGATTCTGTAACTGTACCTACAGTTACTGTAAATGCTAAGGGTTTAGTGACACAAGTTACTCAAACAGCTATTCCAACAGCTACAGCCTTAATTAAAGGATTGGCAAATTTCGCAAGCGCAAACTTCACTGTGACTAGTGGCCTTGTAGAAATTACTGCAGTAGACGGCGGAACGTATTAATCAAAAGGCTAGGTTTCTACCTAGCCTTACCCTTATTAGGAACGATGAATGTCACAAGTTATATTAAAGAAATCCTCGGTCGCCAATAAAGTACCATTACCTGCAGATTTAGTTTATGGTGAATTAGCTTTAAACTATGCGGATGGACTGTTATACTTTAAAACTAGCACCAATAGTATTGGTGTTATTGGCGGGGCTAGTAGTATTACTAATACCCAAATTACAAACTGGACTGCTGCGTATAACTGGGGTGATCACTCCTTAGCAGGGTATTTAACTAGTATTAGCGGTGCTCAGGTAACTAGCGCCTTAGGATTTACTCCTTATAACGCTACAAATCCTAGTGGGTTTACCTCAAATACTGGTACGGTTACTTCCGTATTAGTAACTGTGCCTACAGGTCTAACCGCTACTAATACTGCAATTACTACAAGCGGTACTATTGCAATTGGTTTAGATACTGGGTACTCAATCCCAACTACAGTTAAACAGACTAACTGGGATACTGCATATACTAATACTTTACGCTGGGATGGTGGGGCTACCGGACTAGTGGCCGCAACAGGGCGTACTAGTTTAGGACTAGTAATTGGTACAAACGTACAAGCATGGGATGCAGATCTAGATGCTATTGCTAGTCTTGCCGCTACTAGCGGGTTCTTAAAGAAAACTGCTGCTAATGCTTGGACATTAGATACTAATACATACATAACAGGTAATCAATCTATTACTGTAAGTGGAGATGCTACAGGTACAGGTGCTACATCTATTGCACTAACACTTGCAGCATCTGGAGTTACCGCAGGAACATATACTAAGATCACTGTTGATGCTAAAGGTCGAGCAACAGCTGGTACTACGTTAAGTGCGAGCGATATTCCTACATTAAACCAGAATACGACTGGCTCGTCTGGTTCATGTACTGGTAATGCAGCAACCGCAACAACCGCTACAAACCAATCTGGTGGTACCGTTAGTGCCACTACAGGCAGTTTTTCAGGGGTTCTATCAGCACCAAAGATATATATAGCCCGAAGTGGCGGAGCAGCTACAGGTATTACGTGGTACAGTACAGGTTATTCTGCATGGACTGACTATATGTCCCCCGCAGCAGCAGCTGGCAGTGGTCCAATGGGCAATATTACTGCCCCCAGTGGCTCGCTTGTTACAAGTTGGGCACTTCGCCGATTTGTTGAAAATGCTGCGGGCTATGGTTGGACTTGGGAATCTGGATCGTCAGCACAAGTTACACCAACAGTTGTTGCGGAGATTTTGGCATCAGACGGCTCCTTCCGTTCTACAGGTAATATTACAGCGTACTCAGATGAGCGTAAAAAAACCAATTGGCGTCCGGTAAAGGAAAATTTTGTTGAATTATTGGCAGGTGTTAAACATGGTATATATGATCGTACGGACGTAGAAATTACCCAAGCAGGGGTATCCGCGCAATCGTGGCAACAAGTACTTGCAGAAACCGTTACTATTGGTGGAGACTCAGAAAAAACCTTATCCGTCAGTTATGGCAACGCAGCTTTAGTCTCCGCAGTTCAATTAGCTAAACGTGTAATTGAACAAGATGCACGTATTGCCAAACTTGAAGCCTTAATTTCTAAGCTTATTGAAGAATAATATGTGGTTAGTACAATTCGTACCTTCGTGGATTTTTTCCTTGCTATTCTTTTTAGGAATAGCAGGGTTTTTAATGACGAAAACAGTAAAAATTTTACCTTATAAAGAATTAATTCTTTATATTAGTATTTCGCTAGTATTTATTGGTACCTACTATACGGGCGCTAAATCTAATAATGATACTTGGCTAGAAAAGGTCGCGCAATTAGAGCACAAAGTGCTCGAATTAGCGCCTAAATCGCAGCAAACCAATACATTATTAGATAAAACATTAGTACAACAAAAACAGACTACTAAAGATAATACTAAAACTATTATTGAGTATATTGATCGCGAAGTACACAGTACCTGCGAACTTCCACAGGAAGTATTACAAGCACACAATAAGGCAGCAAAATGAAATATTTAATTTTAATATTCGTACTGGCTTTATCTGCGTGTACTACAGTAGTTCCAGTAACCGTTCCGTTTCCCAAACAGCCAGAGGAGCTAAGAGAATCGTGTCCTCCGCTACAGCAGGTAACTTCTCAACAAATCTCTGAGTTTACTAAAATAGTAGTAACTAACTATGAACAATACCATAACTGCAGTGCCAAAGTTTCCGCGTGGCAAGAGTGGTACCAACAACAAAAGCAACTTTATGAGGAGCTTAATAAGTGAGTTTAACTCTACAACAACTAAAACAAATTATACCAAAAAATCCCTACGTAGATTATTGGTACCGTGCCTTAGACCAGCTTTTACCAGATTACGAAATTAATACTCCACAGCGAATGGCAGCTTTTTTAGCTCAATGTGCACACGAGTCTGGGGGATTTACTGCTTTAAAAGAAAATTTAAATTATAGAGCAGTTACCCTACGTAAGGTATTTCCAAAGTATTTTCCAACAGATGAAATTGCTAGTGCGTATGCGCAGCAACAATCAGCTATTGCTAACCGTGTTTATGCTAACCGTATGGGCAATGGGGATGAACATAGTGGTGACGGATTTAAATATTGTGGACGTGGATTGATTCAAGTTACAGGCAAGGAAAACTATACTTGGTTCGCCGATTCTTTAGGAATTACTCCAGAAGAAGCCTCAGAGTATATGGAAACATTTGAGGGGGCTGCGCAAAGTGCTTGCTGGTTCTGGGAAACAAACAATCTTAATACTTGGGCTGACAAGGGTGATATTATGACCCTAACCAAACGCATAAATGGTGGTACTATCGGCCTAGAAGATCGTATCAAACACTATGAACATGCCTTGCATGTACTAGGAGCTTAAATGGCAGAAGAAAAGAAAACAACAGCTTTATCAAGAAGCGAGCGAGAAGCTCAGCTAAAGGATAAAGCAGGCTTTATTATAGTAGTATTTGCAATTTTACTAGCTTTATGTACGTACTTTAGTGCAGGTAATAGTTCCAAGATTCTAACTAGTACACTAGAGATCAACAATACTTATAGCTTTTATCAAGGTAAAAGTACTAAGCAAGGTCAGGCTAAATACGCACTGCACGATGCCGAGCGTAATAAAGAAACCGCATACGCAAAAGAGCTAAAGGCCGAAATTGCCAGATACGAGTCAGAGCCTGAAACTGGTGAAGGTAAACGAGAATTATTAGCAAAAGCTAAGAAGCTTACCCAAGAACGAACACAGTTTAGACAGCATAGCCAGTGGTACACGTATACATCAATGTTATATCAGATCGCTATTGTATTTTTAACTGCATCTATTTTAGCAGTTAATCGTAAGTTATATACTGGTTCGCTAGTAGTAGGAGTTCTTGCAACTTTATTGTTTACCCAAGCAATTTGGTTGTGGCTTCCACTGTAAGGAGGTCTTAAATGGATCCATTAACGCTCTTTGCGCTAGCTAATGGTGCGGTATCCGCAGTAAAAGCTGGATGTAAACTATACAAAGATATAAAAGGAGCCGCTGGAGAAGTTAAAGAAGTCCTAAAGGATTTAGACGATCAGTTCAAAGCTATCCATAAGGATAAGCCCCCGAGCCCAGAAGCTAAAAAGCAGTTTCAAGAAGAGAAGGCTCGTATTGTTGAACTAAACAAAGCCAACCCAAGCGATGTTTATACAACTATTGGAGAACAGCTTGGAGTTTATTTTGAGAATAGAGCTAAGTGTATTGCCATTTGGGAAGAAGAAGAACGCAGATCTAAACAAGTATATCAAGGTGGGGCAAGCATAGGAAAGCGCGCATTAGAGCGTGTTTTAATGCGTAAAAAACTTGAGCAAATGGAAGTAGACTTACGAGAATTAATGGTGTACCAAAGCCCAAGTGAGTTAGGTTCTTTATACCAAGATGTTTTCGAAATGATGACTAAAATTACGGCAGAACAGACTATTGCTATCGCAAAGCAAATGCGTCAAGAACAAGCCGCAATAGCTAGACGTAAAAAGCGTTTAGAAAAACTCTACATAGAAATTGCTATGGGCCTAGCTGCTTTGGTACTGGCAACATCTATAGGGCTTACATTTTCATTGGTTATTGAAGACAGAATACGAAAGTATCCTCAGTATGGAAATGATTGGATACCTAGAACAGAAGAGCATCGTAAACGAGATGCGCTGCCTATAGTTTACACAGGCAGATAAATTAAGGAAAATTAATGGCAGAAGAAACAAAACCATTAGAAGTGTCTAAAGAGGCAGAATCATGGATGCAGAAAAAATGGCGTCCTATGATGGCTATGATGTACATGTCAGTATGTGCATGTGATTTTATCTTATTCCCTATTCTTTGGACGATTGTGCAGTTCTGGGAAGTACAGGCAGCTAATGATGCTTTCCGCCAGTGGCAGCCATTAACCTTACAGGGCGGTGGCCTATTCCATATGGCAATGGGTGCTGTACTTGGTATTACTGCTTGGTCGCGAGGACAAGAAAAAATGGCAGTAGCTAGTGCCCCCATAGCTGCTACGGCACCTACTACACTCCCTACCCAAGGATTTAACGGTACTACAGCTGAAGATATTAAACCTTCGGCGCCAGCAGTATCTGTTGGCTTTAATGGTAAACTGGCACCTCCGCCAGCACCACAACCACTATTATAATATGAAAAAATTTCTATTGATTGGACTTTTTGTTTTTGCATTTTCAGCAAATGCAGCCGAAGCAAAACGGATTTGTCACGACGTTAAGAACGCCAAAACTCAGAAAACTACGCAAGTCTGTAAGGATGTAAAGCAACATAAAAAACTCGAAGGTACGAAGGTACCAGAGAAAAAATCTAAATAAGCAAGATTTATAAAGCAACCTAAAAATTGGGTTGCTTTATTTTTTATTTTATCGTATAATTTAATTAGTCTAGAAACTTCTAGCGCTAATATCTTTAACTAACTCTAGGAAATAAATGGCAACTTCCTCAGGTAAGAAAGCTCGTAGAGCTGCTCAACAACAAAAGACTCAACAACCAGAAGCGACAAAACCAGTTGGTTTCACCGAGGTCAGAGCCTTAAACGAAATTCAACAAGATTATTTAGATGCCATTAATGAAAATGACGTAATCTTTGGTGTTGGGTCCGCAGGTACAGGTAAAACTTTCGTTGCTGCTAGTTATGCAGCATCACAACTATTTCATCGTAAAATTAATAAGATTATCTTAACTCGTCCTAATGTGGAAACCGGTCGCGGACTAGGATTCTTACCAGGCGAATTAGAAGAGAAGTATGCCCCGTACTTAGATCCCTTCGATCAAGTATTTAAAAAGTGCTTAGGCGCAGGGTTTTATGAGTATGCTCTAAAAACTAAAGCTATCGAACCTAAACCGCTTGGGTTTATGCGAGGGGCTAGTTTTGAAAATGCTATTATTCTTGTTGATGAAGTACAGAACATGAATAAGACAGAGTTTAAGATGCTCTTAACTCGTGTGGGTAAGAACTGCAAGATTATTCTTTCAGGTGACCCAGATCAGTGTGATATTTCTGATAGCGGACTAAAAGATGCTATCTATCGTTTAGAGTACCTAGACGGTATTGAAGTAGTTCGATTTATGGACGAAGACATTGTACGTAGTAAAATGTGTAAACAGATTATTATCGCGTATAAAGACTAAAAAGAAAGCCCGTATAGATTGCTCTATACGGGCTTTTTTAATTTCTGTTTGTAATATGCCAAGAGCCTTGGAATAGAACTTGTAGTGCTTCATAAGGGTTGGTTAATATAATCATGTTCACATTATCTATATTAGTACCTGATTTAACAGTAACTTTTCTATTCCCTAAAGGTGCTCCCATTTGTAATTTAACTATGTATTCAGTACCTTTAGGAGCGTCGTCTGGCAAGGTAATAGTAACCGGACCTTCTGCCTGCACTCCTATGTAGTAATCAGTTGTTAAAACAGTGTAGTCGCTACTTACTATAACTGTATTTCTACTTACAGAGCCTGAGGGCCCTTGCGGCCCGATAGGGCCTGGCTCTCCTTGAGGACCAGTAGCGCCTGTATCTCCCTTAACTCCTTGAGCACCTGGGTCTCCCTGAGTACCTGTTGGTCCTGGGTCTCCTCGCAGGCCTTGAGTACCTTGTAGACCAGGATCACCCTGCGGGCCAGGAGGCCCTGCAGGACCAATAGGGCCAGGAGTATTAAGGCTAGTATAGTTAATAATATCAATGTCATCTGAAGGTGTTGGAAAAGTTGAAACGAATGGCACCATGGGCCAACCAAAAGGCATATATTGTTGTTGCAACATACTTACTCCTATAAAAAAGCCCCACAACTTGTGGTTGTAGGGCTTAAACCAATTAACGAATGTTAGTATTAGTGTTAGTTGGGCTAGCTGTTAGTGTACCGCTCCCAACATTAATTGCTTCATTATTAGAGCGAATTTGTTGACTTAAACCCCAGATCAAATTGGCTAGTTGACCTACTTGAGCTTGCTGTTGCTGCTGTTGTTGCATCTGGTTAATGTTGTTAGTTGTAGTAACTTCAATACCACGAGTACGTTCTGCTAGACGGTTGTCTCCACGTAGCTCAATGATTGCAGCGTTAGCGTCTGCTAATTGACGTTGTAGGTTCATTTCATATTGTTGTGTGATTAGAGCACGAGTCTTATCACCATCATTAGTAACTACCTTTTGTGTCTCATTAGCTGTAGACATTAAGTTAGTATTTATAGCATTTAGTTGCTGTGCTAAAACCATTGCGTTGGCTGTGACTGCTTCTTTTGTGCTATCAATACGTGTAACTAGAGAACTAGCTACACTGTTTAGTGAGGCATTAATAGCAGCACTTTGAGCTGCTTGGCTACCTTCCATTGCAGCAGTACCAACTGCTACTGCTTTATCTACTTGACCAATACCGGCCATTAGATCCATATTTGCTTGGTTTTGTTCTGGTGGGTTACGTAAAACTGCACCTGCAGCTGCTCCGTCTCCGCCAAATAATCCGCCTTGGCCATTACGTAGTAAACTACCTAAAATCAAACCACCAATAAGGCCGCCACCGCTACCAAAACCTAGGCCGCCGTCTCCGCTGCCTGCACCCATAATCATACTTGGTGTCATTACTTCTGCCATTTTTTCATCCTTTAGTTTTGTGATCTGCTTCATTACTTTATTATAGTATTTATTAGCTTGATCAAGTTTATCTTGAAGCGCACCCATCGTGTAGGCTGCATCTGTAGCTGTTGGAGACGCTGGTAAATTACCAACCTCCGGTACTACAGGTTCAGTACTGTCAGGTACGCTAATATCATCAGCCATATTATTTCCTTAAGCTGACGTGATATTGCGTATCACGCGCAGTCCCTAATTTTTAAGAACTGATAATATTATACAACAAAAAGCTTAAGCAGTCAATAATAGCTTTTACGGGAACAGGAGCAAAAATGCAAGGTAATGGGAAATTATACAGGAATAACGTAACGTCCACCAAAAGCAAATGAACACAAAAAAGCCCTCTAAGATTTCTCTTAGAGGGCTTTTTATTTAAGGGCAATTACTCTTTTGGAGCATCAGGGGCATCGGGTTTTGGTAGTTGAGCCTCTGCTTGTTGACGAATCTTTTGTGTCATAGGATTGCAGATTTTACCTGGCAATTCTTGAAGTGCGGCTAAGATAGCGTTAACTTCGTCAACAGATAGGTCTGATAATGTAAATTTAATATCGTTCATGTTATAATTATTTAATTGGGCAAGCGCCGGTTGCACATTCTGCGTCGAGAATTTCGTCAAAGCTGTTGGTGTTATTCAAGTCTACTTCTGATAATGTTTTAACATAGTCGTGGTAATCTTGTTCTGTTACTACTTCTTGTGGAAGATATAGGTAGCCTAAATCTTTAGCAGTCTTAGTTGGATCGGTACGGTAGATGAATGAAACACCTACATAACAATCCCAATTTTCTAGAAGCCAGTCAATAATTGCTGGTACTTCGCTAGGGTCGTAACTAATAGTTACAGAAGTATTTTGCTGATTCCACGAAGTTTGTAGGAGCTTATAGCGCTCTAGCTGAACAATAGCGGATTCGATATTAACTTCTTTACCCTCAACCTCATCAAATGGAACTCCATCCCACATAACTGGGAATGTAACTAGCACACCACTATCGTCAACTGGGTGGTTAATAACTCGGTAGTTAGCTTGACGTAGTTTATCAACAACTGGGTCGTGCTTAGAGAACTGCACGTTATTGAAGATATACTTACCAAGAGGTTTGTGTACGCCTTCGGTAGTATCCATAATCTTAGATAATGTTCCGCTAGGCTTAATACAAGTAACGTTTTTAGGTGCTGGTAGTCCAAGTTCTTGACTCATACCAATAGCAGCACCAGTTGCAGTACGTTTCAAGTATTCGTAGTCATAGCTACCCATATCTGGACGCATTGCAATACCTGTTAAACCTACTCCGCATAAGCGCAAGAAGTAATTGTTTAAGTGCCAAGATTCTTGTAGGATACCATCTTGCAAGTTAACACAGGTTTGTCGGTAGTTAGCACGAGCAGCCAATCTAATAGCGGTGTGTAGTCCGGCTGTGTCGCCTTTAAATTTGGCAATATCTGTTTCCGTAAGGTTGCAGAAAGATTTATTTCCAAGTAAGATTTCAACACATGGGTTGGCACCTTTGAACCAAGGAGCACGACGCAAGGCTTCGACTTCATTAATAAATCCTGGCTCTGAACCACCTGCTTTAACCATCATACCAAAGATTTTCTCTAAGTCTGACTTTAGCGGAGTTTCTTTAAATACTAGCGAATTGTTAGATTGAGTACGGTGAGCATTGTTATGTAGCCACCAGTCTTTCTTAGCTACTGCAAATTCTTGCCATTCCGGCTGCCCATAATCGAAAAGAGCAATTTCAGCACTTCGGCGGCTACTAAGAATAGTACCCAGATGGTTGACAATGTCAAGGATATCCATACGAGTAAGTAAACTATCAGCACGACCATTAAGAATATTGGCGATAGCAACATAAGCAGTGCTAATAGCAGAATCCCCAGAACTAATCCATCCATATCCTTTTAATCTTTCTCCTGCTGGTCGTAACTGGCTGAAGTCAAGAACCAATGTCTCGGCAGCGTACTTACCTGCCATAAGTTTTCCGATTGACTTTGCCCACGCTTCAGCAGAGTCTCCCACAGTGATAGTCCAGACCTTTGTCTCGGAGTCGAAATGCTCAACGTTATGTTCGTTGCCGCCTTTGTCGGTACGAGTGCTTCGAACAACTTTGATGTTTTTGATTGGCTTAGAGAATCCATTTAGCGTACCTACGATTGGCTTAAATCCAACGCCACAACCCTGTAGCAATAGCCATAGAACGTCTACAACGTCATAGATTGTTTCAACGTGTGTAAATGAGCAGTTAAACTGAGAGGCTTCACGTGTCTTAGCTACATTAGTACCGCCAAGCCATAAGGTACGTCCTGACATTAGAACCTTACGGTCTAACATTAGCTGTTCTAGATCGTATAGTTCAGCATACTCTACATCATTAAGATCACGTTTAGCAGCCCGTTGCCACAACCACTCTTGGTGGTCAATAACACGAGCAACTGTTTCTTGCCATGTTTCAAATTGTTTTCCGTCGTCTGAAGTAGGGCGATTGTATGTACGACGTGTAATTACTTGTGCGCGTGTTGATGGTGTTTGTGTCATTTATTTCCTTTATACAGCTCTTCTTGAAGCAAATAGCCTTCTAGCTGCCAGATACTATTAATTGCATTTTCTTTACTAATCTTACGCCCAATTTCTTCGATGAAATTGTCTTTGCTTACTACAGCAGCTTCTCCGCGAACTGAGAAACCGTTTTCTAGCATAAGTTCGCATACCATGACTTTGCCACTAGGTAAGGTAGTATATGTCTCACTTACTACCTTACTAAGGATTCTGTCCATAGTTACTTTATTTTCTACCATTAATTTACCCCTGTACTACCAAAGCCGCCGGTTCCGCGTTCTGTATCATTCCACGCATCGTGAAAGTTTACTAGCATTACTGGCTGGATAACTAACTGAGCGATTCGGTCGCCTCGCGTAATAACATACGCTTTGTCCGAAATATTTTTTAGCAAAACTTTCAAATTTCCACGATAATCGGAGTCAATTACACCAACAGAATGAGGGATTGTAATCCCTTGTTTCCCTTGGGAACTCCTGTTATAAATAAGGCCAACATAGCCATTTGGAATTTTGACCGCTATACCTGTATCAACAAGTTTTTGCTCGTTTGGCGCGATTTCAATTTCTTCGGTTTCACCATCAATCCATGCAAAAAGGTCTGCACCGGCATCACTAGCGTGTGCTCGCTTTGGTAGTTGGGCTCCTGCCTGAACTTGGCAAGAAATAGAAGGAGTGTGTGCCATGTTATTAATATTGTAGTTCATTGTTTTAGTGTCTTTAGCCCATATAAAGAGGGCTGGGTTAAGTTCTGCTATTTCTCTTGCTATAAAACCTACTGTCATTGTAGGTATACTTCCAAGATGTTATCAATTTCCGTACAGTTATCTGTACCAATAGCTTCTCTGTTGTAAGTTACTAAGTCCATTAGTTGATAGTTGAGTAACAACATATCTTTGCACTTATTCAATTCTTGAATATATTTGTACTTACCACTAATAGGAATGCTTGCAATAATGTCGTAAGTACTACCATATTCAGTAACCAAGGAAACTGCGCGCTTAGGCCCAATGCCAGGAACGCCAAACACATTATCGCCAGAGTCACCTGTAAGACACTTAATACTAATATAGTCTTCTTGACTAAATTCGTAATGTGTACTCCAGTTATCTTGAGTAATTTCTTTTCTAGTAACATAAGAGAAACGATTAACACCGTCTTGAATTAGTAAGTCCCAATCTCGGTCAGAGGAGATTAGCCAGATATTATCAACGCCTAGTTCTGCTTTCTTGGAAACAATATATGCGGCAATATCGTCCGCTTCTACACCTTGAAATTTAATAACAGGGTATGTTGAGTTTGCTTCAATATGTGCTAGAGTAGCTAGGAAGTCTTCAAAGAATAGTTCAAACGCAGCTTTTTCCGCATCAGTTTGAGTTTCTTGTTTATCTTTACGATTTTGCTTATACTCTGGGCTTAATGCTTTACGATAGCTAGAAGAGCCTTGATCGCAAGCAATAATTACATGAGAAGCTTTGTAAGATTTTTTAAGACTATCTACTGTACGCAAGTAGTCTTCGGCGAAATCAGTAGCGCCACTGTGCTTATAGCGAAAGGCTAAGTTTAACGCATCAACTACTAGTAGTGTATTAGTAGTTTCGTTTAATTGTTTAAATGTTTTAGTCGTCATGTTATTAGTGTTTTGAATACAAATTATACTCTAAATAACCTGATCGTTCAAGTTACAAATTTAGGTTGCTCATGCACTAACCAATCTTCGAGCAAAGCAATGTAAAACTCATAACCTTCTATGTTTATAAAAATTTGTCTGTACGCGCTAGTAGTAGGCATTTCATCAAAAGCTACAAACATTTTTGATCTATCAAACTTGAATATTAAAAGAGGCTCTTTTCCTACCTGCCCAGCTTGACGTACAGACTGTTTCCAGAATTCAATAAGCTGAGGATTCTTTCCAGTTAATAACGCAGAAGATATATGATCTTCTGCGTATCCTTTAACCTCTACAGCGTATATATTAGTACGACCAGGCACATACAAGTCAGCTTTTAGCATATGTTTAGGGTCTAAAGCTCCTGAGCCAGGAACTCTTTCCCACCCTAAACCTGTGTGTTTTTTCAAAGCGTCACGTACTAAAGTTTCAGTACGTGCGCCTTTGGCCCGAGAGTCAACGGCCATTATTTCTTGCGCGGAACTGGCTTAACGATAACTGGAGCAGTTACAGCGGCAACTTCTGGTGTAGGAGTTTCTTCTGTTACTTCTTTCTTTTCCGCATCTTCAACTGCAGGTGCCACGGGTTCGGTACTCTCTGGACTTTTAGTGTCTGTTTCCGGAAGCGTACCCTCTAGAGTTTCACCAGCTTTAAGAGTCACTAATTCGGCCTCATCAATGCTATACATTACGGCACCCTCTGATACTTGTAAAGTATCCGCCTCGTGGTAACTTAGTAGCTGTCCAACAAATACAGGAGTCGTTTTACCTTCACGTACAAAGACTGCCTTACCTGAGTCTAGTAATTTTTCAATTTTAATCATATTATGCCTCAATCTGAGATAAATTATTATGCTTTACTACATTAACTTTTTCAAGCAAGGGGTGTGTAAAGCCATGTGATACTAAAAAGGTATTCAAGTGCTCTTCACTTAGCAATACCTCAACTAATTTTTCTTTTCCATCTGTATCTAAAGCCTCTACAGTTTCGTCAAGAATTAATAGATTAATACGTGAAGAACTAAGCGTCTGCATCAGTTTACGAATAGCTAATAGTGTAGCTACGTTAACTCTGGCTTTTTCTCCTCCACTAAGAGCTAGCATTTCAATATCTTTACCATTATCAGTAATAACAACGTTTAGTTTATCACTAGAACTGATTTTAAAAGAGATTTGAAATCTGCCGTCACTTAAGTCTACTAAGTACTGATTTGTAATTTCTTCCAAATCTTTAACTAAGCACTCAATCTTATAGGCAACTAACCCAGTAGTTGAAAAAGTTTTATTTAGCACAGAAACTATAGACATTTTCTCTGATAGTTCGTGCAGTTTAAAGCTATATGTCTCTAGTTCTACGTTCATTTCTGCAAGTTGTGTACTAATAGTATCAACTTTAGCATTATGAGCACTAGCGGCAATATTCTGCTTTTCAGCTAAAGAAATTGCGGCTCTCAGAGCAGCAATTTCAGATTGAAGCTGACTAAATTTAACTTCTAATTCGTTCTTATCCAGTAGAGTTTCCTCTAAGCTAGGATCGATGAGCTGGTGATATTTCTCCCACTCGTCTTTAGACTTATTAGCAGTTTCCCAAGTATTTAGCTTGGTTGTATACTCAGAACGAAGAATATCAATTTCAGTCGTTCGAGCACTTATATTGGCTATCCTAGCCCTTGCATCGTTTTGGATTTTACTTTGATCATCCACTAATGCAGCGATTTTTGCTTCATCAATAGTTTGTAAGCAGGTTGGGCACGTTCCGTGCAACGCCCCTATCTTTTTAACAAATGCTTCCGAATCTTTGATAGATTTATTTAACTCGATAGATTCTGTGTTAAGCTGTTTAGCTTCTGGCATAATAGCCGTTACATTGTCTACAGGCTTATCGGGTAGTGGGAATAGCTTAATCTTTGATTGAATATGTTTATAAGTATTATTTTGTGTAATTTTTTTATTAATCGACTCTAGGCCTCTAATCTGCGAATCAAGTTCGCTAGATTCTGAGACCAAGTGGTCTTTGATTACAGGTACTTCACAGTATTCTTTATGGCTCAAGTCAGTTTTGGAATATTTATCCAACCAACTATTTACGGTGTTAACTTGAGATTGAGCAGCTGCAATATCTTTTGTTAAGTCTTGAGCTACTGCTTTAAATACTTCTTGTGCTTGAGTATACTTACCCAAGTTTAAGATTTCAATCAAAAACTTTTTACGAGCAGTGTCAGCAGCAGTCAAGAATTCTAGGCTGCTAGCATTGCTTTGATATACAATTTGTGAGAACGTTTTATGGTCAAAACCAATAATGTCCTCAATAGCCTTGTAAGTAGCTGTAGCTGTATGAGAGCTAATATCTACGGAATTTTTAAATAGCTTTACAGTTTGTGTAGATCCGCGTGTAGACTTAATTTTATAGTCTACACCATCTTTATCAAAGTCTAGTTCAATAGAGTATGCTTTATCTTTAACATACCTATTAAGAATATCTGCTTTCTTAATACCTTTAGAATTCTTATTAAATAAAACTTCTTCTAGGATAAGTGCAATAGAACTTTTACCGTGACCGTTCTTACCAACTAGTTGAGTAAGAGGGGCGGCTACAAAATCAATCGTATTATCTGGGCCGTAACTAAATGCGTTAGACCACTTTAGTTGTTTTATTGTTATCATTCTTTAGCAGGTATCGTTTTAATTCTGGTAAGCCACCAATGTATTCTTCGCCGATAAAGATTTGAGGAATAGTACGAGCATTAGGAACTTTATCGAATAAGTCCTTTTTAGTATAGCCAGTATTAATACCAATCTCTCTAGCAGCTACAGTAAATCCTTTGCTTTTAAGCAAGTTCTTAGCTTCTAGGCACGCTGGACAATTAGATTGCGACCAGACTTCAGCTTGTAAATTTGTCTGCATAATTTTGCATTTCCTTTAGTACAGCGTCAACAGTAGGTTCCGGTAGCTGTAGAATATAAGTTAAATACTCTTTAACCTCTTGATCTAAACTCATTTCAGGCTCTAGCATTAACGCAGAGTCTGTTTCGCGCTTTAATACTTTTGACGCAATAAGTTCGCTATCAGCCAGTTCACCTAGCTCTTGCATATCGCCCTCTACTTCGTAGATGGTGTGATCAAAGGTGGTGGCATTGGCGGAGGTGGAGGCCTCTTCAGCCCCAATGGTCTTTTTGAGTAATTGTGGTAAGTTGAATTTGCGCCACTCATGAGTGAGCGTAACAGCATCAAGAATAATAGCACCAGTATCAACCCTCTGCCTGTGAAAACTAGTAGTATAAGGAGAACCAGGATACAGAATGTTTCGTTGCGAGTTTTCATAAGAGTGCAAATCGCCTGCCAAAACAATCGGCCAGCGATCAAATAAAGCTAAGTCTAGTTCAGGTTTTACATGGGGAGGAATCTCACCACGTACGTGAGTACAAAGAATCTTTCCTGAAAACTCATGACCGTGTTTTTCAAAGTCTTTTAGTTTGTTATACGGAATAATATCCAAATTAAACCCAATATTCTCATAGTAGTCGTCTACTAAGGTAACTAAAGGATTTAATCTATGTGTAGATTTTTTAAGATTAGTTAAGAAAGTAGTATCTTTCTTAAGCATTTCGTGATTACCTGGATAGATAAGCGTAGGTTTCTTAAATGAAGCAACAAAGTCAAAATACAGCTCAACTTCATCCATTGTTGGTAAACGATCAAATACGTCACCACCAATGATTACTAAATCAGCGTCGTCCTGCATTTCGCTAAACTGTTCTACAAACATCTGGAACCTATTTTTAGCCCAATCAATGGGCACGTTCTTTTGGCCGAGCTTAATATGCACGTCCGCAGTAAATAGTATTTTCATGTTTTACAGACAAAATAGCCCGCTAAGCTCTTAAGTCTAGCGGGCTAATAAGTTTAACCTAGGTCTTTAACTGCTTCACGCTCTGCGTCTGTACCGGCTTCATCGCCGTCTTCGCCAGAGTTATTAACAATCTTTTCCAATGTAGCCAAAACTTCGGCTTCTGTTGGTCGTGGGTACTTTTCATCAATAGTCTTAGCCGCATCTGCTGCTTCGCGTTCAGCTTCTGAAAGTGAGCGCTTTTTGCATTTCAATGGCTTCAAATCGTAGCTGATGTTGAAGGCCAGTGGGCCAGTTTTTGTGCGGTTAAACACAATATCGAAACCTTCGTCGTAGTCAGTTGGGTCAAGTCCCAAGTCTTCTGCGGTAGATAGAATCTGTTCAAACAGTTTCTTTTTCAGGTTTAGAGCCTTAACTTTACCGTCTTTAGGGTCAATACAGTTCACTGTATAGCTCCATGAGCACTTCAAGTCAGGGAAGAAGCTAGGAACGTGATCCTTTTGAAGGTTATTAAACTTCTCTGCTTCGCGATCAAAAGCCAAACATTCAACAGGAATATCCTTGTTGTTGCTGCCCTTCAACCAGTAAATATAACGTGGTAGAACACCGCCTACTAGACGAACTACGTTTTCGCCGTCTTTGTATTCAAAAGCCTCAACTTTGTTAGATTGTGCTTTGCCTTTGGTGTTTTTAAATGAGATTGCCATAATTTTTAGTTTTCGTATTTGAAGTGAATTTTGTTGTCAATAATAGTTAATAGCGGATTGTGGCTTATTTTAGTAATGTCAATATCTTGAAAGAATGATAAATCTAAGTATGTATATTTATAATACTTATATAAGCTATAATCACGTCTACCAGCTAGTTGTATATACTGTGATTTGTATAAAATGTCCGTTATTTTGTCGTTGAATAAGTCGTGGGGATTAACTAAGAAGCTGTTTCCAACAAGATTTGGCAAAGGTTTAGCCGAGAAGTGTGTCTTTGGTATTAGCTTCTTAGTATAATGCAAATATAGTTTTTCTAGCATTAGCTTAGGATCACACTGGGTGTGCGCTTCTAGCGCTAAAACGTCAAAGAAAAGCATAAATATTTCAGAACTTAATGTATATTATACCAAATTATAATTGCCTAGGCAAGCCAAAATTTTAGTTGGTTATGACTTGCCAGCCTTTACGCATATAAAGCCCAAGGCGATCATTGTTTTGTTTTTTATCTGCGTATCCTGCAAAGTTAATATCAATAACTAAAGGATTAAGTTTTTCCGCATGTAGTCGCTGAATACGTCCAATTAGCTGTTCTAATAGAGAATCATTAGACATTGGCACAGCTAGTACTAGGCACGAGAGCCTGTTAATAGAAATGCCTTCTGCGAAGATTTGCCTTGAACCAGCAATCGCCCACTTTTCTCCTGAAAGGATTTGTTCTTTAGCACGTTTTCGGTCTTCGAACTCTGTGCTACCAGTAACCAGCAAACAATCATCACCAACATACTCCTTAACTTTTTGTAGAAATTCAACTCTGTCTGCGACAACTAACACTGAATGTCCGTTGTCTATTTCCATACTTGTAATACCAGCAATAAATTGCTGATAACTTTCGTTGTTACACAAGTCTGTAATTTTATCTACCCAAGGTACTCCAGGCTTTAAAGTAAGCCCAGACTTAACGATATGAATAACTGGAGCCAGCGTATTAGCCTGAGCAGGCTTTAATACATGGTCTCCAAAATAATCTCTAAAGATTATATGCTTGCCGTCTTTACGAATCATTGTACCTGACAAAGCTAATCTATATCTAGCGTGAAAGCTATCAATAGTAGTAGCAAAAGTAGATGCAGGACAATGATGGGCTTCGTCTAAGATAACAAAACCAAACTCTTTACTTAGTTCGGGTAGGTACTTAACTATTGATTGAATGTTTCCAACAACAATGGCGTGATCTTCAATATCATAAACTCCGCCACCAATAATGCCTGGACGCATACCGAATAAAGACTCTACTTCTTCAATCCATTGGTCGCGCAAAGCAGCCGTATGCGTAATAACAATAGTCTTCTGACCAAATTTTCTAGCTAAGTGTAAAGCGGTAAATGTTTTACCCCAGCCTACTAAGGCGTTAACAAAGCAAGTATCATCAATCTGGTCATAAATTTCTTGCTGATCTTCTCGTAAGGCAAACTTAGGAGTTGGAAAAGGTACTGGGTTTAAGATTCGTTTATCTACTATTTCGTAACCTTCAGGGATTAAGTCGATACGACCTTGAGGTATTGAAATAATACCTTTGGTCAATACTTTAAAATTCTTGATAGTTTCTACAGCAGCGAACTTTTTAGAACCAGTATCTTTGGTTATCTTATAAGTCAGCGACTTTATGATTTTCTTGGTATGTTCAATACCAGGGTCGTCCATAAAGATACGACTGGAAATTACTGCTTTGGGCATTAAACCATTCTCCAACTATTCGCCCTAGGCGTTTCAGACAACCCATAAAGGGTATATCCCATTCCATTCTGCAATATTACAGCATACTGATGAAAGTCTTTAGGTCTTTGCAAACACTTAAACCGTGTAGCTATACCTTCAATTTCTAGTATGCAACCAACGCCTAGCGCCGGTAAAACTTGTTTAATCTTCTTTGTTATGAGTTTGGCGCGGGTAAGTTTTTTATACTGGAAAACTCGCCCACTGCTGTCAATAAACCACGTAGTAGCTTTTGCTAACTTTAATAAGTCTGCTAAAAAGTATATAGCTGTCCTAACTGGAAACATCTTAATGGAGCTATCTTGGCTTATCATTAAGCGTCTACGACCCAAAGTCGTAGCAGCTATATTCTTGTCATCTACAATGCGTATGTTTACTCGCTTACTTTGGTCTTCTTCTACATACTCTGTATGGTAGTAGACTACTCCCATTTCTTGCTCAGGCTTTTTCTCACCCAGCCTGAACACGGGCCAAACTATCTCCGCTAACTTCATAGAATTTTTCCCAATCACCAAAACTATAGTCATCACCAACGTCTTGGTCAACACCAATAGGAGCATTAGGAATCTCACAACCCCACTTGTGTTGTGTATTGCGTTTTAAGATCTCGCAATAACTATCCACCTGATCTTCTCTGACGAGTGCGACAATGGAGTCGTGGACGAGCATGAAGATTTTGGCATCAAGTCCGCGCTCTTTAATCTCATTAGCAGTTCGCATAGCTCCAAGTAAGTTAACGTCCGAAGCAAGTGACTGAACTTCGGCATTAATACCACTTCGTACTTCGTGAGCGGCGATTCCTTTGTCGGAACTGAACACGTTTGGCAGTCTGCGTTTACGTCCGAAAAATGAGTATGTGTATCCATTTGCTTCAATAAAGCGTTTACGATCGTCTAGCCACTTCTTTAGCTTGCTAAACTTAGTAAAGTATTGTTTAATATCGTCTCGGGCTTGTTCTACTGGATAAGATTCTCCAGTGGCTTTTGATACAGTCTGAGAAACTTTGTTAGCTCCTGAACCGTACAAAATACCGAATGAAATAGCCTTAGCACTTTGACGCATAGAGCCAAATAGCTTTTTAACGTCACCGACTGCACAAGGTAATGCAAAAACCATTTTAGCAATAGTTGAGTGAAAGTCGCCGCCACTAGAGAAAACTTCTTGCAGATTCTTATCACCTGACAACACAGCTGCATAATACATTTCAGCTGTGGTCAAGTCTTGCGACACGATTTTGTAGCCCGCTGGAGCCACAAGACAGCCTTTGATGATAGGGTTGTCACGAGGTATCTGCTGAGCATTGAACTTACCAGAACTAGACAAACGACCGCTAGTAGTAAAGATGAGATTAAAATTAGTACGAATTCTGCCGTCCCGATCAATCTCGGGTAAGATTTTAGAGATATAAGTGTTTTGAATTTTTCCAAGCTGTCGTACTTTCAAAATCGCCGCAGGTAGGGGATGTTCATCCGACAGCTCTCCGAGTACTTCTGCGTCTGTGGATACAGCTCCAGTTGCAGTCTTCTTACCAGTAGGATTGAGCCCAAGATAATCAAAAAGCACAACACGAAGTTGCATAACCGAGTTAGGGTTAAATATCTTACCTGTATCTTTTTCAAAGCGCTTTACTTCGTCAAAACTATATACTACTTGTTTAGCTTGTTCAATTTCATAATCAAGATAAATCTTAGCAGCTTCCATACGTTCACGACTAACAGGAATACCCACTTCTTCCATGTCCATTAAGAATAACGTGCCTGGAATAAGAATCTCTTGATATACCTTGAGCAGCTTTTCGTTCTTTTGAACAATAGGCCAGAACTTCATGAATAAGTCATAAGTTACTGCCGTATCAATAGCCGCATACTTAGAAATAATATCAAAAGGAATTAAATCGTAAGTAAAATCGTCTTGTAGCATACCGTGCTCTGCGCAATATGCCCTTTTATACTCGTCTAGCTCTGAGTCGTAATCGCCGTAATCGGTGTACTTTAGGGCCAGAGGTTTCAAACCATGACTATCAGTTTCGTCTAGTACATAGTGCATAACCATAGTATCGTGAACACGGCTACGATCAAAGTCAATGTCTAGATGGTACTTAATCATCTTAAAGTCGAATTTCATGTTATGGAATACTGCGTAGAAGTCTTTGGAAATCTTACGAAGCAAATCAATACATAATTCATCCAAACAGTCAGTTTGGATGTAACGACCTTGGTGTGTGGTATATGTAAGCGATACACCTAAGACATAACCGTCACGAGGGTACAAAGCTGTTGTTTCAGTGTCCCACGCAACATAACCTTGAGCATTGTCAAGGATTTCACGTAGGTATCGTTTAGCTTCTTTTGTATCAGTAATACCAGCATAGTCGCCTTTTACAGCAACTGGGCCTAATGTTCCATCTACATACTTATGAATTTTATCACAAGCACGTTGGAAGTCTGGCTTTCCTTCTGGCTTAAAACTCAACATAGCTGGGTTAGAGATAGCTACAAACTTATCGTCTACCAGCTGACCTGCCATGTTAGTAACAGACGTAATCTTAGCGTATTCTTTAGCCGCTTCAGCACCCACAAGAATAACCAAATCATACGGCTCCAGATCAATTTCTAAATCTACATCTTTCTTTAGTAGTTTAGTAATAGGAATCGAACTCATATGAAAATGTTCAAATTTGAATTTGAAATAGTCGTTATATCGTGTACGATTTGGAGCTTTGTCAATTAAGGCAATTTTCTTCATTAATATCTTTCTAATACTTTATTATAGCGTATTTTGCTAGCTTATTCAAGTTCATTTTCTAGTCTAGCTAGAATCTTACGTAGCTGAGGTATCGCACGAGCATCTAAATTTATTACATAGCCAGATGCTAACTTTATCTGTAGTAGAGAGTCAGCCTGTCTTACTAGTGCGTACTCTTGCATACTTGGGGTAAGAATTGGGTCCCACTCGCTTATCATTTTGTAACATACTCTGCGATTGACCTGATATCCTCGGCATCGAGGTCGCCTGGGTCACTGCCGTCTGGAAGGTCGACGATTTCCACAATGAAGCTCTCTGCTTCAAGTAGTGGCTTAAGTAGTTTCGCAGCTTTGGAGCCCGCTTCATCACCATCAAATAGTAGGTATATGTGCGTAATTCCTTGAGCCTTAAAAGGTAAGAGCTTCTGTTTTGTGTCATTTTGTAGTGTGTTAGTACCAAAGGCACAAACAACGTTTTCTAGTCCGTTATCGTATAGATTCAACATATCAAACATACCCTCTACAATAACCATGGACTTGTATCCACTAGGTAAATGTGCTGGGAATAGTGGAATCTTTACTCCACTAGGATAGTTAAGGTATCTAGGATTTCCGTTAGACATTGTATGTCTACCAACGTATACCACAGTTTTTTGTGTTACGTCTTTAATTGGAAAGATAATTCGGTCAATAAGCTTTTCATCTTGGTTTGTATAAAACGCACCAAAATGTTTAAGAGTTGCCGCACTAACGCCACGAAATGTTTTTAGCCAAGGAGTATACCCCTTAGGAACATCTAGTTCATGTCCGAACTCTCTGATAGCTTTTAGCTTTTCTTTAAGCTGCATAATTTTAATGGGTACTGGATTAGTAAAAACCCCATAAAATTTGAATAAGTTTGTTTTATATCCACAAGCAAAACAATGACTAACACCCGTCACTCGATCAACTCGGAATGACGGGTTTGAGTCAGGATGTTCGGGGTTAAGACACTTAATTAAGTAATCTCGCCCCGACACTTGAAATGCCAAATTGTTTTTCTGTATTAGTTCTAGTACTGGATCGCTCATTATGCATCCCAAGGTAAGTCGGCTTCTTTATCATTAACTACTACGGAATCGTTATCGGATACTGAGGATTTTTTGCCTCCAGCCTTCTTAATCTTTTCCGGAGCACTTGGCTTGTCAACAGATTGTGGGCTAATGCGTAAGGTATCCCAGTCGATTGGGCACGTGAAAGCCATTTCTTTTCCGCCACGAATTTTCGTAGTTTCAAAAGATACTGCATTCGTTTCTTTGTCATGTGCTTCCATCGTAAGGGCAATATCCGCTGCATCCAAGATGCCTTTAGCAAAGCGGGCTTCGCCGGTAGCGTCGATTTGGTATGGCGAAACCATGACAATTTCGTATTTCCGCGCAAGATTTTTAAGTTTCTTTGAGACTTCGATCTGTGGTTTCCAATCATACTGATCATTTCCTTCTAAGACAATTTGGTTCAAGTAGTCAACCACAGCAACTTTTAGTTTATCTCCGAACTTTGCCTTGGCTTTACCAATATGCAAGTCGATGCTACTTAGGGTCAAGTCTCGATCATCAACAATAATCATTTGATTATCGGCTTTTAGTTGAAAGTGCCTTACTAGCATTTCTTCAAACTTAAAGCGGTCACGATGACGTAAAAACTCACTTACGGTTTCATCAGCATTTTCAAACATTCCGGCACGAGCTTTAACAACTGCTAGAACTTCTTCATCAGTTAGCTTATGTTGCTTGAGATTCTGAAGGTTAACGTTAGCTAGAATAGCTAAGTTACGCTCCATAGTCTCTTTAGCAGTCATCTCAATACTGAAGTAAATACAACTATTGCCGGACTCATACTGATTGATAAAGAGGTTACTACAGCTAATTGATTTGCCAGACCCGCGCTTACCTCCGATGAGAATAAGCTCTTGCCTTGCGACACCGCCAAGTACAGCATCAAAGCTGTTATTAAGGCCAAGATAAACACGTTCTTTCTCCAAATCTTCTGGATGACTGAACATCATCATGTCAGCCATTGTGAACACCTTTTCAGATGTATGGGTCTTTTCTTCAATAGTTAGCGCAATATTCGCTAGACTATCTTTGATTTCATTTGTATCGTAGAGAGGCAACTTATCTACGAATTTATCTAATAATTTTACTGTCTCAGATTGTGTATACTGGTCGATAAGTGCATCGAGAGCAACTTCTGCTGAAACATCAGGTACTTCTGTTAATCGGAGAGTGGCTAGGGTTTTAGACGCCGGCCCCTCTCTTAACGATAGTTCTAGTTCGTCAAATGACGGGATTGCACTATATTTTTCGTAGTGCTTATTTACTACACTATAAAGAGAGGAGTAAGCAGGGTCTAAAAAGACTAACTTGAGTTTAGCCCAGATATCTAGGTTTTGTTCAGTTAGTAGCTTGTTTAATACAACTGCACTTACATCCATAACTACCCTACTTTCGATTCATTGTCAATAATTACTTGGTCAACGATTTCAGTAATTTTATACATTACTTGCTCTCGTAGTTTTTTCAGGTCTTGTTGGTATGTAGCGCCACTATCGTACAACAACGATAATTGCTCATGTGTGATTAATTGCTGTAAACCAAAATAGATTTGGTCATATGCCATTGTGGATTCGGGAGTAATCTCTACCGATACTGCCTTGCCATAGTTGTGTACAGCCTGTTTGACAACTTCTTCTACAGTAAACGAGTCGTTGTCGTGGTATGTAAGTGTTACCTTCATATTTTTCGGCTTTCTAAACAGAAAAAGCTCGGGAGCTTTATGGACTCCCGAGCTAATATATAACAACAGTTAATTAGGCTGCGGCTTTGGCTTCTGCTTTTGCTTTCTTAGCAGCACCATCATAGTCAGCAACTTTGATACCACGGCGAGTAAGCAAAGTACGTAGACCACGTTCTGTTTTGTCCACTGCTTGAGCGATTTCAGCAACAGTCATAGTAGCGATTTTGTCGCCCAATGCACTCACTGCATCAACAGATTCTTTAGCGTGTGATTCACGTTGTGCTGGAATCTTAGAAATCTGACCTTTACGAGTCAGGCTAAGAGCCTTGCCGCGAACTGAAGCAACTGACTTGTTCAACTTAGCAGCGATTTCTTCGATGAATTTACCACCTTCAGCCATTGCAACGAAAGTAGCTTCTTCAGCTTCTGTGTAAGTGCGAGCAACTTCCACTTTTTCAGCAGCTTTAACGCTACCAGTCAATTCCAAAGCAAGCAATTTACCTTGGATTTGTTTTGCTGTGAACTTGCCGCCAGCAAAGTTTTCAGCGATTTGTTTGTAAGTCAAGTTACCAGAGTTAGCGTTCACGAAGTCAGCTAGATCATCGCCTTCTTCAGGTGTAAATGCGCTGGTTTTTTCCTTAGCAAGACTAGCAACTTCACGGTCTAGTTGACGCAGTTTAGAAGCGATAGAGCGAGTTGTGAAACCAAGAGCTTGGCTAGCACGTTCAACGGCATCAACGCTAACTGGGCTCTCGTTACCAACAGTATTCAACAGTTGTGCGATTGCTTCGTCAGACCATTTTTTAGTAGCTTTTTCAGTCATTTGTATTTTCTTTCAAGAAAGTATTTAAGTTTTTAATAATTGTAATACCGAGGGATTCGGCTTTTTTACGTTTTGTACTGCCTTTGTCTTCTTCATCTACTAAGTAATCTGTAGCTTTCGTCACAGACTCTACAGGAGTGTAGCCAGCCTCTTCTAATGATTTGTAGGCTTCGGATTTAGTTTTAAATGAAGATAGCTTTCCAGTTACACACACAGTTTTATTATTTTTATTACTGTTAGTGCCGGAACTCTTTTGTGCCTGAAACGAGAACGGCAAGAACTCTCTCATTTCAGTGAAATCTGTCTGCAACCAGTCTAAAAGGTTTTGGGTTACCTTGTCGCCTAGTCCTGCTTGCTTACAGGTTTCGTGATTAATCTCGTCAATGTGGCTAACCACACTGCATAGCTTCGTAGAAGCTGTATTTCCCACTAAAGGAATTGAAAAAGCGGCTAGAACTGTTGCTAAATCTGCTGACTTAGCTTTTTCAATCTCATTGAGGAGCTTAGTTGCGATTGTCTTGCTTCCAAGGTCTGCAATAAGTTGTTCTTCGTCAAGATAAAATAATTCAGTAATGTCTGCTAATTGAAGTTTTTCAACTGTCTTAGCACCTAGACCTTTAATCGAAAGAGTCTTACAGAAGTGTTCAAGTTTCTTATCGAGTTGAGCACTACAAGCCGTATTTCGGCAGAACAACTGGTCATTGACCATTGTAAGGGGGTAGCTGCAACAAGGACACTTTGTAGGGATTTCGATTCTCATAGTTTCTTTATCAATTTATGTATATATTATATCCGATTATACAGGCTCCGACAAGTGTAAATTTCTCATCCCTAAGCTTGAAAAATTTAGGCATCTACTTTGTGTAGGATGCAAGGGATAATTTCACCTGCTCGGATAACCGCTACGGTATCTCCGATTTGTAAGTCAAGCATTTCAATAAATCCAGGGTTATTCAACGTAGCTCGTGAAACAAGAGCATCGCCAATATACACTGGCTCTAGAATAGCCACAGGAGTAACTTTACCAGACTTACCAACTTGCCATTCAACACCTAAGAGTTTTGTTTCAACGTGTTCAGCACGAATCTTTTTAGCATAAGCACCACGAGGATGTTTGCTAGTAAAGCCCATTTCAGTAAACAAAGCATTATTGTTTACACGGAACACAACACCATCATTTGGATAGATATGTTCTAGATCATTTTCTTGAACTGTGTTAAAGCCCATTGAACTCAGTTCTGCCATATCTTCACGATATGTAGGATTTGTACTAGGAGTTACGTTATACGCAAAGAACGAAAGAGCACGAGTCTTAAACTCATTAACGTCTTTTAAGTTCAGGGCACCAGCAGCATAGTTACGGGCATTTTCAACAGACTTAGGTGCTGCAATCTCACCAGTAACTTGAAACACGCCCTTGCGTGGAACTTCGTGAGGAGCGAGGCTAGGATTAGACAGAATCTTATCTGTAATAATCTGACCTTCTACGCCGTCACCGCGTGTAAGAGCTCGAACAAGATTACCATCAACATAAAGCAAGCTAATAGCTGCCCCATCCAACTTAATACTAGTAACAACGTCTCTGACGCCTTCAAGAGGCTGGCTTTTACCTTCGTCTTCATAGAACTTCTGCAAAGAATACATTTGATACAAGTGCTTTTCAACATTTCCATGTTGCTTAGCACCGACTTGATTGAACCCAATGGAGTCTGCTAATTGATCGAACTGAGCGTCCGAAATAATTGGAGCGCCAGAGTAATATGCTCTAGCGGCTAGATTTAAATATTGTTCTAATTTGTTCATAGAATAATTATAGCAGTTTAGGGTAAAAATAACAAGTGTATTTTAGTGAAAGTGTATACCGAATAGGCAATATACTTCAAACCAACAAGGATATGCCGCCTCATTCCAGTAACTATTTACTCGAAAAGAGACTTTGTAGTCTTTTGTGATTTGTAAGTGACGCTTACCAAAGCGTATATTAAATAACTGGTCGCTCATTTGTGATTTTTTCGTAGTATTGCTTAATAATTTCTTCACCTTCGGCTTTAGCACAAATATCCAATAAACCGTCTAGTAGACCTTGGATATTTTCAATAGAGGCAGGTATAGAAATACCTTCTCGTGAAGCCTGCCAGTTGCCTTCGTATGTAAGAAAATACTTACGAAGCTGAATATAAATAGTTTCTCGGAACTCATTGACTACTAAACGAACTTGGAATCCTTTTTCCATATTCTCTTCAATGAGTTTATTGTAGTGGATATTCTCGTCCATTAATAGCCTTTAAAATTTCGGGGGTTTGGCGCAAGTAGATTTCTCTACTTGCTTTGCTTACTTTGATGCTTTCTTTTCTGCCGCTTTTTTGGCTTCTTCGATTCCGTCATCAACATACTGATCGAGCTTCTGATTAATAATAGTTAATACTTTTGCACCAACTTGCTCGACCTTAGGGTCTTGAGCAATCTTTTGTGCAGTATAAGCACCAACCATCATGTAAGCTGTCTTTTCTTTAGGAATAAAGATTTTAATAGTACCTACTACACAGAATGTTACTACCATCCAAACGAGTTTTGATTTAAACCATGCCCAAAATTCTCCGTCATAGTCTACAGCATTAATAAGTGCAAAGAATAACCCTAGGCATACTAAGAGTGTGATACATATATTAACGAAACCTAGAGCATCGTCGATAGGTTTCAATAAACTAATAGCGTATACTAGTAGTGCTAGATCCATTTTATTTACCTACGTTAACCATACCTTTGAAATCGGTAGGAATGATAATTGTATGAACACGGCCTTCGCGAACTGCTTTAGCAATCTCCATTTGAGCCATTGCGTTCATATAAGGAATTGCTTGACTATTGCTGTTTAGGGTCTGAATACGAATAGCTTCTTGTTGTGCGATCTGCACCTCAATTTGCTTAGTTTTGTAGTCGTTTTGAGCACGAACAGCATTGTTAGCGGAGGCAACAATATCGTCAGCAGGAGTTGCTGAAGTAACACGAACTTGGCTAACAGTAATAGACTTTTCCAGTTTTTCTTCTGTTAACATAGCCACGATGATTTTGTGCACATCTTTTTCAATGTTTTCGCGATTATCTGCAACTTCCAAAGCCTTGTATTTACGCACAGCTTTAGCGGCGGCAGAGCTAAGAACTTGAGACATATAGTTTTGCATCAACAAGTAATCACCGTGTTGGTATGTATGGAAACTACGGGATTGAGTAACCCACAACTCACTAACGCTAGCAGGGTTGATTTCATAGACAATGTTAATGTCGAAGTCTTTAAGAGTAGAGTTATCCGCAGTCTGCGGAGTCAGATTCTCCCAGCCAGTAGGAATGGAACGAACTTGGAATTCAAGTACTGAACCGATTAAAGTCTGGTTCCAAGAGCCTGGCTGAAGTTCAGTACCTTGAATTTGTTTGCTCATGTCTACTCGCAAACCAACAGTACCAGTTTCGATACGAGTACAGCCTGTGACGAACAGCAAGGCCATAATAACTGCAAAAAGTTTAAAGAAGTTTTTCATTTTAGAATAAGATAACAAGTGTTGAGAGAATTGTAATTGCAGTTATTGCGGTAAAGAATCCGTAAGCTACAGTCTTTAAAAGACTAATACGCTCACGATTACTCATAACCATAAATGAATTGATAGCTAAGGTTATAAATAACCATGCTAACAAGAAGTTTGATACTATTTTAATCAAATGCGTACCCCTAGTAAACGCAAATGTTCAAGGGAGGCAAGCTCTCCGGCTTCTTGGTAGGCGGATTGTTTCCATTTGTCGGCAAGCAGCCAGATACGGTAAATGTAGCCGTGTTTATCGCTTTTTTGTTCCGCATCAATGCGGGCGGTGGAATCGTATCTAGCAGAGTAGACAACTTCACCAATCTTGAATCTATCACGTACAGCTCCGTCTGGAATCAATTCTGGGTTAAAATATGTGTGGCCTGGAACACGAATAGGTACTGCGTTAAATTCTAGTACATTTTTAATAAAAGTTGTGCTACGGAATGTAGCTTTTGAGATAGCATCAACAGGTTCGCCATTTAAGTATTCGCCAATAATATATACTAATTCATCATTAGTAGCTGGTTTACCTCGCAATTCAGCACGACGTTTAGCCGAACGTTCTTGTTTTTGCTTAAACTCTTGAATAATACTAGCTAGACGAGTTGTATTATATGCCATACCAAGCATAGCACAAGCGTCTTTTTTGGTAATAGGTTTAGTAGCCTCATCTTGTGGCTCAAGTAAGCGAATTACTTTTGACAGGTTTGCGTCTGTCATCAATTCCTGTTCAATTTCACTGCGTTTACGTGTTGCCATTATATTTCCTTTAAAAGATTATTATACCGTGATTAACCACTAAATACAAGTCTAAAATTAAAAAGGCGGCACGAGGCCGCCTTTGATTAAGCTGTTACAACGGAGAGGAAGTAAACAGCAGCTTTACCTGTCAACTTAGACAAAATGTCGTCATCAATAGGGCCACCTTTGTCTTCGATTGCTGCCTTTAATGCGGCAATCGAGTCGTCTTTACTAACTCGCTTGCTACCTTCGCCTGCGGCTTTAGTAGTTTTAGAGGTAGAGGCGGTTGCGTCTTTCTTAACATAGACGCCAGCTTGCACCAGTACCATACGCACACCGTTTGGTGACATAGTGATAGCTTCGGCAATATCTTTAATAATTTCAGTAGAGTTTTCTGGAGTAGGGCCAGCAGCTTCGTAGTCAGCGATTACTTTAGCTTTGAGTTCGTCGGTCCAAGTAGACATATTGTTGCTTTCTTTAAATTTTAAATTGAGTGTTATTTATTAAACGTGTTCAGTAGTCACATTTGACATTTGTTCTGGAAGGAACTTACGGTAGTTATGCTTAAGATCGTGTCTAGCAAGCAGTTCCATTGTTTCTGCGTACTGGCGATCTTTCATTTCACGCATTGCCAATGTAAATTCAGCAAACTCACCTTCTTCAAGTTGAGTAACGTCAATGCCTTCAAAATGCTTTTGAGGGCAGAGCAACTCAATAATTGCTCGTTGAGATACTTTACCGTCTGATTTTGTATACGTGAATTCGATGAGTTTCATAGTAATGTGTTTGTATCGTTGAATAAGTATATATTATACAATGATAAGCTGTGTGCCGCAAATTTAAATTTCTTGATCTGATTTATCAATCTCACGTCGTAGGCCGCGCTCAAAGGCTTCCGAATAACTAGGAATTAGTAGTGGTAGCACAATAAGCGGAGCAATAAGTGCAGTCATAAAAATATAAACAACTGCACTTAGTTTAGGACGTTTTGTAAAACTGTTATCAACTTTATTTTTAATAGCTTGATTAACAATAGGCCAAAACCAGATATAACAAGCTGCAACGGAGGTACTGAAGGCAAAGATTATATAGCCTTCAATAAAACTCATAGTGTACCAACCGCGCGAGCTTTGTTATCTGTATACGCACGTGCACCTAAACTGAAGTCCACTTTACCTTGTGGCATTAGGTGGTTGAACTGCTTAGTAGAGGGTTTCTGAATAGCTGCAGCAGCTACTTTAGGGTTAGAACTAAAAATATTAGGATCGACGCGACCGTTGAACAGCTTAAACAATTTAGCAAGTCGAATATTGCTATGTGACCAAGCAGCCTTCAAAGGCTTTTTACGGCGGTAGTAGATATTGCCTAGAGCTAGAGGGAGATTTTTGTTATTTGGTTGCAGTTTAATCTGCTTAAGCAACTTACGCTTACGGTTCTCTTGACTTTTAGTACTACGAGCCGGTGCGGCTGCTTTCTGTGGTTTAGTTGCCATTTAAATAATCTTTTTAATTTTTAGGGATTTGTCTTCGTTACGTACTAGCTCAATGACTTTGTGTTCAGCAAGATACTCTATGACTTTAAAAGTATCGTGGTCGTCTACTAGAATGTTGTTAGTCTCAGCATTGACTAATGTTCGTAGTCTACTGAGCATAGTAGTTGTTATGGTATACCATGCATCAGTTTCTAATGTATCAAGCCAGTGCTTGAATGGATTCTGGGTCGAGGCGGACATTAGTCTCTTCCACGTATTGGGCAGCGTTGCTAGTAGCGTACTGGGCTAATTTTTCAGCTAATACCAGTTCCTGTGACATAGTATATGCATCTGTAAGGGCCGAGATCAAATCAGGAATATCATCAATACAGATAGGAACATATCGGCCACAGCCATCAACAATAGCTACTTCTTCTAGGCCGCCTGGATTAGTACCAAACTCAACGTAGTTGAAAAAGTATTTGTCATTGCTTACAAACGCGCCAGAGCCACCGAATTCGGACAAGTCGGCATCGCTGCACTTAGAGAAGAATGTTTTCATTGTATATTTTGTTAAATTGTTGTTGAGAAGTAATTATTATACTAAAGTTTAGTTTTGACTTCAAGTAAAGATTTTTAAAACACAAAACCCACCTAGGTAGGTGGGTAAGTGGTGCGCTAACATGGAATTGAACCATGACTCGACGGCTTATGAGGCCGCTGCTTTACCATTAAGCTATTAGCGCTTATTTACTTGCTTTTTCACTTCTTCAAGTGAAATAGGTGTGTAATTAATCCGTTCCATCGACACGTTAAAGTATCGACGGTCTGGGATTTGTGCTAATGGCATTTTCACTACGTTTGAGTGTAGGTGACCATGCACATTCAAACCCCAACGAGCCAGAGATTCCGGGTGAATTGGGATATGTGTCATAATTAAGCCCTCAAACTGATGCGAACCGCGAATATCTTTGAAATACTCAAGATACGCTTTGGCATCACACTGGTCGTGATTACCTTTAACGAGGATTTTTTCGCCATTAAGTCGCTCTAGAATTTTTAGTGCGGAGTTCTTACGCGACATTACTACGTCGCCTAGGAAGTAGACTTTATCATTAGGCCTAACAACTTCATTGTGCATACGAATGATATGTTCATTCATGTGGTCAATGTCTTTGAAGTCACGAAGTGGTGTACCGTCTTCGCGCTTAAAAGTCAGGATATTAGCGTGACCAAAGTGGTGGTCACTAGCAAAAAAGATATTAGCCATTAGTATTCATTCCAACTTGGAGTGCCAGTCATAGAATGTCCGTCGTGCTTGACAGGATCATACTCTTCGTACCAGCCTTCGATATTATCGCTATAAGACTCTTGGTCCTCTTCGATTTCTTCTTCAGTATAGTGCTCTGTGGGATAAATTCCATACATTTCAGCATGGTCTTTAGCACGTTCCCAAGCAAATTCTGATAGCTGGTTATCGGTCACATCGTCAGGAACTTCGTAAAATTCCCACGCATCTGTGCCAGCTTGTCCAGCATCCATGCCAACGACAATTTTACGCATAAATACCTTAGATAGAGATTGAGTGTGGTTGAGTAACTGTTTCTTCGCCGCCCATTAGCTTAACGAATGTATAAGTTTTGTTTGGATTAATTTTAGACAAACGCTTGCACTCTGCACGAGCTGCTTGCGAACTATAGTGTAGGCTAGGGTTAGCTGCAAAACTAAGACCTTGGCCTTCGGTAAAGCTACCGACAATATAGTTACCACCTTTGATTGCGGCAGTTAGTTGATGTTTGTTTGTTAGTTTGTCGTTATACATTTTATAGCTTTGTTTTGTTTTAAATTGTTCTGGATTAGCTAAGAAGCACTCAAGAGCCCCTAGATCAAACATGGTTTCTGAGTTCATAATGCAAAATCCCCTAAAGAACATATATTATATGTTATTTAGGGGATTGATTCAAGATTAAAATTTGGTACGTCGTGACGGTTTCGAACCGCCGACCCTCTCCGTGTAAAGGAGACGCTCTACCCCTGAGCTAACAACGCATTATTTGTGGAGCGGGGTGCGAGAATCGAACTCGCAACTCTAACTTGGAAGGATAGCGTTTTGCCACTAAACTAACCCCGCATTAATTAATTCTTTAATTGAGGCACATACTCGGTGCCAGCGCCTTGAGCACCTGGTTTACCTACCATGTCGGCATAGTCTGAAACCATGACCACATACACCATGCCTTGTTTGCGTAAAAACTCGCTACATTGTAAGGCATTGGTAAGTTCTGACACGTCTTGCCATTTAGCAGCATGCATTACTTTAGGGTCAGTGTAATAGATTCGGTACATTTTAGTAAGTATGAAATTAGGGGAAGTTTGGTCTGATAACTTCCAAAGAGTTGTGGTAGTCCGGCGTACCTTTAGCCTTAACGTGATCTAGATATCAAAGCAAGGCCCTTCACGTTGGCCTATAAGTGGTGCGGGTAGAGAGAATCGAACTCTCAACTAAACGTTGGCAACGTCTGATTTTACCATTAAACTATACACGCATTAAAAAGGAATATCATCGTCATAAAAGCTAGCGGACTTAGGGATATAAAAGTCGTCCTTATAAGGGTCAACTTCTTCTGCTTGATGGATTTCCCAGCGAGCAAAACTAGCCTGCTCTTGTATTAATGAAATCGCTTCAGCCTGAAACTTGACGTAACCATTCTTTTCAGCCCAGATTAAGTACTCGTAGTGATCTTGTGCCACATCGCATACTCTACAATCTTTTAGCTTACCGAATGTAATTATATCAGTTAGCCCCAGCTTAGGGTCTTTTAGTTTTTTAAATGATACTGCCATAAGAAAGCCTACTAAGTCATGAGGACTTTAATGCATATTACCTACTATGTTCTCGATAGGCTTACTTATGGCGGAAAGCAGAGGAGTCGAACCCCATCCCCGTTAAGAGAACCCAGTTTTCAAGGCTGGTCGCAGGACCAACCCCGCTGCATTACTTTCCAAAGATTTAATTATACTGCGTTTCAGCAGTATAATCAAGTCTAAATTTATTCTTGCTCTTCGTATGCAGCTAAAGCCACTTCACGAACTTTTAGTAGCTTAGCAAGACGTTCGATGACTTGTGTAGAGGTCATCCAAATGTCCTTGTTGTGCAACATTTCTTTAATTTCTTGTGGTGTTAAGAAGTCTTTGTAAACATCGCCTAAGAACTCTTCGCTCCATGCGCGCTCAAATTGTAGCTGGTCATACATTTCGCCACCCTTACCAAATACTCCTGCTGAATAGTTGTGAAACATAAACAAGCTGTGGGGGGTTACTTGGAATGAGTCTGCCGCTAAAAAGATCATTGTAGCAGCGCTCATGCAAGCACCTTCAACTGAGCAAATTACTTCTGCTTCAGTTTCTGCTAAAACTCGCAAAAACTGAATGGCGGTATAGAGATCGCCACCAGGCGAATTAATGTAGATTGTAACTGTGTCGTTGGCGCCGGCTGAGCGAATTGTGTCAAACCACTCTACGTATTCCTCTGCTTCGATAATCTCTCCGGACAAATAAAACTCGTGCTGTTTAGCAACGGTTTTTGTAAAGGAGTTGCTACTGCCCAATATTTGAACATCTTTTAAGTTATCTTGCATGGTTGGTCTTAGTTAAAGTTACGGGTATACGCGATAGAAACACTATTTTGATTAGAGTCACCTCGCATACGGTCATATCCGGTGCTGATACTATTTGTCTTGTCTAGTTTATAGCTAACACCAAGTCTAGTAGTACGAGTTTGGTCTAGTACAGCGGAATCTGTTGCTGTACGATATCGGTATCCAAATTTAAAGCTGTAGTCATCAACTGGGACTTGTACACCTGGTTCCACTAAGTAGTATCCAGTATGTGTTGTATTAGAGAACTTTTGTCCGATAGCGGCTCGTGTATAGAAACTACCAAACTTATTAGTTAATCCCAACTCTTGCCTAGCCCCTAAAGCGTTAGTGCCGTCATTTACTGACATAACAGTAGATACGTCAGCAGATAAAGTTTTAGTAAGATCATGCTTATACCCAATTTTATAACGCTTTTGGTCTACTTTACCAATTACGTCAGCATTTGTATATTCTAAGGTAAAAGAGTCGGCTAATGCTACGGAGGTTGCGGCAACTAAGGCCAGTGCTGTAATTAATTTCTTCATAGATTCCTGTAATTTAGGGTCAGTATTCTGTTACGAGGAACTGACCAAAACCCTAGAGCCTAATTACTTAGGCTGCAATGCGGAAGTTGTCTTCGTTTGCATTTATTTTTGTTTTGCTTCTGCGACCGGCTACGCCAATCCTACGGCTTCTACATTGCCGAGTTGTCTACTTATTTACTTGTAACCCTGTCGAAACCAAGGCAGCCCCATCAAAAGCGTATTTCTTACAACTACCAGTTTTATAGAGAGGACTCGAACCCCCTTAAATACGCTTATGGTGGAGCTGGCGGGAGTCGAACCCGCGTCCAGAATTCTTTTCTGTCTGCTTCATACAACCATAGCCTATATTATAACAATATCGGCAAATTTGTTCAAGCCTAAATTTTTATTAGTGCTATTTTATCTACTAAATCCCATATCACTGTAAAATTTGGCATCTTGAGCTTTAAGTATAGAGATAATAGTTTCTCTGTCTTTATTGCTAATATTTTTAGCAAATAGCTTAAACCAGCTTTTATCGGCTGAAGTTTTAATTTCGTGTATAGCAAGAACTTTGTCGTTTTCAAGAAACTGACGCGAGCCGTAGGACGCAAGTGCGTACGCATCAATTTGACCAGTCATTACGGCTAGCATACCTTCAGAGCCGGATTTATAGGGTACACCTAAGCACTTTAATGTGTCTTTACATACTAGTTCCATAGCAGCATAGCTATACGTACCGACTCCACCGTGCCCAAAGTTAAGTTCCCTAGTTTTAGATAACTTAGCTAATTGTTTTAAATTACGGATACCGGAACGCTCTGATACAAATAGCGTATTAGAAAAATATCCGGCATTATACAATTCGTCCAATTTAGGGTAGACTTCGTGAGAAACTACTTCTGGAGTTGACATAATTAGTGTAGGCTTATTACTATTCAAAACGTGGCTATACGCAATAGTATGAGCAGCACCTGGCTTATTTATAATAACAAACTGAAGATCAGTAGCCTTTTCTAGTTTTTCTACAATTTTTCTAGTTACGGTATCATTAGGCCCTCCTGCTGAAGCAGATACTACAAATTCAATAGGCTGAGCGCTGCAATTTAAGAATATTGATAAAAATAAGGTTATAAGTATTTGTTTCATATCAGTGTAAAAAGTTTTTCTTTGTGAAAAGATCAATCAATTTTTGTGGTTTATCGTTCTCATCATATTCTACAAAATTAGGGTGTATACCTGCAATCAATTCACTTATTTGCCCATCTAAGTAATCTTTTAACCTATTTGTTGTTAGTGTGGTTTGTGAGAACCAGTCCCCAATTTCGTTATAAAAATGGGATTGATTTTTATTTGCTTGATATATGTTATTGTTCCATGTTGGATAAATTAATTTTTTAACATAATCTCCATGTACATTCACAATTAAATTTTGTCCCTTATCGGTCATTACTTCGGAATGTAGTGGGTGTGAAGGATTAACAATCGGTAATAGATCCGGTAAAATTTGTTGGCATTGTTTAGCCGGTATATAGGGCATTTTAGGGTCATAATAGAAATACTCTGTGCTTGCTTGGTCACCATTGAATGTTTCTTTAGGAAAATGGCCATGGATCATGTTGAAATCGTGGAAATAAGACATGAATTTGCCTTCTTTCTTATTATACAACAATCTAGGTTTATCAATACCGAACACAACACACGACTTATCATGTCTAGACACTGATTGATACGTCAAATAAAATCCGGTAATGTTTGTATTGGCGTTGCAACCAGATAAAAATAGTTTATGAATGTTATTTGTATCGACCAATGAGAGAATCTCGTTGGTGTAGTCAATGACAGTGAGTTTGATTTTTGGACGATGTTTTTTCAAATAATCATACATCGGCACAACAGCTTCATAATATTCAAATAACAGATTATTTGCGGACCTATCCATCCTATTAAACTTATGTAGTAATTTGTCAGCCACCTTAACGGGACCAAAACTGATAATCTCATCTATGTGCAGATCATTATCAATAAAGGATTTCAACACATTAGTCGAGTCGGCACCACCACTAAACAAAATGGCCACATAGTCATATTTGTCACGGATCTTTTTTGCTCTATCCGCATACATCGAAGACAAACTTTGTGACAATTCTTTCTTCCAGTCAATATTTCTATATATTTCATCGAAAAAGTGATACGTTACATTAAAATCTTTAATCTTGGATGCAAGTAATAAACAATCTTTTTTATTGAAAAAACAGCGGTTTCCGACTTTCCAGTAGCCACTCATTAATTCATAGGACATCTGAATTGCAAGTGTTTCATCAAAACCCATATTTTTTCCTCAATTTGTGATACTCTGCGGTAACTTTTGTTGCGTCACTATTTACAACTTTGATGTTTAAATTCGCAATTTCTTGTTTGAACTCCGGGGCACTTGTTGCTGTATCAATACACTCTTCAATTTTTTGTTTCTGTTCTTTATTTGCGAATTTACTGATAATAATTCCTTGGAATAAATAGTTTTCGAGTGTGATACCGTGTGTAAATACTTTTTTATCAAAAGGAATTTCCACTACCGAATGAAACTGTGGATAGTTTTTGATCCACTGTTTAGCGACTACGGTATTCGTTATATATGCATCTAGATCTTTACTCACTAAAGCGGGTAAAGCTTTAGTGTCGCCACCCATTGGGATTAATTCCATCTGTTTATTCTTATTTGCAAATTGCAAGGCAATAATATGCTGTGTGGTTCCCACATACGGTATACCAATATTGAGCTTCTTGTCGACCAGATCATCGACACTCATTTCCCTATTGGAAACAATAACCAAATCAATTCCGTACATAACCCTCAATACATCAACATTTACATCTTTGTTTGGATTGTCCGCACCAAACATAACTAAAGGAGCTAACATGAATGAATCGGGATTATTATTGATATGATTCACAGCTGCTGCAGCAAATGCACCGGGTTTATATTCGATGACAATATTCTTGTTACCTTTTTGTAAAACGCGAGCATTAATATCACCACCACCTCCAGCAGCAAAGGGTACTATCATTGAACATGTTGCATCTTTTGCAAACACGTTTACACATAAACATGTAAGTAAAGCTAATAGGGTTGTTTTTAATTTCATTATTTTCTCCAAAAATCTTTCTGTGTTTTCCAGAACTTTGTAGTGTCTTTATAGTTCATCTTAAGCACTACTGCTTCGTCTGCTTTCCAAACATCTACTACATTCTGTTTGAACATAGCATCATTAATAATCTCATGCATTTCTAATACTAGTTCTTTAGGCATATGTTTACTTGCTAGCATATAGTAATTACTTACTAAATTATCTGTACCTTTAACTCCCTGAGAAACTAAGGTTTTATGTTCACCTATATTTTTAGAACCTGTTACCCCTATAATAGTTACTTTTCCTGAATCTACCCACGAAACTGCATCTTTAATAAACTCAACAGACATATCTACGTGCCCGCCTATTGCATCACGAGTAGCATCAACAGAACTACTATACGGCACTAATTGTAGTTCTGTAGAAATACTAGGTTGAATGGCTCTAGTAGTAGCCTCGGTTATAGACCCTAGTACTATACCTATAGAAGCTGATTTTTGCTTTTTTACTTCGTCTAAAGAATCATAAGTTTTAGATATAATAGCTAAAGGGCTACCTATTGCTATGATGGATATAGGCTGTAAGTCGTTTATATCATAAGACTCGTTTGGGTAGTATACTGGCCGTACAAATACACTAGTACTTATCATAAGTAAACTAGGTACAGTTTGATTAATGGTATGTCTAACTGCAACAGTTCCGCCTGCACCTGTTTTATTTTCAAATACAAACAGGTACTTATCCTGTGCTTTATTTGCATTATCAATAATAGCTCTTAGCGCGTTCGCTTGGTTTGATGCAGGAGAAAAGGCCCATACAATAGGAACTGTCTGTGCTGCAAAAATGTTAATACTTAATAACATTCCTAATAGTAGTAATAATAATTTTTTCATTTAATATATTTATGAGATAGGCTCTTTTATAAGAGCAATAGTAGTTCCGCTAAGAACTGTTCCAGGAATCTTTAATTTATAGTGGAATTTAAATATTACTCCAAAATCAATAGTAACATTTGCATAACCTAATTCTTTAGCCATTCTATCAGCTAATTTAACTACACTATAGTATGCATTTAGCCCGGTTTTCTCAAACTTAGCTTTGGCATCTTTAATATAATACACGTTTATGAAGTGAATTACAAGAGCAAAATTTCTAATTTCTATTTGTAGCTCTACTACTGCTCTTAGTTCTCCTCGTTTATTAGCAAAAGTATAGTAGCTTCTAGTACTGTCTTGTCTAAAAGTATATAAGTCTTGTTCAATACACAATCTAGGTATACTTCCTAGATTGTGTAAATTAAACCTATCTATTGTATTTTTAACTAAAGTCGAGCTAGTGTCGTGTATTTCATGTAACCCGTGGTTCTTGATATGATACCTAATATCTCTTTTAGAGTTTAGGATACTATCAGACCCTCCACAAACCATATTTAATACTGCACGACTATTATGTATATATTTAGGCTTCCATATAGTGCTAGGGTTTCTCAAGTCATGTATTTGATATATATCATATATATCGGCATACTGAGCCTTAAAATACTCGGATTTATATAGTTCAGATACCTCTATGCCCCTGTACTGTCTAGTTGTTATAGGCAACGTAAATATGCCTTTACTAGTAGTCACAGAAGCTATGGTAAAATCAGAGTTTCCAGTAGTATACTCATCTAGTAGGTAAGCTTCTATCTTAGCACTATCTGGGTAAAATCCAGGCATTATATTGCTATCTAATAAAAGCTTTTCAGATATACTAAACTTCTCCGACATAGTGATCCTTAGAATAAAAGAATTTAGTACCTCTTACCTTATTTTGGTCATACATAATAAAATTAGATATTTTTGGTAATAAGTACTGTAGCCCTTGTTCCCATTTTCTATATTCAATAGAGTTTTTCATGCCTACTGTAAACCAGTAATCTATTTCACCAAACCAGTCCCCGGTAGTTTTAGCTACTTGAAACCAAGAAGTATTCCAATTATCGTATAGTACAGTTTTTAAAAGTTCTTCACCAACAGTACGTTGTAGCATATAGTTATTAGGTTGCCATATGCGCTGTAAGTCAGGGCTTTGCGTTAATAGCCTTTTAACTATATGAGCTTGCTTTTTTAACATATCTAAACAAGAGGGGTCCCAATAAAAAAGTTCTATATTAGTATTAGTGTAATCAATTAAGTGCTCACTAATTGTGGTCATATTAACTGCTTTATCTTGAAAAAATAAAAACAGCTTATTACCTTTAAGTTTAAGCCTTGGCTTATCAATACCAACTACAAAACCGATACTGATATTTTTATCTAAAGTTTTTCGCAGCTCGGCATGGTATAGCATATTATAGTTTATAACGCCTGTTACGTTTACTACATCGTTGCGCTCTTCAATCCAAGTAGGGTCGTCTTTTAGCATTAGGCTATTTAGTAAATACTTCGAGGTATCGTGAACCGTAATCTTGGTATTAGGTGAGCGCGATTTAATATCTTGCAACCTATCTACTGTGTTTAACTTAAATTCAGCATTATTATTTGAAGCTAGCTTATTGGCGCCACTTAAGTTCAAAAAATTTTCACTAATATCAAAAGACCAGTTAGATACTATTTCATCAATATATAAACCCTGCTGCAAAAAACTCTCGACTACATTATTACTATCGGAACCACCGGAATAACTGATAATTATGTAGTCATACTTTTCTCTAAGTTCTCTTGCTCGCTTATAATATAGTTCTTGTAAAGTTTCTGTGGGCTCTATAGTCCAGTTACAAGAAGAAAAAGTTTCGTCATTAAATTTCCAAGTTACTGGCTTATTTTCTGGATTAGCGTATATAAGGGCTTTCATTTTTGATCTAAAAGCTATATTATCACACTCGTAATAACCTAACTTGTCAAAGTCACTCATATGGTTTTAGTAGTTCGTATGTTTCAGGAAAAGTACGCTTCCAGTCTAACCCTCGTAATTGATCGAGTTTATCTAGGTAGGACATATGCTCCTTAACTTTAACTAAACATTCGTGCTCTGGTACGTTATAGTTATTTAACAATCTGCCAATAACTAACGATTCTTTGGCATCTACTAAACTGCTATTCTGATAATGGGCTAATACTTTATCTTTTGCTGCTTTAGGTAAATACCTCATATCAAAATGAGAAGGGTATCTTAGTAATCTATATGAAGTATGTATGGATATATTCTCTGCTTTTAAGAATTCTGCAAACCTAAATGGGGCAAATATATTCAAAATTCCTAGACAGCAAGATACTGACTTAATTACAACATTACTAGGCTTATTATCAATTAAAAACTTTAAATTAGTAGTTAATTTATCAAAACTGCCAGGGAATCTAATATAGCTATATCTATCACCAATGTCATCTATACTAACACTTATTAGGATTTTCTTAAATTTAGCAAATCTTTCTAGAAGCTTATGATTAATTACCGTTAAATTAGTATCGTAGTCAATGGTAATATTCTTAGCTAAGTCACATTCAATTAAATGATCTAACATATCTAGGTGTCCCTTTACAAGAAAAGGCTCTCCACCAGTGATATATAGATGTTGTAAGTCTGCTTTAACGCTATCAAACCTTTGTTTCCAAATATCAGTATCGTGCCATACAGGCATATCACTACAGTATTTACCACTCTCGTCTTTAAAAATAGTATACTTTACATTAACGTCCCCAAACTGGTTTCCATATAGCTTTGTATAGTCTTCGTACCACAATGTACTATAAAGTGGAGTGCACATCACACATTTTAAATTACAAGTATTAGTAAATCTTAAATCTAGGCTTCGTAGTTTTAAGTCTCTGTTAGTAACTATTTCGGGCCTAGTTTCTACTCCCCAGTTAGGATACTGCTTAAATGTTCGCATTATCCTTAGTGAGTGTGAAAGTTTTGCGTCTGCCTTGGCAGTATCGTCGTCCCTGTTCCAGCACACACTACATTCAGGGTGTCTTTTATTGGCAAGTTGTGCTTCTCTAATAGACTTAGCTGTCTTACTATTTAAGGCCTCCTCCATAGAGTGGGTCATTACGTTCATAGGCTTATCGTTTTCATCTAAACAAAAACCATGAGTTTGAGCTGTAGGGTCTCCTGAAAAACAACATACTTTGTAGTCTCCAGAAGGGGCTATCATCAGCTGCATCCAAGGTAGTGCACAGTATACGTTATTCATTGTAATTAGTTTTCAATAGTATATCCCAGATAGGGAAAATTAAACAAAAATTCTTATCAGGATGTGTATGGTGAACTAAGTGCCACTTACCTGATGTTAGAAAAGGATAGAAATTAACATTAGGGTTATGTTCTAATGTTTCTTGAAGTATAGCTGCCCATATATAGTAGAAAATAAAAATCCACCATTGTTGAGTTATAGCTGAAAATACTATTGTTGGGATTACTTCGGTTATCCATAAGTCAATAGTACTTTTTATATTATCATTTATAAGGAATAAGTTATTCCAGTGCCACTGCATACGCTGGCCTGACTTAATACACTTATTAATAAAACGATGGTGCTCGCCGTGAAAGCGCATAAAAAAAGGGCACAAATGTGCCCCTCTGTGAATACAGTATAAAATCAACAACCAACTGGTAAAGTAAACAATATACTCCATGTATATATCATCCTATAGTAATAGGCTCCTGTCCGGGAAATTCAAAGTATTTTTTAACAGTGTATCGTATACCTAAGCTAACAAGTTTATTTATAAACAACCTATTACGCTTCTGAACAATATCCACATCACTGGTTTTAGATAGTTTTTGTTCCGCATCTCTAGCGTGCTGCTCGCTATCAAATACTGTAGTTAGTTTTAATGTATTATCGCCGATTTTCTCTACTGAGTTTTGATCTACTAACATACCTGTTAAGGAGGCCACATATTCCTTATAAGGAATAATTGTGCCCTCTACTTCTTCTTGAGTAAAATAAGTATACGCATTTTCATGCGGAGTAATCCACACATCGCCTTCTTTTTTAGTCATTTCTGTGACAATTTTATAAACTTCTGACATATTGATTCCTAATATTAATTTACAACTCTGTAAGGGTTTAGTATACTTAGTAAAACGTCTTTTTCTATAAAATGACTATACTTAAATATATTGTTATTCTTTATTTCTCTGAATTTCTGGTATAGCGGCTCGTCATAGAACATTTTAATTCTAGGCGTTATTTTATATAACGAACACTTGGCTTCTGAAATATAGCTACTATAACTGATTTCGTTAATCAAGGAGTATAGAACTGATATATCGTAAGTAAAAAATCCAGAAGGATGGCTTGTATCATAAGCATCTAAATAGTAATCCCACTCACTAAACTCTAGTGTAGAAGATATACTATGTTGTGAGGATACTTTTGGAAGAATACTAAAAGGATCTCCGTAACCAGTTAGCAGTTTACCACCAACTTTATTTACTTCGTCACATATCATCATAGGCATCCCGCCTAGTAAAGAAAATAAGCCTCGGTCTAAGGTTTTTTCTTTCATTTTTTCGATAACTAGTTCGGAAGTATACTCAAGTACTTCATACTTGATATTCCTGTCTTTACAGAACTTTAGTGCATATAGGCTCTCTCTGCTATTATATGGCGTTATAATAATAACAGGGGTTATTGGTAAACCTAGGTCTGTAAATACTTTTAATACAAATTCGGAGTCGCTGCCGCCACTATAACATAAGTATAGCTTGTCAAACTTAGCAGATAACTTATGTGCTAGTGTGCTACAATTTAGGGTAAATCCTCTGTCTACAAATTCGTATGGATTAATATTAATCTCAAAGTCTAGTAAATTATCGTTACTTCGTTGTGACGTATTAGTAGTAAACCAATTGTTTTCTGTAGCCATATAATTAATATAAGTTATAAAATCTAGAGGATATAGGAGTTATGTTGTTTATACCTATTTCTCTAGCAATTTTTTCCATACCAGAACGGTACAGGGAAAATACATCTGAATTTGTCTTTTGCTTAAGGTAGTTATCTCTTAAAGATAGTAAGTTATCTTTACTTTTTGGTGATTTATAGATTAAAGGTTTCTTTAAGTTATAAACTATTTTATTAATGTCTAGCCCGCTTAGTGTTTGTACTCCCACTTCGTGGTTATATTCATTAAGAGTGCTTATCTCATAGACACGTTTAAGTGCGTGTAGCTGTTTTAATAAAATATCTGGTTTACTAGGATTCCAGTAAAAGTTAATTCTAGTTATATCTTCTATTTGTCCTGTATCTGCATAACTCATGCAAGGAGTATCTCTAAAATAGAACCCGTTTAACTTTGATCTATTACCGCTTAAAGTTACCTGACTACTGCCTTCTGAACTATAAAATAGAGAAGGCTTATCTTTACCAAATATTAAAGCAACTTTTTTACCTTTCCACTCATTTGGTACTACATAACGTTCTACGTCTCTCCAAAACCAATTATGAGGGCTAAACCATGCACCTATTTCATCTACCCAATTTTCACTATGTAGTGATATACTAAAGTTACTTACTTTATTAAAAATATCTGTATAATCAATAACTTGAGTAATATTTTCTAAACCTAGCTCTTTAACATATGGAAACACATTGTGGTAAAGTTCTCCATTATGGTTTTCGTCTACGCCTTGCTGGGAATCTTGAGTAAGTGCACCAACTGTTATAATCTTGTCTAGCTTGATATTATTATAATAAAAAGTTTCTAGAATATTTGTAGAATCGTACCCGCCCGAATATGCTAGTATAACATAATCGTAATTATCTCTTATATACTGAGCATGTTCTTTGTAGTAATAGTCTAAGCTCTGTTTAGGTTCTACAGTCCAATCTAAGGATTTGTATACATCATCATGGTAATAAAAGTACAGCTTTTTATTATTTTCTAAGCTGTACTTTTGAGCAGCAATTTTAGATCTAAAAGTTTTATTGTCTTCAGTATAATAGTGCATTGAGTTAAGAAGTAAAGCTAGTACTACCTGTAAATGTGTGGTATACGTATCCGCCTGCAACTGACACAGAACCTCCAGTAAACCTAGCAGATGAGCCAGGGTAACGAATAATTACTACACCACTACCGCCTGCTAAACCAGAACTTTGATAATTAGAGCCGCCACCACCACCACCACCACCTGTGTTTGCAGTACCAACAAAACCGGCAGTACCAGAAGCACCTTTACCGCCACCGCCAGCACCACCGTTACCACCACTTGTATAGTCAGCACCACCACCACCGCCGCCAGAGTAACGTGCTCCGTTTAACCACAGAGGGCCTGCACCACCATGTCCAGAACCGTTAGCGTCGTCAACACCACCGCCACCGCCTGCAGCACGTACGCCGTCAGACCCGCCTTGAGCATTATATCCGCCACCAGCATTACCTGCACCGCCAGAGCCGCCAAAATAAGGCGTAGACCACTGTACATTATTATAGTTATTTGACTGAGGATTATACCAGCGAGCTAGACCAGGATTACCGCCTACTGCATTAATTGTTGCCGCAGTTATGGATAATGAGCTAGTACCGCCTACACCACCTTGTACATATCCGTTTACGTTGTAAGGGTTGCCGTAGCCGTCTTTTAGTTGACCTACAACACCGATGTATCCACCAATACCACCTCCGCCAATAGTTACGGAGTTATTAGCACCTACATACAATATAGAAGAACCAGATACATACTGTCCACCACCGCCACCACCGCCACCGCCACCGATGTTATCTTGTGTACCGCAGCCACCGCCACCACCACCGCCTACTACTAAGTATTCAATAGAATATGACGGACGGTTTTTATTTTTATTGTAAAAGTCGCCAATGCTAATGGCGCCAGAAGAAAAGTTGCCCGACGTACCGTTATTAAGCCAGTAAAGGACGCCTTTATACGCGCTAAGGCTATTACCAAGCCCGAACTCAGCATTGATTTCGGACATGGCTAATGAACCAGAGGATTTAATTGTCATACATTTTCCTATACAATTTACGTGTTAGCTCATACGTACTTACTGTACGCAGACGCCAAAAACCCGGCCCAACACTTTAGCTGAGCCGGGATTTCGGTGTAGAATACTGTAAAGTATTCTTTAAATATGGTGCCCCACGACAGAATCGAACTGCCGATGCCTGATTACAAAACAGGAGTTATGCCATTTAACTAGTAGGGCGTGTGCAGGTTTTTACATAAACCTTGCCAAAACTGACTATAGATGCACCTATAGATTTTAAGTGGAGTACGTGACAAGAGTTGAACTTGCATAAAACGGGGTTGCAATCCGTAGCCTAACCATTCGGCGACACACGTACACGATTAATTTGCTAATACAAACTTTAAGCGATCGGCCGCATAAGATGCTGCAAATGCTTTTGGCTTAACTTGAGCATCAATATTACAAGTACCTTTGATATAACCAATCGCTTGGTTTACAACTGCACTAGACTTATATCGTTCATTAGGGTTAATATCTAAGTGAACTTCAACGTGACGATCTTGTAAGACGTCACTAAGCTCGTGAAATAAATCACTAACTTTATATACTTCTTGCATTAAGCGTAAAGATGGTTTATTAGCTTTTTGGTCCCAGTCGCGTTCGCGCTGAACATCACCAAAAATTTTGCAACCATGCTTACCGTCAATATGAACTACAACTGCTAGAGTGTAGTCAGCATACCATAGTCCACGCACATTTACTCGTTCACTATCCGCACCAAGATAAATCTTAGTTTCTGGCGATTGTGCAACGATAAAGTCTTTTACTTCCTGTAAATTGAATTGTGACATGATATTTTAGTATGTGGTGGGTCTAAAAGGATTCGAACCTTTACCTCTCAGCTTCGTAAACTGGAACACTCTCCGGTTGTGCTATAGACCCAAATTGTGGCACGGGAACTAGGACTCGAACCTAGAACGACACAGTCAAAGTGTGTTGTGTTACCATTACACCATCCCCGAACAATGAAAATAAAACTAAGAATAAGTAGATTAGAGATTTGGCCATGCAACCAGCGCCATTGCCACGAATCGAACGGGCATCGTTTTTATTAACAGTAAAAGAAGTAACTAATCAAGTCGCTATAGTTTTAAAAATTGGCCCCTTGAGTAGGTCTCGCACCTACATCTTCTAGCGGTATACGCACCAGACGTTTTACTTCAACTATCGCGGGATTATTTGGCTCCAGAGGCAGGGATCGAACCTACGACCAATTGATTAACAGTCAACTGCACTACCGCTGTGCTACTCTGGAATATTGTTTTAGCATACTCAAAGTCGTCAACTTTGACGAAGTCTGACACAATACGCTAAAATAATAGTGCTGGTTACTTTCTCCAGCGTGCACTAACGGGGCACAGTCTTATTCATCCGGACGCCTAGCAGGAACAACCCTTGCTTAACCGTTACGTCAACGGACCTAAGGTAGGTTTTGGCGGCTTCAGGGGGTAACGATCCCCACTCTTCCACAGTGACAGTGTGGTGTGCGTCCATGAACACTTTGAAGCCATATTGGTACGAGAGGCGGGACTCGAACCCGCAAGCCTTTCAGCGACAGATTTTAAGTCTGTTGTGTATACCGTTCCACCACACTCGCATAAATTGGTGGATGACGTAGGGATCGAACCTACCTGCCCTGGGGCCACTGGGTTACAGCCAGCTAGAACACCATTGTTCCATGTCATCCGTCTTAAATGTCTTTATCGCTAAAGAACATTAATTATAACCGAAAAAGCAATATAAATCAAATCTAAATTTTGGCGACCCATCAGGGATTTGAACCCCGACTAACAGTTTTGGAGACTGTCGTGCTGCCAGTTACACTAATGGGCCGTTATTTTTATTCGTCAGATAGCTTAGCAAGACGTTCTTGAATAGCTTCGATAAGCTCTAAATCTTTTGCAAGCTGTTCAGCCTCTAACATACGTTCTAGCCTACTTTTGCCGAACGTATTTGACCAATTTAGGGTCACTTGCTCTTGAGGAGCTTCTGCTTGGCGTTGTTTATCGCCTTTACCACCATCTGACATATATTTCCTTATAATAGAGCCTTAGAAAAAGTATTATCAGCGTTTTTGGTTAGATTAAGCGTCTAGAAGTAACTGATAAAAGCACTAAAGGCTTAGATTTGTATAGGATTAGGTAACTACAGTGTGTTTTCAAACCAAATAGAAGTAACTGTAATAAAGCGCCATATACAAATCTAAGCCTTCGCTTAGAGCACCATTCTCGAAGGACCGACTGACTACGGTTCCTAGTATGGGTTAGTTATTTAAGCTGCTTCCAGCTCTAATGCTTGAATGTAGTCGATAACTGCTTCTGAGAAGCCGTTAACCTCAGTCCAAGCATTATGATTCACTCCATTTTGCATAGAAGCCACATTAACAATGTAACCTTTGCCTTGTGGAGCTGCAGGACGGTCGAAACTCTGTTCGTCTGTGAATACGATACAACGATCATATGTAGACTGGCTATTAACAGTTTTCATGGCATTACCTAGGTAAGTGCCACCATGACCTTGACTTGTAGAGATAGCTTCGCCTAAAGCAAAACCACGACGAGGAGCTACCTTTTTAGCGTCGTTACTGAATGAGTAAATCTCTACTTCTTCGCAAATTTCACGGCACAGAATTGCGAGTGCTGCTGCCGCGTCAAAGCGATCTAAGTCGCTCTTTGCTGAAATTTTTGCGCCGAACATTGAGCCACTAACGTCGATTAGCAAAACAGTCTTTCCTGGAATCTTAGCGTGTGTTTCCAAGCTACGGAACATCATCGCTTCTAGCATATCTTCAAATTCTGGTACAATGCGGGCTGCAGCAATGTAACGGAAAGGAAGAACTTTGCTAACGTCCAAAGTCTTCGTATACTCGCGAATCAACGAAGTGTTCACACCACTTTGTTGCATATTACGAAGATTTCGCAAGAAAGCTAGTGCGCCTAGCTTTTTCTCTTGCATCAAACGAGTGAATGTCTCACCTTTATCTGCACCACTGGACAATGCAGTTTCCCATGTATCGGGTGTCACTAGAGTGTCACTAGCAACGCGTTTGAATAGCTCAGCCTGTGAATCTGAGCTTGGACGTGGGTGGCACAAGAACATCACATCGCGCAGCTTAATCTCTGCACTGTTCTTATTCCACTTGGCTAACTGGTATTCGCTGAACTTGTTAAAGCAAGCGGCCAAGCCCTTTTTAACTTGGTTCGATACGGCAGTTTTGCCATCTTGCCAATAAATTGACAAAAATTCAGACATTTCGTCTGGTCGCTGAATGATATTAGTCAGCGCATTTGCTTGTAACTTGCCATGACGGGCTAATTCACGAGCAAGTAGCAGGGGTACGTGACGCAACTTAAATTTGCTACGTGCCTGCTCAGCTAAATACGCTACTTTATTCGCATCAACTTTAGCCACTAATTCTTTGACCAACTCTGCGTGAGATTTACCATCAAGGTAAAACTGCTTTTCCCAAAGCATTGCTGCTAGGGTAATACGCTTTAGTTGACGCTCGGCACTAATGACTGGAACCATAGTACCAACGCTGTTAGTAGTACGGGCAGGCTGACGAGCAACACGATTGATCGAAGACATTAAAATTTCCTTGTTAAATAAGTAAGAATTAGGCGAAATAGGCTTTTTTGGACAGCTGCTCTACCAACTGAGCTACAGTAAAGGTGGGACTCGAACCCACGACAGGCTGTTTGGAATATGAAGTATCTATTTCTATCACTATACCTAAACAAAACACACTAACCGAGAATGTTCGAAAACAGTTCTGGAGTTTTTGGCTTTACGTAAGTGCTTTACCTAACTTACGGCATGGTTACTGTATATGCGTACAGTTCTTTAGATTAAAGTGCATTGCTGCACTGCCGCGACTAATTCGGCGGTAGAGTCGTTACTTTATAGTACGATTGTAGTTATGAAGTAACTGTACATCTGTCGCTACAGTTTGTGTGTTTTGTTTAAGTATAAATTATACAATGAAAGAGCACTTGGCTCAAGTCTGTATTTTTACTGGTGGACATAGCTAGAATCGAACTAGCGACAAACAGAATATGAGTCTGCTGCTCTGCCTACTGAGCTATATGTCCAAGTTGCAGGCATTTCACCTGCCGGAGTGTTATTTCAACTCATGTTATTGCGCGATCTTAATCATCGCGGCTGCACTGGTTTGGATGCGGGAGCAAGATTTGAACTTGCGATGCTCCTGGCTTATGAGACCGGAGTGGTGGCCGCCCTTCCCGCTATAATCAATACTTAGCGCTGAAGTCGTTTTTATAACGATTCCAGGTGCGCTCAAGTTCTTTTAGCTGTGACCAATTTTCGGGATTAGAATCTTTTACATAATCCTCAAATGTATAAGGTTTAAACGCGTCCTTAAAACGCTGCATTAAATCACTTAGCATGGTTGACAAACGAGTATAGCTTGTTGGCTTCTTTGATAACGTCTTCAAAAGTATACATCTTAGGCATGTATGCTTCATAATCCGTTTGTATCTTGCTTTTCTGCTCTACCAGTTGGTCGAATGTTTTCTTTGCGAACTCAGTATTAAGTTCATGCTGTTTGGCTAAGTAAGCCTGCGCTTGCTCAAGCAATTTTGCGCGAATTTCAAATGGATTCATAAAATCTCCGTGTGTTGTGTGTGTAAGATGCTAGGCTTCCACTAGGCTTCCACATCGTGTTATAGTCCGCGTGTCCTGGACTAAAGATCATTCTGGCGTCTATCTACCGGCTATTATTAGTTTTTACCTAAACGGCCCATGTCGCCTTGGTGAGTAACACCGCCAGCGTCTTGGATTTGTACTGGCATAGCTTCAACACCAGTTTCTGGAATATCAGAAATGTCGCGGCCAGTAGTAGGGTCAATCTTTTCCGAACTACCTTCATCAAATTGAGGATTAGTTCCAGTGGAGATTTCTTTTTTCATAATATTCCTTAAAATTTGGTACAGAAGGAGAATTCCGAGATCTCGACCTATCGGTTATCGACCGATTGCTCTGCCGCTGAGCTACTTCTGCATTATTGACTGGCTATTTATCCTATTATACTCCGCCAGTCATGGAGAGGTTTGGTACATCTAGGGGGAATCGAACCCCTCGTTTCCGCCTTGAAAGGGCAGCGTCCTAACCGTTAGACGATAGATGCATTATTTCTACAACATAATCACTATACCGCACTTTAGATAAACGTTCCCTTATGGTGTTCATCTTTTTTAGGCATCACTAATTTATCGGCCGATAGAATAGTGCCGCGCCTTAATTATGTCTAAATCTCTGAAAGAACAATAATTATACAACAAAGGAGCTGTATAATCAAGTCAATATTTATATATTTAACCCCAACTACACTTTGCGGTTCAAGCGCAATGTTCGAGGATTAGAACTACTGGGGTGATTAAGCCTTTTGTAACCAACTGGAGAATCACTCCAGCTTAGGGTCAAATATATAAATACGTGGTGCCACAAGCTGGACTCGAACCAGCCACACACAGATTTTCAGTCTGCTGCTCTACCTGATGAGCTACTGCGGCATTAAACTTCTTAGGGGTGACTACTGAGAATCGAACTCAGACTAAGAGAATCACAATCTCGGGTGCTGACCGTTACACTATAGCCACACCTAAGAGGTTTATTTGGCGGAAGATATAGGAATCGAACCTATCAGCCCATTTCTGAACGAAGGCTTAGCAAGCCTCTGTCGCACCTTGCGACACATCTTCCATTAAAGCGTCATGCTAGTCCACATAGCTTGCAAGTACAATCCATTAACTGGATCAACTGCAATAGAACCTTGTGGCTGCCAGCCCATAGCAATAAGGGCATTAACTTTTGTTATTAGCTCGGGCATATCTCGGGCACGAACTACTGAGTAATTATTTACCATAATGAGTATAGAATAAGTTAATATAGTGTGTTGCCCTGGGAGTCGAACCCTGCGTGCAGCCTTCCTGCGGTACTCGGAGTTTTGGTGAGTGAAGTATCTATATTATTCGCTAATACCATATTTGAACACACTATATTCCACACCCACCCTCAAACGACTGTGGTAATGTGTTCAAATATGGTAGACGCACAGAGAATCGAACTCTGATTTGTAGGTTAAAAGCCCACTACTTTAGCCGTTAAGTTATACGTCCATATTGCGCTTCCATTGACCACGAAGCTGCTTGTGGCTTTTTGTGTGAGAACCAGCGCCGCCACGCTTCATCAGCGCTAAGGTAACGTGGTTCCTAGGTTTTCGATGTTTCATCTTGTGGTCCTGGTATCCAGTTTTTAACTGTATAAATTGTACGTTCTGTTTCAACGATTGTTTTGTCTTCGTTAATCTTAACTACTCTAGTTGTATAGACTCGGTGTCCATTTTCTAGTGCGTTAGGATAGGCTTTATGGTCATCTGGATAATCTTCAACGATTCCAGACAACATCTGCTTACCTTGAAAATTAACAAACAAATAACAATCGTGAATATTAACTTCTGGTTTCATTTTTAATCCTTGGTGGAGAATAACGGGTTCGAACCGTTGACCTACTGCTTGCAAAGCAGCCGCTCTCCCAACTGAGCTAAGACCCCATATATCTGGTGCGAGAAAAGAGACTCGAACTCTTAATCCTTTCGGCACTGGCTTCTAAGACCAGCGTGTATACCATTCCACCACTCTCGCATATTCCATTAATTAAGTATTGTCTGTTATGAACAGTAATCGCCCTACTGCTGTTTGCTTTTATCGCTAAGCTCTTATACAGACTATCCGTCGATAGTTGGTTCTGCTTTCGTCTTAGGCAACCATAGTCTTGCTGTTTCCTAGGCCAGCTCGACGGTTCAGGTGCATTATCCTAGTGAACACAGGATTTTTCCATAACAATACTTAATTAATGGTCTCGATAGAAGGATTCGAACCTTCGACCCCTTGCTCCCAAAGCAAGTGCGCTAGCCAGACTGCGCTACACCGAGATAAGTATTAATTATACAGTATTTAGATAATCTAAACAAGTATAAATTTATTAACCTTTAACAAGTGCAAGAACTGCTACTTGTTGTTTCAGTTGACCAAGTGTCATACTGCCTTTGACTGTATTAATAGCCAATTCAATATCGTCAGTGTCAACTTTGAATTCAGCAAGTTTACCGTTAATTTTCGTAAAAACTCTCATGGTTGTCCTTGTTCGAAAGAATAGTTATTATACATGAAAAGCAACGTTTCGACAAGTATAAATTTTTAGCGGTACTAACCGTCATTTTAAGAGACTAAAAGTTGTCTCGCCAATACAATCGAAGGTCTAGCCTCCAATGCGTTAGCTTAGTTTTACCGTCACCAAGCAAAAGGCAGAGTATTCCCGCGTTAGTTCGGGTTGGTATCTTTCACATTGACCGCTAAAAATTTATATTACTAATTGAACCCATTGTAGGTTGGAGTCGAACCAACGTTAACCAATAAACTGGCTTTCCTAACCACTAGAAGACTACGAGTTCCTTGGTTCATGACTCCCAAGTACGGGGCAGGGTAATTACTCCCACAAAACCGTATTTAAATACTCTTGTTAGAATACTTAAATACGGAGGATCAGGCAGGACTCGAACCTGCTTCTCTAATATATCTATCTTCCCATAAGCGTGTATTCGAATTCAGCCCACTGTTGACTTCATGCTTGCGGCAGAGGAGAGTATTGAGTGAAGGGAAAGAGATAGTCCGGAGTAGCGCTTTAACCATGTTAAGCTACCGATCCATATATTAGTACAATTAATATTACCTAGTTGACGCTAGGCTTTTCGCAGTCCGTCAAAACCACCGATAAGAACTCCGCGCTTATGTATTGCAGAGCAAGTACCGTCAATTATACTAATATATGGAAGCCGTCCCTAAACGGCTACATATAGTCTTTTCATATCTTGTAGGACGACGGTCCGCAGGCCTAGAGGTCTTTATGTGAAGTCCACCATCACTCACATATTTTATATAGTAGTATCTCAACTACTCCGCTGATTTGGGCTGCTAACTTCTAGGGATGAAGCAACAAGCCTAGCGAGACTTTTTTATTATTTAAAGAACTAATTATACAGTAAAGACCACGATCAAGCAAGACTGTTTTTATAAACCCTAAGAGCTTCAGCATCAAGTGATGCATAACTACGGAAGCTGTCACGACCTACTCGATCATAAAGATCATTTGCCATTTGTTCTAACCGCACCAGTTGCTCAATAGTAATAAGTTGGCAGTGGATATAACGAGATAGAAAGGCATCAACTAGAAAGTCTTTGGTGTAAGCCGCCATTGTTTGAATCTCCTAAAGAACAATAATTATATGCGATTTAGGCAACACGATCAAGTTAAAAATTTACTTTGTAATAGAATTCTTCTTGGCTAGGGTCGAGATAGAATTTCCAGTACTCATGTTGTTCGTTAAATTCTTCAATAGAACGAATATTAGCATAAGTAATTGTATCTAAATCAACTCCCTCTTCTTCGAGTTGGTCACGATCTTCTTCTAGAAAGTAGTCTTCTGCTGGGGCTTCAACTAAAGTCTCAGCTTCTGTAATAGTTTCTGCTTTAATTACAAAATGCTGACCATAACCAGCATAATTAGCAGACTCAACATAGGCAATATAAAGCATAAATTTCTCCAAATCAGCCTATATTATAAGCCGATTCAGAGACTTTTATCAAGTCTATATTTTGGTACGCCGTGCAGGAATCGAACCCACATTCACTGGATAGAAGTCAGTTGTATTGTCCATTATACGAACAGCGTATGCATTATTGAGTTACTGGGCCATAAGGCACAAACAGCTGCTCATTAAGATGCTCAACTAGGCGAGGATTACCGTACTCGTAGTTATCTGGAATATTGAGTACAATAGCTTTCTGCTCGATAGCATTAGTTAGGCGATCCATACCAACAAAGTTGTTAAGGGCTTGCTCGTAGTTTTCTTTGTTAACAAAAACGATCTTGCTAGCCCATGCAACTAAATTAGCTGAAATAGGTACTAGAGCATAGTTAAGATTACTGCCGCAGCTACGTGCATTGATACCGCGCTTTACAGCTTCGGCAGCACCTGTTGGGCTTCGTAGAAGACCTGCGCTACATACAAACAACCAGCGAGGGTCATTGCCCTGATATGGGTTGTCATAAGGTGCATTAAGTTTGAAAATGGCTGCATTTTTAGTGCCTTCGGCGAATTCTGGAAGATTATCAGTAAGTGGTGTGTAGTTCATATCGTCTGCTAGTATTTGTGTTAAGTTAGGACGCATTTTAGTAAAGTAATTATTGCTGTACATTTTTAGCGAACTCGGTGCTTGCCAAGTTTTTTTCTTTTGATTCACACATTATATCGGCAAACGGCAAGAATGTCAAGGCCCAGTCATTGCACGCTTGATTCCAATAGAAATCTGAGTGAGCGCGCAGTTTTGCTGAAGTGTACCCACTAGACTTGAGTTCGGCAAAGTTGGGTAGAGTTCGTCCACAATGATCAACGAGTACGTCTTCCCGCGATACCGAGTAGTGGATTGTGGGGCGGACACCACGCCACGAGTCGATAACTTGCTTGAATTTGGTATCAGTTGGGTAGATGTATTGGCCACTATTAATCCAGTGATGGTGAATGTCAAGAACAAGAGCACAAGTATCAACAAGCTCTAGCGAGGCATCTAAGCCCCAAGTAAACTCGGCATTTTCAATAGTCAAACAATTACGAGCTTCGGGACTGAGTTTGCGCATAGCGGCTTTGATACCAGCTGGACCCTGCTTGCCGCCAACGTGTACATTGCATTTAAAGTCTTGAAATTGCTTGCCGTAGCCCATGTAACGGATAAGGTCACAGTGGTACTCAAACTCTAGGATACTACGCTCGACAACATCAGGATTTTCACTAGCAAGCACACAGAACTGGCCTGGGTGGAAACTCAAGCGAACATCTAAGGCACGAGCGGCATTACCAATTTGTAGCAAGTGAGTCTCAAGGTACTGAACAACATCTGGCTCAAAGTAAAACCACATCCAGTCATCGTGGGTATAGGCCGTCAATACGTCGCTAGAGATACGAAACATCCGTTGATTTGGACGTTGACGACCCACCCACAAAACTTGTTGATGCAGGGCTTGAATATTAGTACGCATCAAATCCCAAAGACGAGCAACTGCTTTGTCTTTGGGTTGGTTGTTGAGCCAAGTAATGGTTGTGCCCTTAATATTTAGTTTAGGGTCAGCCTTGCCTTCAGATTCTTGAATCTTGCAGGCAAAGCCGATACGATTAATTGATTGGTCAAAACTGTGCATAATTATCCTTTAATCAATAATTATACAATAAAATAATGCTTAATGCAAATCTAAATTTATCGGCCTACTAACCTTACACATAGCGGACATACTGGATTCTGATCTAGATCAAGTAAAAGCTTAAAGCTCCATATATTACAATGAGAGCACTGGTCAATAACTTGTTGTAGTAACTCGTCTTCTACTTCTTCTAGGTCAATGTCTAGCTCATGACACGTTTGTGTTAGCCCCTTACGCGTGTTGTTAAGGTGTTTGGCTAATCTATTATACATTCTGGGTAGGCTTGTATCGGTCATCTAGTTCTGGGTGAGTTTTCTCAAATTCTAGTAAGAACATAATACAACAGGCTGCGTGAGCTAGGTGAGAGAGCCCTGACTCAGGGTCTGTATCTTGACCGTCATTAAATGCTGTAATATGTCGCATTGCTGCGGCTAAGGGTCGGCTCCATGTGAAGCCCTTGCGCCAGTTATGTTCAGCGTACTTAATAGCACCAAACTTCAACACGGCGGCGGTCTGATTCATTGCCTCTGTAGATAGTAAATGTAAAGGTAACTTATCTTGGTCAAACTTTAAAGCAGTACCAGTATCTTTTTTAGTTTCTGGGAACACAATAGGTGGTTGAGCTTTAGGCTCTCCGAAAACTGTTTTTAATTCTAGAGCGTCTTTAACGTCATCTTGCTTAGGCATATTTATTTTCTGTAGGCGGGCCAGTTGTGATGGCCCTGGTTTATGGGGAGTCTTCATTGTAATTTAGGCTTTACTAAAGCGCATAGCTTCTTTGCTTTTATCTCTACATCTACTTCAGGCTTGATCTTATTTGCGCGGCAATACTTTAAGTACTCCTGCATTGCTCTAGTAGATACAAATTCGCTAAAAGTCATAATGTAATACCCAATTAAATGTTTCGATAATTATATCAGGTTGGCCACCCATAGTCAAATACAAAATTTTTGGAGCTTTGGCGCGGAATTATAAATTTCGACTTGTGTTATCAGAGCTTTTCGTTTATAATAAAGAATCTTTTTAAAAACAAACACGCGCATATGGATATTAATATACTTATTCAACGATTACGCCACGGAGAAAGCTATACAGCACAAGATGCAGAAGGTAACCCCTATACTGTAACTCGCCCTCCAACTAGTCTAAGTATTAAAGCCGCCGAAATGCTTATCAAACAAAGCAACCAAATCGAGCAGGTATACGAAACTTCACAAAATCTAATGCGTCAACTCAATAATCTCAACGAACATTATGACTTACTGTACAAGACTCGCACTGCTCCAGAAACTAGCACTGAAACTGGACCAGAAGCAGGGAACCCAGCTTGAGTCAGAAGCGTTCGATTGTATCTTGGAGATGCTAAATGAACAAAATAAAACTAGGACTCCTACTGCTACTAGCATTAACGTCCTCACACCTGGTAAAATCAGATTTCACGCAACCCCCGCTAGTAGAGGCGTCCCAGAAGGATATTCACTGTCTAGCACAGAATATTTACCACGAAGCTCGAAGCGAGCCGATTAAGGGTCAAATTGCTGTAGCGCAGGTTACCATTAACCGAGTCAAACTAGCTAACTTTAAAAAATCAGTTTGCCAAGTTGTATTCGCACCTAACCAATTCTCTTGGACGCTTAATAAGCATATAAAAGTGCGTGATACACAGGCTTGGAAGACAAGCTTAGCAATAGCTAAAGCAGTACTAACTAATTCTATTAGATTACCTAACTTTACCGCCACACACTACCATACTCGGCAAGTTAATCCTCGCTGGAACCGTAATATGGAAGTACTAGCAGTAATAGGCTCACACATCTTTTACGCTTAATAACTAAAAGCGCATAACAGGCTTAAATTTAGGCTTGCTATGCGCTTTTGTTTTTGGTATAATCTTATATTAAAGGCAAAAACCATGAAGATTAGACTACTATCAGATTTACACACCGAATTTAGACTTCCTTACAAAACAGCATCTTTTTCTCAATATAAAGGTGAAGATGTGCTTGTTTTGGCAGGAGATATTGCATCTGGCTCAACCAACGTCGTAGACGTTATCAAATTCTTTAAAAACCAAGGATTTCCACATATTGTCTATGTTGCAGGCAACCATGAATACTATGGTACTAGCATTGAAGACTTCAACACAAAAATGGCTGAGAAATGTAGCAATTTAGAAAACGTCTACTTTTTAAATCGTAATAGTGTTGAGATTAACGGTGTTCAGTTCATTGGTACTACCCTATGGACTAATTTCCGTGATGATTGGTTTGCTGAAAAGCAAGCAGGTCGCTTTATTGCTGATTTTAAGTATATTCGTGATTTTACTACCAACGATGCTAAAGCAGCTTACCTCTGCGACTGGGACTTTATCAGCCGCGAGACTTTTAAACACCAAGATAAGAAGTGTGTTGTAGTAACCCACTTTTTGCCTACTGATAGCTGCATTAGTGACCGATTTCGTGATCCGCGCCTCTCAGACTTGAACCCTTATTTTGCCAACGATTTGGCTAAAAAGATTGAAGGTTTTAAAGACGTTACTTGGCTATTTGGCCATACTCATGATGCTGTCGATAAAGTGTGTGGTTCTACACGTTTAGTGTGCAACCCACACGGCTACTATAACGCCATGAACGACGGTATTGGCTTTGACCCGTTTAAAACAATCGAAGTCTAGTATGGCAAATAAAAGCTATTACCAAATCCGTGAAACCAGCAAACTCATTGATTATGATATGAAGTTTGCTGGTAAACACCCTATCTGGATTGAAACATATCAAGACGAGTCAAAGATTTATCGTGCTATATTCAGTCCACAATCAACATCCCTTCTTCCATCAACTATTACTACACATGATCTCAGCTAAAATTATTGCGGACTCTATTAGTCCTCAAGGTACCCGAATGACTACAATGGAGATTGAGTATCCACGATTTATCTTGGCAGAACTCAATACCCATCGTATGCTCTCTAAGAACTCTGCTTCGTCAAGAGCTATCCCAGTTAAAGCCATGCATGACTTTATTATGAATAGTCCTGCAACTCCTGTATATTGGGGTAAAAACCAAGCAGGTATGAAAGCCAAAGAAGAACTGCAAAATAGTGATCTATCAATGGCTAAGTACCTTTGGGGTAAAGCTAAAGAAGATGCAATCCATTGGGCTAAAGCAATGGCTAACCTGGATTTGCATAAGCAAATTACTAACCGAGTTACAGAACCGTGGATGACTATGAAAACAGTTATCTCTGGCACTGAGTGGAGCAATATTTACTGGTTGCGAGACCATCAAGATGCGCAGCCTGAGTTTGGCGTTTTAGCTAAGACTATGCGCACAGCACATGAGGCATCTAAACCAATCTTGCTTAATCCAGGTGAGTGGCATCTTCCTTATATGGTTATTCAGCGCGATAAACGCGGTGAGATTTTCTATCGCGACCAAGAAGGTAACGAGCTTAAGCTAGAAGATGCGCGAGTTGTATCTGCTAGCTGCTGTGCCCAAGTAAGCTATCGTAAAAACGACGATACTTTGGAAAAAGCACATAAGATTTATCGACAACTTATTGAGTCTACTCCAGCCCATGCTTCGCCAGTTGAACATCAGGCAACTCCAATGGACGTTAACTCAATGTGCCGGTTTGAGCCAGAAACATGGGAAGACGGTGTTACGCATGTATCCGCTAACAGCGATTTGTGGTCAGGTAATTTGCGTGGATGGATTCAATTCCGTAAACTTATCCCAAACGAAGCTAAATGGTAACATGAACGTAACTATCTATACCGAGGACTTTGAGCCCATCAATATTATTAATCTTCCTAGGGAAATCCTAGATAAAGCAGAGCGCTTCGGTAGAATTAGAATTGGTACTGGTAAACCAGACGGTATAGGCGGGTATCATACCGTAGACCTATATTGTGTTAAGGTACTCTGGATAGATAATACCTATAAGCCTATTCTTATTACGCCAGACGAAGAGTTAGTACTAGAAGCACTACCTCATTGGTTGCCTGGTCAGTTATCTGTTATTCAAGCATATAAAAAGCAGATCAAGACTCTAACAGAGAAACTAATCAAAGCTTTGCGTAAATAAAGACTTGATTTGATTGCCGTTTCGCAGTATAATATATGTTCTTTAGGGGATTTTATGTATTATTGCGTAACGTGCAGTGATAGCGTTAATCCACAACGCTGGCAACTTGGGCGACATACCTGCCTAAAATGTGGAGAAAAGCAAGCCCGTGAGTTCAAACATTGTATTGTTCCCATGGCAAAATCGAACTACCAGCCTGTTACTGATCTTAATCTCTTAAAAGGATTGAACAAGTACTCGCAGGTAGCTTAATAACTTTCTAAGGAGTTTAGAATGAAATGTGGTGTTTTTATTGGACGTTTCCAGCCTTGTCATGAAGGTCATATTCATGCAATTAGCGTAGCTGCCTCACAGGTAGATACGCTCTTGGTGTTGGTTGGCTCAGCTAACCGTACACGCTCTATTAGCAATCCTTGGACATACCAAGAACGTGTTAATATGCTGCGCAAGAAATTGCGTACAGCTAAAGTCGATAATGTAGAGTTTCTTCCACTTAACGACTATAAATACAATGACGAGCAGTGGATTAGTGATGTAATGTTTACAGTACGTGAACGATTTATTTTCCCTATTACCTTGTTTGGTCACCAAAAAGAAGGCAACAACTACTTGAAGTGGTTTCCAGAATGGGAATTTCGCAACATTGAAAGTATCTATAATGTCAATGCAACGCAAGTTCGTGCAAAGATGTTTGAGACTAACGATAAAGAAATGCCTCAAGCTGCACAAGCAGATTGGGAATATTACAACGGCGAAATGGCTCGATTTGCAGGCTACCCTTTCCCAGAGACGCTTAACTTTAACTGCTCAGATGCAGTATTAGTTTGTCAGGGTAAGGTTTTGCTAATCAAACGTAAGTTTGCGCCAGGAAAAGGCTCATGGGCTCTTCCTGGGGGCTTTCGTAATGCTCAAGAGACATTTTTGGATTGTGCTATCCGTGAACTGATTGAAGAAACAAACGTTCGTGTACCTGAAAAGGTTTTACGTGGCTCTATTGTAAAGACTGAGCTGTTTGATAATCCAAAACGTAGCCAAGGTATTCCTCGTAATACTCTAGCTGTATTGATTAAAATCCAACCAGATGCTGATGGTAAATGCCCTCGTGCTAATGGCCAAGATGACGCCTTGGAAACTGAGTGGGTTTCTATTATTGATGCGCTTAATAACTATCAATTATATGATGACCACGCCGATATTATCTCGAAACTGACAGGAACTACTGCTTACCCAGCAGCCCTGCGTATCTAAGGAATACTATGAAACCTGTAGTATTACAGCAACAAATTATCTTAGATAATAATACAGTATTCGTAATTCTTAAAAGCCATTTTGAAAAATTTGGCTATGACATAGCTAACATGCAGATAGATACTGATAACCGCTCAGTTACATTGCATGTTTGTAACAAAAATATTGAAATAAAGTAAGGAGCTTACTATGAAACTAACTAAAAACATTATCCTGAATACTGACAGCTATAAGGCTTCAATGTTCAAACAATATCCTGCTGGCACCACTGGTGTGTATAGTTATATTGAGTCACGTGGTGGCCGATATGATGAAACAGTTTTCTTTGGCTTGCAGGCCTTTATCAAGGAGTATCTGCTTGAGCCAATTACCCAAGCCGACATTGACATTGCAGATGAAATTATTACATCGCACGGAGAGCCATTCAATCGAGCTGGATGGCAGTACATTCTCGATGAGCACAAAGGCTTCCTTCCTTTGGTTATTCGTGCTGTACCTGAAGGCACTGTGGTTCCTGTGCAAAATGTCTTGGCAGTTGTTGAAAATACGGATCCAAAATGCTTCTGGTTGACAACTTACTTGGAGACTGCCTTGCTGCGTGCAGTATGGTACGGAACTACTGTAGCTACACAAAGCTACAAAATCAAACAAGTTATCTTGGATTACTTGGAGAAAACTGGTGACCCTGATACTATTAATTTTAAGTTGCATGATTTCGGTGCCCGCGGTGTTAGTAGTATGGAATCTGCGGGCATTGGCGGGGCCGCACACTTGGTTAACTTTATGGGTTCTGACACTATCTCTGGTGTTCTGTTTGCTCGTGAGTACTACAATGCTGGTATCGCGGGATTTTCAATCCCAGCCGCAGAACACTCAACTATCACAAGTTGGGGTCGTGAAGGAGAAGTAGATGCTTACCGCAATATGCTGGCTCAGTTCGCTAAGCCTGGTAGCATTGTTGCTGTTGTATCTGATAGCTACGATATTTTCAACGCCGCTGACAAACTCTGGGGAACAGAGCTTCGCGAAGAAGTTGTTAAGAGTGGGGCTACTATTGTTATCCGTCCTGACAGTGGTGACCCTGTTGGTGTAAACATCAAGTTAGTTCAGATTCTTGAACAACGCTTTGGTACTACTACTAATGCTAAAGGCTTTAAAGTTCTTAACCACGTTCGTCTTATCCAAGGTGACGGTGTTAATGAGCTGTCAATCCGATCCATCTTAGGGGCTTTCCAAGCTATGGGATTCTCTGCTGATAACATTGCGTTTGGTATGGGCGGAGCATTGCTTCAACAGCTCGACCGTGATACTCAACGCTTTGCAATGAAATGTTCAGCAATGAGTCGTACTACTGGGCCTTTGGGTAAAACTGAATGGTTCCCAGTGCAAAAAGACCCTGTTACCGATTCTGGTAAAAAGTCTAAAGCAGGTCGCGTTACTTTGATGAGTCGCCGCACTTTAGGTCAACGTGAGTTCTATTCGGGAGTCGAAGACTGGGTACCAAGTGCCTTAGTTGAAGTATTCCGTGATGGACAACTTGTTACTGAGTACACCTTTGACCAAGTACGTGAAAGCGCCAGTTATGGCTAATAAATAAACTGAAGTGCTTAAGTTTCGGCTTGAGCACTTTGGTTTATTGATTTATAATAAATCTTTTAGGACAAACATGAAACAAGAATTTAACCTTCACACAAGTTTCCATAAGTGGTGGACTAGCGAATCTTATCCTGATAAAGGTTCTACTCGTAAAACCTACTTTGAGACCTTTGCCAAAGACACTGAAGAAAATCGCCAGTTTTGGATGGAGCAGGCGTTTAAAGCAGGTGCTCAGGCTATGGCTAATGAGACTCGTTGTATTCTAGGCGACTATGCTGCTGCTTGTAGCGGTCTAGACCCAGAACTAATTTGCCCAGACGAAATCTTTGATCGTGCTGAGTATAACCTTAAGTATTACTTTGAAAGGGTATTTGCAAAATGATCCAATCTCCTGAAGACCGTATTGCTGCGCTAGAACGCCAAATGCAAGACCTAGCTAGTCGAGTTAATAAACTAGAGTATGCTAATATGGTTAAGAATACTCAGCAATGGCCTGCACCTATGCCTGGCTTTACTATGGGCATTGCTCAAGCAGCTACAGAACCGGCTATTCAACCAGACGCTACTTGGCCCTTTCCCGAAGGAGTACGACCATGAAAGTAAAAATCGGCCCATATACTAATTGGATTGGCCCTTATCAGATTGCTGAAAAAATTATCTTTTGGGCAGATAAGTACGATGATGAAAACCCTTGGAGTGATCGTCAGCACCGCTTGGGTAAATGGCTTGCAGAAGATAAAAACGGAGATGATTCTTGGCTAATGAAGCTCTGCAACTGGATTCAGAGTCTTAAAAAGCGCCAAGTATACGTACACATTGATAACTACGACGTGTGGAACATGGATAGCACACTTCGCTTGATTATCGGCCCAATGTTTAAAAAGCTCAAAGAAGTTAAACATGGCTTTGCTATGATTGCTGACGAAGATGTTCCCGAACTTCTGCGAAGCTCTAATGCCAAAAAGCCAGAGAACGAATGGGACTGGGACGCTCTTGCAGAAGCACGCTACGACTGGTTGCTAAACGAAATGATCTGGGCGTTTTCAGCTGACCATGACGAAGAACAACATAAGTTCTATGACCATAGTGCTGTTAACAAGAAAGATGATCTTAATGCTCAGATTAGTAAAATGAAAGTCGATCGCGAAGGCTTGGATGCCTACAATGCTCGCGTTGAAAACGCATACCGTTTATTCGGTAAGTATTATCAGACCTTTTGGGATTAATCAAAGCCTCAACTCTAGAATTTTAGGGTTGAGGCTTTGTGCTTTCTGCAGTATAATATATACTTAGAAAAGGAAATAAAATGACAAAAGGTGAAATGCTCGACAAAGCCATCCATTTGGCTACCAATGCCCATCATGGTCAATTTGACAAAGGCGGTAAGCCTTATATCCTGCACCCACTCAGAGTTATGAGTTTCTTGAAGACTGATGACGAAGAACTTCAGTGCATTGCCTTGTTACATGATGTAGTGGAAGATACCGATACTACTTACGTAGATTTAGGTGCTGCTGGCATGAGTTTGCGAGTTATCGAAGGTGTACAGGCTTTGACTAAGCAAAAAGGTTTTGACTACGATACCTACAAAGCTCAAGTAATGGGTAACCGAGACGCTATGCAAGTAAAAATGGCTGATTTGCGCCACAACACTGACATTCGTCGCCTTAAGGGTGTCAAAGAAAAAGATATTAAACGCATGGCTAAGTACCACGAGTTTTACGTTGAACTTAAAGCTGCCTTGGAAATAAAATGAAACTAATTAGTTTACCCATCAACAAAACCTACAGACGTGACTTTACCTTAGGCAAAACCTACGAAATATTGGGCAGTATTGGTAATGCGTTTGTAGTCCTAAGCGATCGAGGCGTACAAAGCTTGGTATTAAAGGAACGCTTTGAATGAAGTGGTACGAATACTTAAAATCAACTAAGCAACAGACTAGTGGAGAAGATCTAGCAGACTCTGTAGCACTTATTGTAATCTGCGCACTTTTAATGTGCGTGGTATTTTTAAAATGAATATAGAAATTAAAAACGAAGACATTATTGTTAGTACTTTTAATACTGGTACTGGCTTTTCTATGCGATTTGATGTAGGTGTTAAGATTAAACATCTTCCCACAGGTGTTGAAGTTACTGCAACTGAGGGTCGGAGTGCTCACGCTAATAAAGATACTGCATTTAAACTACTAAAACACCGCCTTGAACTTTTTTATAAGGACACAATATCCGTGGATACTAAACCAATGATTGACTTTACGCAAAAAGAACTGCGTAACCGTATCGGTGAAGTCTTGGGTACTATCTTGAACTCACGAGACGTATCACTCTGGGATAACTGGCCTGGCACAATGTATCTAGCTGAACACATTACTCGAAACCTAGGCGATATTGTAGAGTTTAGTAAAGGCAAGATTCAACGAGGCTCTAAAGTACTGATCGTTGACGGCTTTAGCAAAGGCTCTAAAGGTGTAGTAGACTTTGTAGAGCCTTTAGATACCGTAGACGCAAAATTCTGGGTAACTCGCCACGGCGATTCAGGCCCAAAATTTTGGCATAAACATGAATTGGAATTACTAGAATGAACATTTACTTAGACATGGACGATGTAGTAGCTGACTGGACAGGCTTTGCAAACGAGTTCTTTGGTACGCCTGGCCGTGCAGCTACACATTACTTGCCTGATGAAGACTGGAAACGTCTTAAACTGCAGCAACGTATGTACCGAGACTTAAAGGTCAAAGACGGGGCCTTAGAGCTAGTTGGAGAGATTAACCGGTACTGTCAGGTTAATGTAGCTGAGGTATTCTTTTTAACAGCACTTCCTCACGATGATTCGTTCCCGTATGCTCCTTACGACAAAGTTCGCTGGTGTGAGCGCCACTTTCCTGGTATTGTAATGTTTATTGGCCCGTATGCCAAAGACAAACATAATTTTTGTAAGCCAGGAGATATTTTAATTGACGATCGTCGCTCAAACTGCGAAGATTGGGTTCGAGCTGGTGGCCGTGCTTATGAGTATACAACATGGCAAGACTGTGAACCTTGGCTCAAAGAGGTATTAAAATGATTTTACTCTTGTTATCTAAAGTTATGCTAAGTTGCTTAGTAATTATAATGGTTATGATGGCAAGTGCGGCAGTATATAGAGACTCGGCTGAAAAAGAGCCAGCTGATTGGTTTAAAGTTATTGGCGGTATAGTAATCGTCGTAGGCTTTGTATCCTCAGTTTCGGCTGTATTTATTGCTATTTGGACAATTCCTAATTAGTGTTGTTTTTTAGCAACAATTCTCAGCCCCTCAGTGTTTATGCACTTGAGGGGCTTTGTTGTTTCGGGTATAATATATGTAATGAAAGGGATAAATCATGACAGACGTTGAACTCGTTATTGTAAATTATAAAAATGCGCTTGACCACGGAGTAGAGTGGAACTGGATGAATAGCTTTATGGAAGACTACCAGCAAACAAAAGACGTAACTTCGGCAATCGTATTTGCTAACCGTGAGTGGGATGTATAATGAAAACAGTCGAATATAAACACCACAACTTGGCTACTTCGTCAGAAGCCTACAGCTTATGGGAAACATGGAAGAAAACAGGCAAAGAAGCTGATAAATTGAAGCTCGATGTGCATCTTAAAGACGTTGACCTACGCGCTAAACAATTACTGGAGCGATACAAATGAACGTACACCTAACCAAACAAGCATTAATTGCTAAAGCACTAGATACTGCTGTACCTGAAACATGGCAGACTTTAACGTACCCACAACTTGTTAGGTTTTCTGAGGCACTGATCGAGCTTGTAGCACGCCGAGCAATCAAAGCTGCCTTAGAAAACGACGACCCTATCACAGCCGTGGATATTGGCAACACTTTTGGAATTTACGAATGAAACTAGCATGGCTTTGTTATGATGACGATGAAGAATACCCTCAAGTATTTATTGTATTTACAGAACCAGAACCTTATCACTATAGCCGTATAGTTGCTATCGTATATCAGGAGATTATAAAATGAGCGACCGATTTGATCTAGAACAACAAATTCTTGACTGCTGGAATATTACTGACGATATCCCACTCTTAGAACAGCAAGGTGCTAACCCAGCAGACTTTACCTCACTAGCCACAGTCTACGAGTTTAAGTTTAAACAGCTGTGGAGTACATTTGAGCAGATGGTTAAACAAGGAAAGTTTACCAAATGAACTATCACGTAACTAATACAGACAACCCCGTAGACTTTCCTACAAAAAAGCACGCGTTATTTAAGTTGAGCAGCCCAGGCTGGACTAAGCTTTTTGATACTGAACTAGAACTACAACAAGAACTTTACAAGTATATTTGTTTTCAGTGCCAGTGTGAAGAAGCAATCACAGAAATCTCCGAGATTGGGCCAATGTTGGCTACTGCTTGCGGCTGTGAATTTGATGTGGGGCTAGTATGACCTGTAATCATATCTACTCTAGAGCTATGTTTCAAGAGTATCCACGCCTATGCAGGCTGTGTGGCGAACCAGAACCCTTTAAGGAACAAACAATGAACAATATCAAAGCTGGGGCTGACCAAATGGCTGGCGACGGCGGATACCAGCTAGGCACCCCTGAGAAGCACCAAGCTTTTGTCAACAAACGTCAGCTGAGTACTAAACTACATGCCTTACGTCAAATCCGTGTATCAATGCAACGGCAAAACGAATACTTAGAAACTCTGCCTCAAGAGTTTCAACAAGTAGTCTTTGATAACGCCTATGCTAACCAAGCCAGCCACCAGCAGGATGTGCTTTTAAAAGCACTATTTGGTGACCTATACGAAGACGTCTTATGGTTCTTATACGAGTTTACTCCAGGCAAAACTGCTGGCCCACACGTCATTACACAAGACGGAACCGAATATGTGTTCTTAACTGACGAAGATTACTACGACTACTTGGAACAACAATGAAAGCCTTAATTAAACAACTTCCATACTCTGTGCTATTTTCTGCGATATTCTTGCTAGCTATGCTGGTCTTAGTGTTGCTAGCAGCTCCTTGGCAGGTTTCGCTATTCTTAGTATGCTTTTTATGCCTAGCGCGAATTATTCACTATGTTATTGAAGGACGATACAATGAAACGAATCATTGACAATTACCCCCGTTTAAAAAACTTTTACGATATTGGCCCAGTGCAAAAGGCTGAGTTAGAGTCGTTTTTGGCAGCCTTCTTAGCCTTAGGGTCGGGCATTACAGCAGACTCTAAGTTTGTAAAAGCTGGAGACAAGGTTTGGGTTATCTCTTCAACAGGTATTCCCAAAGAAACCACAGTTCAGGCTCTAGAACATATTACAAACTACGAGCTCTTTGGCCCCGTACCCGTCAAGCACAGCTTCTCCAGCAAAACAGCAGCTATCAACTACCTAAAAAACAAATGACTGATAAACTAATTGTTAAAATCTTGGTTGCGTTAATGATTGTAGTAGCCTGTGTAGGTATCTATGGTATTATTGATAATAGCCAGCGTACTGAAGAGTGCCACAAAGCTACGGGCACTATGATTAACACCCCACGAGGAAACTTATGCGTCTTAAATCTAGAGAAATTACCTACGAAGCGTATCCAGCCAAACTAATAGACAGCCCATGGCATTACGTCTTATTTTTAATAGGCGTATGCTATGTAGGCTTTGTGTTTGGTTTAATTGTAGGCTTAATGCTATGAAACTACCTAAACATATTACCAAGCATCACAGCTTTTATACTACTTCAACTCTCTTAGGCAATAAGCCACATACTACTAAGAAAACAGTATACTTTTGCCATTTTTGCTCAACATTTCTAACTAACCCAGAAACTTATGCCAAACATTCCACCACTTGCCTCCAGCGTCGTTAAGTCTATGTACTTTGCCTCTGCAATTCTTTTTGCCGTTTGCATCGCACTATTACTCACGCTACCCGCAGCTTTCGTCGCTACCGTTAACGCAGGTATTGCAGGCTGGATTATTGGGGGCAAGATCTACAATCTCAGCGTCCGCTACGAAAACTTTATGGAAACTAAATGCAACAAAAGTTAACTCAAAAGTTCTTGGACAAACTGCAGGAAGAGTCGGCAGAGATTATTCAAGCTATCTCTAAAATCCGACGCTTTGGCCCAGATAATAGACACCCAGATCGTACTCAAACTAACAAACAAGAGTTCATGGGTGAACTAGAAGACTTTTTGGCCCTGCTCGGAGCTTTAGAGCACCTAGAATATATTGACCTAACTAAAAGTCCACCAAACATAGCTAAAAAACTTCAAGCCCTGTTCCACGAAGACCAGCAATAAAGCTAACATGACCCTAAGCTGCAGCAACCGTAAATATCACGTTGCCACAACAAAAGAAAACAAGTATAATTAATGCACACTATGAAAATAGTGTGCTTTTTGCGTGTACATTTATTTATAATTTTGCTAATCAACTCAGTTCAAAGAGATTCTGTGATATGAAAAACATATGCTCATATAAAAATACACCTTGTAATTTAACAAAAAGTATGATACAATGTATGTAATAGTTAACACAGAGAACTAAATATAAAAGTTAAAGAATTTAACGAAATGACGGTAGTGTGGGATTAAAAAGATTTTAAGAATCTCAAAAGCCCACACAACTAGCGGCATTTCGGAATTAAATTGCGTTAACTTTACAAACTGGTACAGATGATCAAATCGCTATACCTTTGCTTATGCATTTTTGATTTTATTAAAAGAATTTAAGTATACAAGCAAATTTTCCCACCCTCCAAAATCACCGCTCTAGCCCTAGCGGAATTTGGATTCTTTCAATTTAGGGTCAGAGACATAGGCTCAAATGACATTTTACATTAATCGCGCTAGTAGCGCAGTCAAAACAATTAACAGCAACATTAATACCATTCCATGGGAAGAGTGCTGGAAAGTATACATAGAAGCAGCAGACAACGCAGAAGAATCCGCACTAGCAGATGCTAAAACCGCGTATGATCTAGCGTATGAACAACGTCGCAGAGATGCTATTAGAAATGCAGGAATCGACGAATCAGAAGCAGCTTACGAAGGTGATCTTAACTTAGACTATACAGCACCAGAGCTAGATCCCGAGTTAAAAACTAAGCTTCGCAACAAAGCAGGTAATGATGCTATTGCAGAGTACTTTATTAAGCCTTACCAGCTTAAGTCATGGGGTATCAGAGTCTTAGACCAGATCCTCTCAGACTTCTCAAAGCACAAACTCAACAATTTAGGGTCAGACGGGAAGATCTCAGGCCTAGAATACTTAAAACAAAATCTTGACCCTAAATCGGATCGAGATCGAGGCATTTATAGATTCCTAATGCTGGACTCTCGCAGCGATTACCTAGAAAAAATGGGTACTGGAGAAGCTAAGAAATACTGTACCTTAGTGCCGCTTATTTTATACGCACACAAACTATACAATAACGTAGAGTACTCGCAATGGGAGCGAGAAACACTCAGTTATGTAGTTAATCCAGCCTTGCACGAAGCAATGCTCTCAGAAGTTCCAGAAATCCCTGTTGAACGCCTGATCGAGCTACGAGATGCAGGACTTATAAAAGCTGGAAAACCTATGTCGCCTGCTAGTTCTTACGGACTCTACAGACTAGGACAAACAGAGCTAGGGCATTTAAACAAACTTGCTCAAATGATGAAGTGTCAAACCTGGGCAGCTCATCCTACAAACCGAACAAAATATATGGTACTTGACCCCATGAACTGGGACTCAATGCCTCCTTCGCTAATTAACGTTAGCTTATTTACCAAACAACCAGACTTGATAAAACCCACTACTGTTACCAAGTCTACAGATAACGTGTGGGGTTAATTCCATGAAATACACAAAAGAAATCACTGACCGTATGATAGCTGACTACCAAGCCGGCGTCGCTGCTGCTACCATAGCCATTGACCTCGACGTGCCAGAGCGTAGCGTAATTGCCAAGCTTAGCTCACTCGGAGTCTACCAAAAGAAAAGTTACGTCAATAAACGTGGCGAGGTGCCAATTAAAAAAGCCGAGCACATCGAACGCATTGCAGACTTGCTTGAGGTCAATTTAGAGCTCTTGGAGAGTCTTGAGAAAGTAAATAAGCAGGTGCTTAAGTTAATTGAAGATAAATTGACTAAAATCGAGGATTCTGACCCTAAATTGAGTTAATCTGAGACAAACGGCCAAAAGCCCACATATTATCGCAATATGTGGGCTTTTTTACGTCTCGGCGATTTAGGGTCGGTTTGTGTAATCGACTACAATTATTCCGGTTTAGGGTCAAAACGCCGAAAATCTACTTGACAAATTATGTTAAGCCCGGGTATAATGGGCGCAGGATGCTCCGCAAAAACAAAAGCCCGTATACTCGAAAGTATACGGGCTTTTGAAGACTGGTTGCAACTCTAGTACTGCCTAATCTCTAGGACTTGTCTAGCAGTCTTTTTGACTCGATTCAGGACTTACACGAACCACCAGTGCCTGACCCTAAGCCGCCGGAGCCTTGAGTCGTAGGTTATGCTCAAGTTTGGGTGGTTTGGGGAGTAAATGGTCAATGTATCGTATGACAAGTTTACGGCTATTTAACGACCACTGCAGCTTAGGGTCAATGCGCTAGGGGGGTATCATCCCACGTTACTGGCTAACGCCAGGTCTTAGTTCAGAGGATAGCGGCTGTATTTACTGTTCTTTCAGAGATCTGTGTCAAGGAGGTCTACTCGGACTATGCTAACGCTAGTCAACACGGCTTAGTTTTTTAACTATGGTCCTTGAGCTACCACGTTGCGTTAGAGCGTTCGCACACTTTGGATTACTAGATTCCATTCCAGCATACACGATGGCAGCTCATATGGGATTCATCCTACCACTACTTACTAGGTTTCCGATGTAGCTAACCAGAGTCTTCACCTTGCGAGTTACTAAGTCCAGCTATGTACATTCTTCCAGTTTTCAGTAGATCCTGACCCTAAGCTGCTGCAAGCGGTGTATTGGGAACTACACGCACACCTGCTGCGGATGCTTAGAGTTTCGCCAGACTTGCACTGGCTCATCAGAGGGTTAAGTGGGCTAGCGGGCGATTCACCGCTAATTAAGTTTTTATCATGGACGAGGTCCTGGCTCTAAACACCTTAAGAAAAGACTATCACGATATCTACTAATCTAGAATACTGAATCAACTGCGTGATCGTTCAAACATCAACCAGCTCAACTCAGACTCCAAATTGCTGTGGACTCTGCTGTTTGTTGCCAATACTGTAGTTCGGCCCAAGAATCAACGACCTTCAAGATGCCTCCATCCAGTCTCGCCAGTGTTAGTAATCATGTTTTCGCATATCACTACCAGCAAGTAGCCAATAGTCTTTACTTAAGATGTTTGGGTAGTGGCTCGGCATTAAAATCGTTTCCCACTATTAAGACGTATCGCGTAAACCGCTG
>ERZ650308.15-NODE-15-length-110008-cov-8.575773_pt1 | contig 110008 bp, 104 predicted proteins | sample MGYA00376244_ERZ650308 | MGnify/ENA primary metagenome ERZ650308 (study PRJEB26733, sample SAMN07839295) | wastewater metagenome | biome: small river; feature: stream; material: water | place: USA: North Carolina | collected 2016-04-26 ... | reverse complement strand
GCTTTTCAACTTTACAGCTTCCTGTAGAGTCATATTGCTTTAACCAATAGCGTAGGGTTCTATAACCAATCGATAACAATTCTGATAGTGATTTTTTATTGTAATTGCCAGTTAAATATAATTTGATGGCGCGATCTCTTAAATCTTGTGAGTATGCCCGCATTTATCTCAGCCCAATGTAAATACAGTATTATAAACTAGGCAATGTATTTATGAGTTAACTATAGGAACTTGCTAGCTTATACTTTGTAATGTATTGAGTAAAGCACATTTACTTTATGTGGTCATAATGTATCGCGGTTATTATCATAGTGGTATCAAATTATTGATAATAATTTGATAACGAGATATTACAATAGGATTAACTAAAATGTCAAGAAAATTTATTTATGAATAGCGAGCTTATGCTTGAGCAGCATACGATGATTCAGAATTTGAGAGAGTATATTCAACACAATTCTCCATCGTTATCAGAATTCGCTGCGAAATATGGTTTGCATCTTTCAAATTTATCTAACATGTTGAATGGTAAAAGAAAGTTTAGTTTGAAACTAGCTTTTGAGCTGGAGGATAGGTTAAACCTTGAGCGAGGGTACTTTTCCAAAGTTAAAGATCAAAGTATAAAGATACCTTTTGTAAAAATAGGTCATAATAGTTGCAGTCTTCAATTTGACAATGCTTATTTTAGTATTACATCGTCTGCATTTGCTCAAACAACTGAATATAAAGATTTATTTGCTCTTCACTCTAGCATAAATATTGATAGAGAACCATTAAATAAAAGCGTAGATAAATCACATACACTAATATTTGACTCTTCTATGCTGAAATTGATAGATGACAAAATTTATTTAGTTGAGTACCTAGGTCATCTTATTTTGCGTAAATTTAAAGCTGAGATTGCTGGATTTGTTGCAGATGTTCCTGAAATTTATGCTGCAATTTGTGATTTAGATAAAATAAAGATATTAGCTAGACTTGTATATGTAATTGGCGTGGAGGCTAAGTAAATGATTAAGTTAATTAAGTATATAAATAAGAATACAAATTTATGGTTAATATTTATTTTAACTATTATTTTTAGTGCCGCTTTTCTTTACCTTTGCAATTATGATACGAAAACATTGTTAATCATTAGAAACTACTGCTATTGGTGGTCGCTGACTCTCTTTTTACCATATTTCTTATTTGCATTCGAATGTCGTAACTATTCTTATGAAAACAGAACACTAAAATTCAGATCGATTTGCAACGTAGTCCAAATACCATGTTTTGTAATTACCGCTATTAGTCTCGCGGTTTTAATTAATCCAGTTTCTTTCGCTCATTCATCGAGTATATTTTTCTTTAATGCTTCTGGTGATGCCATTATGGATATATTTCTAACAGCGGTTTCGTATGTTTTAAATTATGTGATTAATAAAAAAAGTAAAATATTAATAATCAAGCCTAAATTACAAGAATGTAAAATAATACTAATGTAGTAATACTGACTTTTAAAATGTCTAGATTTATTTTTTGAATAACATCTAGACATTTATTCATTGATGGTATAACAGACTGTTTTGTATGTTTTAAATGTTTACACAAGTGTCTGTGCAAACGGTGAAAGATGTCTAATTTGTTTCTAATATTACTGACTAGACATTTTTTATTTTCCAAGATTTGCCTGTGTCAATCTCAATAACACCTTTATTTTTTAAGACTTGCAATATATTACGAATCTTATTCTTCTTCTGGGTGTCACTCAACACATCAGGTAGCTTATCCAGAATAACCCGCTCAAAATCTTCACGTGTGCCAGTTTTGAACTTAGTCAGGTAATCCACAATCATTTTACGGCAATATTCGCTATCAATGCCGCGCTGCTTCATGTAATCAGCTTGCTGTGCGGTTTCGTGGGCGATCTTGGATGATATATATACGTTAGGCTTTCTACCTTCAATAAAGCCTTTAGCTCGCAAATGTGCAACCTCATCATTAGTTAATTCTTTTTTCTTCTGTATTTTATCCAGTAGCAAAATATCAAATAATGACAATTCTGGATTGGTGGCTAATAATTTAGCATAAGCCACGTCTAAAACTTTACCCGTGATGGTAACAATCACCCGATTATTTTCAATTGAATAATCAGGCATCGGGAAAAAGCGGCGCTTTTGAATAGTGAAAATGCGTTTTATACCGCTTCCGATGGTATCAATCATATTTAGATTAACCATTGCATTAGCTAAAAATGGATTGCGATATTGCTCTTGCGGTGCATCTTGCTGAATAACGTTCTCAACCGAGCCTGGTATAAATGAGCCTGCATTAGAAAATACCAAAGTACCAGCATCATTTTCAACTACATTAACCCGACCAGCTAAAGTATAGTCTTGGTGCGCAATGCAGTTATTTAGTGCTTCACGAATGATATACGGATCATATTGTTCAATCTCTTCGGGAAATAATGAGCCATCGCGAATATAGCGATATTTTAGATTCCTGATTTTGCTATAAACGGCTTCAACATTTAACAAAAATGGACAGCTAAAATGTTGGTAATCAAGCTCAAGATTATCTTTGTCTTTCAGTATCCATGTGATTTTAGCCTGCGCTGGACTAATGAAATGCTCTGATTCGGCTTTACCTAATAGTAAAATTGCGGCATTGGTTAAATTACTATTAATGGCTAACTTAGCCTTATTTAGAAATGTCAACGCATCCCACTGATCAATTTGATCAATTAAATGTGGATGTTTAACTTTGTACTGTAACCGAGCTTTTTCAATTGCTAACGGATCTAAATCGGAAATGGCGGCAGTAGGGCATAATCCTGCGCTCCAATCCACAAAAGTACCTTTGCGCCGAATGCGATCTATTTCTTCCAAATTAAGCGGCTGTAGCTCTTCACCATCACGACCATAATAATGACCTTTCCACGCAATAGGTAAGCCATTGGGCGCTGGTGGTATCTGGAACATTATTACCCGTCCTGAATCTGTCACAACCTCATGAATATCAATAAAAGTAATTCGGTTGGTTGTATGATTAGCTACTTCAGCTTTTAAGCTTTGCAAATCAGCAAAAGCAGTGCGAAATTGCGTACCAACAATATTACGCTTATCATTAACGCCAAAGATTAGCCATGCTTCACTAACATTGCTTAAATTAGCTTCATTGCTTAGTGCGCTAAAATATTTACCAAGTTTATCAAAGTCATAGCTATTTTTGGCTTCTTTGAACTCAAGAATCTCAGTTTCATGCCTTGCATTTATTAGTATAGAAAATTTGTTATTCATTAGTATCATACCTTTTATCATTGTTGATTAATTAAATGGTAGTTGTTGATCTACAATTAGATTTAATAATGCATTGCATTGTTTTAGGCTTTCCCAAAATTTTTTCTCATGGTTATTATTATTGATTTCTTCCTCATCCAAGCCACGAATTCTTTTTTCAATATCGTTAATTAATTCTATCTTGGAAACAGTCATTGGTTGTTTATTTTCAAAATATTGACGTTTAAATTTTATAAAAATATCCATCACATTATCTTTGAAGCGATCATATAAATTTAAATTTTGAAAATGATTTGATATAATTTGATATTCATATTGATGTGTAGATTGTAATTCTGGGTCAATGCTAAAATTAATTTCAGGATAAACTCCGACTACACGAATATTACACAACAAAAAATTTAGAGATATAAATTGATCAAAATAGGGGTTCATAAACTGTCTGACACCAGAAATAAGAAAAATTTCTTTTTTATAAGTAACGTTACATATATTGCAAACCGCAATCAAATTTTCTGGATGAACAGAGAACTCTGGGTAGTCTCCTCTAGGTATAAAATGATCTATGTTGTTTGGTGGAAGCCCTTGAATGCCGCAGTATGGGCACTTCATTCCTGAAATTTCGCGAATAGATTTTTTTAAATTTATATTGCCATATAAATTATACATTTTTTGATATAATGAATTAACATCATCATTTTTAGCTATCGGAGAATTTCCAATATTCTCTAATCGGTGCTTATTATTTTGATAATCTAAAAATCTGGATTTAATTTTTATAATATTCTGATGTATCACTTCTCTTCCATTTTTTCGGGATGGCTGAGAAGTATCTGCATAATAAATATATTTATCAAATCTTATTTCTTCATATGTTTTCGGAGTTAGATTTCTCATTCGCTATGCGCCCAATTATTAAAATAATGTACCATTAAGTCATAACCTAATATAGATCTATAATTTTCTTCAAATTGCTGGAATGTGTCAAACTTTTTCTTTTCATTTTTAAACCATTCTTCATGGGGTTTATTTTTAACTATTACGTCATCAAATACATAGTTAATAATATTGCTAATATCACCACCAAATGTATTTATCGTTGGCTTATCAATTACTATTTCGTTATCATTATCAACTCGAATAATATGAACATATTCTGCTGGTACTTCTCTTGTAACAATTGATGAATGTGTTGAAATTATTGCAAATGATTCAAATTCATCTAATATACTTTGCAATATTTTAATGAAGTCTATCTCTAAATTTGGATGTAATGTGTTTTCAGGTTCATCTATTATTACTAAGGAATTCCTTTCAATTGATGATAACAAATTAATAACCAAATTAGCAAATGTTAACTGACCTGAACTTAATATTAGTCTTTTATTATTATTAAAGAAAAATATTTCCTCTTTTATACCAATATTATCTACATCAAGATGATTAGTATTCAGTTCTTTGTTATAATGAATGAACTCATTATCGTGCATTATTGCTATTGAAGTACAATCAAAGGCTTTGTTAATATAACTAATTGCTTTATCAACATAACTGAATTCTTCAATATTTATTGAATTAGATAAATTACTTTTATCTCTTTTAAGAATATTAATAAATGACTTGAACATTGCACTGTATACCATTTCATTACACGGTATTACTGTCATTAATTCATCGTAAATAATTTTATATAAATCATTAAGAGTGTTATCTTCTTCAGTTTGTGACTCATAGTGATTAATAAATTTTTTCTCACTTATTTTTTGTTGTTTTAGCATAGTTATTACTTGAAGCATATTTGGGTTTTTTATACAAAGGTCTAGGTTAATTTCATTATAACTCTTTAATTTATGATACCCAAAATGTTTATACTTCATAGATCTAGCTTTTATACTGCTCAAGTAGTAAGTGTCATTAAAATTGTATGAGAAGACAAGAAGGTTTGATATAAAGTCTGGCTTGGTACTCTCTTTGAAATCGAACATTCGATTTAATTCAGAGTTTAATAAATATTGTGCGATCGCTAATAATGACAATGATTTGCCAACACCATTCTTTCCAGAAATTAGATTAATCCGATAAGGTAGTGATGATTTATTAAAATTAAAGTTATATTTGTAGTTAAGGTCATTAATTTTATAATCAATATTAAAAATAAATCTATTTGTATCTAATGACTTTCCATATAGGATGCTTGCTCCTTCATTAAAAAATTTTCTGGCGCTTAATTCTCGTAGTAATGATGTTTCAAATTCTTTTGTTTCTATCAATTGTAACGATGTATTTTTATCATCTTTTTCTCTTAAATATACAACATCATTAAGTGTTTTTAATATGCAATCAATCTCGTCATTACTGAATAATTTTTTTAACTGTGTGTAATCATCACCAAGCGAAATAAAATCTGGGAATTGATGTTTTTTAATATCGCTCCAATCAAGAAAGAGGCTATATTGACTTTCTAATTGTTTTCTTAGGAATGTATAATCATCATACTTTTCAAATAGTATTTTTCTTGAATATGTACCATATAGCTCTTTATCTTTAAATATATGAACATTAAAATATGTATATAGTCCGAAATCATTCCAATTGTCGCTAGTCAATATATAACAATCTTCTAGAATTTCTTTAGAAATTTTTTCCTGATCTGACCTAAGACCAAATACTATTCTCATATTATTCTCAATCCGCTATAAAGTTAAATTTTAATTAAATTAAATAGATTTGATAAACTTAATTCATTTTCTGCTGATAATGTAGGGACGTTAATAAATAATCTATTCCTAGCTCTACTAATCGCGACATAATTAATACGATGTTCCTCATTTTCCTTTTTCAATAGCGCAGGATTTATTAAAAAATCAAGGTGTTTTTCCTCTGTTAATACTAGAAATACATTATCGAATTCGTCACCTTTTGCTTTATGAATTGTCTTATGTAAACTAGTATCCTCTGGAATCGACACACATAGTAACAACTGCTTAATAGTTACAGATTCGCAAAACTCTTTCGCTTTACCTCTGGTTAACTTAGCAATCTCAAACTCAGGGAACATTGGGATACATGTATCATTGACAAAGTTTAACAATGTACTATTTATATATTTGGAGTAATTTGCAACAAGTAATGTAAGTATATCTAATGATTTACGATTTTTAACTAACTTATTGTTTTCTGTTCTAAACAACGTATTAAGTTCTTTTATGGCATCATTAAATTTAGTTTCATTAGCATATGCTATAGCTTTAATGAATGAACTTATTAATTTATATCTATTGCTTGAATCTTCAGCTCTATATTTATCAAATAATTTGCTATCTGTTGTTATACCGCTTACATTATATTTCATAATATTTGAGGTGACATTTTGCCTTGATAAACTGTGTACTTCCTCAGAGTTGCTCATTTCAACAGCTTTATTATATGCAAAGTTTTTTTCACCAATCATGATGATGGGCTTATCGTATGAAATCTGTCTAAATTTTTGTTGATTAATATCTGTTCTAAGATAATTAAGAACATCAATTATTTCATTGGCGCTGCGCCGATTCTCGGACAATTGATATTTAACCATCTTTGGAACTGAAAAACTCTCAAATAGTTTCATATTTGCACCCTGAAATTCATAAATTGATTGTGCAATATCTCCTATAACACCAATAAAAGCGCCACTGCTTGCCAAAAGTTTAACTATTTCAACTTGAATTGGGTTACTGTCTTGGAATTCATCTACAAAAACATATGGGAATTTTAAAGCTAAAACCTTAGCAACAAATGGATATTTCTGTATTATTTGAAAACTAAAAAATAGCACATCATCATGAGAAAGTTGACCTTCTTGCCAATATAGTTTTTTATAAGCTAATAGGTGCGAAGCTAAGATATTTAAACAAGATTTACTCAAATATTTATAAGATCCTTGTTCGACATAATATGCATTACCTATATCAGCAATAATGTTAATTTCATTATTTTTTGTATCTAGATCGTATGAAATTTTCCTTAACCAATTCATTAACGCGTTTTTATTGTTTGCTAATTTCACTAATTGATTTAATGTATAAGGATGTTTTAATTTACTATGGTTCGGATGATTTTCAATCCAATGATTTATCTTGCTAAAACTAACATATATCTCATCATGACCATCCATTTTTGCGACATTCAAATTATACTCATCAGCGATAAATGAAGCATATGGCTTTACAATGTTTTTATATAGAAAGCTATGTATCGTTGAGACTTCAACCTGATTGCTAGATGATTCACCAAGACGACTCAATATAGTTTCAACGGCAATGTTTGTATATGTGATACAAGCAATTTTTCCTGTTTTGTGTAGTTTATCCGAGTTATGCAAGACATTTTTAATGTGATTAATTAGCCAATACGTTTTCCCAGCCCCAGGTCCGGCAGTAACTTTAAAGTGCCTATTGATGTCAGCTATTTTGTTATCAGATTTAATTTGAATTATAGACATAATTTATTTATTGCATCCTCGATATATTTAGGAACGATAAACTCTTCATAGTCGTTGGTACCTTTTTTATCAAGATTTTCTTGCAATGCAATTGATAACTCTAGAGCATTTTCACCTTTACCAACAGAGTTTAAATATCTTGATGCAATAATTGCTTTTTTCTTGTCTGTATCATCAAATACCAAGCTTATAGCACTTTCTATGCCAGATTTTATTCTTTTATTTTCATCACTATCTCTTAGCTCATTAAGGAAATCATCGACAGGCTTATGCTTAGAATAATAGTCCATTAATTTTTCAATTTCTTTACTATTACTTATTGATTCAGTGAGTAATAATTTTGATGACGGATTGTTTAATATTATTTCATACTCGAAGGTTTTGCTTTTTTGTTGATTTTGAGTGAAAAATGTTATATTTGAATTTTCACCTTCTAAATATTTGTCAGGACACTGATTAATTTTGTACTCATAGTTATCCTTATCCATTTCATACTCATAAGGATAACAACTAACAAATTTACTGCCTTTGATTTTTTCTTTTCGTGATTGATCTACATCGGTAAGGCAAACTACTTGTTTATGTATTGTATTATCTTTTTTATCGTCAAATAAATGCAGAAAGTGTTGGAAGTATCTGCCACCAACATTAATTATAGCGACATGGTTATCTTCCAATGATTTGCCTAAACATTTAGCCATGATAGGTATCAATAATTGTTCTGCAATACCTTCAACAAATAAAATTTTCTTGGCGAACAACATATCTGATTTAGTTGCGTCTAAAAATCTTTGAACATACTTTTTACTTTGAGGCGAATCTTGGAGTGCTAAACGTGGATAACCAACCGAAAGAATATTTCCATCATTATTTAAACAGATTATTTCATCTAATGAAACCGCAGAAGTAATATGTGTAGAGTGCGTTGTAACAAAAATTTGCCTTACTTTATTTTTTTGATGATTTTCTTTAAGGAATTTTAAAAATTTATATTGCATTGATGGATGTAAATGAGCCTCGGATTCCTCAATTGCCAACATGCTAAACACTTTTGCATTACTATCCAAATAATCACTATCTGAATCAACTTGCATTTTAGCTAATAGTAATGACATAAAAATCAAATTATTATACCCAAGTCCATTGTGTGATGCTGGAATTTTAATGCCAGTACCAGTATTTTCTTCAACAATTAACTTTAATACTGAATACATTTCTACATCAGAAATACTTCCATCAAAATCAGGTTTTGCATTATTAAAAGAAGATGCACCTGTTTGATTGGCATAATTAAGAATTTGACCTTTACCTTTATTTAGTCTATTATTTAACTGACCTAATAGTTCGTCAGCTTTTACAGAAAATATGTTTTTTCGCTTTTTAATTTCTTGTTGTTTTTCTTCATTATTTTTTTGTGAATCAATTTTAACATCATAATCCATGAAAAAATCAAAAATATCTCTTAATAAGGTATGCTTACCAGAAAACATATCTCTTTCTACGTCGCGAATAGCATCTAAAAATTGGAAATCAAATTTTTGTAACGATTCAGGATCAGCTGTTGAGCGATTTATTAAATCCCCACCCCAAATCTTGTATTTGTAAAATCTAATAAAATCATGTCTTAATACTTTCCATAACGTATCTTTATCTATAATTTCAGACATCGCACTTGCATAGTCAATAGCTTTATTTTCAGGTAAGAAAAATTCATAGGTAAGTTTTGCTTCGTATGATTCATCAAGTTTGGTAAGCCATTCCGATACAGTAACTAAATCATCTGGATCTTCGTTGCTACCTTTCTTTATAATGATGGATATTCTGATTTTGGGTGGTGATACTTTTAAATCAGATAACTCAACATGTTTATTAAAATCATCTACATCGAGGCGTTTAGAATTGTTGTTATCAAGAATTAATGATAATGCTTTTATAAGGTTGGTCTTACCAGCATTATTGTGTCCAATAATAACATTGACTCCATCATTAAAATTAATTGTATTATTTTTGAAATTTCTAAAATTGTTGATTTCGATTGATGAAATATACATAGATTACAAGCCTTTTTATTTAATTGTAATTTTGGGTTAGTTAATTATTGATTTTTTAACTATTTCAACATTGTTATGGTGATAAGTTGTCTTATTTGTCCATTCTGTGCTCAAATGATTTATGCTTTATTAGCTTATACTCAGAAGAAACCATATCCATGATCTTTACAATGAAAGAATTTTTCATACCAGTCCCTTTGTCCTGTTACTAATAGGCTTCCAGTTAACAAGCTTTCAACAAAACTATTATGATCACTACTATTATCTAATGCCGTAATAAGTTGTTGAAAGCTTAAAAATAGACTCTCTTTACTATAACCGTTTAAGTTTAATGCCCTTATTGATTCTAGTTGTTTGTTTAATTTCACCAGTTTTTGATCAGTTTCAGTATCATTGCCAGAAAAGTTTCTATTAGATACAAATTCGAAAATACTTCGGTGAGTTTGCTCATCCATTAAACTTAAGAACGACTCCCATAATGATATTGTAACGGTATATATTTTCCGATTATTTATCATAATATTAGTATTGTTAGTAAATGTAACTTCTGGTTGATTCAAAAGTAGATATTTTAATTTTAAGGCTTGATATTGGCTTTCTAAAAAACACTGTAGTAAGTCAATCAAAACTTGTAAATCACTTCCTGATTTTGAATTGAATGATAGTTGTTTGGTTTTACACTCGATAATTATGATATATTTTTCATGCTCAATAATGAAATCTGACTCTGCTTCACAATTACATCTTTTTTTACATCTACATTGCTGGAATGTACTAAAAGCTGAATTATGCTCTGGTTTGAACTTTCGTCCTTTATAGAATTTAATTTCTTTATTTATTAGCTCAGCTTCTATAAGATTTTCAAACGCCTCTCGTCCATAAACATCCCCAAAAGATCTCTCAGCACTTTCTTTTGTTTTGCCTTCTAAGGATATATACCTATTAATGTATAATGACTTACATTTATTAAACAAGTATTCAAAAATTAATAAGTTTAAACATGGGTGATTGATAAATATACTTTGATTTTGTGGAAAGATTAAAGCAAGGGGTATAGAATTTAATTTAGAACTATCAGATAGGTATCCACATTCAACATTTTGTGACGAAATTTTTTTTATCCTTGGAAAAAACGCATACCCAAACTTATTTTGCAGTTCTGGATAGGCTATTTGATGAATTCTATAAGCATTATAACTGGTTAACAGTTGTTTTAAGATAACAACATCACTTTTAAAATCATCATTGTCAAGGGGTATAAAATCAAATAACTTACAGCACCTTTCAAAATATTGTGGAGGCATTTGAGGAAGTATATAATGGTGATCAAATTCTACCTTTCGCATTATATTTTCTTGGTCTATACCAAATTCCCAAGATGAAAAATCTAAAAATTGAAATAATGAGGCGTAATGAGTAATTTCATCTAAAATAGACTGGCAAGATGTCAAGGTTTTGTTATCCAACAAGCCTACGTAACTAAGTTTTTCACAAGAGTCAATGTTTTCAATAGAAAGTCTTAATGCTAATGCAAAAGGTTCTATATTAGGTGTATATAAACCTAATAAATTAATTAAACTCCAGATGTCACTATATTTTAAAAAATATTCTAGTTTTGATATTGTGGTAGTATTTTCCCCAGTATCATTAGCCATAATCATCGATATAGATTTTGAACTATTTCTAATTAAAAAATCACTAGACCTTTTTTCAAAAACAATTATTTGCTTCTTTCTCTGGTCATCTAAAAACATTAGACTGCTTATATTATTTTCATCATCTGTTATTGCATATAGATAGTTAGCTAATATTAATATTTCGTGAGCCCCACGATTGTGTTTTACAATTATGTACGGAGATGACATACCTGAAGAAATCGTTCGTTGAAACCTAAGCCGATTAGCGTTATTTATATGTGGCAAATGCATTAATTTATAAAGAATAAAAGGTAATACATGAGGATTACTTTTAATTTTTGCGGCAATTCTTTTATCTATTAACTTGATATTTTTTTTAGATTTGTTAGATGGGGTTATTTTGCCTGCAAAATACTCTACTACTAATCCTTGATGTTTGAAATAGTTAATAGCTCTGCTACAATTAAAAACAGGCATTGCATTTGTATCCACTTGGCAGCTCAAATAATATGGCTCCAAATAAAACAATGTAAATAATAAATCAAGGGCTTCATCATTCCATGACTCAATATTCGTAGTAAATTGAATGTCATCATGTCTAAATACGGAACTAAAAATAAAAAAATATATCCTTAGTGGCATGCTTGGTTTAAAAGCATATGAGTTCTCTATGTACTCTTTAATTAACTGGTGACGATATAAGTTCCTGCAATCAATATTGTTACCTAATATCTTATTTTTTAGCTTTTTTTTCAATATAAATTGGATTTTTTGGTCAAAAGTTAATGGCGTAAATAATTTATTATTTGCATTATGAGGTTCAAAATTCACAATTGTTTTAAAGTACTCGGATACATCTGAAAGGCTACAATCACCATTATAGTCATTCCAAGTATTTAATAGAAATGTATTTTTATCTATGTAAAATATTTTATTTGAATTAATAATTAAATCATAGTCTGTAACAGGAAAATCATCAATAGTTGGTTCTAATGATTGTATAGTTATTTTAATACCTTCAGCATTTTTTGCAACTAATATATCTGTTTTAATATCTAATTTAGATATTGCCTGACGATAACTTATTTCCTTATAGTTGTCACAATATAGGCTGTTATAATCAGTAATTTTATTGTTTAGTTGTGTTATAAATTTTTTAGTTTTATAAATATAACCAGAATCATTAATCATTACCATCTCGTTACTAAATATCTAATTTAGGTAAATTGTTGATGATTTTAACGGTTTTAATGCTGACGGTGATAACACGTTGCAATAATTCCAGTGGATAGCGATGGTTATTCATGGTTTCGATAGCCCAATCGTTAGCATCATTGACAATGCCGCTATCTTTATGAGTGGATATACCTTGGCGTTCCATAACCCACTCAATTGCTGATTTACCATTAACTACATAACCATAGGCTTCAAGAGGGATATTTTCTAGAGTAATTTTGCCATTATAGATAATTTTGGATTTATCGGCTTTGCTGGCAAATTTCATCTTGATAACTCGATAATCATCGGCTTGCAATTGACTAATATCTTTAGCAAAGGTTACAGGATACAGCTTTTTATTTTCATAATTGAGGTGTAAATCTGCTAATTTGCGTCCCGCTTGCTCAAAGGCTCTAAAATCAACGATGGTTTTAACGCACGGAATGCGTGGCAAGGCTTTGGTTAAATTATCGGCATATTTAGTTTTGTATTCTTCAGAATGTAATAATCCATAGATGTAATAAAATAAATCTTCTTTGGTAATTGATTTGTCATTGTAAAAATCAGTAAAATGCTTTAATCCTGCATCGGTAATTGCTTCTTTACGGGTATATTGTTTACCACTTGGAGCAGTAACCACATCAGAGTCGTCACTAAAATCAAAGCCATTAGTTGCTTCTGCTTTTGGCGCGTATAAGTACATCGGGAAACATTGGCAACCAGCCTCTAGTGAATTTAAGTCAAAAATAACACTGCTAACTAATGCTGAGAAACCTTTTTTAGCTCCAAGACTAGTAACCCCAATTACTAAATTTGTAATGCCATTTTCTGGGAAAATTTTCGGTAGCTGGTATAACTCCATTGCGACCTGTCCATCAAGGAAGCAATTTGATTTTGAATACGGTCTATATAATGAATTTACTATTTTTGAGTAATCTAAGTTTTTTTGATCTTGCTTACAAATATCATATCTATAATCTCTTGACCAAGCTATTTTGCTACTATCATTATTCACAAAACCAGCGACATATTTCTCTGCATCAGATAATTTCTTTGGTTGATTTTTAATATCATCTGAATTTTTATAACGTTCTAATTCGCTATTATAAAAATTAATCAGATTAGATACATTTTGAGCCAATTTTGATTTAGAGTAATTATATACCCATGTATCTCGATTAGTCGCTAATCCTAGCGTAAAATTTTCAAATATCGTAATAGCTTTTTTATCTTTTTTATCACCAATTAAAATATAGTCATAAAATTCATCATCACGCTGACTTAACCAATCATTGTGCTTATCTGGTATAATTTCTTGCCACAAACCTTGTTGAGTTATGGTTTCAATAGATTTTAGATTAGCAATTTTTTCTAACTTTTCTTCTTTGGTGAGATAATCACCAACTTCATAAAAATAGATCTTGCCATGTTCTTTAGCTTCTGGATTTTTGACCATGATAGTTATTGCAATCGGCGCACGGCTGCCACTACCAAAGATTTTGCCGCCTTCTTGGCGAGATAATTCGCCAGATGTTCGCTGATTACCGCGTAAGTGAAAAACATAAATACTACTAAACTCTTCTTGTAAACATTTACGCATTCCATCGGCTGAATTTGATTCTACCCAGCCTGCATTAGTAATAAAACCAATTACGCCATATTGATCAATTCTATCACTAGCCCAGCGAATAGCCCGAACATACGAATCATAAGCACTTTTTGAAAGCCCTGCATTGGAATATTTTACGTAAGTATTTTCAATACTACTGTCTAGTTTAGGATATTTTAGATTTTGGTTATCGTCATTACCGCTTGATTGTCCTGCTGAATAAGGCGGATTGCCGATAAATACTCGAATCGGTAGTTTTTTCTGAATTTTACGTCGGTGGTTGTTATCGGCTAATTGTGGAGTAATAAGATCATCAGAACGCTCATTTAGCTGAAAGGTGTCAGTTAAGCAGATACCTTCAAATGGCTGATATTTGCCGCCAACAATGGCATGGTAAACCGCTTCGATGTTTATGCTCGCGATATAATAAGCCAGTAACACAATTTCATTGGCATGTAGCTCGGTAGTTTTAATCTTTTCACCGTTAACGGTTTTGTCTTGTAGATTGTATTTATACTCAAGTTGCTCTTTAGTAAGTAAACCACTTTGCATAAGTCGCGTAATAAATGTACCAGTACCCGTAAATGGATCAATGATGTGGGTATTCTTATCGCCGAGTTCTTGATTAAATTCTTGTTTAAGAATATCATTCACGCTATGAATAATAAAATCGACGCATTCAACTGGGGTATAAACAATCCCCAATCTTTCGGTCATGCGTGGAAAGGCATTACGGAAGAATTTATCATAAAGTTCGACCACGATTTTTTGTTTAGCTTCGGCGCTCTCAATGCCATCAGCACGGCGTTTTACGCTTTCGTAGAACTTATCGAGTTTCTTAGCTTCGTTGTCAATATGATGTGCATCGAGTAAATCAATTACTTTCTGCATTGATTGTGAAATTGAATTACTATCAGCAAAGTTATAATTATTAAAGAGTGCATTAAATACTGGACGGGTAATAATATGCTGTGCCAGCATTTCGATTACTTCTTCTTCGCTAATTGCATCATTAAGATTATTTTTTAGCTCTTGGACAAACTCGCAAAAGGTTTGATATTCGGTGCTGTTTTTATCTTCTAATGTAGTTTTAATGCGTAGAATATGCTTATTGGCAATTTCGGTAATATCATTTGACCAATCTTCCCAATAAGTCCGCGTGCCGCATTTCTCTACAATCTTGGCTAACATTGCATGTTGTACGGTATCAAAGTTTAGCTCTAATTCGTCTTGTTTTGCTTTTGGTGCGCGAACTTCATCGTTATCGCCACGCTCTTTTGAGCTATTGCCACCTGTGCCCATGCCAGATTTCTTGGTTGCTTCTGTGCTATGCTCTGGTAATTTATCCACCAATGCCACAATTTCAATGTGTTTTTGGATTGCTTCAATTTTATCTTTAATGTTGTCGACTAATTCAACTTTGTTAATATCAGAATCGAGCCGTTCATCATGTGAGCGTAGGGCATTTAGCACATCCCAAACGATTTGATAGCTTGGATTTTTCTTTAGCTCTTCTTCTGAGCTTTTGCCCTCTGGAATTACCACAGGGATAATAATATAACCCAGTGATTTATTTGGTGCTTTACGCATTACACGACCAACTGACTGGACGATATCAACTTTAGATTTTCTGCCATGAATAAACATTACCGCATCTAGCGATGGTACATCAACCCCTTCAGATAAACAGCGCGCATTGCTTAAAATGCGGCAAGTATCTTCGGTATTTTCTTTTAACCATGATAGTTTTTTGCCTTTTTCGGTGGCATTCATTGTCCCATCAACATGGTCTAAGCGGCATGTAATGTTACTCGTTTCTGGGTACATCGCCAAATAAGCATCAACAACCTTGCCAAACTCCCGAGTAAACTCTTTGGAGCTGGCAATGCTTTGACAAAATGATACCGCGCGTTTCATTGGCTGATGATCATTGACGTGCAAACCCTCTTTGATTAAAGCTTTATAGCATCCAATCATTTTTGCAACATCATCAAGATCAAGCGCACCATCCGTATTTTTGAAATATTTCTGCATATCGCGATCTACTTGTTTGGCATCCACCGCTAATACAATTACTTTATAATCAGTCAAGAGACCTTGTTCAACGGCTTCACCAAATTTTAGACTGTAAAATACTTCACCATAAACATCGATATCATCCATCGAGTACAGTTCGGCTTTAACTTCTTTTGCCTTGGCTTTTACTTGTTCAATATAGATTCTTGGTGTTGCGGTCATGTATAAACGCTTAGCACCATGAATAAAATCATTATCATGAATTTTTACAAAATGCGAAACGTCTTCACCGTCTAAAGTTGCGCCTGTCGTGCGGTGCGCTTCATCGCAAATAATTAAATCAAAATCTGCCATACCATAATCTAACTGTGCACGACTAATCACATCAATTGATTGATAGGTCGAAAAAATCACCGTCATTTTATGTGGGTAGTGGTCTTGATTCTTTTCAGCTAATTTTTTAGCGTCAGTTGTAGCTGGGTACGCTAAATCATGCATATCAGTATCAGCTATATCATCATCTTTAGCTTTTCGTTTTCCAACATCGACATCAGAACACACCGCAAAGGCATGAATTGGAGTTGTTGATTCAATGCTCCACTCAGTAATAGTTTGGCTGGCTAATGCCAGCGATGGCACAAGGAATAAAACGCGCTTATTAGTTCCCGCAATTGCTTCGGCGATTTTTAGCGCAGTAAAAGTTTTACCCGTGCCACATGCCATAAAGAGTTTACCTCTATCAGCATCAGCAAATCCAGCTTGCGTTTTTTCTAGCGCGGCTAATTGATGTGGGCGTAATTCTTTCTTACGATAATGCTTAACTGTTTCAGTTTTAAGGTATTCACTCCAATCAATTGAGCTGTCCTCAAAATCTTGTAATGAAATTCTACTTGGTGCTTTAGATATATTAGCAAAGGTTTCTTGGGCTAATTTGCCAAGACCTTTTTCAGAGGTATCAATTAATATTCGGCGCGTAAAACAATCACGATCTGAAGCTGAAATAAAACTATCAATGCCGCTCTTCGCAATAGTTGTATCTTCGTAAAACTTACATTGTATAGCCGTAAATCCACCACCATATTCATCGCTGTTGGTTGCGACCAAATCAATGCCGCTATCATTACCTAAATTGCCTTGTAAAGTAGCCCACTCAAGGAATGTTTGAACTTGGCTAAATTGTGGTGCAAAACGCTCATCATTTTGTAAAAAAGAAATAACTAATTTTTCAAAATAGTTACCTTTTTCGCGTTCAGTTTTGGAGTTTTTGCGGTAGATTGATAGTAGTTGCTGAAATGGTGTTGGCATAGTGGCTCTCTTTTTGTATAGTGTCGTATTTTACCATATTATATTGTTGATATACTTGCTTATCCATATTGCATTTGCTTGGTCTGCAACGCTTTTAGCGCTGGCTTCGGGTCTGGCGGGTTTTGCTTGCAAAACTGGGATTCAGCGCGGATTGATATCGGCTTAGGTGTTTCCTAAGCCTTATTTTACAGATAACAATATAAGCCAGTTTCTTGCTCAAAAAATGGTATTAAATCCTCCGCGTAAACCTCGTTAATTTGCTTGATTACCTTATTCGTGGTTAGTCGTCTGGTATTGCTAAAAGTTAACTCGTATAAATCTAAGCCGATGTTATAGGTTATTGCGACTAAATTAATCCTGTTTTTAATGCTTAAATCACTGGGTAGCGCGCAATTTAAAACTGGCTGTTTTTTGTGATTGGTGCTATAGGATAATTTTGCGCCTGTCATAGTGGTAAATTTACTGCCGCCTAATTGAGCTAAAATAGTGGTGGCGATTTCTTTAGCATAATTTAATTGTTCCATCCGTTTGATTCCTTGTGTTACATTGTTAGGTGTTAATTGCGGGATTGCTCCCGCTCACTTGGTTAATTAATCGCTGCTTGTGATTCAGTCTTAATTATTTTGCTGCCAAACTCTTGACGGATGTTTTTCATCGATTTAGAGCCGCGTTTGTATTTGCTGGTGTCGATGGTTGGGCTCCAATACCATGATTTTTTTGCACCTGAGAATTTAAAACCTAGATTGCTGATAGTTTCTTTATGCGGATAAGTGTTACCTGATAACCATACCCAATAGCCACAGATTTCAATAACTACACCTTGTAAAGTTTTTAAGGTATCCACAAAGCTAAAATCAAAGCTGTGATTAGTTTCAGTTTCTTGATTAATGTCAAGGGTTGCATTTAGCTCAAAATACTTGCATAGCTCAGCAAAAGCAGTATTAATTAGCTGCATGGTTTCGGTGCTGCCACCTTTATCAGGATGATTAGCACTAGCTAGTTTTCTATAAACTTGTTTAACATCACTAAGGCAATATTGACCATTTTCTAGACCAAAGATAACGATTGCATTTTCTAATTTATTCATTTTATAAACTCCAGTAAAATATCATCTAATTTAGCGCTCATAGCGCCACCGCGATTAAATCAAGCCGAACCAAAATAATTACGGGTAAAGGGGCTTAGCTCCTTTCTGCCAGAGGCATAACCCCCAACAAAACCAACATTTTTTGTTTTGCGGCTTAATGGCGATACTAAAGAGCATAGCTAAGCGTTTGCTAGTGCGAGACCAGCAAAGTTTTTGAAATTGTTTTATGGAGTTTACGACTAAAAGAATTTATAAAAGTTTTCTGCACACGTAAACTCTGATTAGCAGATTATGGCTATAATCGGCAAATCAGCCAAGTTACGTAGTGTCGTCAATGAAGATTAATTGAATGAAGGAAGCAATGACTGAGTACAATTAATTTCACACTCAGCAAATCAAGCGCAGCTATGCTTTATCGGCGTTAATAATGTTAGCCGCAAAATAAAAATAATCCTATACTGCTCTAGCAGTATGCTGATTAAATTTCATAAATTGCTAAATTTTCATTACTAAAATATATGATTACTTAGCTTCAATTACAGAGAAATTTCTTTTGATGGTAAAATATCATAATAGTACCAGTAAACCGATAATCATGAATAAACACCAAATATTTGAAATAACCAACAAACGCATCTACTTGCCTATAGCTAGTTCTAAAGTGCAGGCAGGTTTCCTAAGTCCTGCAACTGAGTATGAAGATGATAGCCTAGATATTAATGATATCGTGGTTATCTAATCCAGCTGCAACGTTCTCTGTCATGGTGAAAGGTAATTCAATAATTGATCTAATATCAGTGAAGGCGATGTTTTGGTTGTTGACTGTTCAATTGAGGCAATCCATGGCAAAATAGTCATTGCCGTAGTTGATGGTGATTTTACAGTTAAAACGCTATATCTCAACGATGGTCTTGTTAATTTAGTTCCTGCAAATCCAGATTACCAGAAGATAGTTTTACATAATGAACAAGAGTTTAATATCTAGGGTGTAGTGAGTTCTATTATAAATAAAACCTAATTTATCCCATTTTAAGGATAACTAATTATGCAAAAATTTGAAGAATTATCAGATTATAATAGAAATGATACTACTCATTTTTCAAAATGGTTTATTATCAATACAGAAAATAAATTAAATACGATAAAACAGAATCAATTGTATGCTGGATATTCTAGGGATTTTAATGATGCGTTCGATAGCCAAATAAGACTAACAGATGACGAATTTCATGGTTTTGTCAGTAGAGTTGGTAAAAATGACCCTGATGTTCAGATTTTAGAAACAATATCAAATGGGATACATTCTGCTGATACTTATTATTATCCAGAAGTTTCATTTCTGATTGCACAACTTCAAGCATTTAATATAGCTTGTTTTTCTGAACTTGATCCATGTGCATGCGCGTCTAACCATATGTGGGGGTTATATGGGAATTGTGGCAAAGGGGTAGCTATCCAATACGATTTTGGAGAATTAAAACATTGGATTCAAAATAGCGAATATCGATCAGCAAGTATTTATAAAATAAAATATGAAACTTTAAATAAATTTGATCTGCTACATCAAATATTTGATCACTTTATTAAGTATGAACTTTCAAACAGCATTATTTCTCAAATTCAATTTTTAATTTCTAAAACGGAAGAATGGCAATATGAGAAAGAGTGGAGATTTATTTATATGAATGATGATGTGATGGTCAAGGATAAAGAATGCGATGAAGTACATGCTAACATTGTAAAACGTATGGAAGTTTCAGGTAACAATATATTTAACTTTATTAAGCCTACAAGAATTATTTTTGGTTGGAATAATTACTCTGATTCAGAAAATAATAGATTTTATGATGATCTTAATGACTGGGCATCAAGAAATAATATCGAATGTATTTACCTTGATAACAAGATAGATTACAAAGATATGACATTTCACAAGCGCGAACAGAGAGTGCCATAAATAATATAATTTCTCTTGTTGATGCCAATTGTTTTTATGTTTTCTGTGAGCGAGTCTTTCAACCTGATCTAGAAGGTAAATGCAATTGTACTGAGTAATAACGATGGCTGCGCAGTAGCGCACTCGAATGAAGCCAAAGCTCTTGGGATTAAGTGTCCCTTCTTTTGAGATCCGCCAGCAATGCGAAAAACATGGTGTTCATGCCTTTAGTGGTAACTATACTCTCTATAGCGTTATGTTGCGGAGATTTCATCAAATTTTGTCACAATTTGTAGTTAGACAGGAAATTTATTCAGTTGATGTGTCATTCCTAGATTTATTCAGCATTTCTGATTTAACGACACATAGTCTTAAAATTTACCCCTAATTAAACTTTTCATCTAAAAGGTAAATTAGTTCTTTTTTGTTATAGGTTCCTGTTTTTCGTTTAAGATTTTCAATATAAACCTCAACGGTACGAAAAGAAATCTTTAAGCGTTCGGCAATTTGTTTTGAACTTAAGCCTTTGAGTAGTAATGGTACACACTCTAACTCGCGGCTAGTAAATTCAAATCCATATATAGAAGCTAAAAAAGCAATCCGTTCAATATTATGTATTGGTGTAAATGTCAATTTATTCAGTTGCCAATCATGAGCAATGATCTTGTGTTGTTCAGCAAGACTAAGCAGTTGTTTACCGCTATTCTTAAAATTAGTAATAAACTTTTCTAAAAGATGAAAGTTGCTTAAATATTTATTAATTACTGTTTGATCATTAGACGTCGTTCCTAAGAAATAAAATTCACAACCATCACTTACTGGTTCGACCAATGTGATTCCATACTTTATTCCAAATTGTGATGCCTCTTTTAGTATAACGTTATGAGTGTCTATATTTGACCAAATCAGTCGTGTTTTAGAATAGTGATATGCAGGTAATTCAAAAATACTTTGTTGGTAGAGTTTATTGGTAAGGTAATAGTGATACCAATTAGGTGTATTACTAAGCCTAATTTGAGAGTCATCATTGTAGGTTTTATGAAAGTTGAAGCTATCTAAGCCAAAATATGTAATTAATGGGGTAATTACTTGATTAATTTCATCAACCAGATTTAAAAAAACATGGTTTTTTAAATCTAAGTCACTCCAAGTTTCAATAGTAGTTATAGACATTTGTAACTCCGTGTTTAACACGGATAGATATTTTACTCATGTAGTTATATAATCCGCAACTGAAATTATAACATTTTATTATGAGGACTACAAAATGGATAGATTAGAACGCGGATTAGCAAAATTAAAAGAAGTTGACGGAGATGCTGGAGAAGCCGTTGTTAATGCCTTAAAAGATATTTCCCCTGATTTAGCTAAGTATACAATTGAATATGGATTTGGCGATATTTACTCAAGACAAGGATTAGATTTAAAATCTCGCGAAATTGCAACGATTGCTGCTCTAGTTACTTTGGGATATGCAATTCCTCAATTAAAAGTTCACATCAAAGCTGGTTTAAATGTTGGCTTGACACAAGATGAGATTAAAGAAATAATCATCCAGATGACAGCATATGCTGGATTTCCTGCTGCGTTAAATGCTATGTTTGCAGCAAAAGAAGTATTTAACGCAGATGAAAAATCAACGATTACATCAGCTTGAGTTAAATCACTCATAAAATTATATGATAATAGCCCAATTTTCTTGGGCTATTTTATGTTACTTAAAGCTAAAATACCTCAATTGCTCAGTTAAGCATTTCTCAGTCCTACCTTTCCGATAAACAAACTCAACGCTTTGAAATAACTGCTTGAGCTTATCAGCAAAGCCATCATCGGTGAAATAGATCACCTGCTTGATAATGCCACGCTCCTTGATGTCCAAATATTGCCCGATAATTTCCTGATAACGCTTTTTAGTCTTAATAGTGCGTTCATATTCAATGGCGATTTTGTCACCCTGTGGATTGATACAAGTATAATCAGGAATCTTAGGTACTTTCTCTTGACGCTTACGGAGTATCTTAGTTAATTGCCATGAGCTTTGAAACTTGGTATAACCCTCGGCTTCAAGTTTTAACCTGATTTGCTGCAATTTAAGATCATGATAAATAGTGGTGGCATTAACTTTACTAATTTCGCGCAATTCTGGTAATTCTTCATTCTCCAGCATGGCAAACATAATCCCTGTATTAGTTGGCTGAAATACTGAGATTGGACGTGCTAAACCGATGTTAACTTCAACTTTAGTTAAATAGTTAATCTCACAAAGATGCTTAGTTAAGCGTAACACCGTTTGTTTAGGTGTTTTAGTTAAACTCGCTAAGTTCTCTAAACTAGAGTAATTCTCTTCAAGTAGGAAGCGTAAAACTTTGCGCTTCCTACTCTCAAAGATCGCCATCTTTTGGGCGTGTGGTAGCTTAGAAGAGATAATCAGATTGGCTGGCGCTAGTTTTTTGCTCTTGATTACGTCCTTGGCTGGAATTATCGCTTGTGTTGCTGGATTGATTGTTTGCATGGTGTTCTCCGTGTTTTGTTACTGTATTTGATTGATTTCTCTGGTTTTCTTCAGCTTGGCTCCCAATAAACTCACTAAAGGTTTTAGGTTTGCCTTGAGTTTGGTTCTTTTGCGTTGAAATAATATCTCTTAACGTTTTTGAGGCTGGTGAATTAGCTGGATCATCATTTTTTGTTTGGTTTGATGCTGGTTGATTTCCTGAGTTAATTTGAATTAGCTCCTTACCATTCAAATCATCTGGTGCAGGAATTGGGCTAGTTTTACATAAACTAGCAATTGCACTGCGATTAGGCACTGAAGCGCAAAAGATAGCTTGAAAGAGTTTTAACTTTAAAATCATGTTGCGATCGTATAAATTACGCTCCGATGGAATTAAACGTGTTTCGCGGTCTAATTTCTCTGAATTAAGACTATTGCGCGTTACAACTTTTTGCTCATCTTCCACTTGGATTTTACCCGTCATGTCGGATAAAAAATCCGCAGTTGCGATATCATCGGCTCGATAAAACAACTTATTTTGGCTGTTATCAAAAATTGCACCGAGTAAAAATTCAGGATCAATATCGGCTGGCGCACCTTTGAGGAGTTTTAAACTTTGAATAGCACTAACGATTTTTAAGCCCCAGCCTAAACTAACGGTATAGCTCTCAGCTACAAAGCGCGAGATATGCGCCACTAACTCATCAGCAAAGACGGTTATGTTTTGCCCTTTAGTTCCATTATCTGCTTCGTTAGAATAATTACGGGCTAATTGAACTACTCGGCAAAAGATAAAGCGCTGGATCTTCTTCATGGTCTCATCGAGTAAATCGCCAACGATGTAAATACAGCCACCTTGTTCAATCAATGCAGCCAATGAGCTAGCATTGGCCGCATTGATTGCTGCAATACGGGTTAACTTGTTTAAGTCTGAAACTGAAGATTTGTAATTATCCGCATAGCGGCTAATTTCATAATCATTGCACAACTCAGCTAAACTTTTAGCTTGGCAAATAGTGCCACCACCGGTGGCGCTATTTTGTTCCACAATGAAGGCTGCCAAGTTTTCTAAAAACTCTTGCTCGTTTTTACGGTAAACATCCGATTCAGCTCCCATCTCACGTTGTGAGAAAGCTTCAACTAAACAGTTTTTTAAATCTCGGCTGCTAAAATCAGCAATTAGATTAATTTGTGGCTCATCTTTAGTTAGATTAATGTAGTGGTAAGCTATGCCTTGTTTATCACATTGTGCCTTTAAAATATGTGGCATGTATTGATCACCTTTAGGATCAAGGAATACTACCGTTTCACCCAACATTAAGGATTGCACGGCTAAACCTTGCATTGCTACACCTTTACCCGCACGAGTAGCCCCAACAATTAAAAAGTGGCGCTTATACCAATCATCTAGTAAAAGGTAGATTGGTTTAACTCTTTCATCAATACCGATAAACACTCCTTTTTTAAGATTAATGAATTTATGCGGGTTATAATCTGGTAAATTCGGAAGTTCTTTATCCATATAACGAATATCTGTTTTAGAACCTTTACGGATTTTATTCTTTACCGTGAAACGGCTAAAGAATAAACTAAATTTAGCTTGTAACTTTCTGGCGCCATAAGTGGCAAAGACTAAACCAACAAAGAAACAAACTCCCCAGATTACTACATAAAAAACTAGATTCATATCTTCAGCCAAATACAGTGCAACTGGTATCATGGCAAAGCTCATCAGGCTCATTAATCCAGCACGGATTAAAAATCCTGATTCATGCTTAATTTTAAAGATTTCAGCTATGTTATACGATAATAACCCCGCTCCAGCGATATACCACATGTGGCGTATGAGGTATATCGCGATGATAGAGTTGTGCATTAATTGATTAGTTGTTGATTGCATGATCATGTTCTCCACGAATACGTTGAATTAAGTTAGCGATTACAAAGCCACCAGTACAGCCAAAAATGTAGTTGCCAACTAAATTGGCTAAAAAGAAAGCTTCAGCTCTATAAAACACATCAATGTAACTGACATCATAGTTAGCCTTGATATAAAAAGCGCTGAGAATAAAAATAACCAAAATAACTAAATGTGGTATTTGCTTAATCCAGAATGGAATAAGTGACAATACGCCTGTAATAAAACCGATAGCTAAACTATGATCTAAAACAAAGTTGACTGGCTTAGCCGTGAGTAGCTTAAACAAGCCATCCATTAATTGAGTGTTGAGATGTTCCATCAAGGACTCCTAAAAAAGTTAAGTAAAAAATAAAATAAAACCAAAAATTAAAAAAAGAACCAACTACCATTAAAACTGCGAGCACCGAATTCAACCGAACCAAGCAAGTTAATTACCCAGCGTCCAGCCTGGTGATTAACGCGCAGCATGGCAGAATGCAGCCACCCCAGTGGCAAAAGCATAAGAATATCGCCCACGATATTTGTTGCGGTTCTGGTGAGAAACATCCCCAAGATGTTACGAACGAGGAACAACGTTTGCCCAAAGCAAACTTGAGACGACCACTGAGCAACGAAACTTCCCCAGAAGTTGAGAGCAAAGCAAATTGCCCACAATTTGTGCCGCGCTTGCGAGAGCCGCCGTCTAAGGGCTTCCCTAGAAGCACGAGACTAACCGATTTATGATTGGCGTCCAGCCAACCGTAGGCAAGCGATAGCGCAGTCAAGAAATAGGTTAGTCTCGGGCTGTGCACGACGGCGGCTAGGTGAATTGATTGCTTATTGCAGCGTCCAGCAAAATAAGCATGAAAGATGGCAAAGCCCTGCATGGAAAGCACCCTAGTGCTTGATAATGCTGCCTTTGCGGGGTGTGTATGTTCAAGGAACACCCAAGCAATCTGACGGCAGTCAGACCAATTATGCGAATTTAGCATAAGATCGCTAGATATTAACCGCGCATTTGAGTGATTAGATTGTATGTGTTTCATAATGAAATACCAATATAAACAAGCGTTTGGTTAATTAAGCGGCAACTGGTTTGCTGGATGTATCAGCTCCATCAATCGGCTGATCCAACAGACACACGCCAGTTAAAACTTCATTGCGATAGATGTAATCAGACCAGCCAACATAGGGAGAACTTTTTGATTGGCGGCTCTTATGTGAGGCGATGCAAGCCAATTCATCTGCGTTAAGTGGGGACTTGGTTTTGGGGTTTAACTTACGCAAATAGCAATTCTCCAGATAATTGGCTAGTTCGCGTTTTTGCGTGTTTGATTCTGGAGTAATGTATTCGAGAGCTGGATATTTGCCTTTAGTTTGGTTAGGTTTTGATAACCCAGCGATTAAATATTTTTTAGTAGGTTCCATGACACCTTTATAGTTTTTGGCAATGGAGTTTTTAATCATTCCACAAATGTCATAGCCAGCGTTTTTATCGTCTAACAAAATTTCTAGTGTTAGATTGATTTGTTGACTGGTAACTGATTCACCAGTGCTCGCTTTGTAATTGGCAAAATCTGCAATAGCAGATATTTCTGTGTCAGAGAAATTACAGTTGAGGTTTTTAATGTGTTCTAACCAAACTCCAGCAATCCCCGAATCGTTAGTTTTAATTTCTGCTTGGGGGATATAGGGGGTATTAGTTTTATTATTAGTACTCTTCTCTTTATTAGTATAACTACGGTTTTTACGTAGTTGCTGGTTAACCGTATGCGGGTTATCCGTAGTACCCACCTCCGCATTTTGCGGAGTAGGTCGAATTGGTTCAAAATTTAGAACGTAATCGAAATAGCCAGATGGTTTACCATTTGGAGTTAATTTTGCTTGGCGGGTAATCCAACCAGAATCTAATAGTTCTTTCCAGTAATTAGCAATTGTTTCAGCTCGCTTAATATCTAGTTTATTTTGAATATCGCGATTGTTGAATTGCCAATCATCTGGTTTGCCAGACATGTACAGAAAAACGCGCAAAGCACCACTTGATATGGATAAATCAATCGCGATGGCATTTGGTATTTGAGTAAAGCACTTACGGATGGAGTTTATGATTTTAGACATCATTAACTCCATTTATAGAAAATTGATCAAGCGTGATGCTTTGAGGTTTAGACACCACGCAAGAGCTAAACTGTATTTGATTTATTTTAAATTCATCCCTTGACATAATTTGTATTCCTTATTTAAAAATGTATTAATAAAGGTAAACAAATTTATTTTTCGTCTGGAGTGATAATTAATGAATCTAAATAATTAGCCCACTTCTGTAGCATATCAAATCGTTCATCTAACATTGAATCGTGTTGGTAATGCTTTGCGGTTCCCTGTAGCCTGTGATTTGTAGCTTTTTCTATTAGCTCTAAGCGATATCGTAACCCTGTTAATCGACTGCTGAATGTGCGCCGTAAGTCATGGACACATAAATCCTTGATGTCGGCTATTTTCGTAACTTTGTGTAGATTGTAAAGTATTGACCTTATGCAGATGTGAGAGTGATGTTTTTGTATGCCAGGAAATATATAAGTTGAATTGGTAGGAGCTTCCATTAATTCTTGAAATAATACAATAGCTTGATTTGGCAACTTAATTGTTAAACTATCTGTGTTTTTTGTTTCAGTTAAAATAATTGAACTAGTTGCTTTGTTATATTTGTCTTTTGTCAGCAAGGCTAGTTCACATTTACGAGTACCGAGTAGTAAAGTAAGTTTTAAAAGGTGATGGTTTGTTATATCGATGATTTGCTCTTTATATGCAAATTCTAAAGCAATAAGGAATTTTGTGAGTTCTTCTTTTTCAAGTGTTCGTGTTCGTTCTTTTTTTACCCTATATTCAGATGGCATTTTCATTAAATCAAAGACTATAAAATCAATGATATAAGTTTCTCGTGCAAAGCGTACTATTTGTTTTAACTTACCTAAAACGTGTTTTGCTTGACGTTTATGACCAGCATCTAAAATAGGTTTAATTATGTTAACCCATGCTATTTTATCTGTGATTTGTTTTAATGGAGTATTTGCAAATTTAGCTAAGTGCTTATTAAACATCCCTACGCATTTAAGTCGGTACGTCTCGCCAATTTCAGCGGCATCGATCCAATTTTTCCATACTTCCAGTAGCGTTATTTGTTCAGTACTTTCGTTAACAAGTAGAGATTGACCTAATTTGAGCTTTTCGTTTAATTCGTCAGATATTTCGCATGCTTTTTTTAAGCTAATAGTTGGGTATTTGCCAATTGTACGAGAGCCAGTTTTATATCCACTGGCTTGAGTGTAATCCTTGATACAAAACCTAAATACCCATGTAGGGGCTGATTTTGTAGTGCTAACTCTTAGCCAAAGATTTTCGCCAATATTATGAAAAATATATTTTTTAGATTGATCTTTTGTTGATTTTAAAATCAGTGATTTTATTGTTTGATCAGTAATGCGCATAAAAAAGCCCCTAAAAGGTTAAAAATAAAGTAAAAAATTTTACTTACATTCAACTACATTAAAATAGAGGCTTATTATATCAATATTTTCATAACTTATTGATATAAATGGTATATTTACATCAAATTATACTCCATTACTTCCAAATACCCTGTTTCCAATGACGGCGGCATACAGACACATAACGAGTATCAACTTTTTTTAAATTATCATCATCCACAACTACTTGGGTTCCTTCTTTAATTGCGATTCCATTTCGAACTAGCATATTAAAGTTAGCTTTGCGTCCGCAATGACAAATCGTCTTTACTTCTTCAAGAGTGTCGGCAATAGCTAATAATGTGCTTGCAGCTGGAAAGACTTGACCACGATAATCTGTACGTAGTCCATAGCAGATAACTGGTAAATCTAGATAATCAGCAACATCAGATAATTGAAGAATTTGTTCTGAATTAAAGAAGTGAATTTCATCCACTAATACGCAAGCCGTTTTTTGTTGCTGAGTATGTTGTTTAATTAATTCAAATAAATTATCTTCAGCACTAGTAGAGATAGCTTCTTTATCAAACCCGATTCGCGACTTAACTTTATTATCTCCAGCGCGACGATCAACAGAGGAGGTAATTACAAGTGTATGTTGTCCACGGTCTTCATAATTATAGGCAACTTTAAGTAAATCTAAGGTTTTTCCAGCATCCATTGCCGAATAGCGAAAATAGAGTTTTGCCATTTATTTAGTTCCAAAAATTCGATCACCAGCATCCCCAAGTCCAGGGATGATATATTGGTGTTCATTTAATTTTTCATCAATAGCGGCAGTGTAAATTTCTACATCAGGATGCGCTGCATGTACTTTGGCAATTCCTTCTGGTGCTGCCAAAATACATACAAATTTAATGTTACTTGCGCCTTTAGCTTTTAGTGCATCAATTGATAGAATAGCTGATCCACCAGTGGCTAGCATTGGGTCTAAGACAAATACGTCTCTAACCTCAATATCACTTGGTAATTTGCAATAATACTCGACAGGCAAATGAGTAACTGGATCACGATACATCCCAATATGTCCAATTTTGGCATTGGGTACAAAATCAGCAATTGCATCCGCCATTGCTAGTCCTGCGCGCAAAATTGGAATTAACGCTAATTTACGCCCAGCAAGCACTGGTGATTTGGTTTTGGCAACTGGAGTTTCAATATCAATTAATTCGGTGCGGATATTACGCATAGCTTCATAACCAAGCAGTTGTGATAGTTCATGAGTTAATTCACGAAAATCTTTAGTACCAGTATTTTTATCACGCATGATGGTCAATTTGTGTTGTACCAATGGGTGGCTAATTATATGAACATGTGGCATGCTATTTTCCTTGTGTGTCAGTTGCTAATGTTAAACAATTTAGTTGATTTTTATTGTCGCTATCAAAGTAAATACTTTCAATACAATCACTTTGTACCGAAACTAAACCATGGTAAATTTCATTGACCCGATAAAAATCAATGATAATACCAACTTCTTGATTCTCTACGATAGGGCTAACCACGCTTTGTCCAATTTGTGGTTGTGTAGCAGTGGTGAATTTAGCCATGCGGCGTTTAATTTTGCCCAAATAATGTGTTCGTGCGACGATTTCCTGCCCAGTATAGCAGCCTTTTTTAAAATTAATTCCATTAAGTAAATCAAAATTAACTTGTTGAGGAATAATCTTTTCCATACTATCAAGATAAATCATTGGAAATGGTAATTCAACTAACGCGTTATGCCAAGCATTGCTATCAATTTGTGCATTTTCAACTAAATTGTCATGAATATTTAAGTAGTATTGTGAATTTAACTGTATGCTTTGTTGAGCATCTATTTTGATATTACTGAGGCTAATAAACTTGTTACTAAGTTGCAAGGTAACTTTACTACGTAAAATAAACATTTTTAGACGTGGAGTAATTTTATCGGATAGTGTTTTACTGGTGATTAGGTAATATGTATTTTCTGAAGGTGATGTGATAATGAAACTAGCTAACATTCTACCTTTGTTATTTAGGTGCGCTGAATATTGAAATGGTTTATTGGTTAATTCACGAATATCGTTGGTAAGTTGTCCTTGTAAATAAGTAGTGGCATCATCACCGCTTATTTCAAGCATAATTAATTCATTATTAAGGTCAAGTATTGTCATAACGATTCTCCTTAAGTCAAGATTTTAACATTCTTTAAGTTTTGATAATATGAAATCAGGGTTTATTCAAAATTTAATTATTGGTCGGATTTTTGGCTTGAATTTGCTCTGTATTTAAAACATTTTCAAGCGCTGCTACGTTGCTACGAACTTGTTGAATATAACCATCATTGATGCTTCCAGTATATAATTTTGCCAATTTACTTAGTTGTTCAGCATCGTAGCAGCGGAATTTATTTAGTGCTTGATCAGTGTGCTCTTTGGCAAATCCCAGGCTTTGATAAGCTCGTCCTGCCATATAGAGCGCGCTTTCAAAAGTTTCACGGAAAATATCTTCACTGGCAAAGTTATCTTGAAGTGCTCCATATACATCGATTCGATTTTGAACGCGGAGTAAAATTTTTAGGTGGGGGTAATTCCGTCTTACTTCGTGAGCCATTTTGATTGCACTTGTTGCATCATTAATTGCGATGATAAGTATTTTTGCTTTATTAATACCTGCGATTTGGAGTAACTCAAGTCTAGTTGCATCGCCATAAAATACTTTAAAGCCAAATTTACGCATTGTTTCAATTTGATTGGCATCGATATCTAATACCGTTGAATTAATACCGTTGGCGAGCATAAACCGTCCGACGATTTGACCAAAGCGTCCAAATCCTGCAATTAGCACTGGGTTATCTTGTTCTTTGACATCAGGTTCTGATTGATTTTTTATTCGGTTTAGGCGTGGTTCAATTATCTTTTCGTATGAGAGCATCACAATTGGGGTTAGTAGCATTGAAAGTGCAACTACTGCAACTAGTTCGTTCGTTAAATTTTGCGTTAAAATATGCTGTGTTAAACTGAATGAAAGTAAGACAAAGCAAAATTCTCCGCCTTGTGCGAGCGTCATTGCAATTAGCAAGTTGTCTCTTAATTTGGTACGAAATAATTTACCTAAAATAAAAATTACAGCAAATTTGACTGACATAAGTAAAATTACCAGTAGTAAAATTAATCCTAAGTTATCCGCAATTAATGCGAAATCAATACTTGCTCCAACTGAGATAAAAAATAATCCTAGTAATAAGCCCTTGAATGGTTCAATGTCGGCTTCTAATTGATGGCGGTACTCACTTTCAGCTAAAACGACACCAGCCAAAAATGCTCCAAGAGCTGGAGATAATCCAACGTATTGCATGGCTAATGCGGTACCAATTACAAGTAGCAGCGCCATAGCGGTAAAGGCTTCATTGATTTTAGAGCTGGCGATAAAGCGAAATACTGGGCGAATCAAATAACGTCCACCAATTACGATTCCAGAGATTAGTAAAATAATTAGTCCTGCCTTTTGCCAACCAGCTATAGTTTCAGCAGATTGTATCGCTGCGGTTGTTGAGAGCAATGGAAATACTGCTAACATTGGGATTACCGCAATATCTTGAAAGAGAAGAACCGCGAAAATCGAACTACCAGCTTCAAGTTTAATCCAGCCTTTTTCATTCAGGAGTTGTAGTACTATAGCTGTCGAAGATGAGGTAAAAATCATTCCAATTGCAATTGAGCTAGCCAATTCTTGCCCAAAGAGTCTAGCGATTCCAGCAATTACAATTATGGTAGTTATTACTTGAAGCCCGCCAGTCACTAGCAAAGAACGGCGTAAGTTCCACAGCATTTCTGGTCTTAGCTCCAAACCGACCAAAAATAGCATCATAACCACCCCAAATTCGGCAAAATGCATGACGTGATCGCTATTAGTGCCAACTAAATGTAATACAAATGGTCCAATAATTATTCCAGCCAATAAGTAACCTAATACTGATCCAAGGCCGATTCTTTTAGCAATTGGTACTGCAATTACGGTTGCAAGTAGATAAATAAAGGCTTGTATAAAAATATTGGTGTATGACATTTAGTCTCCAGATAAGATTTTAATAACACGTTGTGGAATGCATTATTATACTCGGCAATTTGATTTTTAGTCTTTGATTGATTTTGGCATTTAGGTTATTAATTTATGTTTCTTCTAAGTATTAGACAGATTAATTATATATGTTGTTGTAATATTTTGCTTGAACTTGAACATATTTTGTATACATACCTATTGATGTTATACGGTGGCTTTCTTTAGCTTGGTTAAAATTACTCAAGCTAATTATAATTATTGGTGAATTTTATGTAGTATTCATCCAAGCCTCAAATTGTGTTATAATTAAAGGTTAAATACTATTTTTTGGAAGTAAAATATGGCCATCCAAATCAAGCAAAATGATTTTATACAATCAATTGCTGACAGTTTACAGTACATTTCTTATTACCACCCGCAAGATTTTATTCAAGCTATGGCAAAGGCTTATGAGCGTGAAGAATCCCCTGCGGCTAAAGATGCAATTGCACAAATTTTGGTTAATTCACGCATGAGTGCTGAAGGGCATCGCCCGATTTGTCAAGATACTGGAATTGTTTGTGTCTTTATTAAAGTTGGTATGAATGTACAATTTGCTGATGCGACAATGTCAATTCAAGAAATGGTTAATCATGGAGTTGCTTTAGCTTACGATTTTCCTGCTAATAAATTACGTGCTTCAGTTTTAGCTGATCCAGCTTTTGGGCGTAAAAATACTAAAAATAATGCTCCGGCTGTAGTTCATTTTGATTTAGTTCCTGGTGATACAGTTGAAGTTGAGATTGCTGCTAAAGGTGGTGGTTCTGAAAATAAAGCCAAATTTGCGATGTTAAATCCATCGGATTCAATTGTAGATTGGATTTTAAAAACCGTACCAACGATGGGAGCTGGTTGGTGTCCACCAGGAATGCTTGGAATTGGGATTGGCGGAACTGCTGAACAAGCAATGTTGCTTGCTAAAAAATCTTTAATGGCACCAATTGACATGACTGAACTGTTGACTCGTGGTGCTGAAAATCAACTTGAAGAGTTACGCATTGAACTATATAATAAAGTTAATGCTTTGGGAATTGGAGCACAAGGTTTAGGTGGATTAACGACGGTGCTTGATGTTAAAATTTTAGATTATCCAACCCATGCCGCGAGTAAACCAATTGCTTTGATTCCAAATTGTGCTGCGACTCGTCATATTCATTTTAGCCTAGATGGTAGCGGTCCTGCCGTTTTTACGCCGCCTAAGTTGGAAGATTACCCAGCAGTTGCTTTGGGTGGGGTTAATTCACGTCGTGTAAACATCAACAATATTACTAAAGAAGATCTAGCGACTTGGAAAACAGGTGAAACTTTATTATTGTCTGGTAAGATTTTGACTGGTCGAGATGCTGCGCATAAAAAAATTACTGAAATGTTAAATAATGGCGAAAGTTTGCCAGTTGATTTTAATGGACGTTTCATTTATTATGTTGGGCCAGTTGATCCAGTTGGCAATGAAGTAGTTGGCCCGGCTGGTCCGACAACTTCAACACGGATGGATAAATTTACCCGCCAAATGCTTGAGCAAACTGGGTTGGTTGGCATGATTGGTAAATCTGAGCGTGGTCAAGTTGCAATTGATGCGATTAAAGACAATCAAGCTGTATATTTAATTGCAGTTGGTGGTGCAGCATATTTAGTGTCAAAAGCTATCAAGGCTTCTCGAGTGGTAGCTTTTGCTGAGCTTGGTATGGAAGCAGTGTATGAATTTGAAGTTGAAGACATGCCAGTTACGGTTGCCGTTGATAGTAGTGGTGATTCAGTGCACAATAGTGCTCCTGCAGTATGGGCAAAAAAAATCGCGATGAAAAATATATAATTTAAAGGAATATCATGAGCTGGTTAAGTAAATTACTCCCACCTAAAGTTCAGGTGGATTCTGCGGATAAAGCTAATGTGCCAGAAGGTTTATGGCATAAGTGTGATAAATGTAATGAAATTTTATATCATACTGATTTAGCCAATAATTTACAAGTTTGTCCAAAATGTAATCATCATCATCAAATTAATGCCCGTCAACGTATAGATATGCTTTTGGATGCTGATGGGAAAGTTGAAATTGGTGCAGAAGTTAAGCCGATTGATGTTTTGGAATTTAAAGACAGTAAAAAATATGCCGATCGTTTGGTTGACACTAAAGCCAAAATTGGTGAAGATGACGCGATGGTTGTTATGCAGGGAACTATCAATGGCCAAGCAGTTGTGGTTGCTGCATTTGAATTCCGCTTTATTGGTGGCTCAATGGGATCAGTGGTGGGTGAACGTTTTGCGCGCGGAGTAAAAGCTGCTGCCGATAATAATTGTCCATTCATTTGTGTGGCTGCATCTGGTGGTGCGCGTATGCAAGAAGGTGTTAACTCATTAATGCAAATGACCAAAACTTCTGCGGTTTTACGTCTTTTAACAAATAAGCAGTTACCTTTTATTTCAATCCTAACTGATCCAACTATGGGTGGGGTATCAGCCAGCTTTGCATTTTTGGGCGATGTCGTAATTGCTGAGCCAGGTGCATTAATTGGTTTTGCTGGTCCTCGTGTAATTGAACAAACCGTGCGTGAGAAACTTCCTGAGGGTTTTCAAACTGCGGAGTTCTTAGTTGATAACGGCGCAATTGATATGGTGGTAACACGACAAAATCTTAAGCACGAAGTGAGTAAACTATTGCGTTTATTGATGAATAAGGAAGCCACTGCATCATGAGATTAGCTATTATTTGTGCGATGGAAGAAGAGCTCGCGGCGATTGAAGCTGCGCTGTCATTGACGCTAATTGCGAAATTGAATAAAGCCAGCAATTGTTATGCAGAATATCAATTTGGTGAGCACACTCTAATTATGGTAGTCAGTGGGATTGGAAAAGTTAATGCTGCGGTAACTACACAAATTTTGATAGAAAATTTTGCGGTGGATGCAATTATTAATGTTGGCGTTGCTGGTAGTTTAACGCGTAAACTATGTTTTGGTGATGTTGTGATCGCCACTGATTTGGTTGAACATGATTTTGATATCACTGCTTTTGGTGTGCCATTGGGGCAAATTGCACGAATGGATACTTTCTCATTTGCTGCTGATGCTAAGTTAAATTCATTATTAGAACAGATTAGTTTGGTTAGCAATCAACTGGTTCTAGGTAGAATCGTTAGTGGTGACCAATTCATTGATGATGGTCAAAAAGCGGTATTTTTGCATACTGAATTCGCAGCTTTAGCTTGTGAAATGGAAGGTGCTGCAATTGCGCATGTGTGTTATTTAAATAAAATTCCATTTGCTGTAGTGCGCTCATTATCAGATATGGCTGGTCAGGATGGTCAAGGTATACATTCATTTAATGAATTAAAAGAAATGGCTGCAGAGCGTGCAGCATTGGTGATTAAAAACTTATTGGAGAGACTTTAAAATGATGAAAGTTGGATTTGTCGGTTGGCGTGGTATGGTGGGTTCAGTATTAATGGAGCGGATGCGTTCTGAAAATGATTTTGCGGAAATCAGTCCAGTATTTTTTTCGACGTCAGCGGTTGGTGGCGTAGCACCACAAGTTGGTAAAGACTCTGGTGTTTTGCAAGATGCTTACAATATTGAAATATTAGCAGGACTAGATTGCATCCTGACAACTCAAGGTAGTGATTATACTAAAGAAGTATTGCCAAAATTACGTAGTGCTGGTTGGAAAGGTTATTGGTTAGATGCCAGTTCTGGCTTACGTATGGATGATGATGCGATTATTGTTTTGGATCCATTAAATCGTCAATTGATTGAACAAGGATTAGCTGATGGAATTAAAAATTATGTTGGCGGTAACTGTACGGTTAGCTTGATGTTATTAGGTTTAGACGGTTTATTTAAGGCTGATTTAATCGAGTGGATTTCATCAATGACTTATCAGGCGGCCTCAGGAGCTGGTGCTAATAATATCCGTGAATTGCTTAAACAAAGTGGTGCATTATATAATGTGACTAAAGATTTACTTGATGATAAAAATGCGTCGATTTTGGATATTGATCGTTTAGTTACTCAAGAATTACATTCTAGCGAATTTCCACAGCAATACTTTGGTGCTCCATTGGCTGGCAGTGTGATTCCATGGATCGATGCTGGAATGGAAAATGGACAAACTAAAGAAGAATGGAAAGGTGGCGTTGAGGCTAACAAAATTCTGGGTTTAATACCTGATGCGGTTAAAGTTGATGGAACTTGTGTCCGAGTAGGGGTTTTACGCAGTCATTCACAAGCGTTGACGATTAAACTTAAACGCAATGATTTGAGTTTAGCTGAAATAGAGCAAATTATTGCTAAAGCCAATCCATGGGTAAAATTTGTAGCTAATAATAAACCAGATACATTACGTGAGTTAACTCCAGCTAGTGTAAGTGGAACTTTGGATATTGCAGTTGGACGCTTAAAAACTTTAAAATTTGGTCCCGAATATATTAGTCTATTTACTGTTGGTGATCAATTATTGTGGGGTGCTGCAGAGCCATTGCGCCGCATGTTAAATATTCTTGTGGAAAAAGATGCGTAAATTACTGCTAGCACTTGCGGGTGCTATGTTGAGTTTTTACAGCTTTGCTGACTTGGGTGAGATTAAAGTTAATTCTTACCTTAGTCAGCCTCTTAATGCTACGATTCCAATTATTGGTGTCAGCGAAGTTAATTTATCTGAGCTATCAATTGGGTTGGCGAGTAGCACTAAATTTAAAAATAATGGAATTACTTTTAATCCAGAATTAGGTAGTTTACAATTTAAGATCGTGAATCTTAAAAATTCACCATATCTACAAATAACTTCAACACGTGTAATTAACTCGCCAGTTTTAAGTATTTTATTACATTACCAGCAAAATAGTGATGATTTTTATCGTCAATATACTTTGCTATTAGATCCCATTGAATTAAATGATGCGGTGACTACTAAAGCTAAAGTTAGTAATGTATCTGTGCGCTCAATTACAAAACGTGAAATTGTTCTGAATAAGATTTCAAGTGAAAAACCAATTGCAATTAGCAATAATATAGTGAAGCCAAATTCAGCTTTAACTAATAACAAAAATTCTCTTGTGATGAATTTGACAAGTCCAGATGTAATAAAGCAGTTGAATCAATTTAATTCAGCATCGATGATTTTTACTACTGCCAAGGATGATAGCCTGTATACGGTAGCTCGGTTTCAACAATTAATTTATCCTAATGCGTTATTTAGTCTAAATCAAATTATTGTTGCTTTGGGTTTAGAGAACTATCTTAAATTAAAACCTTTGGCACAGGTATATGAGTCTGGCACAGCCATTGCACTAGCACTTCCACAAGATGTGAGTTTAATTCAGCCCAAATTGGCGGATCAATATTTATTAGATGGCACTTTGACAACTGCGGATAAACTACAGTTATTATCTACGATCGCAATGGCTTTTGATAAGAATTTAAAAATTGAATCTAGTGACTTATTTATTGGTGGTTTAGATAAAAGTAATTTGATTAAGCCTAGCATTAAGAAAAAATTTGTCACAAATTCAGTACCGTTAATGCTCGATGACAATGATCTTTTGGGTAGCTTATTCCAATATAAATATTACCTGATTTTTGTTTTGCTGCTTATATCTGGTTTTATATTTCGTAAGAAAATTACATCAGTTTTAGTAAAGAAAAAAATCCTGGGTAGTCGAGAAAACGCTGATTTATATTCTGCAGCTGCTCTTGCCAGTAAAAAGGCACAAGAAACTAAGAATATACAGAAAAGCACACTAGATTTTAAAGAGATAAAACCTAATTCAGAACAAAATTATGACGATACTGCATTAAATGTTGCTGATGAATTAAAAGAGGTTGGAGCGAAAACTACTTCATATCCTGAAAGTGAAAATGTTTCAAATGGAGAGTTGACTAACCATAAGCTAATTGACGAAGAGCTGATGAATACCCTAGAAAGTATTTTGGCTTTTGATGAAAGTCGTGATGATATTCGTTATAAATTATTTGAGTTATATTTAATGGCTAATCGATTAGAAGCTGCTAATGTGGCTTATAGTAAGTTAGATGCTGCTTTAGATAGCGACAGCGTATTGCGTGATAGTTTACGTGCTACGTGTTTACAATATAAGTTTATTGCTGTCGCGGTTACGAATGATTTTACCCAAAGTCAGATTGAGCCAAGTATTGATGGTAATCAGCAATTAAACCAAGCACAGCAAGATTCTCCAGAGATATTTATTCCAAGCGTCAATGATTTATCTAGTCAGGAAAAAGAGCAATTTTTAAATCAAATTAATGGGGAAAGAACCACTGGATTAGAATTGTTAAAACCTATTGAGACACTCTCATTTGATAGTCATGCTGGCGATAGCGATGTGCTAGGTATTTCTTTGGAAGTTGAGCCAGTAATGAGTGATTTTGCGAATGATAGAATTTTGGATTTTCCTACTGTGAGTCAAGCAAACAATATTTCTGTAGTAGATGATACTATTTCACCATCATCAAATCAGGGATTATTGGTTGATTCTATAAATAAATTTGAAATAGATAATTTAGACTTAAATATTCAGTTTGATGAAAAATTAAATTTGGCGCAGATGTATTATCAAATTGAAGAATTTGCGAAAGCTAAAGAAATATTGATGAAGTTAATTAGTGATATTCATACTCCTAATGAGATCAAGGTTCATGCTCAGCAATTATTGATCGAGTTAAAATTAAATGGCTAGATATGCGTTATTACTAGAATACGATGGTAGTGATTATTATGGTTGGCAAACTCAAAAAGATGTAGTTACTATCCAACAGCAGTTAGAAAAGGCATTGAGTTCATTTGCTAATCATCCAGTTGCAACAATAACTGCTGGTAGAACTGATACAGGTGTACATGCGCTTAACCAAGTTGTACATTTTGATAGTAATGCTAGGCGTAGTATTTATGGTTGGATTAATGCTGTGAACAGTAAATTGCCAATTACAATTCGAGTTAAAGATGCTACTGAAGTGCCAAATAATTTTGATGCTAGATTTTCTGCGTTGAGTCGCACTTATCATTATTATTTACTAATTCAACCGCAACAGTCAGCTTTATTTAATCGTCATGCTGGCTGGTATTATCGTGAATTAGACTTAGAATTAATGCAGCAAGCGGCTAATTTATTAGTTGGCAAGCATGACTTTTCTGCATTTCGCGCTTCAGGATGCCAAGCGAATACACCGACACGTGAAATGCGTGCCGTGACAATTGAACGGCGTGAAAACATGTTGCGTTTTAGTCTAACCGCAAATGCATTTTTACACCATATGGTACGCAATATTATTGGCGCATTGTTATATGTTGGAAATGGAAGAATTAGCTTGGACGATTTTCAAGCAGTTTTTCAACAGACGGATCGGCGTTTAGCACCACCAACATTTATGCCAAATGGTCTTTATCTGGCAAATGTTGAGTATGCTCAAGAGATTTTTACACCAGCTGATCTTTCAGTATGGCGATTTAATTAATTTTTAGGAAATGGTATGTTTTATCAAAAGCACGTGTTTTTTTGCACTAATCAGAAATCATCTGGTAAGGGTTGTGGTGATATTAGTGGTGATGATGGCTTTAGTTTTGCTAAGTTATATTTGCAAAGTTTAGATTTATGGGGTGAGGCAAAAATTCGTGCCAGTAAGAGCGGTTGCCTTGGGCGTTGTGCTGATGGCCCTGTTTGCGTAGTTTACCCAGATGGGGTATGGTATAGCTATATTGATGAAGATGATGTACGTGAAATAATTGACGAGCACTTGATCAAAAATCAAATTGTTACACGCTTGAAAATTTAATTATAAGCTAGAACTAAGGTTCTAGCTTAGTTTTTAGCGGTGTGAGTTTATTTGTATCGTGTAATCAACTAATTGGTTATTATAATTACGATCGCCAACAATAATATTGAGTGGTGAACTTTCAGGAATGGTTGAGAGGTAATCAAAGATTAAGTGATCGTTATTGAGTGTTTCGATTTGAGTGATACTATTGCGTTCAGGATCAAACCAGTTATAAATTGGTGTAATCATTAAGTCATTTTTACTGTCACTCGGAAAATTTAATTGCTCTTGAATTGCTGTTAATTTTTTAATTGTAGTGTAGTGTGCAATTCCATTTGATGTTACAACTTGATTTTTGTCTAAAATATCATAGTAACGTGTGAACATTGGGTTTGAGGACATTAAGATAATTCGATGCTTGGTTTTCCAAAGTTTTTTAAAAGTTAGTTGTTGCCAATCTTGTTTTGGTGTGAGATATGAACCAAAAGTAATTTGCAGATAATCATGTAGGTTACTTAGGTCATTTTCTGACATTAGACCATTTTCGCTTCGTAAATTATTATCTAGATCAATAAAAATAATTTCTTGTGGATTATTATTCATAAAGTTTTTAATTTGTTGGACGATAGAATCAAGAGTTGCAGTAAGATAATAATTTGAAGTATAGTAAGTGTCATTTTGTAGGCAAACTTGTATTTCAAGATACCTAATTCCGCTATTTAATTGATCACCGATGTTATGTTCTTGAGTCGTTAAGTAAGTTATAAAGTCACTTTGTGGAATTACCGCGTTTTCGGTTACTAATTTAGCAATTTTTGCATTGGTTGAAAGGCTATTACTTATCGTTTCACCAACGCAGATGTTTAGATTTTTATTGTCTAAACCATAAGCATTAGAAAAGTGTGAACCAGGAATTAGAATCTGATTTATTTTCTTAGCTGCGAGTTTGCCAGTATTGTCGTTCATCCAGCTTGAATTGAAGCCACTGCTGGAACATGCAGATAGTATTCCAGCAGTAATGCAGGAGATTATAATCTTATGATAAGAAAGCATGTAATCGCCTTTATGGGATGTAGTGTTTAGTTAAATATGTTTCCAGTGCATAGCTGGATCCCAGCATCGCAGGATAATCATGAACAATAACGTAAATTGGCATTTTAGCAAGAAAAGAGCGATAGCGTCCTTTATCTTCAAATCTACAACGAAAATCAGATTTAAGAAAGTAGTCTAACATTTTAGGTATGATACCACCGCCAATATAAACACCACCAAATGCACTATTAATGCAGGCTAGATTTGATGCTGTCGTACCTAAGATGCGACAGAAATAATCTACAACTTGTTTGCAAATAAAGCATTGATTAGTTGTGCCCAATTCGGTAATTTCGCTAGGACTAGGAATCCGCTCAATAGCAACTCCTTTGATTTCACTAATTGCTTCGTACATTACTTGTAACCCTGGTCCAGAAAGGACGCGCTCAACTGACACATGTTGAAAACGGCGATGTACATGTTGCCATAATTCAAATTCTTCTGCACTAACTGCAGCAAAGCTGGAGCGACCACCTTCCGCTGGTATCGCGAAGTATTGTTCTTCTACTGGATGCTTAAATAGTGTGGCCATGCCAAGACCAGTGCCTGGACCAATTATGCAAATTGGTTTGCTATGATCTGGTTCTTCGCCACCAACTTTAACTAATTTATCTTTGGGAATATGTGGTATAGATAGAGCTAAGGCATGGAAATCATTTAGAAAAATAAGGCTATCTAGTTTAGCATCAATTTTAGTTTGCGCCATTGACGATAGGTGCCACGGACTATTTACCATAAAAAGAGTATCATCGACAATTGGTGATGGAACAGCTAGGGCAGCATGTTTAACTTCTGGATGTTGACTAGAGCCTAGGTAATGATTAATTGCATCAGCTAACGTTGGATAATCGCGACAAGTCAAAGTTTTTACGTCAACAAAGTTATAAGGTGCTACTTCAATAGCAAATCGTGCATTAGTTCCACCGATATCACTTACTAAGCGCGGGAAATTGTGGGATGACATCTTTCGTAGCTCCTATTTATTATGGTAAATAACCTTTATTGATTAATGTATCTAATGCGTAACTAACTCCCAAAAAGGCAGGGAATTGATGTTTTATTACATAAACTGGAATATGCTCTAAATATTTACGTAGGCGACCCTTATCTTCGAAGCGACAGCGGAAATCAGAATTAATGAAGTAGTCTATAATTCTTGGAACAACACCACCACCGATATAAATTCCACCAAAAGTATTGGCCATAACCGCTAAGTTTGAAGCCAGTGTTCCAAGCATCCGGCAAAAGTGATCTAGCGTAGTTTGACAAATCCAGCATGATTGGTTTAACGCGCGTTCGGTTATTTCAGCAGGGCTTAACATATGCTCAATTTGAAAACGTTTTTGATTGCAAACAGCTTCATAGATTAATTGTAAGCCAGGACCAGATACAAAACGCTCAAAAGAAACGTGGTGAAATCTTTTGTGAACAAATTCCCATAGTTCAACTTCTTCAATATTGACAGGTGTAAAGCTTGAGTGCCCACCTTCTGCTGGAACTGCAAGGTATTCACCATTAGGGTGGCGAATTAACGAAGCGACTCCAAGACCAGTTCCTGGACCAATAATGCCACGTGGTTTATATGGATCACCTGTAACACCTCCAACTTTAATCAAATGTTCTTCGTCTAAATGTGGAATTGCTAGTGCTAAGGCATGAAAATCATTTAGAAAAACCACATTTTTTAAACCTAATTGTTGTTTTGTTTCTTCAATTGAAAATGTTTCCCACGGGCTATTTACCATAAATATTTTATCACCAGAAATTGGCGTTGGTAGTGCGATTGCCGCATATTCAACATGATTAACACCAATTTCTTCAAGGTAAGCATGGGCGGCGTGAGCCATGGTTTTATAATCTTTGCATGGTAGTACTTTGGTATTGGTATAGTTGTATAAGGATGTTTCTAGGCTGAACCTAGCATTTGTTCCGCCGATATCGGCAACTAGACGAGGGAAAGTATGATCCATAAGCTAATCCTTTTTAAGCATTCCAGAAAATTTCAGCATCGTTGCGTTCATTAATGACATAACTAATCGGGTAAGTTTTTGTCTTACTTTCCGCTGCAGTTTGTATAATTTCAAGTTTTTTGGCACCATTTAGGCTAATATAAAGCTGTGGAATTTCTAAAATACCATTTAAGCTAAGACCAATTCGTGCATAATTAGCTGTTTTAGGATTGGTAATTATATATTTTTCTGGTGTTAGTTGTGGATCTAGGGCCGTATTTAATTCGTTACAGCATGGGAAAATTGATGCGGTGTGACCATCTTCACCCATTCCCAAAATAGCAATGTCAATCTGGGTGATATGTAAATTTGCATTACTAGCGCTAGTTAGTACATCATCTGTGGTTACTAATCCATTAAAAAAAGCTTTTTCGGCATGATTAATTAGTAGATGATTTCGAACTAAATTTTCGTTACTGTCTGGATGATCTGTAGGAACAAAGCGCTCGTCAACCAAGGTTATTGTGACTTTTTCCCACATCAGGTCATAGTGGCTTAACCGTTCAAAAAGTTTAATAGGGCTTTTGCCGCCAGATACTGCAAGGGTAACTTGCCCTTTTTTGTCTAGAGCGTTTTGAATTGAGTTTGCAATTGCTTGTGATAGTGCTTCAATTTGGTGCTGATTATCTTGAAATTTTTGGATTTTCATAGTTTACTAAGACTCACAAATATTGATGTTAACGCTATGTATTGTAACTCAATCTAATTGTCTAATTTAAACTAAATAGCAATAGATTGCATTTTGTCTTATTTGTGAATATTCATACAGTGTTAAATTTATTTAATTATGTAATTTAGGTCTTTTCGTGTATGCGTTTATGGTGCTATTGTTTGAATATACAAATGAGTAAGATTTTTCTTGGCAATATGTAGGAAAAGTATTTTTACAGTGTATTGCGGGTTACGCCATTTTCTGATCGTGAGCTTTAATTTTAACTTTTTAGCGTGTGCCTATGAGAGTTGATATCTTAAACCTAAGAGCATGCGATTATGGTATAATCCGACCAATTTACTAATGGTCTTTTGATTCAATAATCAAGTTACGGCTATATTTTAATCTATAGGAGTTTGAAATGGGTTTTCTTCAAGGTAAAAAGATTTTGATTACGGGTTTAATTTCAGATCGTTCAATTGCCTATGGTGTTGCAAAGGTATGTTTTGAGCAGGGTGCTGAAATTGCATTGACTTATCAAAATGAAAAGCACGCTGAGCGTGTAGCGGGCTTTGCTAAAGAGTTTAATTCAAATTTAGTATTTCCTTTAGATGTTACAAAAGATGAGCAAATTGCTAGTTTATTTTCAGAGTTAGAAAAACATTGGGATGGTTTAGATGGGTTGTTACATTCTATTGCTTACACTCCTAAAATAGGCTTGGCAGGGGACTTTGTTGAAAATATTGATCGTGAAACATTCAGAGTTTCTAATGATATTTCAGCATATAGCTTTATTGCCTTGGGTCGCGCGGCGCGTAAAATGATGCAAGGGCGTAATGGCTCATTGGTTTGCTTGAGCTACTTGGGCGGTGAGCGTGTGTTACCAAACTATAATATGGCGGGTGTTGCAAAAGCTGCATTAGAAGCTTCAACACGTTATATGGCCTATGCTTTAGGAGCTGAAGGGTTACGTGTAAATGCAGTATCGGCGGGTCCAATTAAAACTTTGGCGGCAAGTGGTATTAGTGGTTTTGGTAAAATCCTTGATCATATGGCACAGTTTGCGCCTTTAAAACGTGGTGTTACAACCGAAGAAGTTGGTAATGCGGCAGCGTTTTTATTTTCTAATTTATCGAGCGGAATTACAGGTGAAGTCATGTATGTTGATGCTGGATATAATATTACTGCTGGTGGCTTGGAGGGTTAATTCCCGTGATTAGAGATAATAACGTAGATGTTTTGTCCATAGCTAAACAGCTTTTTAGTGATGAAATTAGTGGTCTCAATGCTATTTGTGATTCTTTAGATGTAAATTTCATTGAGGCAGTAAATTTACTCTTTGCTTGTGAGGGTAAAATTGTTGTCTCTGGCATGGGTAAATCTGGTCATGTCGGCAATAAAATTGCCGCAACATTTGCTTCAACAGGAACATCTGCTTTTTTTATGCACCCAGCTGAGGCATTACATGGTGATTTAGGCGTTGTTGGCAGCAAAGATTTATTATTAGCAATTTCCTATTCTGGTGAATCAGATGAGTTAAGTGCGATAATTCCAATTTTAAAGCGTAAAGGCATTAAAGTTATTGCGATTGTTGGAAACCTAGACTCAACTTTAGCTAAATTGGCAACTTGTGTTTTATCCATCAAGATAGATAAAGAGGCTTGTCCGCTTAATCTTGCCCCAACTACTAGTACAACTGCTACGCTGGTTTTAGGTGATGCCCTAGCTGTAGCACTTTTATCTTTGCGAGATTTTAGACCAGAGGATTTTGCGTTATCTCATCCAGGCGGTAGTCTTGGACGAAGATTATTAACTACGGTGCAGGATATTATGCATTCTGGTGAACGTTTGCCATTGGTTTTACCAAGTGCAAAATTAAAAGAAGTTGTAGTTGAAATTAGTCAAAAGGGTCTTGGGTTGGTTGCTGTTGTTGATGCTGAGCAAGTTTTGTTGGGTGTGATTACTGATGGTGATTTACGAAGAGTGCTGGATAGTGAGCAAGATGTACGGACATTAAGTGCTCAGGAATTTATGACGGTTAACCCTAAAGTAATTCATCATACAAATTTGGCGGTTGATGCTGTTGAGATAATCAATAATTATAAGATTGGTGGTTTATTAGTTGTCGATGATCAAAACAAAGTTGTCGGAGCTTTTAATTTGCATGATTTATTTAAAGCTAAATTGATTTAGGAATATTAATGAATAGTGAATTGATTAATGCTAAAGCACAAAAAATTAAGGTAATTGCTACTGATGTTGACGGAGTTTTAACAGATGGTTTTATCTTCATCCGTGAAGATTATACAGAGCCATTTGGTAAATTTAATATTTTAGATGGTTTTGCGATTGTCATGGCGCGAGATTGTGGTTTAAAGACAGTAGTTATTTCAGGGCGTAAATCTTTAGCAACAGAAGCTCGTTGTCATAAGCTTGGTTTGGATTTGGCTTACACTGGAGTGCATGATAAAAAGAGTAAGATTTTGGAGGTAGCCGCTGAATTGGGTGTTGAGTTGGCTGAAATTGCCTATATTGGCGATGACTTAATTGATTTACCTGCTCTTGGTTTAGTTGGGCTGCGCTTTGCTCCCGCTAATGCTGTTGAAGACGTGAAACAACGAGTGGATTATGTGAGCAATTTACGTGGCGGTGAAGGGGTTTTGCGTGAAGTTGTCGAGATAATTGTAAAGTCTCAGGGTAATTATGCTGAATTTCTAGCTAAGTATTTAGCTTAGAGTTAGATAATGCTTAAGCTCAAATATCAATCTTCACGAATTTTTAATGTTATTACGGTTATTGTTTTAACTGGGTTATGTTTATTGTTGGATAATTTAACCAAAATAAATTTTCATAAACTTATGTTACCGACAGATAAGCCAGAGTTTTCGGCTACGGGGATTGACGCGAATATGTATTCTCCTAATGGAGCGCGTTTATATCGTTTGCTTGCTGAGAGTGGTACTCAATTTCCAGATAGCAGCAAAATTAGTTTGCAGCATTTGGTAATGCAGACCTTTAGTGAATCAACCGGTGCTTTGGCTCAGCAGTTAAATAGCAATGATGGTTGGGTTGATACTAAGACTACACTTGGATACTTGGGGGAAAGCGTTGTGATCACTTCATTTGATAAAGATCCTACCAAGGTAATTCATGTTTATACCAAAGAAGTCTATATTAACGGTACATCACAATTTGCGAATAGTTCTGCACCGATTAGTGCAACACAAGGTAAAAGCATCATAACAGGTATTGGATTTAGCCTGGATTATACTAAAAAATTTCTTACTATTGAATCAAACGTTAAGGTTATTTATGTTACTAATTAAACGCGCATTATTATTGTTTAGTTTATTGTTGTTAAGCCCATTGAGCTTTGCACTAAAATCAGATGAGTCTCAACCAATTCAAATTGAGGCAAACCAAGCAACTGCTGATCAAGTGAATATGGTGACGGTTTTTACTGGGAACGTTGTTGTAACTAGAGGTAGTATGATTGTTCATTCGAATACCGCTCAAGCTTCCCAAGACGCCCAAGGTTATAAAACTATTCACATGGTTGGTACTCCAGTAACTTTCTCACAATTGAATGACGATGGAGACAAAACCGAAGGACAATGTAATGATTTCAATTATAATACCAAGAATAATTTGGCCATTCTAACTGGTCGTGCAAGGGTTAAAAAAGGTGATAATTTAGTAATGGGTGATAGGTTAACTTATAACACGCAAACGCAAATTTATAGTGCAACTTCTGCGAATGCGAATGGAATATCCAATACTAAAAGTGGTCGAGTAACAGTTATTCTTCAACCAAATCAAAAGGGTCAAGATGGAAGCAATTCAGTCCTCAATGCCAAGTAGTTTTTTGGACGTTCAGCATTTACGTAAGCAATTTAAAAAAAGAGTCGTCGTTAAAGATGTATCTTTTAATGTTCATAGTAATGAAGTAATTGGTTTACTTGGGCCAAATGGAGCTGGTAAGACGACTAGCTTTTACATGGTGGCTGGATTATTAGCTAGTGATGGCGGCGATATTTACTTAGATGGTAAGAATATAAAGAGTACTCCAGTGCATAAGAGAGCCGAGCTTGGCTTGGGATATTTGCCACAAGAAGCTTCAATTTTTCGTCAAATGACGGTTGAAGAAAATGTTGTTGCAATTTTAGAGCTCAAGAACTTAAGTAAAAAAGCGATTAAGCAAGAAACTGAACGTTTGTTAACTTCATTAAATATTGATCATCTGCGTGATGTAAATGCTATGGCGTTATCTGGTGGTGAACGTCGTCGTTGTGAAATTGCACGAGCGTTAGCAAATAACCCACGGTTTATTTTACTGGATGAGCCATTTGCAGGCGTTGATCCAATTGCGGTTAGCGATATTCAAAATGTAGTTAAGCTTCTTAAAGATTTAGGAATTGGCGTTATTATTACCGATCATAACGTTCGTGAAACCTTAAGAATTTGTGATCGTGCTTATATAATTAGCGAAGGAAACGTGCTGGCGAGTGGGATTCCCAGTGAACTGGTACAAAATGAAAAAGTTAAGCAGGTTTATTTGGGTGAAAATTTCACATTCTAATTTTTAATTTAGGGGAATAAAATGTCATCTGCAGCTGGTATGAATTATAAATGGTTTAGCTTAGGGGATGTGAGTAGCTCAGCAACGATTGTCTTTGATAACTTAACTAATTTGGCAATTATTGCATTTCTGCTAACTGTTGTTTTTGGTATGCCAGCAGGAATTGTGTTTAAGCACATTATTCCAGGTTTATCAGTTGGTGTCGTAGTCGGTAATGTTGCGTTTATGTATATGGCATTTCGATTGGCAAAGAAATTAGGTCGTGATGATGTAACTGCATTTCCGTCTGGCTTAGATGCACCAACCTGTATTGGTATGACTTTAGCCGTGGTTGGGCCTGCCTTTTTGTTGTTTAAATCACAAGGCATGACTCCAGATGCCGCTGCTTTGCAGAGTTGGTACGTGAGCTGTGCTTGCTGTTTTTTTATTGGGTTAGTGAAATTCATTTGTTCATTTTTTGTACACAAAATTAAGAATGCCTTACCGACTGTTGCATTACTTGGCGGTTTAGCTGGTGTTGCAATTGGCTTAATTTCTTTTTTTCCTTTATTAACTATGCTTGAATATCCGCTGGTTAGTTTTCTTGTTTTGGCAATTATTGTAATGGTCTATTTTGCGGGATATCAGTTACCTGCTAATTTACCTGCAATCTTAGTTGCAATAGTCGTAGGAACGTTAGTTTATTACGTGTTTCAGGTTGTAGTAACTGGTCATGCAAATGTTCCAAGTTTGTCTAACTTGCAAGTTTCTTTTCCAACAGCTAGTTTTGCCTTTTTTGCTTCTTTGCCTGTAGCCGTCAAATTTTTCTCGATTGCTTTTCCATTTGCCTTGTTGGTGATTTTTGGTACAGTTGCGGTTGCTGAAAGCGCTCAAGTTTTGGGAGAAAATTATTCACCAAATGAATTATTACTTGTTGATGGTGTTGCAACAATGCTTATGGGTATTTTTGGTGGCACGGCTCAAACTACTCCATATGCTGGGTTTCCTGCATATAAGAAAATGGATTCACGTGCTGGATATTTGTTGATTAATATTATTGTAGTTGGTCTTGGTGCATGGTTTGGTTTTGTAAATTATATTATTGATTTAATTCCAGAAGCTATTTTGGCTCCAGTATTATTATTTATTGGTGTTGAAATTGCAATTCAGGTTTTCTTAGTTTGTGATAAAAAATATTATCCCGCTGCAATTTTGGGTTTATTTCCGTCAATTGCACGGATGGTTGAAATCGAATTTTCTTCTAGTCCAGTGGTTTCGATTGATAAAGTTAATGCTTTGTTAGCAACTACTGCCGATGGGAAATTATCTGCAATGAGTGCTATTTTTACTTTTGGTAATGGTTTTATTGTTACTGGTACACTATTAGCTGCATTGGTGTACTACCTGATTGAGCGTAGAATTGTTGCCGCAGTTGTAACTTGTGTTGTGATGGCATTCATGTCTTTATGCGGAATTATTCACTCGGTGAATATGGATGGCTCAATGTATTGGATTGCCAATTTGCCAGCTGCACAACGAATTATTCCAATTGAATATGCTGGTGGTTATTTAATGTTTGCGGTAGTGGCAATTATTATTCATGCTTTAAATAAAGGTAAGCCATTAACATTGTCACATTAGTATTTTATTTAAGTCAGAATGGCTGTGGTTTTTACCGCAGCTATTTTTACACTTGATGAATTTATTTTATTTTGTAAAGTTGATCATAAATCTAATGAAAATATCAATTATTAATATTGCTAATAAGATGCCAGAATGGATTATTTCTGGTTGCGAGGAATACCTTAAACGAATTAATCATGGTAAATATAGTTGCCAGATTATTGAAATTAAAGCGGATAAAAATAATAAAAAAACTGCTTTAGAAAATATGGAGCAAGAAGCTAAAAAAATCGAAGCGGCTATTCCTCGAGATAGCTTTATAATTGCTTTGGATGAACGTGGCAAAATGTTGGATAGCATTAAATTTGCCAATTTTTTGGATAAAACTGCATTACAGAATACTGCGATTTGCTTTATTATTGGTGGTGCTGATGGTATTCACCCAGAGCTTCGTTCTAAAGCACATTATTCAATTAGTTTATCCAATATGGTTTTTCCACATGCTTTGGTGCGAGTAATTATTTTGGAACAATTATATCGTGCTATTTCAATTTTGGAAAATCATCCTTATCATCGTGAGTAAATAAAATGTATTTATATTATAGTAATCCTGAATTAGAACAACAAGCTGCTATATTGGTCGCGAATATTGATGCTATGCAATTAAGCTTAATTGAACCTAAAGCTGACATTAATTCAAATGCTTATTTGCGTCTTGAAAGTGATGGTTTATACGTATACAGCCACCAATTTAAACCATTAAATTTAAAGAACTTCTATAGTGAATTTATCGGCAAGCGTAAACCTGGAATTAAGTCAGAAATTTTAATTCAAGCAATTAACCTGCGCGTGAATAGTGATCAGGTAATCCGAGGTTTGGATACTACTGCTGGTTTAGGACGTGATGCTATTTTAATGAGTTTGGCTGGCTACAGAGTCACGATGTTAGAAAATAATCCTTATTTGGCAGTGATTTTGAATTACTTATGTGCTGAATTTTCCATCCAATTACCATTTTTGCGGCTTATACATGTAGATAATTTGAGTTATTTATTAGAAACATCAGAGAGTTATAATTTTATTTATCTTGATCCAATGTTTAATGACGGCAAACAGTCTTTAGCTAAAAAAGATATGCAATTAATTGATCTATTTATTCGTCAATCTAGCGTTGATTATGCACTTGATGCCAATGGTTTATTTAATAATGCACGGTTAAAATGCCAGCAAAAATTAATTGTTAAACGCGATAATAAGCAAATTGAACTAGTTGCTAATCCTAAACCGACATACGTTAAAAAAGGTAAAACAATTCGTTTTGATGTTTATCAATGTAACTAGAAGTTTTACTTGCGTACTTGTTGGATTTTATATGAAAATTGTGTGGTCAAAAAATTTTGTAAATTGTATTATAAAATATACCATTTAATTTGTATATGCTGCGTGTATTAAAGTAACGATTTGTGGGCTGTATTGTGGTTATAAAGGTGTATTTAGTGGTATTTTAAGTACATGTGGAAGTGTAGCTTAATTAACTCTGTTATAATTATGCTATTGTTGTATAAAAAGTGATGTTTTTAAATTAGTGAAAATATATAAATGTATTTAGTTGTTTTTATATCACCACTATACACAAATAAACTATTTTTTGGAGACGTTATGAAAATTAATAAAATTATTTTTTCAAGTATATTTTTAGCTGGGACGATTTTTAATAGTTCTGCTGATACAGCGATAAACCATACAAATATGTTTTCAGATGAATCTTCTACTGTATCGACGTATGTTGAGATTAATCCTAAAGCTTTTGGGCATAATTTGCAGGTAATTCGGAAAACGATTGGTCCAAATGTGAAAATTTGCGCAGTGATGAAAGCCGATGCTTATGGTAATGGTATTGCAAATTTAATTGATGAGGCGATTTTGCAGCACGTAGATTATATTGCTGCTGTCGATAATAATGAGTTTAAAATTATTGTTCCTGCCGTAAATAAAAGCGGTGAAAATATTCATTTAATTCGCCTAGCTCCTGTAACTAAAAATGAATTAATTGAGGCGATAAAAAATAATTGGAATATTGAAGAAATAGCTGGCTCAGTTGAAGAAGCCAAAATGATTTCTGAGACTGCACAAGAAATGAGTAAGAAATTACAGCGAAAAATTGTGATAGGTATTCATTTGAATATTGAAACTGGCATGGGACGCATGGGTGTGCGCGAGGTATCAGATATGAAAACAATTTTGGCATTACCAAATCTTAAGTTAATTGGAGTTATGACTCATTTTGCTAAAGATTATGAAGATGCGCCAACAGATCATGATTATACTAGAATGCAGTTAAATCAATATGAATCAGCAATTAATCAGCTACATCTTGAGAGTAATGTAATTAAACATGTGGCAAATTCTGCAGGAATGTTAAAGTTCCCTTGGGCACGTTTAGATATGGTTCGAGTGGGTGCAATAATGTATGGCTCAGATTTTGATGGAATGGGTGATGAGTCAGCACTAAGTCGTAAATATATTCCTGTTATGACATCATTTAAAACTACAGTTGGAATTATTGAGCGCAATGTTCCACCGCATTCACCAATTAATTATGATGGAGAGCAGTTTACACGTGATGACAAACCTTCGACTACTGCAACATTGCGTGTCGGTTATAACTATGGCTTTCCTCGCTATGCCTATAAGGAAAAAGTTTACGTTTTAATTGACGGTCAAAAATTTCCTGTTATTGGTAAATCATCAATGAATATGGTTGTTGTTGATATTACAGATCAAGATGCTAAACATCCTGTTAAGCTTGGTGATGAAGCTGTAATCGTTGGTAAGCAGGGTAATCAAGAAATAACTTGGAGTGAGTTTGCCAAGAAAAATAATACTGATCCAAGTAATACTGAGATTATTATCGGTAATCAAAATGTTCGTAAAGTAATTAATAATAATTAGTAAAATGTAAAGCTTTAGCTGAATAAAGGGCAAATTATGCTTTGCAGTAATTTGTCCTTTATTGCCTTTAATTAAATTGATTGTGTTCCCAGCTACCGTAGGTAGGGTTTGGTAATGAGAAATATTCTTGGCCAAATTTGTTATAAAAATCATCATTTGCATCTAATTTTATTGCATCTTTTTGGATAACATTTGGGAAGTCTTGGATGTTATCACCAAAGTAAGCCAGTACATTTACTGGTCCTAATTTTTTAGTTGCAACTATATTTTTGTAATCACCAGCAATTGCTGCATTAAAGCGTGGTGTTTTGTTTGTGTCATTGCTTCCATTGGCAAAAATAACCGTATCGTAACAAATCCCAGCTTTTTGTAAATTATCTAGTGTCGCAGCCTGGATTTTACTATCATAAGTTCCATCGCGGTTTGTAACTAAAACTACTTTACCACCAGATTTTTGAATTGAGCAAGTGAAGTTATGCGCGCCAGGTGTTGCAGTAGAAACAGCTAATTCCATGCTTTCATACATAGTTGGCATGGTTACTTTGCGGCAACTTAAAATATTGGCTTTCTCATAGAATGAATTATCAAGAACTGTTTCATCTATGTCCATAATGACGCCCCAGTTTTTATGTTCTAATTTTTCTTTTGCTACCTTTTGTTTAACCTTTTCTAGTCCAAGACTAAATACTTGGTGGTATTGTGCATTGCGCTCTACTGAGTCACGATACCATTTAGTAGCGGTATAATTGTTAGAAGTATCTGGCTGACCAGTAACGCAAGTGTTAGCACTGGTAGCTGTAATTAGAGTGCTACTATTAGCCGAATCTGTTGCATACGAGAGTGGGATTAGTGCGCTTAGGCTAAGACTAATAATCAGCGATTTAATTTGCATAAGTATTCTCCTCTAGATTTTTGATAGTTGAATGATATGTCATTAATAACATGGATAAAACATCCAAGGTATGTATAGGAAATTATTATAGTTGATTATAGTTATTTAATCTACATCATTGTATGTTTTAATGCATATATTTAATATTGTGAATAATTTTGTAGTGGTTGTGCTTTAAGCTGTGTTGATCTGAAAAAATCTAGTTCACCTTTGGATTTATTTTTTCGCCATTTGACAAAATATGTTAAAATGCAACAATTATTGACTAATAATTTATGCAAAGATTTACCTTGTAGTAAATTGATTTGGAGTTACAGTATGGCATTAGATATTCTTAATGATCGTGAATTGCTAATTAATCGTGAGCTTGGGTTGATTCAGTTCTATCGTAGAGTATTAGCGCAGGTTTTAGACGAGAAAGTCCCATTGTTGGAGCGTTTAGGGTATCTCTGTATTGTGGCTAAAAATTGTGACGAATTATTTGAGGTCCGTGTTGCTAGACTCCTTAAATGGGAAAAAGCTCAACCGAACAAAATTTTAGCTGATGGTCTTAAGGTTTGTGATGCATTGATACGAATACGTGCCGATGTGTGTAAGTTATTTAAAGATATGTACGAGGTTTATCATCAAATTTTAGTTCCAGCCTTAGGTAAACAAGATATTTTAATTTTGGATTCACGTGGTTGGACTAAAGATCAACAAAAATGGGCCTATAATTACTTTATTGCTGAATTAAAGCCTGTATTGACTCCAATCGGAATAGATCCATCGCATCCGTTTCCGCGTGTGCCAAACAAAAGTTTGCATTTTGCTGTTGAGTTAGAGGGTAAAGACCAATTTGGTCGTGAATCTAAAATAGCGATAGTTGAGGCACCGCGAATTTTACAGCGCGTTATTCGGTTGCCAGAAGAACTGGCACCAACGCCAAATAGCTTCGTTTTATTGCAAGATATTATTCGCTTACATGTAGATGAGTTCTTCTATGGAATGAAAGTACGTGGGTGTTACCCGTTTCGAGTAACTCGAGCTGCAGATTTGACAGTTAAATCAGATTTAAAAAATTTACGGAATGCCTTAACCGCTGAATTACATAATCGTAAATACGCGGAGTGCTCACGAATTGAATTAGATATATCTCGTGGTGAGCCAAACAGTAAGTTTATGGATAGTTTACTGAAGCAATTTAATTTAGAATTACCAGATTTATATTATGTAGATGGTCCGGTCAATTTGGCACGTTTAGCTGATATTATGAAGATGGTTGATAATGATGATTTGAAGTTTACTCGGTTTAATCCTGGCATGCCTAAGGAACTGCAGCTTGAGCCAGATATTTTTAAAGCGATGGCAAAAGGTGACATTTTATTGCATACGCCTTTTCAATCCTTTGATCCAGTAGTGGAGTTAACTCGTCAAGCTGCAGAGGATCCGAATGTCTTGGCGGTTAAAATGACGGTTTATCGCACTGGCAATGATTCCGAATTGGTGCAAAATTTAATTCGAGCAGCGCGTGCAGGTAAGCAGGTTGTTGCATCAATTGAATTATTTGCACGTTTTGATGAAGAAGCAAATGTTGAATTGGCCAAACAACTTGAAGAAGCTGGTGCTCATGTTGTGTACGGAGTGATGGGTTATAAAGTTCATGCTAAGATGTTGAAGATTGTTCGCAAAGAAGATAATCATCTTCAGCATTATGTGCATCTTGGAACAGGTAATTATCATCAAACTACCGCCAAAATTTATACTGATTTTGGTTTATTAACAACTAATCCAGATATTTCACGCGATGTAGATAATATCTTTAGTCAAATTACTGGAGTTGGTAAAGCTGGTGCCTTAAGCGTATTGTTTCAAGCGCCGTTTACATTACACGATATGGTAATGAAGGCAATTGAACGTGAAACCTTTAATGCTTTAAGTGGTAAAAAGGCTGAAATTATAGCGAAAATGAATTCTTTAGTTGAGAATCAGGTAATTCATGCTTTATATCGTGCATCACAAGCTGGAGTTAAAATTACTTTGATTGTGCGTGGTGCTTGCTCATTACGGCCACAATTACCAGGAGTTTCAGATAATATTATGGTTAAATCGGTGGTTGGACGCTTTCTTGAACATCATCGCGTTTTTTATTTTTATGATTCTGGTAATGAGGATGTTTTCATTTCTTCTGCTGACTGGATGAAACGTAATTTCTTTAAACGTGTAGAAACCTGTGTTCCAATTCTGGATGCCAAAATTAAGCAGCGAATTATTAATGAAAGCCTTACACTGTATGTTCAGGATAATGTTAATTCTTGGACAATGGATTCATTTGGTAATTATTTGCAAGTTGAAACTAGTGGCAAGGCTGTATCAGCACAAGATTTCTTAATGAATAAACTTGGGCTACCGGTGATTAAAGGAAGTTTAGCTGCCAAATTGATTGAGCAATCAACCAAAGTTATTCCTAATGAAATAATTCTTAATTCATCTTCAACACAGAAGATTGTTGATACGCGTGGGGTGGATCTAGCAGTAGAAACTGATGATAAGGTTGAAGGTTCCGCAACTAATACTATACGCAGATCTCGTACGCGTAAAACCGTAATCTCAGAATAAGATATTTAGAAAGATCATATGAATAAATTTGCTAATTTAGTTTTAGGTAGCATAACATTAACCTTGTTAGTTGGTTGTGGATTTCATTTACGTGGTTCGGATGGCGATTATCAATTTCCGTATAAAAAAATAGTCTTACAATGTGATACAGCGGTTATTTGCCCAGGCTTTAGAACTGCAATTCAAAAAGAGAATTTGACTGAATTAGTTAATAAAATGGAAAGTGCAGAAGCTAAAATTGTGGTTAGTAATGAACAAACGAGTCGTGATGCTTATGGATTTAATAGTGTCGGGCAAATTGCTAGTTATATTTTAACTTATCAAATTACGGCGCAAGTTTTTGACCGTAATGGTGATCAAATTGGTCAAAATATTGTGGTACAAAATCAAGTTACTATGGCGTATAACAATAGTTTGATTTTATCTGCACAGCAGCAGGAAGAAACTACTTGGGATCAAATCCATCAAAATGTAATTAATAATTTAATTCGTCGTATTGTTTATTCTCATCCTAAATTAATTTCTACCAATGCAATTGAATCTAAATAGGTTTTTGCATGAGCCAGATTTATTGGCTAAAAACCACAGTATCTTTATTAGTGCGCCCGAAGAATGCGCTCCATTAGTATATAGTCTGGTTGAAACTACTTTAGGTCGGCTTGGAACAGAATATTTGCGGCATTCGTTTAATGCGGATCGTTATTTTAATTTTCAAGTTGTGCAGGAACTATTACAAAATTCTTCATTGTTTGGTGATAAAAATTTTGTTGAGGTTGTGTTTAAAACCAAACCAACTGCTGAGCAACAAAAGCAATTATTGGAATTTATACACCTTTTTGATGAGCAAAGCTTTTTATGCTTAACGTGTGACAAACTGGATAAAAAAGATTTATCTGCGCCATGGATACAGCAGCAACATGGCTTATTTTTGCCTTTGCTTGGCGACGTTAATGAAAGTAGAGTTTGGGCGACATATTTATTTCAATCTGCCAAGTTAGGTATTGATACTGCTGGTTTAGACTTATTGTTGAATATGAACCAAAATAACTTGGCACAATTGCAACAAGAGATTAGTAAGCTTTGCTTTTTGTATAACGCACCGTATGAAATTAGCTTTGCAGATGCTAAAGAAAATTTGGTAGATAATGCACAATTTAATGTTTTTGCATTATCTAATGCTTATTTAAGCGGTAACAGTGCGTTAGCATATAAAATTTTTGTCACCGTATGTGGTTCAATTGAAGATTCAATCTTGGTACTCTGGAATCTTGCTGAAGATTTGCGTAAGTTAATTCGTATAAAAGGTGCACTTAAAAACGATCAAAATTTTAACAATGCAATTAGCGGTCTAAGAATTTGGGGAGAAAGTATTGCACTCTTTCGCCAAGCGAACCAGCGAATTAGCTATCAGCAATTATTAATTTATCTAGATGAGTTGGCACAGATTGATTGTATGATAAAAGGAATAAAATCAGGGGCTGCATTAATTAAGTTGGAGCGTTTAATTATTAATTTTTCTCAAGGTATTTAATATTGTTAGCTAAATTATTTTCATTTAATTCAAATAAACAGCCAATTGATTTTTCTAGAGAGGTCATGGGTGGTATAATTAACTTTATGGCAATCGCATATATAATTGTAGTCAACCCATTAATTTTGCATGCCAATGGAGCAGGATTTCCAATTGCACCAGCGATTACCTCAACAGTGTTAATTGTTGTTGTAATGACGATTTTGGCTAGTTTTATTGTTAAATTGCCATTTGTGTTAGCACCAGGTATGGGAATTAATGCAATTATTGCATATACATTAGTGTTGCACGATAAACTACCAATTCCAACCGTTCTAGGTGTGATTTTCTTCTCGAGTTTATTGTTATTTGTCTTTTCAGTGACACGAGTGCGTCAGTTAATTATTCACGCTATTCCAGAATTTCTACAAATTGCTCTGAGTGCTGGGATCGGATTTTTCTTATTTTTAATTGGTGTTAAAAATGTTGGTCTAGTTATTGGCAATCCAAATACTATCGTTGGGATTGGTCATATGAATTTGCCAATTATATTGTGTTTACTTGGATTTGTTTTGGCTACGGCTTTATTTATTAAGCGTAAGACGTATGCTTTCTTATTACCAATAATTGTGATCTCGTTAATTTTTGCTGCGCGTTATCCAGCGAGTATTCCTGCCAGCTTGGTTCAATTGCCAGATTTTAGTTTATTCATGCAAATTGATTTCTTAGCTGCATTAAAATTTAGTGTTTTACCAGCTATTTTATCATTGTTTATTGTAAATTTCTTTGATGCAACATCTACCACTATGGGGCTGCTTTCACAGTTGCATTTTGATTCGCAAAATGAAAAAGGCGCTTACCTTAAGCGTGCCTTATTGACTGATAGTATTGGTGGTGTAGTGTCGAGTTTTTTTGGTATTTCGCCAAGTGTAATTTTTATTGAAAGTTCTGCGGCAATTCAAAATGGTGCAAAAACAGGTTTAGCTTCCTTTATTACTGCATTACTTTGTATTCCGTTTATGTTTCTTTCTCCATTAATTGGAATGATTCCAAGTGCGGCAACCTCACCAATTTTGATGTTAGTTGGTATAATTATGTTAAGCCATATTCGTCGGATTAAGGTACATAATTTTGAAGATATAGTTGCTGTAGTTTTAACTGTGGTAATGATGCCGCTGTGTTCTTCGATTACCGCTGGTGCAATTTTTGGGATTTTATCTTATACGGTATTTAAATTGTTACTTGGTAAAACGCGAGACGTTTCAATTACGTTAATTGTTATAGCAGTATTATGCTGTAGTTGGTTTTGGTTTAATTAGGAGGTAAATAATATGCAACATAATTTAAGAACAAATAATTTTGATTTATTAAGGCAACAAAGGTTTGTGGGTAATTATCATCGTGCAAAGAATAATGGATCTGGTGCTGTAAAATTTATTTTAGCATTAGCGGTGGTTGTAGCTGCTGGAGCCGCTTATGTAGTTTGGAGCAAAAATTCATCTAAGGCTGATACTAACCCGCAGGTAACAATTGTGGCAGTTACGCCAAATTATTCTATGATTAAAGTTCCATCACAAAATTGTCGAACTGTTACTACCACAAAGTCAGTAAAAAATCCTAACTCTGGTTTTTTTAGTAGTATGTTTGACAGTAAAAATCACCCAAAATATATTCAACAATCTAGTAGTAAGCAAGTTTGTGAGCAAAGCTATAGAGAAAGTCAAGTAATTGATAATTATACGATTAGTTATCAATTTAAACATTATGTTGAATCAATGGTAGTTGCGACACCGCCATTATTAAATCAAACAATGCGCTTAACTGATTTACAGAAGTACCAAATTCAAGCTGTAGAATCTACTAATCAATCTTCAACTACACAATAATTGATGACTTTATAAATAAAGGTGGCATAAATGATCTGCTCCCCACTTAGTAGACAGATTATAAGAGCCACCTTTATTTTATTGCGCGCTTGAGCTCGCTTGTTTACTTGTTTTAGCTGTCGATGATTTTGGTGGGTTGACCTTACATTTTACCATACCAGCATTCTGATAATAACAAATCATATAGCTACCATCATCAGTATAAAATTTTACTTTATCTAAAATGGCATCTTTAGCATCAGCAGAGTAGTTTTGCGTAATTCCAGAGCCACCACCTGGTACACGTGAATTGTTTCTGCCGCCAACAACCTCATCTCTAACTACTACTGTAACATTATTACAGTAATCAATTAAATTTTGCTGAGTAGTCTGTGGTGTAATTTGAATTTTATTACACGTATAGTCAGATTTACTAAAATTAACTAGGTTCATTGCAAATGCTGAGCTGCTACCTAGTGCTGCGAATAAAAGTGCTAATGTAGTTTTTTTCATGATTAAACCTTGATAAAATTAGTAAGTATAGAATACACCTAGTTCTGATGTCCAAGCATTGCTACCATTAGGATTTTGTACAGGTAGCCACTGATTAGCATAAACAGCAAAAACAAATAAGCCTTTAACTTGTGGAATTGAATAATTCAATAACAAATCCATCTCTTGAGTACCATTCCATTGTTGATTACCACTATCAACGTAGATATAAGCTGGTTGTAGTGATAAGTTATTACTAAAGAAGTTAAATTGAGTACCTGCTTTATATTGCCAACCAGTATATCCAGTAGTTGCCATATTGGTAGACCAACCCTCTGAATATAATGGATCTAAGTTTAGTGCAGAAGTGTATGGTGTTACAATTGAACCACCACCATATGCTGAACTTGGTCCCCAAGTGTTGTTAGCACTTAAGTTTAACACAAACCAATCATAGGTTAGGCCACCTTTTAGACCAGCAAAATAACTTTGAATGCCTTGACCTGTTAGTTGTGATACAGCACTTGAATTTTGGAATAATTGTTGATCAGTTCCCAGCTGCCCACCAAAGTTTAAACTGAAGCTGTTTGTCAGTGGAATATTTAAACTATTATCAGCGTAGAAAATACTTCCGTAGTTATCAAATTGATATCCCCACAGACGTAAATTATAGTTATTATCCCATGTCGTGTAATTGGCACCTAAAGCTGCAGTTCCATTTGATTGTATACTATTTGCTACAGTGCCACCATTTGGTGTATTAAAGCTAGTAATTGTTGGTGCACCAGTGAATCCCATTTGTGCACCATATTGTGCAGCATTAAATGCTAAAGCACTTAGTAACCATCCACCACCAGTATAAACATTGACTAAAGCACCCTGATACGTATTTCCAATTGTTAATTGGTTATTAAAATATGAACCACCTAACCATGGGCTATTATCAATTGTAATATAACCAATATCCGCATTTACAATATTGCTGTATTGATATTCAAGAAAAGCTGCAGATACACCAAGTTGGCTAAAACTTGGGGTATAAATTGAGAAATTTGGGTTTGAGTGTTGAGTTGCATCACCATTCATTTGATTCGCGAAAAATGGGTTCATTGCAGTAAATAATCCACCTAATGAGAATCCACCAATTTGACCAGTTTGGGCAAAAAGATTGGCACCGTATGAGTAAGGTGTTAGGTCATTATTATTTGGCCACTGCATGGTTGTAGTTTTTTCAGAACTATTTCCCATGTTTGCAGTTCCACCCGCATAAACGTTATAGGTTCCCTCAGTTAGCAATGTTTTCCAAAATCCATGTACAGCATTCTGACTTTCACCAGTTTGAACTGCCTGAAGAGTACCACCACCTGAAGGTATACCAGTATATGGGTTTTGAATATAAGCTGTCCGGTTAATGTATTCAGCATTTGCATTTAATACCGGCTCAGGTGCAGTAATAGGTGCTGACTCTGGGGCTTTAGTAATACTTTGTTGTGGAGCTGATTCTGAGTTATCTGCATAGGCAAAGTGGGATGCTGTTGCGAGAAGTAATGTATAAAGTATTTTCTTCATATTTTAGTTATCCATTGAAAGGAAGAAGTCTAAAAATAAATCACTGGTTGAGTTAGGTAAACTACGGATCCAGTGAGGCTATTAACATTAGATAAACGACCACACAAACAAAGTTCTAAATAGATTTAATTGCTTAACCTTTAAATTTATTTTAATCTTTAGTTTGCGATGTTTTAAATCATCATTATGAGTTATTATAGCATCAAAATTTGAGGAATTATGTTTGCATTTATAGATTTATGGGGTTTTTTGTGAATTAATGTATGATTGTTGTCTCTAGTGTAGTTAATTTACAACTGTTTTTGATTTTTACACATATTGATTTTTATAATTTTATGGTATTTATAAATTTGATGATAATATAATTTAGGGGTTACCTTAGATTTATTTTTAAATTTTTGATTGGCATAAGGTAATATTTAACTGAACTAGTATAGTATAATTCTGTTTGCCAAGTGGCGAGAATAAATTTAATTATGGAACAAATTGATGCATACATTTTTTGAACATCATTGGATAATTTTATATACATTTTTGGTGGTTATGGGTTTTTTGGCTGGGTTTGTTGATGCGGTTGCTGGAGGTGGTGGGTTAATTAGTATGCCAGCCCTAACTTTCACAGGGATGCCAATCTCAATGGTTTTAGGTACCAATAAATTACAAAGTGCGATTGGCACTGGTACTGCAGTATTTAAATATTATAAAGATGGCTTAATTAATTTTCGAACCGTTTCGCGTGGTTTAATAATGGGTTTTATTGGAGCATGTTTAGGTGCAACTATCGCCAATTATGTTTCGAATGAGTTTATGCGTTATTTGGTACCAATTTTAATGCTTGGAGTTTTTATTTTTAATGTTATTAACCCTAAGCTTGGTGTTAATGAAGGCAAAAAGCGGATGGACGAATTAATATTTTTTTCAATTTTTGGTTTTTTGCTTGGGTTTTATGATGCCTTTTTTGGTCCTGGTACTGGTAATTTTTGGATTATGGCAATTGTGTTCTTTTTAGGCTACACATTCTTAAATGCATCTGGTTATGCAAAAGTGTTAAATTTAAAAAGTAACTTATTTTCACTAATCATATTTTTTTGGTTTGGTAAGGTTAATATTTTGATTGGTTTAATTATGGCTTGTGGTCAATTTGCAGGTGGTTATATGGGTGCAAAGATGGTTATTCTCAAAGGTTCAAAGCTGGTACGACCATTTTTTATGAGTATTATTTTAATTAATATTATTATGTTGTTTTATCAGTTAATTCATTCTGGTGCGGTTGTGTCTGGGTAATATCTTTAAGTATATTTAATTTTTCTTATTGATTATAATCAACAATTTTTATTTAGGCTATTCTTGTTCATTATCGGCTCCTGAAATTACTTGGTTGTGTTCAATTTTTTGGCTACCAATTTCAGTTAAATCATAACTATGTGTAGCAGTTAAATTAATATTATCTAAAAATGCATGAGTTTTATGATCGTTTTTAGCATAATTAATTAGTAGGTTATTCACTTTGCTATCAAATAACCAATTTAGTTTATCTAGTGCCAGATTAATTATAATATTATCCCAACTTTTGTTCTCAAATGGTTGGTATCCTGTTCCGATATAACTGGTTTCATTTTTGCCCTTAATCTTTAAGGCCAATTGATTTTTATTTTGATTTGTGCTGAAATTAACTCCATCTGAGTTAAAATTTTCGGGTAATTGATAATTAGATACGGCAATATCATGGCTTTTCATTAATTGTATACTTGTTGATTCTAGAGTGTTTGTCAGTAAATAGTCAATTTGTTGGATATGTTGTGCTTGTAAATACGGCAATAAGGTATATTCGAACTGTTGATCTTGTTGGTCTTTGTTATTGTTGATGATTACCAGTAAATTATGTTGCTGAGTTTGTATTAATGTGAATCCAGTTTTAGGATTACTAAAAGTCGTAATTTGAGTTTCCCCATAATTAGGGCGCGCGTTTGGTGCTATCATAAATATTCCGCAAAACATTATCATACCTAAATAGTTCTTCCACCTAAATGAGGCTGGTAAGAGTAATAATATGGCACCAAAATATGCAATTAAAATAGTTATTAAATCTGGTTGTATTTGATGATATGGTGCAATATTAGCCAAATATTCAATTGGGTACATAGCATAGTTAAGTATTTGAGCGCTTATTTGAATTAGCCAGTTCCAATGGCTTAGACTACTAATTAAGATTAATGGTGTTAACACATTACCTAAAATTGGAATTGCCCACAAATTTGCTAGGCTTGAAATTAGTGGATAACTACTAAATATGAATAATGTTAATGGCATGCTAACCAAAAGCATGGCTAGTTGCAATTTTGCCCAAAGAATAAATTTAGAGTCGCTGTGTTGGAAATTACTACTTAAAGCAAAAATGGTTGCGACCAAACTAAATGAAAACCAAAAACCAATATTACGACAGGCAAATGGATCAAGAATTAAAATTATGCCTAGAGTAATTGCTAATTTGCTTAGTAGTGGAATATAGCGTCTGCAGGTAATCAAATATGCTATCACCAAAATGAGGTAAAATGTGCGCTGAGTTGGAATGCTAAAACCAGCTAGTAAAGAATAAGCTAGCGCTACGCCAACTCCTAACCAAGCTAAAATAACTTGCTTTGGCACTGTAGTTGGTGGCAAACAATAACGTAAAAATAAATTTAGAATAAATACTGCCATCATAGTTACTAATGTAATATGTAACCCAGAGATGCTGACAATATGAATAATTCCGCTATTTTTAAAAGTAATCCATTGTTCTTTGGGAATTAGTTGTTGATACCCAGTAACTAAAGCAATCACCAGACCTGCATATTTTTGTCCTGTCAACGTAATTTGTAAATAATTAATCAAATTTACCCGTAAGCGATTAATTTGTGCGCTTGGTGCGTAGCTTGGTGAAATATAGGTGGCAGATTCTTGCATAAATGCTGAAGCACTAATACCTTGTGCGATTAGGTATTGACCATAGTTAAATGCAGCAAAATTAGATACTAAATTGAGTGGTTGAATATTAGCTCTGAATTGATAAATATTTCCTGCTGTTAAATGATATTGGTTTGGATAGTAGAGTAAGATTTTTTGTCCAGCGAATGAGCCATGAGTAATTGAAAATTCAGCCTGGTAAGTATTTTCCTTGAGAGTTGTAGGGCTACTTAGGTATCCTTGGAGTGTTAAATTACTGATCGGTTGTTGAATTAGATGCTGTAATCGCCAGTTTATTCGTAGATTAGCATAACTAAATCCTAGAATAAATAAACTTATTAGAAAAATTATACGAATTTTTAGATGGTTGTGGGATTTAATTTTTAAACGTAAATATAGACTGTAAATTAGGCTTGAAAGTAATAATATCCATGCTAAATTACTAGGTAAGTGTAGTCTTTGCGCAAGCATAATCCCGCTTGATGCCGCCAAATAACTTAGCATGGTTTTTGGTTAAACTTTTGCAGATTTACGACGAAGATGTCCATACAATAACATTAAACCAGCGAGAGATTTACTATCTTCAATTTTGCCATTGAAGGCTAGTTCAAAAACTTCATCGAGTGGTTGTTTAATAACTTCTAAGAATTCACCATCGTCTAAATTGGCTGCAGTAAAGCTGATATTTTCGGCTAGGAAATAAACGATTCGTTCGCTAGAATATCCGATGCAGGGCAAACATTCGCCGAGTAACGTCCAATTTTGTGCCACATAACCAGTTTCCTCAACTAATTCACGGCGTCCACAGGTTAGTTCATCTTCATTTGGGTCAATTTTACCAGCTGGAATCTCGTACATGATTTTCCCAACTGGGTGACGAAATTGTCGTTCCATAATAATATTATTCTCATTATCAATTGCCAATATTGCCACAGCACCAGGATGTTTAATGTATTCGCGTTCAGCAACTTTGCCGCTTGGTAATTCAACTGTATCACGATAAATATTGATAAAATTACCGTTAAATATATTTTGTGAAGTAAGTGGTTTTTCAATGAGATGTTGATCCGACATATTTTGACCCCAGTAAAATAAAAGATCTTTTCAATCAGATATGTTTTTTTGAATTAATCATGTATTTCCGATTGAGTAGTTATTAATATCGTAATTATGATTACAAGTAGTAATGAAGAGGAAACTAACCGATAAGCCGGATTCTGTCTTAGGTTTGCACCTGAGGCAATCATTCATCTAGGCTAATTGTTACCAAGAAGCTCGAGCAACCTACCCGCGCAACTAAATGTACAGGATATCTACGAGTTGCGCCTATTTGGTCTTGCACCAAGTGGGGTTTTGCCTGCCACAACTATCACTAGTTGCGCGGTGCGCTCTTACCGCACCTTTTCACCCTTACCAAGCAAGCTTGGCGGTATATTTTCTGCGCCACTTTCCGTAGCCACAACGTGACTCCTGGGAGTTACCCAGCACTTCTATCCATGCGGTGTCCGGACTTTCCTCGATTACGTTAATAACCGCGATTGCCTAGTTAGTTTCCTGACGTGATTGTAGCATAGAATTTAAGATTAAATTATTCTTCTAGGATTTAGTTACCTTGGATATTAGGCGGTAGATAAAATTAAATTTGCGCTGTAAGTAAATGTAGAGCCTTTTTTGTAGGTGTGGGTCATAATTGGTTTCTAAACCATGAATAATTTCAGCACAGAATAGTAAGTTAAGGCAGCTGATGTAGGTCCAAAGTAAAAATAGTGGTACAAATGCCATTGAGCCATAAATTATATGATAATTAACGAATAGGTGAACTGAGTAGAAAAGAAATAATTGTTTGGAGATGCTAAATAAAAGTGTAGCTGCAATTCCTGCAATGGTTGCATGCGGTAAGCTTACAGCATGACTTGGCATAAATTTATAAATTAAGCTAAACATTACGATTGTCACAAAAGTAGTTAGGCTTTTATCAAAGAAAAAATTGATGGTTGGTGAATTTAAGAAAACGTGGTTATAAATACGTAGCACAGTCATTATACCAATTACACCAAAGCCACTAATTAAAAATAAGGTGTGTGTGCGTAAAGAGTTAAAAATACTGTTTTGTCGCTTAGTATACCATAATGCATTGAGCTGGCGTTCAATAGCAAAGAGCATCAAATAGGTTGTTACAATTAATGACGAAAATCCTAAAATAGATAAATCTTGTGATTGTTGAAGAAAAACCTTAACTTGATTATAAATTTGCACTCCGCCATGTGGTATATAATTGGTGAAGAAATATTGTTCAACGCGCGTGATATAGTGGTTTGAAAATGGCAGTAAGCCAATAATACCCGCCATTGAAATAATAAATGGAACAAATGAAAGCAACATTGTAAAAGCTAGACTCCCAGCACGAGTTTCTCCGCTGGTTTTTTCAAAATTAATAATAATTCTTAATATGAAATTAATAACAATTCTTAGACTGTGCTTAAGGCCTTGACCTGTGTGGTGAATTAAATTACGTGCGTTTTGAGTCTTAATTACTTGCTCCTGCTTATATAAAGTATTAGGTTTCTAGCTTGAATTATACCTTGTTGTAATTGTTTTGAAAAGTTTTTCTCTAGTAGTTGTTAAATTTTGATAGAATTAGCGCCTTTGAATCTGTTTTGAGGGAATTTAATATGAAATTATTGCCTGGATATGATTTATCAAGTGATCAACAGAAAATTGTTGTTTTGTCTTCACTTGGTGGGTTGCTAGAGTTTTATGATTTCACAATTTATGGATTATTTGCCATATATTTTGCTGAGCAATTTTTTCCGACTAGTAATGCACTAATTGCGATTATTGCGAGTTATTCAGTCTTTGTGGTTGGCTATATAGTGCGTCCAATTGGTGGGATTTTATTTAGTCATATCGGGGATGAAGTTGGGCGTAAAACAGTCTTGATTATTACCATGGTGCTGATGGGAATTTCATCGCTTGGAATGGGGCTTTTGCCGACGTATGCACATATTGGAATCTTTGCTCCGGCATTGATGCTATTATTTCGTTTAATTCAAGGTTTGGCGATTGGAGGTGAATTGCCAAGTATGATTGTGTATGTTTCAGAGTCAATGCCTAATAAGCGTGGTTTTGGTCTAGGTGGTTCATTTAGTGGAACCGTTGCTGGTTTAATTCCAGGGATGTTAATTAATTTATTTATTGTTCATTACTTAAGTGTGGAACAGATTAATAATTTTGGATGGCGTATTCCATTTATTCTGGGTGGTTTATTATGCTTTGTCGGGTATTTAATTCGTCGTGAACTACATGAAACAACCGAGTTTAAAAGAATTAAGCAACATACTGCTGCGCCATTTATTGAGGTTTTAAAAAATCACTTCGGTAAAGTTATTGTTGGAGTTGGTTTGGTTTCAATTATGGCGACGCCGATAATTTTATTAATTATTTTTATGCCAGCGTATTTGACTAAATTGGCACATGTTCCAGCAAAAATTGCTAGTGATGCAGTCTTATGTGCTTCAATAGTTAGTGTTATATCAATTTATGTGATGGGTATTTTAGCTAATAAATATAACTTATATAAATTGATGCGTAATTCATTAGTCTTAATTTTACCAGCCGCTGCAATATGTTATTATTTAATTAGCCAACACAGTAATTTAATTTTTGCATTGGTTTTATTTGCGATATTTCAAGGGTTTTTGGTAGTTTTACCAAGTATTGTTTTGAGTTATCTGTTTCCCGTGAATGTTCGCTTAACTGGTGTTGCATTAGCTTATAATATTAGCTTTGTATTATTTGGTGGTTTAACTCCTATAATAATTACTTCAATTATTGCTGAAACAACTGGCTTAGTATTTATAATTCCATTTGTGATTTTATTTGTAGCCGTTATTTTTGCGTATTGGTCATTGCGTCAATCGCGAAAATATTTAGTTTAATAAAAATGCGTTCCTGATGGAACGCATTTTTATTTTGTAAGAGGTGATTCTAGATTACCGTTATGTAGATGATATATTTTTTGGGTTTTTGCCGCAATACTTGTATCATGAGTTACTATAATTAAACTAGTTTTGAGCTCTTGTTGTAATTTAAAAAAGATATCCAAAACTTGATGCGCAGTGGTGTTATCCAAGTTACCAGTTGGTTCATCTGCAAAAACGATTTTAGGTTGATTAACCACAGCACGTGCAATAGCTACACGTTGACGCTCACCACCTGAAAGTTGGCTTGGGTAATGTGTTAGGCGTTTGCCAAGGCCAAGGTGCTCAAGAATATATTTGGCATATTCGTGGCTTTGTTTGCTTTCATTGCCAGCAATGATTAGTGGCATCAAGGTATTTTCAAGTGCATTAAATTCTGGCAGTAAATGGTGAAATTGGTAGATGAATCCTAAGTTTTGATTGCGTACTTTGCATAATTCATTTTGTGTTAGTGCTGTAATATCTTGACCACAAACAATCACGCGTCCATCACTGGCGTTATCTAGCCCAGCCAAAATCTGAAGTAGTGATGTTTTGCCACTTCCAGAACTTCCAACGATACTAATAGTTTCACCACTAGCTAATTCAAAATTTACATTTTTGAAGATTTCTAAATCAGGCGCATCAGATTGAGAGAATGATTTTCCTAGATTTCGACAACTTAAGACACTATTCATAACGCAAAGCCTCCGCAGGATTAATTTTAGCCGCAGAACGACTTGGATAAATAGTTGCCAAAATGCTTAACAAAATTGAAATTGTGAAAATACTAAAAACATCGCTAAACTCAATTTTTGATGGTAAGTAGTCGATCAAATAAACATCACCAGAAATTAGTTTGGTATGTGTAAGTAGTTCAATTCCATGGACAATATCACCGATAAAATAAGCTAATAATACACCCAGAATTGTGCCACTCAGGGTGCCAATAATTCCTGATGTACCACCTTGTAACATGAATATTTTCATAATATTAGTTTGTGACGCACCCATTGTGCGTAAAATTGCAATGTCAGCTTTTTTATCATTGACTGTCATCACTAGGGTTGAAACTAGATTAAATGCGGCAACTGCAATAATTAAGCTTAAAATTACAAACATCATCTTTTTTTCAAGTGCTACAGCTGAGAAGTAATTTTGGTTTTGACTCATCCAATCTTGAACAATTAAGTCTCCTGGCAAGATTGTATAAAGTTGTTCCTTAATACTTTGAGTTTGTAACACATCATTGACTCTTAGTCGTACACCAGTTACGCTATTTGGCACTTTAAATAAAACTTGTGCTTGCTTAAGACCAATGAAAATTAGTCCGCTATCGTATTGTTGCATATGTGTGTCAAAAAGTCCTGTGATAGTGAATTGTTTAAGACGCGGTGTCATACCAACAGGGCTTACATTTCCATCTGGAGTAATTAACGTAATTTTATCGCCAATTCCTGCACCTAGTTGACGTGAAAGGTCTTTGCCAATGACGATGTTAAAACTTTCTTGTTTGAGGCTAGCAAAGCTACCAAAGGTTATTGCTTTAGTAATATCATCAACTTTGGATTCATAATCTGCATCTACACCACGTACAATTGCGCCACTGACACTGCCATCAAATGAAACTAAAGCTTGTCCTTCAAGGTATGGTGCATAGTTAACAACATTCTTATTTTGCATTGTTAATTTACCGACGCTTTGCCAGTCACCGATTGAATTGCTCGCTGAGGTAATTTGCATATGTGCGGTAACACCAATCATTTTACTGCGGATTTCTTGTTGAAACCCGTTCATAACCGAGAGTACCGTAATTAATGCAGCCACACCAAGTGCAATTCCAAGAATTGAAACAAGTGAGATAAATGATACAAAGCTATTTTTTTGTTTGGCGCGTAAATAACGCAAGCCAACCATTAGCTCAAATTTACTAAAGATTATCATCTTGGTATGGGCTTTCTAGATTTTGAATCATTTGAATTAAAAATTGTTTGATTTGCTGAGAGTCAACATCCATAAGTAGGGCATCTTCATAGACATCTTGAATCGTTTGTTCAAGTTCTTCAATATTTTCACGCATGACTTTAATTTTTTCAGTACATGAAACAATTTCACCGTTGGAGCGATGCCATGTTGGAATTCGTAATTGCATTATTAGTTATGTTTCTTTTTTTTCTTGCCACTACTTTTTGTTGCTTTGTGGGATGTACTTTTAGAATGTGAAGAACCTTTTGATTTTGCAGAACTATGGCGTGAACCACCTCTTCCATGATGTTTGCCTCCACGAACACGAGCTGCAACTGGTAATGCTTGATCACGAACATTTTGGAAGTTTTGCACTTCTGAATTTCCACTATCATCTTGCGTTTCTTGGACGATGCGCTTTGCACCATTAAAATGCTTAATCCAATAACCGCTTAAATCGGTAATTTGAATATTTTCACCAGTGCGAGGCGATTGAATAAATTTATTGCCGCCGAGGTAAATTCCAATATGAGTATTTGAGCCACGGGATGAATTAAAGAAAATTAGGTCACCTGGCTTTAATTGATCAATGCTAACACGTTTACCAACTTTAGCCATTTCTGCTGCTGTTCGTGGAAGATTAATTCCTAGAGATTTATTAAAAACATAACGTACAAAACCACTACAATCCATACCAGTATCTGGAGTATTGCCACCCCATTTATAGGCGATTCCCATTAAACTTACTGATTGCAATAGCATATTGCTGATTGCATCTTGGGACTGTTGTGATTGGTCATTATCGTTATTATTTGAGTTTTTAGAAGATTGATTGTTATTGGAGTTATTGTTTGTTGCATTGTCTTTTGCACTGGCAACTGCTGCAATTGGATCACTAGCATCATCGTTGTCGGCAAAAACTTGAGCTGTACTAAATAGAGTAAAAGCTCCTAATACCATGCAATTAAGTATATTTTTAGTTTTGAATATGTTCATCGTTCTATTTTTGTAATTGGGTTAGCTAGCAAAGTCTAGGCTTGGAGCATTAAAAATGCTTTGAATTTAGGTGTTTAACCCCTTATCTTCGCATAAATTGAAAGATTTTTCAATAAAAAACCACTACCTAAGTAGTGGTCCATTTTGCATTGGAGCTTAAAGGCTATAATACATTTGCATTTCAACTGGATGCGTAGTCATGCGTAATTTGGTTACTTCATGTTTTTTAAGTTTAATATAGCTGTCAATCCAATCATTAGTAAATACACCACCACGAGTTAAGAATTCACGATCTTTATCTAGGCTATTTAAAGCCATTTCTAAATCAGAACAAACTTGAGGGATTTTTGCTAATTCATCTTCAGGCAACTCATATAAATTGATGTCCATAGCTTTACCTGGATCAATTTTGTTGATAATTCCATCAATACCAGCCATTAACATAGCACTGAATGCTAAGTACGGATTTGCCGTTGGATCTGGGAAACGAGCTTCAATACGTTTACCTTTTTCAGAGGCACTAAATGGAATCCGAATTGCTGCAGAACGATTACGTGCTGAGTAAGTCATAATAACTGGTGCTTCAAAACCAGGTACTAGACGTTTGTATGAGTTAGTCGATGGATTAGTAATCGCATTTAAGGCTTTAGAATGTTTGATAATCCCACCGATGTAATGTAATGCAGTCTCAGATAAGTTCGCATATTCTTTACCTGCAAATAAATTTTTGCCATCTTTCCAAATTGATTGATGTACGTGCATACCTGAACCATTATCACCAACAATAGGTTTTGGCATGAATGTAATGGTTTTACCATAGCGGTGTGCTGTATTACGCATAACGTATTTAAATGTTTGTGACCAGTCAGCACGTTCGATCAAGCTACTAAATTTCGTCCCAATTTCACATTGACCCGCTGTTGCAACTTCATGGTGGTGAACTTCAACTGGAATTCCCATTGCTTCAAGAGTTAAACAAGCAGATGAGCGTAGATCTTGGTGTGAATCCATTGGAGGTAATGGGAAATAACCACCTTTAATTCCTGGACGGTGTCCTGTATTGCCACCATCGATTTCTTTATCTGAACTCCAAACTGCTTCGTCTGCATTTATTTTATAATGGCAGCCGCTCATGTCAGCACCCCAAGTTACAGAGTCAAAAATGAAAAACTCTGGCTCAGGACCAAAATATGCTGTGTCTGCTAAACCACTTTCTTGAATAAATTTCTCAGCTTTTCGTGCAATTCCACGTGGGCAACGCTCATATGACTCCATTGTTGCTGGCTCAATTACATCGCAAGTTACGAATAATGTTGCGTCATCAAAAAATGGATCAAATTTTACCGTAGATGGATCTGGACGTAATAACATATCTGATGCTTCAATACCTTTCCAGCCTTCAATTGATGATCCATCAAAAGGTTGACCGATTTTAAATAAGTCTTCAGTTACAGCACTAACTGGAAGTGTAACATGATGTTCTTTACCAATAGTGTCACTGAATCGTAAGTCAAGAAACTTAATTTCGTTTGCTTTAATTAATTCTTCAATTTTATGAAATGAGCTCATTTAAATTCCTTGTAAGAAAGGTGAATAAAACAGTTTGTACCAGAAGATGGAATTATATCTTAAAATGTTGCTATGCACCAAACAAAATTGCTTAATTTGTATCAGTTATTTGTAAATCTTTTACTTTGGCTTGCGGTATAATCAGCACCTAAATTTTAAAAACAGTTAATATTAAAGAAATTATGGATAAACAATACGAAATTAATAAGCTAAATAAGCGCTTACGTGCCAATGTTGGTAAAGCAATTAACGACTATAACATGATCGAAAATAATGATGTTATTATGGTCTGCTTATCAGGGGGTAAGGATAGCTACGCGATGTTAGATATTTTGTTATCATTGCAAAAGGCAGCACCAATCCAATTTAAGTTGATCGCGGTTAATTTAGATCAAGGACAACCTGATTTTCCAACGCATGTCTTGCCAGAATATTTGCAGAAACTTGGTGTTGAGTACAAAATAATTACTGAAGATACTTATTCAACAGTTAAACGTGTGATTCCAGAAGGTAAAACAACTTGCGGTCTTTGTTCACGATTACGGCGTGGGATTTTGTATCGTGTGGCAAAAGAAATTGGTGCTACTAAAATTGCCTTGGGGCATCATCGTGATGATATCTTAGAAACCTTGTTTCTAAATATGTTTTATGGTGGCAAATTAAAAGGTATGCCTGCGAAGTTAGTAAGTGATGATGGTAATAATGTTGTAATTCGCCCATTGGCATATTGCGTGGAAAAAGATTTGATTAAATATGCTGAGGTGCGTGAATTTCCCATAATTCCATGTAATTTATGTGGTTCGCAACCAAATTTACAACGGCAAGTGATTAAAGAAATGCTGCAAGATTGGGGTAAAAGTTATCCAGGGCGAATTGAATCAATGTTTCGTGCGATGCAAAATGTAATTCCATCGCATTTAATGGATATTAATAAGCATGATTTTGGTAGTCTAAAAGCGAATGGTATTGCTAATCCTGATGGAGACATTGCTTTTGATAAAGAAGAGTTTAATTCAGTTCAGGGTATAAACTTTTCATTGAGCACTAAATAGTGAACTAAAAATGTTTTTAATGTAGTTAGCAATTAAAATATACCACATTATCATAATGTGGTATATTTTTTGAATGGATTCTTAATGATGTATCGTTAATTAACTTGAAATTAGTTAGAATGGTTTCATATTCCTTTAATGGTGATTAGTGCAGAGGTGCTGCCCGCATAACTCGTTAATTTAGTGATGGTTTTATTTTTAAAGAAATTATAAATTGAATAGAGTTTTATTAGAATCAATAGTTTATGTTGATAGGAGTGGATAGATTGAGCGTTTATGTTGTGATGATGATTTTGAGTTTGTTGTTAATTGGATCTTTTATATTTAATCTTTTATTAAATAAATATCAGATATCGCCGGTTCTTTTATTAATTTTAACCGGAGTTATTTTAAAATTTATAGCTGGATTTGCTCATGTTAATGCGGTTCTATCACCACAAATTCTTTCAGTATTTGGTACACTTGGTTTAATTACGATTGTTTTAGAAGCTGTTTTAGATTTGCAAATTCATCGTGATAATCGTAATGAGCTAGCTTTGTCTTTTATTCTGGCTTTGTTCATTGTTTTGATAAGTGCTCTTTGCATTGGTGTAATCATCAAATCTGTTTATGGTCTTGAGTTTTGGTCTGCGTTAATATATGCAACACCATTAGCAATTGTTAGCAGTGCTATTGTTATACCTAGCGTTGGTAAACTAGCGCCTAAGTTGAAAGATTTTTTGGTGTTTGAGTCAATTTTTTCAGATATTATCGGAATTTTACTATTTAATTTTTTGGTAATGGTTGAATTTTCTCATATGGCAAGCTTTTGGTGGTTTTGGGGGTCATTGTTACTAATGTTGGGATTTTCTTTCGCAATTTCAATACCTTTGGCATTGTTAATTAATCATAAAAGAAATCACCACCAGCATATTTTTATTTTAGCCGTACTAGTTTTGTTGTATTCTATAGCTAAATATTTTCATTTCTCAGCATTAATTTTAATTTTGATATTTGGTCTTACGTTGAGCAATTTGAAAATGTTTTTTAAAAAAGATTTTTTTGAAAAAATATTTCATCATGATTCGTTACAAAATGAGTTAAATGATATGCAAAAGTTAACTGGTGAACTTGCTTTTATCATTCGCACATTATTTTTTGTGATTTTTGGTTATTCGTTAAATTTAAGCTTGCTTTTGGACTTTCGAGTTTTATTGGTTGGGTGTTTAGTTGTCGCTGTTATGTATGGGATTCGTTACGTAAGTTTTTGGCCATTTAGTCGTGAAAATATATATGAGAAGGTATATATTGCACCACGTGGTCTAATTACAGTTTTACTATTCTACCAAATTCCAGAAAAATTTATTAGTAATAAATTTGATGCTGGCTTGGTGTTTTTTGTTGTAATTTTTAGTAGTATCTTCATGTCAGGGAGATTAATTATGACTGGTAGGAAATCTTTAATTGTTAATGAGTAATCAGGCTGTAAAGATAACCAAATTCAGGCCAGAATATTATTTGATTTTGGTTATCTGTGTTTAATTTTACGAATTAAATTAATGTTTTCACAATGTCAGCAACGTCATAAGGTGTTGCTACATGATAGGTAGATTTTACCTCTGGTAAATATTCTCCAACTTTGATGGTTGTAATCTCTTGCAGATCTGGATGTAAAACTAACGGTAAGTCGTTTTTATCATTAAATACAAATGCTACCTCGTTTGGATTAATTTGCAACGTCTTTAATAATTTTATACACGAGCTTCCTTTATCAACCCCATGTGCAGTAAAGTCAATATTTTTTTCATTATTATGCCACGTTAAATTTTGTAGCTCGAAATAGTTTTTTACGCGCATAAATACTTTAGTTGGTGGGTTACTTAAGGTTGTTTGTTTAAATGTAGTTATGCTGTCAAATTTGCTTGAATTTATGAACATTGGTCGATTTTGCCATGATTCTAATTGTTCACTAAATAAGTAACTACGCTTTTCATCGAGATAGTAATAAAGAAAATCAATTTGCGTGAGATCTAGTTGTGCAAAAAAACACTCCAATTCTTCTTCGCTAATAAAGAAGTCATGCAAGCTTTCTCCAGTTATTTTGTTGAGCCGCGATCCACCATCCAAGATATGTGGAATGTTGTGGCTTAAATAATTTATAATTGGTAAATGACGTAATAAATCCAAGCTACGACCTGTTGCCATAATCCAGTTTATTTGTGGATTTGCAACCATCAAATCACGCAAATTATCTGGGAGAATTCCATCGTGAGTAATGCTGGAACCATCTCCATCCATGATTATTGTTGTTAATTTTATCATAATGAGTACTCCATAATTAGCGGTGCGTGATCCGAAAATTTTTGTTCTTTATAAATACTAGCCGATACGAGTTTATCGCGTAAGTTTGAGCTAATTATTTGATAGTCAATGCGCCATCCAACATTTTTGGCATAAGCTTGTCCTCGATTTGACCACCAAGTGTAGCCTGGTTCTTCAGGGTATAAATATCGCCAGCTATCAGTATAGCCATGATTCAATAAGGTTGTTAACCATTGGCGCTCTTCAGGTAAAAATCCAGAATTTTTTAAATTACCTTTCCAGTTTTTCAAATCAATTTCTTGATGTGCAATATTCCAATCACCACAAATAATGTATTCACGTTCCGCATGTTGCTTTTGTAAAATTGGCATGTAATACTCGAGAAAGCGAAATTTCTTCTGCTGTTTATCATCACCGCTGGAGCCAGAAGGTAAATAAAGCGAAATTACGCTTAGATTTCCATAGCGAAATTCTAAATAACGTCCCTCATCATCAATTTCTTGGTTGTTTAGACCAATAATAACTTGATCCGGTTTTTGTTTAGACATAATTGCAACACCGCTATAACCCTTTTTTTCAGCTGGATGAAATTCACAATGGTAGCCGTTAAAGTTGAGTAACTCAGTTGGAATGACGCTTAAGTCTGCTTTTAATTCTTGTAAGCAAACAATGTCTGCATTGGTGGTTATTAACCATTCAAAAAAACCTTTTGTTTGCGCTGAACGAATGCCATTTAAGTTTGCACTAATTATTTTTTTCATATAAATCCTTAAAAACTTGAAGCTGCAGCATGTGCAGATGCCCAAGCCCATTGAAAGTTATAACCCCCAAGCCAACCAGTTACATCAACAACTTCGCCAATAAAGTATAATCCATCAATTTTTTTACTTTGCATGTTTTTAGAGCTAAGTTCATTGGTATCTACTCCGCCACGTGTAACTTCAGCTTTTTTATATCCTTCACTGCCTGATGGGCAGATTTGGAAAGTATGAATTAATTGATTAATTGTTATGATTTGTGTTTTATTTAATTGACTAATTGGGATATCAAATTGTAGTAAATTACAAATATTTAATGCTAACTTTTGTGAGAAATAGTTGGCAAGGAAATTACTTAACAACTTGTTAGAATTACTTTGAAGTTTGATTTGTGTCGCAATATCTTGTGTGGGTAGTAAATTGAGAGTAATTTTGTTGCCAGGATTCCAATATGATGAAATTTGTAAAATAGCTGGCCCACTTAAGCCACGATGCGTAAATAGACTATTTTCAATAAATTTTATTTTGCCAAGTGAGGTTTCGCTTAAAAATGAAATCCCCGCTAATTGAGCATAGTTGGGTAGATCTTGTGGCGCGATTGTTAAAGGAACCAAAGCTGGGGCAGTTGCCAAAACATTCATGCCAAATTGTGTCGCAATTTGATAGCCAAATCCACTTGCACCAATTTGTGGAATTGCTAAACCGCCTGTTGCTATGACTAATTTATCGCAGGTAAATGTCCCATGTGTTGTCGTTAATTCAAAGCCTTGTACAGTTTTATCAATTTGAAGTACGTTAGTTCCCATTTTGCGTTGTACATTGTTTTGATTGCATAAATAATCAAGTAGATCAATAATTGCTTGTGATTTATCATTACAAAATAATTGCCCAAGAGTTTTTTCATGGTAACCAATTTGATGTAAGTCAAGTAGTTCACAGAAATGTTGTGGTGTATAACGGGATAATGCCGAGGTAGCAAAATGTGGGTTATTGGAAATGTAGCATTCTGATTTAGTATTTAAATTTGTGAAATTGCATCGTCCACCGCCAGATATGCGAATTTTTTCTGCTAGACGCCGACTGTGTTCAATGATTAATGTTCTGCAATTATTTGCAGCAGAGAGCTGTGCACACATGAGACCGGCTGCTCCAGCCCCAATAATTATTACATCAAAATTAGTAGTTTGCAAAGTTAATTTCTTATTTAGAAACAGGTTAATGTGTTAAAATTGCGCTAATTATAGCTTATATTAAAGAAACAACTAAAAATAAATATGATAGCCACCAATATAAAATTAAACTCAGCAACTTTTGATTATTATATTTTACGAATTAACTCAAATAGTTCATTGCAAGAAATTCAAAGTAAATTCACAACGTTACGTGAATTTGATAAAACAAGCCGTCACTTGGTGATTGAATGCGATAGCCAATTAGATTTAAATCTATTTACTGAACAAATTAAGCAAATTGAGGCTGTTGCTGCCAATTATGAATTATCAATTGATTTTATTTTAGCGAATCAATTTACGCGTAATGGCATAATTGCCGGTAAATCCGTAATTGATTTACCAAGTACGATTAAACCACAGTTAATTATGAATCAAACTTTATTGGTTGAAGATCCTGTACGCAGTGGTGTCATGATTAAAAATGATGGCGATGTAATTGTAACTAGTCTGGTGTCACACAATGCTGAAATTATCGCGACTGGTAATATTCATATTTATGGAGATTGTCGTGGTCGGGTTATTGCTGGTAATGGCGGTAACAAAAAAGCTAAAATATTTGTTGGGCGGTTTAATGCCGAGCTAATTTCAATTGCGGGTGTATATCGTGTAATTGAAGAAAAATTACCTGATAATTTACATAATAAGGCAGTGCAAATTTTTTTAGATGACAAAGAGCGTTTGAATATTATGCCATTGGCGATTTAATATAAGGTTAACGTAATAAATATGAAACATAAAACACGTGTGCCAACCCAATTAAAAAATACTATAGTAGGAGCAAATATGGCTAAAGAAGCTAAAGTTATCGTGGTAACCTCAGGTAAAGGTGGTGTAGGAAAAACAACTACCTCGGCTAGTTTTGCTACTGGGTTAGCTAATCGTGGGTTTAAAACTGTTGTGATAGATTTTGACATTGGTTTACGTAATTTAGACTTAATTATGGGATGCGAGCGTCGTGTTGTTTATGATTTTGTGAATGTAATTTGCGGCGAGGCTACATTGCATCAAGCATTAATTAAAGATAAAAATTGTGACAACTTATATATTTTAGCTGCATCACAAACTAAAGATAAAGACGCTTTAAGCGAGGAACGAGTTGGCGCGGTTTTGGCAGAATTGAAGAAAAGTTTTGATTATATTGTTTGTGATTCGCCAGCTGGAATTGAAAAAGGTGCTTTTATGGCGCTTTACTTTGCAGACGAGGCTTTAATTGTAACTAATCCAGAAGTTTCCTCGGTGCGTGATTCAGATCGAATCTTGGGTATTTTGGCGTCTAAGTCATTACGTGCTGTAGAAGGACGTGAGAAAATTAAAGAACATATGGTTATTACTCGATATAATCCAGAGCGTGTGGAAAGCGGTGAAATGCTTTCAATTGCGGATATTCAAGATATTTTACGTATTCCAGTTTTGGGCGTTACACCAGAATCAACAGATGTTTTGCAAGCTTCTAACACAGGTACACCGGTGATTAATTTAGCTGGGACAGATGTTGCTGCATCTTATGCTGATATTGTTGCTAGATTTCTTGGTGAAGATAAACCAATGCGCTTTACGGTTGCCGAAAAGAAAGGCTTTTTAAAACGTATGTTTGGAGGCAAATAAGATGTCTTTGCTTGATTTACTGTTTGGTAAGAAGAAAGTTACTGCATCTGTCGCAAAAGAGCGCTTGCAAATTATTCTGGCGCACGAGCGTGCTAGTTTAAATGGTGATGGTAAAAATTTTGCACCGAGCTGGTTACCAGATTTACAGCGTGAATTGCTAACGGTGATTGCGAAATATATTAAAGTTGATCAAGATGCATTAAAAGTAAATCTTGAGCGACGAGATAATTTAGAGTTATTAGAAATAAATGTTACTTTGCCAGAAAAGGAATAGGCTATGACAATTCATCATCAACTAATTATTTTAGGATCAGGCCCCGCAGGTTATACAGCTGCAATTTATGCTGCTCGTGCAAATTTAAAGCCAGTAATAATTACAGGTATGCAGCAGGGTGGTCAATTAATGACGACTACGGATGTAGAAAATTGGCCTGCTGAGTTAAATGGAGAGGTGCAAGGGCCAGATTTAATGCAGCGTTTTCTGGATCATTCGACCAAATTTGGTACAGAAGTTTTATTTGATCATATTCACACGGTTGAGTTGGCTCAAAAACCTTTCAAATTAATTGGTGATATGGGGGAGTATACTTGTGATGCGTTAATTATTGCTACAGGGGCATCAGCAAAATATTTGGGTTTAGAGTCTGAACAGAAGTTCATGGGGCGTGGTGTATCTGGCTGTGCAACTTGCGATGGTTTCTTCTATAAAAATCAAGAAGTAGCTGTAATTGGTGGTGGAAATACTGCAGTTGAAGAAGCACTATACTTGGCTAATATTTGTTCAAAAGTTACTTTGGTCCATCGTCGTGACACATTTAAATCAGAAAAAATTTTGATTGATCGTTTAATGGCAAAAGTTGGGAGTGGTAAAATTGAGCTTAAATTAAATGCAAATTTGGATGAAGTTTTAGGCGATGCTAAAGGTGTTAATGCTATGCGTCTTAAGTTTAATGATGGTAGTAGTACCGAAGAAGTTAATTTAAGTGGTGTGTTTATTGCAATTGGACATAAGCCGAATACCGATATTTTTGAAGGCAAATTGGCTATGGAGCATGGTTACTTAGTTACGAATGCTGGTCGAAATGGTTTTGCTACAGCAACTTCAGTTGAAGGAGTATTTGCTGCTGGTGATGTGCAAGATATGATTTATAAACAAGCAGTTACTTCGGCTGCGTCTGGGTGTATGGCAGCACTGGATGCTGAACGTTATTTGGATCATGCATAACAATGTTTAGATTAGGTTACCTTGGATCTAGATTAAGTGCGGGCTGTTGTCTCGCACTTTTGTTATCTTCATGTTCATGGATTATTGTTGCGCCAACTAATTCATCTGCATTGAATAAGTATGTTGTGGCAGAAGATAACGGAGTGTTTCAAATTTCACCTGATGGTAATGTGTGGTTAAAAATTAAACCTACTGAAAGTGAAACTTGGAATAGTCTAAGTCTAAGTAATAATCGGGTAATTGCGGTTGGAATGTCTGGTGCAATTTCTGATTCTAGTGATGGGGTAAATTGGAGCCCAGTTGTAGTTAAAGATCACCGTGTGTGGCTTTATGATATTACGTATGTTAAACCACAATATATTGCCGTTGGCATGGGCGGTATGGTTGTTGGGTCACAAACTTTAAAAATTTGGCAACGTAAAGTAGTTCCAACTAGATCATGGTTAAGTAGCATTAGCTATGGAAATAATGCTTTGGTGGCAACTGGTGCAAGTGGCACAATTATATCATCTAAGGATGGTGGGAATATTTGGTCTTCTGAAAGTTCGTCAACTAACGCGTGGCTTAGTCAAGTTAGATTTTTGAATCAACGTTTTGTTACGGTAGGATCTTCCGGAACAATTTTAGGCTCAGTTGATGGGCATAACTGGCAAGTGTGCAACTCATCTACAAAAAAATGGTTGTATACGGTGGCATACGGTAATGAACATTATTTAGCAGCAGGGGTTGATAGTAGTGTTGTAAGTTCTCGTGACGGCATAAATTGGCAGGTATTGAAAACTAATTTACCACGGAAATCGACAATCCGCTCGATGGTTTTTGCTAATCAGCAATTTTGGGCGGTTGGGAATAATGGTTTGGTAGCTAGTTCTCGTGATGGCATAAAATGGCAATTACATAATTTAAACACAACTCACGGAATTAATTCTATTATTTATTTAGATTTACCATAAGAATTAATTTAGGTCAATCTTTTATGAATGCCGCTCACTTAGTATAAGCGGCATTTGTTTTTAGTTATCAAATTATATTAATGAGCATTTCCCCAATTATTTGCAGCTTTTACTTCAACCAACAGTGGTACATTTAATTGAATCGTTTCAGTCATCAAACGCTCCAAATTATCTAAAATTAAATTTACTTCATCATCAGGAACCTGAAAAATTAATTCATCGTGCACTTGTAAAATCATCTCAGTTTTAAGCTGATTTTCTTTGAGCCATTTATCAACGTGCAGCATAGCGATTTTAATTATATCTGCGGCGCTACCTTGCATTGGTGCATTTAATGCAAGTCGTTCTTCAGCTTGGCGTAAAATATTATTTTTGGAGTTAACGTTGGGTAAATAAATTTTTCGCCCATAAATAGTTGTTACAAATTCGTTACTATGTGCTTGCTGCTTAATATTTTCCATATAGTCTTTGACTTTTGGGTATTGCGCAAAATAAGTGTCAATATATAATTTGGCTGCCGCTCGTTCAATTTTTAATTCTTTGGCTAATCCAAAGACAGATTTTCCATAGATCAAGCCAAAATTGATTGTTTTGGCATAGCGTCTTTCATCTTTGTTAACTTCGGTTAATGTTTTACTAAATATTTGTCCAGCGGTAGCCAAATGAATATCTGCGCCACTTTTAAAAGCATCAATTAAATTTTCATCATTGCTAATGTGAGCCAAGATTCTTAGTTCAATTTGTGAGTAATCAGCGCAAATTAGTTGATGGTTAGGTTTAGCAATAAAGCATTCGCGAATTAGTTGTCCATAATGACTACGTACTGGGATATTTTGTAAGTTTGGATCTTTAGAGGATAAACGCCCAGAGGTCACTACTGTTTGTTCTAGTGAGGTATGTACTAAACCATTAATATCTGCATAACTTGGTAATTTATCAATATAGGTATTTAACAGCTTACTTAAATAACGATATTCAAGTAATAATTCTGCAATTGGATATCCTGCTTCAACCAAAATATTTAGCGATTCTTCATCAGTAGAGTAGCCTGCTATATTTTTTTTAATTCCACTGGTAGGTAATTTTAGTTGCATGAATAAAATATCTTGCAGTTGCTTTGGTGAATTTATATTAAATGGAGCTTCTGCTAAGTTATAAATCTGCTCTGCCAATTCGAGTAAACGATTATGCATTTCTTGTGAAATTTCACGCAATTTGCAGGAATCAATCAACATCCCTGATTTTTCTAAGCGATAGAGTAATTCGCTAAGTGGTAACTCTACATCTTGATATAACTTAAGTTCATCGGTTGTCATTTGTGTGAGTAATTGTTGGTGAGCTGCTAAAATTTGTTTCCCAATTTGGAAGGCGAATTGAGTTTGCTCTTGTTCGGGTAAACTTGTAAAAAGATTACGTTTTGCGCCTTTACCAAGTAGAATTTCGTGGTCTAAATTATTTTCTGGGTTAAAGCGTTGTAATATTGCAGCTAATTTTTGACTTTGACTAGAATTTTGGAGGTAACTAGCAAGTGCTAGGTCACCACAAATTCCTTGTGGGTGAATGTTTTGTAATTCAAGTATATAGAGTTGCTGTTTAATATTATAGCTAATTTTAGGACACGAACTTTGCCAATATTTAGTTAAAGCTGCCATTTTTTGTAGGCTTTCTTTATCTTCATTAAAAAGCAGCTCTTGCCCATCATTGGTATTAAGTGGTATCACATAGGCTATTTCATCTGTGGCAATAACCACAGTACTAATCGCTGATTTATAATCGGTGTAATCGTTAATAATAATGTGGAAAGCACTTTGCTGTGAACTTTTTATTAGTTCATTTACAATTATTTCTAATTCATCGGTTTGTTTGATCAGTTGTAGTTTTGCTTCTGTGAGTGGAGTTTGATTTATTATAATTGGCTCTTCTACACTAAATAAATCAGTAACTTGGTTTGATAACTCCATTTGCGTAGTTGTTTGGTGGTTTTCAGATTGTGAATTTGGTACTAGTGCTTGAAGTTTCGATTCGGCCTCTTTTAGCCAGCTTCGGAAGTTTAATTCACGATATATTTCAACTAATTTAACTAGATTCTCAGGTTTTAATTGTAGATTTTCAATTTGATTAATATCTGTTTCTTTAATCTGTACTTCATCATCAATTGTAATTAATTTTTGTGCCGTTGGTAGCCAATCTATTGCTGCACGAAAATTTGCTCCAACTACACCAGTTAATTTGTCCTGATTTAAAATTAAATTGGCAATTGAACCATACTCTTGTAACCATTTTTGTGCAGTTTTTGGGCCACATTTATGTACTCCTGGTACATTATCCGCAGTATCACCAATAAGTGATAAATAATCAATAATTTGCTCGGGTTGAACACCAAACTTTTCTTTAACTCCAGTAACATCCAAGGTTTCTTTACTCATCGTATTAACTAGAATTACTTTATCATTAACGACTTGTGCAAAATCCTTATCACTTGTTGCAATAATAATTTTGTAATCTAAAGCTGCATATTTTTTGGCTATAGTTGCAATCACATCATCTGCTTCAACACCTTCTTGGATAATTACTGGTATACCAAGATCGGCAACGATTTCATGAATATATTGGAATTGTACAATTAGATCTTCTGGAGTTTCACGGCGATTGGCTTTGTATTCTGGATAAATATCATCGCGAAAAGTTTTTCCTTTGGCATCAAAGACACAGACCCAATTTTGTGTATTATAGCGTTTGCCCAGCTGCTTAAGCATATTCACTACGCCATAAATAGCATTGGTTGGCATTCCATTTGGTGCCGTAAGTTCTTTGAGTGCGTAAAATGCGCGGAAAATAAATGACGAGCCATCAATTAATAAAATTGTATTATCCATAGTTTAAATTTATAACCTTGTTTGAATTATTAAAGCTGTGTTTTGTATTTTTGAAGAGTTAGTATTATAGTATATAAGCTTGATGTGGTGGCTTTTTAAATTCACACTTTTATGAGTGCAATAATTTCGCTACGAAATGTTGCTTTTATCTTCAATTAAATTTGAAGCTTGACAATCGAGTACATTGGCAAGTTTTTCTAGTAATTCCAAACTAATACTTCTTTTTTGCCTCTCTATAAATGCTATCGTATTCCGATGAACATTAAGCAATTCAGCGAGTTTCTCTTGGCTTATGTTTAACTCTAATCTTTTTTGTTTCAAATTAGTAGCTAAAATTTCATTTAGTGATTTTGATGTTTTCATATCAAGATTCTATACAATAACATTTAACATATCCATACACTATTAGTGTTGCATACTAATAGTGTGCATTTATGTTAAAGTACTATCTTGGAAAAATTTGAAATAGATCAAATGTAAATTTATTGATATCTATGATCACTTGAAACAACTCAATGAGAAATGATTTTTACAAAAGATGTTGGTTAAACTTCTTCTGTTTTAAGAGGTATGGTGTGCTGAAATTATTTAAATTAAGAACTTATTTATTTATATTTTTACTTAGCGTTATAACATTTTCTGCGATTAGTTCAGCTACTCTGATTATTTCCAATGGTAAGTCAACTTTTCCGTTATCTTTATCGATTAATATTCTACAGGATAAAGAATATGAGGTTGATCATAAGGATTTAATAATCAATAACTTTAGTAGCGAGAAAGCAGATTGGGGAAACAAGCTAACAATTAAATATTTAAGCATTTTTACTATACTTGATCAAAAATTAATTAGCAGAGATAACTCAATTTTAACTGATCGAGTTAATATTCTAAATGCATTAAGAAATCCATTTATCTCAGTTAATACTAATTTATCATATTTTACAAAATTAGTCAATTTATTGATACTTTCAATATCTATTTCAATCGTAATTAGTATTTTAGTGATTTGTGTTGGTAGAATACTAGTTAAAATTACTGCATTTAGAGGTGATATTCCACAGATTAATACCAATAATCACCTTTTAGCTTTAAATTTTTTTAGATTCATTGCTGCTATTCTTGTTGTTATTCATCATATGGCACCATCATCTTGGCATCAAAAATATTGGATTACCAATTTAGGTTCTGAAATGGTAACTTTTTTCTTTGTTTTATCAGGCTTTGTAATGGTAATTTCTCATTATCATAAACATCACGAGTCCATAATGTCATTTTACCGTTTAAGGCTTGCTAGGATTTATCCAATTTATTTATTTGTATTGTTGCTGCTAATAAATCATAATACACAGTTCTTTGATATTTTTCTAAATGTTTTTTTATTATAGGCATTTGTTCCTGGTCATAGTATAGCAATTAATGTACCTGGCTGGTCTTTAAGCGCAGAATGCTTTTTTTATATTTTGTTTCCTTTTTTGTTAATTTGTTATCGTAAAAATTCAATTGTTTTGAATAGCTGTTTGGTTATTTCTGCTTTTGGGTTAGTGTATTGTTTATTTAACTTTTGGTTTAAAAGATTTGAAGAAAATAATCTAGTTTATAATGAGCTGCTAAATTGTTTTCCATTAGTTCATTTATGTAGTTTTGTGTTAGGGAATTATATTGGGATTATATATCTTAAGGCTCAAAATATTACTTTATCCAAGTTGGTTTCTAATTTACTATCTGTTATGCTATTAGTTTGGGTAATTTATGATTTGAAAAATGGATACTCGAAGAATACTTATTTACTTGATAATTTTGCTTGGTCTTCAATTGGTTATTCTTTTAGCTTTGCCGCCTTAGTATTTGGTTTTGCAGTTTGTAAAAATAGTATCTTAAGTAATATGCTTAGAAATAAATATTGCATTAGATTAGGTGATATGAGCTACTCAATTTATTTATTACAATCAATTGCCTATGGTAAATTAATTAATCAAATACTATTATTGTCTAGTTCTGATTTGCTTAAGGTATTTGTACCATTAGTTATTTTAATTGTAATGTCATATTTTAGTTATATTTATATAGAAGTGCCTGGTAAGAAACTATTGACCAAGTAGTTATGGCATTAAAATTAGTTAGATTTATAATCTGTTTTGATTGTTTAGCTTTTCATTTAGATAATCTCAAATTATAATAATTTATTCGTTCAATTTCTTATCTGGTGAAATAATAAAAGGGCATCAATTGATTAATGCCCTTTACGAAATCACAGTTTATTAGTTATTTGTAGTAACTTGCTGAATGCCCGCAACTAACCATTTTGCTCCATCAATGCCAGTTGGTTTTACAAAATGCCAAATTTCGCTAAAATCAACTACTGGTGAATTTGGAGATTCACTAACTTTACCAAAGAACTTAGCACTTGCTACATATTGACCATTTTCAATTGTAGATTGTAAATATTGGCATTCTAATTGGCTAAAATCAGCAACATAATCATTTCCAGTAATCATTGACTTTACTTCTGAATATAATTCTGGTGTCATGTATTTAGCAACTTCTGATACATTTTCAGGTGTATTCATACTTTGGATGTGTAAGAACATTCCTTTTACTTGACGCAGGAAAAATTGTGCCTCAACTCCATCTGCCATGCGCTCCATATTTTGATAGTTTGCTTGCATTGGTGCTGCACCTGGATTATTTTGTGCCTGAGCATTATAGCTTGCATTTTCTCGATTGATAGTTGGAATTTGAAACCCATTATTATTAGGGGCAGACCCATTAAAATTTACTGGATTAGCTGTTGGTGTAGTCTTACGGCGGAAAATCATTAAACCTATCACTAATAACATTCCAAGAATACCAATTATTCCCCATGGAATGCTACTACCAGAACTTTGGCTATTATGTGTTGAGCTTTCATTTGAATTCATCGCTTTACCGAGTAAATAACCTCCTACAGCGCCAGCTGCTGCACCAGCGACTACGCTACCAACCCCAAGACCTTTTTTTTGTGGTTGTGCCGCTGTAGCAGTATTAGTACTTGGTTGATAACTAGATTGTGAAGTTGTATTACTACGTTGCATTCCTAAGTTGCTAGATTTACCCATACGCGCAGCAAACGAACTTTGTGAGAAAAGTAATGCACTGGTTAATAAAATTACGCTAAGTTTTTTCGATGTGTTTTTCATAAATATCAATATTCTCTTAAAAATTATTTCATTCCTTGGATGCAAAACCGAAGTGTGCTAAGGTATGATTAGTCACTATTCTACCACGTGGGGTACGCTGAAGTAAACCATTTTGCATGAGGTATGGCTCAATAACGTCTTCAATTGTATCTGTAGATTCGCCGATTGTCGCTGCCAAATTTTCTAGCCCAACTGGACCTCCATCAAATTTTTCGATGATTGCACTTAGTAATTTACGATCCATTAAATCTAAACCTAAATTATCTACATCAAGCATTTCAAGTGCAGAGTTGGCAATTATTGCATCAACTATGCCATCGCTTTTTACCTCAGCATAATCACGAATCCGTCGTAGCAAACGATTGGCAATTCGTGGAGTACCACGTGACCTGCGTGCGATTTCTAATGCACCGTCGTGTGTGATATTCATATTTAATAATCGAGCAGATCGTTTGACTACAATAGTTAGATCTTCTGCGCTATAAAATTCAAGTCGTGAAATAATTCCAAAACGATCGCGAAGTGGATTTGTAAGCATACCAGCGCGAGTTGTTGCTCCGATTAAGGTAAATGGAGGTAGATCTATTTTAATTGAACGTGCAGACGGACCTTCACCAATCATGATATCTAATTGAAAATCTTCAAGCGCTGGATATAACACTTCTTCTATTATTGGTGACATCCGATGAATTTCATCAATAAATAATACATCGTTAGCTTCTAAATTAGTCAGTAAGGCAGCTAGATCGCCAGGTTTATCCAGAATTGGTCCTGAAGTTTGACGTAAATTTACTCCCATCTCACGAGCAATGATATGTGCTAGTGTAGTTTTTCCCAATCCAGGTGGACCAAATAATAAAACATGATCCAAGGCTTCATTGCGTTGTTTGGAAGCCTGAATAAATATTTCAAGTTGTTCCTTGATTTTAGGCTGACCGATATAATCTACTAATTCTTTAGGTCGTAGGGCTCTGTCTAGTATTTCTTCTGTATTATTTAGCTTTACTGGTGTAGTGATTCTGGTTTCGGCAACCAGATTGTCAGTTTTAATCATGCTGCTGCAACTCGTATAAATTTAATGTGTTTTTTTAATTAAAGTTTTATATTTTACAAATTTTAGGTGGTGTAGTCAGTAGGGTTTTGATTGATGTTATTTTTATTTGGATTTATGACATAATTGGTTAATAATTAATGAAATTTACAGTAATGGTGATGCGATAAAAAAACATACGGAAAACCGTATGTTTTTTTAATTTGTTTTTATACGTGAGCTTTGATGTAATCAATAGCTTTTTGTACAGTTGTAATTGTTTCTGCATCTTCATCAGGAATTTCGCAACCGAATTCTTCTTCTAAAGCCATAACTAGTTCAACAGTATCTAGTGAATCAGCGCCTAAATCTTCGATGAACGAAGCATCATCTTTAATAGTAGCTTCATCAATACCTAATTTCTCTGCGACAACTTTTTTTACTTTAGCTTCGATGTTTTCCATGGATGGACCTTTCAATAAGTTAATTCTGTATTCTATCTAAAATGTGCTAGACATTTAAAAACAAGTTTGACCTGCAAGTCAATATAATAATAGAAAAAAATGGTTGCCGTCAAATAAAAAATGGATTTTTTTTATTATCACGGACATAAAAATAAAAATAAAATTCAAGAATACGGTAAAATACCAGCTGTGTTTGTTTATAAAATGGTTATTTAACTCAATTCGAAAGTATATAATGGGTAATGAAGAGATTAGTGCGGATAATGTTGAGTTATGCTATCTTGATGAAATTATTATTGAAGGGCAGTGCATTAACGGCAAAAAATTTCGCCCAAGCGATTGGGTCGATAGATTGTGCGGAGTATTAGCAAATTTTGAACAGCATAAGGTATTTTATTCACCGTTTTTACGGCCTATGATGTTCAAAAATATGCAGTGCGTAGCAGTCAAGCGTCAATTGGAAAAATTATTCCCTGATGTTTTTGTATACATAATGCAGTTTGCTCGTGATAATCAATTGGTTGTGACAGATTGTGCTAATTTTAAATTAAAAGCTAAAACGGAATAGGCTTATGAAAATATTGGTTTTAAATGGACCAAATTTAAATTTACTTGGTTTACGTGAACCTGGAATTTACGGAAATGTTAGTTTAGCACAAATTGCGGATGAACTAAAAAACCTTGCGTCTGGTCTTGGAGCCAGTTTAGAATTCATGCAAAGTAATCATGAAGGTGTTTTAGTTGATCGCATTCAAGAGTGTCTTACTTCACCAGTGGATATAATTATTATTAATCCAGCGGCTTTTACTCATACTAGTGTTGCTATTCGTGATGCTCTGTTAGCAGTTGCTGTTCCGTTTATTGAAGTTCACTTATCAAATGTGCATGCACGTGAAGATTTTCGTAAACACTCGTATTTTTCTGATGTTGCCTTAGGGGTGATTTGTGGACTTGGTGCTTATGGTTATCAGGCCGCGTTAAATTATGCAGTTAACTTTTTACAAAAGAGGAAATAGATGATGGATATTAAAAAAATTAAAGCAATTGTGGATTTAATTAAAGAATCTGGTATCGCAGAATTAGAAATTAGTGAAGGTGAAGATAAGTTAAGAGTTTCTTGTGTTTCGAGTGTTGCGCCACAAGTGCATTATGCACCAACTCCAGTACAGCAAATGACTTTATCTGCGACACCAACTGCAGCAACTACTACTGTTGTGGAAATTGATAATACTCCTGCGCCTGCTGCGGGTACGACAATTGATTCGCCTATGGTTGGAACATTTTACCGTTCGGCATCCCCAACTAGTGCACAATTTGTTGAAGTTGGTCAAGAAGTTAAGGTTGGTCAAGTTCTTTGTATTATTGAAGCAATGAAATTAATGAATCAAATTGAATCAGATAAAGCAGGTGTAGTTAAAGAAATTTTAGTTAAAGATGGTAGCCCAGTTGAATATGGTCAGCCATTATTTGTTATTGCTTAAGTTTAGCTCCTTAAAGGGAAAAGAATATGTTTGAAAAAGTTCTGATTGCTAATCGTGGTGAAATTGCATTGCGTGTGCAACGTGCTTGTCGTGAATTAGGCATTAAATCGGTAGTAATTTATTCTGAGGCTGACCGTGATGCGAAGTATGTGAAGTTGGCTGATGAAGCGGTCTGTATTGGTCCAGCACGTTCTGCACAAAGTTACTTGAATATTCCATCAATTATTGCTGCTTGTGAGATTACAAATGCTCAAGCTGTGCATCCTGGTTTTGGATTCTTATCGGAGAATGCCGAATTTGCGCGTCGGGTAGAAGAAAGCGGTTTTGTATTTATTGGTCCACGTGCTGATGCGATTGCAACCATGGGTGACAAAGTTAAAGCTAAAGAGGCAATGATTAAAGCTGGTGTTCCTGTTGTACCAGGTTCAGACGGTGAATTGCCAGATGATAATAATGCAGTAATTGAAATAGCACGTAAAGTTGGCTATCCAGTAATTATCAAAGCTGTATCTGGTGGCGGCGGTCGTGGTATGCGTGTTGTGCAGGAAGAAAGCGAATTAATTAGCGCTTTGGAAATTACACGCAGTGAAGCTTTAGCTGGCTTTGGTAATGCTGCTGTATATATGGAACGCTATTTAACTACGCCACGTCATATTGAAATTCAGATTTTAGCAGATGAATATGGCAATGTAATTTATCTTGGTGAACGGGATTGCTCAATGCAACGCCGTCATCAAAAAGTAATTGAAGAAGCTCCTGCGCCTGGAATTACAGCAGAAGAGCGCCGTCAAATTGGTGAGGCTTGTGTCGCTGCATGTAAATTAATTCGTTATCGCGGAGCTGGTACTTTTGAGTTTCTATATGAAAATGGTGAATTTTTCTTTATTGAGATGAATACACGAGTTCAAGTTGAGCATACAATTACTGAGATGATTACTGGAATTGATATTGTAAAAGAACAACTTTACATTGCAAGTGGTGAGAAATTACGTTATACGCAAGATCAAGTGAACTTTAAAGGTCATGCGATTCAATGTCGTTTGAATGCTGAAGATCCGTTTACGTTTGTTCCGTCACCAGGTAAAATTGAAGCTTGTCATTTTGCTGGCGGCAATGGCGTACGTGTTGATTCGCATGTGTATGCTGGTTATAGTGTACCTCCATACTACGATTCAATGATTGCTAAATTAATTGTTCATGGTGAAGATCGTCAAACAGCGATTAATAAAATGTTAGGTGCTCTAAAAGAGACTTCTTTTGTAGGAATTAAAACTAATATTCCACTACATCAAGAGATGCTGCAAGAGCATGGTTTTGTTGAAGGTGGAAGATCTATTCACTATCTCGAAGCATATTTAAAAGAGCGTAAATAGCTTAAAAATTAAAAGCATGGATTAAAAAGTCCATGCTTTTTTAACTTAGGATAATAATGAGTTTTAAACAAATTAGTATAAATATAAATTCACAGCAAGCCGAAATTCTTTCGGATATTTTTTTTGATCTTGGTGCTTTATCAGTAGGAATCGAAGATGAGCATGAAGGTACGGATTTGGAGCAGCCAATTTTTAATGAACCTGGAATGATAGTTGAAGCATTATGGGAACATAGTAAAGTTGTGGTATTACTTGATGACTTGGCAGATGTGGCAAGCTTAGTTGAAGCGGCTCAATTAGAATTAGGCACTTCATTTAATTATACAGAAGAGAATATTGATGATCAAGATTGGGTGCGTTTAACGCAAAGTCAATTTGAACCAATTGAGGTTACACCAAATTTATATATTGTGCCATCATGGCACAGCATACCATCTGCAGATGCAACTGGAATTATTTTAGACCCAGGTCTTGCCTTTGGTACTGGCTCACACCCGACTACATTTATGTGTTTACGTTGGATTGCTGAGCATGTTAATTCATCTCAAGAAGTTTTGGACTATGGTTGTGGTTCTGGGATTTTGGCAATTACGGCTAAGAAAGTTGGAGCTAAGCATGTTGACGGTGTAGATATTGATGCACAAGCAATCGAATCGAGCTTATACAATGCAGAAGTTAATCAGGTTGAAGTTAATTTCTGTTTACCAAACCAATTTAAATCTCATCAATATCATGTTGTGATTGCAAATATTTTGTCTAATCCATTACGGATGCTAGCTAGTGCTTTGGCATCATATGTTAAGCCAGGCGGGGAAATTATTTTATCTGGGATTTTAGATAGCCAAATTGATGAAATGAGTGAGATTTATGCAAAATGGTTTACGATGTCAACTTACACGATACAAGATGGTTGGGCATGCCTATATGGCGTAAAACGATAGGTTGTTAATACAGATAGATAATTTAAATTGAGAATAAATTCATTAAGCAAGGGTTAATAATTATGCAGAAAATGGCATTTTTTGATATTGATGGAACATTAACGAGACCAGATGGATCAATCTCTCCTGCGGTAATTAGTGCAGTTAAAGCAGCAGCAGATAAAGGTGTAAAAATCGTTTTAGCCAGTGGTAGACCAACATTTGGTATGCTTGAGTTGGCAAAATTATTTGCTTTGGATCAAAATGATGGTTATATTATTTCGTATAATGGTTGTGGGATTTATCATGTGCCAACGGAAAAATATTTAATCCAACATTATGTGAGCAAAGATGTTTTATTGCAATTAGATTCTGAAATTAAAAACTATCCAAATCTTTCGCCAATTTTTTATGATAATGAACAAATTTTGACTACTAAGCGGAATTATCATGTTGACTTTGAGGCTGAGTTAAATAATAGCATAGCTTATGAGCGTGATTATTATCCTGATGGTAGTCCTAAATTAATTTGGGCTGGTGAAGCAAGAGAGTTGGATCAGATTGAAGCTGATATTCAACAAAAATTTGGTGCATATTGTACGATTGCTCGCTCTTTACCATGTTTCTTGGAGTTTACACCACTTGGAATTGACAAAGGTGCTGCCATTCAAGAGATTTGTAGCTTATTAAAGCATCCAATTGAAGCAACGGTTGCATTTGGTGATGGTAATAATGATAGAACGATGCTGCAAACCGCTGGTATTGGAGTAGCAATGGAAAATGGTCGTGCTGAAGTGAAGGCTATTGCCGATTATATCGCACCAAGCAATGAAGTGGATGGAGTAGTTGTAGCAATTGAAAAGTTTTTACTTTTAGATTAATTAAGCTTGTTTCTAACGAAAGCCAGTATTAGTAATAATATATTATTTATGATTTTGTGAAAGTTTTTATTGAAGATGACCAAAAGAATTAATGCCAAACAATTAAAATATGCCGTGCCAAGTTTTTTTACTGTATTGGCGATGATGGCTGCATTTTATGCAATTTTGCAGGCTGCATCGGGATTTTTTAGCCATGCAACCTATGGTGTAATTGTCGCGATGATCTTTGATAGTTTGGATGGGCGCACAGCTCGCTTTACGAATACGTGTACTGCTTTTGGCGCATCTTTGGATAGCATCACCGATATGATGGCTTATGGAGTTGCTCCAGCAATTATGATGTACTGTTGGGGATTATTCCGCCTGGGTAAAATTGGTTATTTAGTGTGCTTTATTTTTTGTGCTTGCGCTGGGTTACGTTTAGCACGGTTTAATGTAATGCAGGGAGTTGCAGATAAGCGTTTCTTTCGTGGCCTATCATCAACCATGGCGGGAGGGTTTATTGTAACTTTTCTCTTAACATGTGTCCAACACGGTTTTTATAATCTAAAGACTATTTACTTTGCATCTGGGCTTACTATTATTACAGCGTTGTTAATGGTCAGTAATATCAGGTTTTATAGTTTTAAAGAAATCCATGGTTCGCCAAAGATAATTGCGTTAATTTTGGGTATCATTTTATTATCATTAATTATACTAACTTATAAATATAAGGGATTGGTGGTATTTGGAGTTTTGGCAGTGTATATTTTGGTTAATATTTTGTTTCAGCCAATTTATAAAGCAAAATTTAGTTAATAATTTAACTTGTTGTAATTAATTTTTATATTGTTCTAATGCCCATTGTATGTGCTCAGCCACCAATTTAGAGGCATTTATTAGGCGTGATTCTAATGCCTGTTTGATTTCTGCTGACCGCGGGGCATTACCAAGCCCAACTGCTAAGTTTCTTTGCCAAGCTTCATAACCAATTCGTAAGATTGGACTTCCTTGTAGGCGTTGCTTAAATTCTGTTTCACCCCAAGTAAATAACTCTAATAAGCTGCTAGAATTTAATTTGTTTCGTGGAGTGAAGTCTGTCAGAGTGGTGATTTGGTTGAATTTATTCCATGGACAAAATAATTGACAATCATCACATCCATAGATTCGATTACCAATTTTGCTCCGTAATTCAACAGGAATAGCACCTTTATTTTCAATTGTTAAATACGAAATGCATTTGCGTGCATCTAAAACATAAGGAGATACAAATGCTTGTGTTGGGCAAATTTCAAGGCACTTTTGGCAGCTTCCGCAATGGCTATCAGTTGCATTATCCGCAGGTAAGGGTAAACTGGTAAATATTTCTCCCAAGAAAAACATACTACCGTGCTGCTTGTTTATTAGTAAAGTATTTTTGCCACGCCAACCAGCTCCAGCTTGTGCTGCAAGCTGTACTTCCATAATTGGTGCTGAATCAGTAAAAACACGATAACTCTGCTGTAATTGATATGTTTCAAGAAGCTGATTAATCCATACAGCATACTTTTGTAATTGTTGTTTAACTACTTTATGGTAATCACGCCCAAGAGCATAGCTTGAAACATACGCGTGCTCAGTATTATTTAATCGCTGTTTATGCTGGTTAATTTCTTGAGTTAGGTAGGGTATTTTTACTGAAATTACGGATAAAGTAGTTGGATGTAATTCTTCTGGAGCATATCTCAAATTTTGATTATTTTTGAGGTAATACATATCTCCAGCATAATCATTTTTAAGAAACTCCGCAAATTTATCTTGGGCTTGTTGGTCAATAATAATTGAAGAAATTTTTGATTCTAAAAAACCAAATTGATGAGCTTGTGACTTAATTAAATTCTTTATTTCAGTATAATTCACTTAATTACTTTCATCAATTGTAGTTTTTTGCGTATATAACATTATAGCTTATCAATGTTTGTTATATTTAAAATCATTTATAGGTTAGCTTTTATCCAAGCGTTGTATTAATGAAGGTTGCTACGATTATTTTAATTTATTAACGATTTGGCTTGTATATTTTTAGTATATAATTAATTTTAGTTGATATTGGGCAATAATATTTATTGACGTTGATGATATAAAAACCAATCATATAGCTCTGGATTATTATAAGTTTCAGTCCATGAATCATGCTCCGCATCAGGGTAAATTGTAAACTTTACATTTCCACCTAAACTTTTTAGTTTATTGACCAGTTTTTTAGTTTGTTTAATTGGTACCATCGTGTCTTTAGCCCCATGAAAAGTCCAGACTGGAAGATGTGCTATTGCTGGCATTTTTTCCGGATCTCCACCACCACAAATTGGAGCAATTGCTGCAAACTTATTAGGATTCAAACTTGAGATTGACCACGTTCCATAGCCGCCCATGCTAAGTCCTGTTAGATATATTCTTGTATTATCAGCATTATAGGTGGAGCTGATTTCATCGACTAATGCCATAAGGATATCATTTTTTATTGTCCATGATGCACGATTTGGGCACTGTGGTGCAATTACAATAAAAGGCAGATTCTCGCCACTTTCAAGGATTTGTGGAATGCCTTGAATTTTGATCATATCTAGATCGTTTCCTCTTTCTTCTGAACCATGTAAGAAAAGAATTATTGGCCATTGATATGAGTCATCTTGATTATAATTATTTGGTAGATGGAGCAAATAATTAATGCTAGATTTTTTTGAGGAGTTGAATTTAAAATTATGATGTTCCATCACTTTTACCTTATGGAGGTTATTGTCAATATTGGTAGAATAAATAAGATGTCAATTTTACTTGATTTGAATTATATCTATGATTAAAAATTTGTTGAGCTATGCCAAAATTATTTGGCATAGCGAATTTTATTTGATGCTAGCATAATATTTACATGGTTGTGGGATTTTGAATGGCAGTTTACTCGATTACAGGTTCAAATTTTATAAATATTTTTTTGGGGCATTTATAGTGTTCTGAGTATTTCGATCTACAAATTTTACAATACACTTATGCCTAAAAATTAATGTTTACCTGTGCTTCCAAATCCACCTTCACCACGATCTGAAGAGCTGAATTCAGTTACAACTTCAAAACCAACCTGTATAACAGGGACAATCACTAATTGTGCCATCCGCTCCAATGGGTTTAATGTAAATTCAGTTTGTCCACGGTTCCAAATTGAAACAAACAATTCGCCTTGATAATCAGAGTCAATTAAACCAACTAAATTACCTAACACGATTCCATGTTTGTGACCAAGCCCAGAGCGAGGTAAAATCATTCCACATAGTGTATTATCGTGAATGTGGATGGCAATCCCAGTTGGAATTAACTCGGTTTGACCTGGTTTTAAAACAATTGCATTTTCTATGCATGCACGTAAATCAAGCCCAGCTGAACCAGTAGTGGCATAGCTGGGTAATAATTCGCGCATTTTTTCATTAAGTACTTTGATCTGTACCTTAGTTTGCATAGCGCACCTTTGCAATTAATGATTTTAATAACTCTAGCATATATTGCATTGAGCGATGATCTTTATCAAGTGATGGGTTATATTCACCAATTTCAAAACCAATCAAGTTGTTAATATCAATTTTGTTCATGGTTTCTAGGAAAATTTTGCTATCTATACCGTTATCAACTGGAGTTCCAACTGCTACAATGTCTTTTGGATCTAAACCGTCTAGGTCAAGGCTAATACCAACATTACCATTAGTTTGGACTGCTAGGCGATTATACTCTTCTAGAAATAAGCTTTCAAAGTTTTCATCAGTTAGCATTTCTTGATAGTAAATTTTTACGCCAAGTGATTGTAAAAACTCTTCTTCAGGTTTTTCAAATGAGCGTATACCAAAGAAAACTAGATTTTCTGGTTTTAATTTAGGTAGCGCATTTAGAATTGAAGTTAGCTCTTTATGACCATAACCAAGTAAATGTGAAATTGGCATACCATGTAAGTTACCAGTTTCAGAGGTGTTTGGGCGATGTGAGTCCATGTGTGCATCAATCCAAATTAAACCCAATTCTTGATCTTGTTTTTGTAAATTGTAAGCTACACCGCTCCAACTACCAATCGCACATGAATGATCACCACCAATAAAAATTGGGAACACATTTTTGGTGATAGCACGTTCAGCGCGGTGCGCAACTTTGGTGAAGAATTCGCGCTGTGCTAATACGTCATGACTACCGCCAGTGTATGCAACCACATCTGCATCAATTAAAATACCTTCACTGTTGGCGAGTGAATTGCTGATTTGATACGGTGCAGATTCGCAACCATTTAGACGTCCGCAATTACCAATGGCACTTCCAATTAATTTAATTCGCTTTGCCATCGGATTATCCTAACACAGAAATTAGATTTTTTGGATCTTGAATTGCAGGAACCATATCAACTTCATGACCGATACCATATTTATGAGCTAAGTCGTGGGTTAAGCGTAAAACTGAGAAATCTTCAACTGCAAAACCAACCGAATCAAAAACAGTAATTTCACTATCGCTGGCACGACCATTTTTAGCACCTTTGATTAATTCCCATAATTCTGCATAAATTGCATCTTTGGCTTCAGCTGGAGTTAATTGTTGAATTTCACCTTCAATCATCGATTGTTCAGTAAATTCTACAATGATCTTACTGCGGAATAAAATAGCCTTTTCTAACTCTGTCTTTCCAGGGCAGTCACCACCTAGTCCATTGATATGCACACCTGGTTTAACCCAAGCATCCTCAATTACGATGGCGTGTAATTTACAAGCAGTACACACGGTAATGATATCTGCACCTAAACATGCCTCTTCAGCATTTTGGCAGGCAATTAATTCAAGACCACTATGTTCAAGATTTTTAGCAAATTTTAGCATTGCTTCAGGATCAGTGTCAAAGTAACGTACGGTTTTAATTGGGCGTACCAATTTATGAGCTAAAGTTTGGAATTCGCTTTGTGCACCTGTCCCAATAATTGCTAAAACAGTACTATTTTGACGAGCTAAGTAGTCAGTAGCAATTATTGCGGTAGCCGCAGTTCTAAAAGCTGTTAAAGTGGTCATTTCTGATAATAAAATTGGGTAACCGTATTTAACTTCATTCATTTGACCTGTTGCAACAACAGTTTGTTTACCATCAAATGGATTAGCTGGGTGTCCATTTACACATTTGTATGAGAAGTATTGATTATCTGCTGTTGGCATTAATTCTAATACACCACCTGGTACGTGAGCTGCATAACGTGGGGATTTATCAAATTCATTCCAACGCACAAAATCTTGTTTTAAATAGTCGACTAAGTCGTGCATAAAATTATTAAAACCATGTTGTTTAACTATTTGTGCCAAATCTTGAACTGTAACTAATTTCATTCATAACCTTTCTAAATTCTAGTTTTTTACTCAGGTATTATACCTAAAAATGGGTTATTTTTCAAGGTGTTGATGGGTTTTATTTATTTAACAGAATTATAATAAGCGCTTAGTAAATTGTTCTAAATTGATTGTGAACTTTTTATAATGATGATATGTATATTAATCTAGATAAATTATTAATTTGTTGGCGGATTTTATTGTGGTATATGGTAAAATGTCGCCTTGCCAGCAAATACACAAAGGAATATTTATGCATAAAACTAAGTTATCACCTCGACGTTTATCTCGTTCTTTAGCGGTTCAGGGTTTATATCATTTTCAAACCAACCCTAAATCAGTGAGCGAAATTGAGGATTTTTTGCATAATGCGAATGAAGATATTTACGTACGTTCAAACTATGAAATGTTGCATAATTTGTTAGATTTATCATCGTCTAATTTTGCTACCATGTTAAATTTATATACTGATTATTCATCACGTGATAATCAAGATATTCAGAAAATTGAGCAAGCGATTTTAGTTATTGCTGCAGTAGAATTAAAGTACAGCATGTCAGTACCTGCGCCTGTGATTATTAATGAAGCTATTGAATTAGCAAAAATGTATGGTGGTGAAGATTCATTTAAATTTATTAATGGATTAGTTGATAAATTAGCTGTATCTTTGCGTGCAAGTGAAATTGAGCATGCTCGTAATAATCGTCGCTTAGTGAAATAAATTGAGCCAGTTTTGATTGACCTCGCTGATTATTTCAGGGAGGCTTTTTTGTTTTAAATGGGCCAATTCTTTTGCGTATATTATACAATCATCAGAGCTGGAAGTTGCTTTATCAGCTTGGGGCATATATGGTGCATCGCTTTCAATGAGAAGCTGCTCAAGCGGAATATTTGCAATAGATTTATAAAGTTGACTGTTTTGATTTAGAATGGTGCTACCAATTCCAAGTTGCATATTTTTACGATGATATTGTTTTGCGGTATCAGTATTGCCATTATAAGCATGGATCATACCGCGTACCTGTGGATAATCACTCAAAGCCTGCAAAAGCTGATTGTGAGCACGTACACAATGTAGTATGATTGGTAAATTAAATTCTTGAGCTAGTTTTAGGTGAATTTTCAAAAAAGCTATTTGTAATTCCAAATTAGGTTTTAGAGCATCTAGACCTGTTTCACCAATGAAATTTGGTTTATGAAGTGTGATTTTTTCACGGAGTAATTCTTGGAGTTTATCCGCTGAATCTTTATCGGTGATATGCCATGGATGAATGCCGAAACCAATTTTAACATTTACTTGAGAATTACGATAAGTAACTAATTTAGACCAATCATTTTCTGAGATTGCCGCAATTGCACGATAAATATCTTCATTTATAATATTTTGTCCAAGGTGACAATGTGCATCATATGGCACATTATTCGACACTGACTACTTCCAGATGCTCCATGCTATGATTTAAAAAGCGTTCGCCAATTGATTGAAATTTAACTGGTACGTCTGTTACGTAAAATTTATAAGTTCCAGTTTCATTATTGGTATTGAGCATTTGATTTGATTCGAGAATATTTTTTAATTCTTCACAAGCGGTAATCGCTGGGTCAATAATTTTAATTTTGGGACCAATAACTTTGGCAATTGTTTGGCTAATTAATGGATAATGCGTACAACCCAAAACTATACATTCAATATCTTTTTTTGTAATATGCTGTAGATATTCACGTGCAACCAACTCCAATGCAGGGTGATTAATAAAGCCTTCTTCTTCAACCATTGGGACAAATAAAGCACAAGCTTGTGCATAAACTTGAGCTTCTGGATCAATTTGATGAATTGCACGTGGATAAGCTTGACTGTTGATGGTCGCTGGAGTTGCGATGATGCCAATGCGTTGAAATAAAGTTGCACAGGCTTTGGTTCCTGCGGTAATTACATCGATTACGGGAATATTTCCCGCCAATTGCAGCACAGTATCTTTGGCAACTGCTGAGATTGTGTTGCAGGCAATAATAATTGCTTTAACTTCTTGCTTGAGTAGGAAACGCATGGTTTGTTCGGTAAATTTCTGAATGGCGGCAACAGACTTTGTGCCATATGGGATACGTGCGATATCGCCAAAATAAACCACACTTTCATGAGGTAAATTAAGCATAATGTTTTTTACTACGCTTAAGCCGCCAATTCCAGAATCAAAAACGCCAATAGGATTATCAGGATAAGTTCTCATCTTTACCTCTTTGTTAAGCCATTTTTTGGCGTATTTTTTTGAGCATTCCGTGGAGTAAATCTGCTTCTTCTCGTTCTAAAGCTGCCTTGTGAATAATTTTTTGTAAGCGGCGCATTACGCGTTCCATATTCTTATGTTTATCAAATTCAACTGCCGTGAGGGTGGTTTGTAGATTTTCTAAAAGGTGCTGCACATCGCGTTGATCAATTTTTTGGACTGGATTAATTAAATGTTCCAGATTTGGATTATATTGGCTGTAAATTTCATAGCACATGATTTGTACTGCTTGCGCCAAATTTAGTGAAAAATACTTAGGATTACCTGGAATTGTTACTAGGCGATTACATTTCTCTTGTTGTTCAATTGTAAGACCACTTTGTTCATTTCCAAACACTAAGCTGACTTTTTGGTGATTGTGAATTGCACTTAGAATTTCTGGCATAATTTCTTTTGGAGTTAGTAAGTTATCACTAAATTCACGTTTGCGGCCAGTTAATGCAATTACTAGATGTGAGTCTTCGATTGCACGATCCAGACATTCTACGATGCGCGCATTTTCAACAACATCCTTTGCATTGCATGAAAGAGCCAGTGTATGATCATCTGGTTGATGAATTGGATCGACTAATATGAGCTTAAGTATACCCATGGTTTTCATTGCGCGTGCAGCTGAACCGATATTACCAGGGTGTGAGGTATTACAAAGGATAATTTGTAAATTATTTAAATTAGTATCCATAGATCCTAAATCTTGTTAGAGTGAAATAAAGCCACTCGCAAAGAGTGGCCAAGAAGTTACTTGAATAATTTATTATTGATGAGAATTGTTTCGACTCTATCTGGTCCAGTTGAAATAATATCAATTGGAGTTTCGATAATTTCTTCAATGCGTTTTAAATATATTTTTGCGTTTTCTGGTAATTCAGCATAAGTTTTCAAACCAGCTGTTGATTCGCTCCATCCTGCCAGTGTTTCATAAACAGGTTCACAGTTAACCACTAAGTCTGATCCAAAAGGTAGAATATCATATTCTTTGCCATCACGGATATAGCCTACACAAATTTTGATCTCTTCCATACCGTCCATAACATCTAGTTTGGTTACACAGATACCAGAAACGCCGTTAATTTGTACTGCACGTTTTAATGCAGCAGCATCAAACCAACCACAGCGGCGTGCACGACCAGTTACAGAGCCAAACTCATTGCCACGACTAGCTAAACCTTGACCAACTGCATCAGTTAATTCAGTGGGGAATGGACCAGAGCCAACCCGTGTTGTGTATGCTTTGGCAATTCCAAGGACATAGTTAATCATACGTGGGCTAATTCCAGCACCAATTGAAGCGCCGCCAGCAACGCAATTTGATGAAGTAACGTATGGGTAAGTACCAAAGTCAACATCCAATAATGTGCCTTGCGCACCTTCAAATATTACTTTTTGACCTTCTTTATTTAAGTTAAATAATTTGCGTGATACATCGGACACCATAGGCTTAATGTCATCAGCATAAGTATTTAAAACTTCATTTACAATTGTATCAAAATCTAAAGTCGTAACCTTATAATAATGCTCTAATTGGAAATTATAGTAATCTAGATTTTCAGCTAATTTTTCTTTGAAAATAGTTGGGTTAAATAAATCTTGAACGCGAATAGCACGGCGTGCAACTTTATCTTCATAACATGGGCCAATTCCACGTCCTGTAGTACCAATTTTGTTGTTGCCTTTTTTAAGTTCACGTGCTTGATCAATCGCAATGTGGTATGGCATAATTAAAGGACAGGCTTCAGAAATTTTTAACCGATCGCGCACGTTAACACCAATTGATTCAAGTTCTTTGATTTCTTTGATTAAAGCTTCTGGAGAAATTACTACACCATTCCCAATAAAACATTGTACTCCAGCATGCATCATTCCTGATGGTAGTAGGCGAAGAACAGTTTTTTTGCCATTGATTACTAAGGTGTGACCTGCGTTATGTCCGCCTTGAAAGCGAACTACGGCAGCCGCACTTTCGGTTAACCAATCAACAATTTTCCCTTTACCTTCATCACCCCATTGAGTACCAATAATTACGATATTATTATTTTGCATGCTTGGATCTTCCTATTTTGAGATTTTTTAACGCCTGATTTTAGCACCAATATAGCCTAGATGTGAGGAATTATTTGAACTTTATACTTAGCTGGTAAAAAATTGATTATGACAACGTATAATTTGGCGTTGGTTGAGCAATTGACTATTCACAGGGTTTTGATTGATGAACAGGATAAAATTGTTGTTGATTTGCCGATTGTAGAGTTGCTGTCACAACAAAGTATTTTGCGTTAAGTAAATTTAATTCTTTAAATCAGATTAAGCTAACTTTTATATTATGAAGAGTGTGATTGATTTAATTTTATGTTATTATTTCTGTTGTGTAAATACTTGCTTAAATAGATATATTTGATCCTTTAAGTGCAAGGTTCACTTTATTTTTTGAGACTGTTTATTTAAATTCTATCATAATGTTGCGTTGCATAAAGCTTGCTGAACTATTTATATGGATTATCTGTTATAATTAACCTTATTTTGAACAGAAGTTTATTGTTATGAGAAAAGTATTTTGTATAGGTGAATTGCTGATTGATTTAATGGGGCAGCCAGGTATGGGGTTTGCTAAAAGTAATCAATTCATTAAGTTAGCTGGTGGAGCGCCAGCTAACGTAAGCGCTGCAATTAGTAAATTGGGTGGCAAAGCTTATTTCATGGGACAAGTTGGCTCAGATGGCTTTGGAGAGTTTTTGATTGCTAGTATGAATGAGCTTGGTATTAATACCTCCCTTATTAAGCGTGGTGGCAGAACCACATTAGCCCTTGTGGCACTGGATAAACGCGGTGAGCGTGATTTTGAATTTTATCGTGGTAGTGATGGTGACTATAGAGTATGTGATTTAGACTTAAGCTGTATAGACAATAGTGATATTATCCACTTCGGCTCTGCGACTGCTTTGTTGGGCGGTGAACTTCGTAATAGTTATTTACAATTATTAGAAATCGCAGATAGTAATGGTAATTTAATTAGTTTTGACCCCAATTATCGTGAAGATTTGGTAAAGCCTGAATTGCTAGATGACTATATCAAAGATTGTAAAATGTTTATTTCGTTAGCAAACCTAGTAAAATTAAGCGAGATTGAAGCGCAGTTAATTAGTGGTGAAGATGAATTAAGTGTCGCCGCCGCATATTTACGCCATGTTGGTGCTAAGAATGTAGTAATTACTCTTGGTGAAAAAGGCACTCTTTTATGTAATAGTGATGGAACTCGGATAATTCCCTCTCGTAAAATTCAGCAGGTGGATAGCACTGGTGCAGGAGATGCGTTTATGGGTGGATTACTATTTAAATTAGCTCAACATCCTGATCCAAATTGGGATTCATTTGTTGCATTTGCTAATTTGGTTGGTGCGTTTAGTTGCACTAATTATGGAGCAATTAAATCTTTACCCACGATGCGTCAGTTTCTTGAATTTGTTAGTTAACTTGTGATTTTGATGATTGTTTAAGAGACAAATCTACGTTAATTGAGCTTTTTAATACTTTTATGAATGCACCTTTTGAATTATTCTAAATACTTTTCCACATTTGTTTTAATTGTTCTAAGCCCATTAGTTTTAGCACAAAATGAGTGTGATTATTTTTCGCATACAACTGAGTCTGGTTTATCATCAGAGTCAATTGCACTAAGTGGATTTAATGCTGCAAAATTAGCTTTGGTTGATCGGCAAATTAATCAAGATGTAAAAGACGGTTTTCCTGGAGCCGGCTTATTGATTATTAAAAATGGTAAAGTTATTAAACAAACGGTGTATGGTTACTCATTGAAATATGACGCTATAACGTTAAAAAGATTGACTAATCCTATCCCACTAAGTTGTCAAACTTTATTTGATCTGGCATCTAATACTAAAATGTATGCAACTAATTTTGCAATTATGCAGTTAGTCTCTGAAAACAGGTTAGATATCGATAAGCCCATTCATGCCTATATTCCTGAGTATACTGGATGTGATTTCAATGATGAATGCCGTGATACACGTACGGTACGTGATCTATTGACTCACAGTGCTGGTTATATGCCAGATCCACAATTTTTTAATCCTGCTTCGATTAGGCAATATGGAGAAAATTTATACTCTCAAAATAGAAGTATAACTGAATCAATTTTATACACGAAGCTACCATTTGCAGCTTCACGCGGTGGTAAGCCAAATTACAGTGATGTTGATTTTATGTTACTTGGTTTAATTGTAGAAAAAATTAGTGGTTTAAGTTTAGATCAATACGTAGAAAAGAATATTTATCAGCCGTTAAATCTACGATCTACATGGTTTAATCCGTTAGATCACGGTTATGTTGCAAGCGACTGTGCTGCAACTGAGGTAATGGGTAACACCCGTGGTGGTGCGGTAAATTTTCCTAATATTCGTACCCATGTTTTACAATGCCAAGTACATGATGAAAAGTCATTCTATTCTATGGGTGGTATTTCTGGTCATGCTGGGTTATTTTCTAATCTTGGTGATTTAGCGGTATTAACACAATTGGCTTTGAATAATGGTAGTTATGCAGGCAAAGTTTTGTGGAGTGCAGCAGTGGAGTTAGAATTTACTGCACCACTAGCTAGTGACAGTAGTTATGGTTTGGGCTGGCGGCGTGCTGGCAGTAATCATAATTACGCACCATTTGGACATTATGCTAGCAATTTGGCCTATGGGCACACTGGTTGGACTGGAACAATTACTTTAATTGATCCCAAATATCAATTAGTAATTATACTTCTAACAAATAAAAAACATAGTACCTACCAAAATGGTAGATTTGCAGGTGATAGTTTTGCTACAGGTAAATACGCACCAATAATTGACTTAATTTATCAAGCCCTACCAGAAGCACAAAATTTAAACATTTCTAAATAAGGATAGCTTTTATGAGTTTTAATCCATCACAAATTGCTCAGCAAATTTATACAGAGTTAAGGCCTTGCGGAGTCTCTGCCGTTGCAACCTGTATGACACGACTACGAATTACAATTAAAGATAAGGATAAATTTAATTTAGTAGCATTAAAAGGTATTGTTGGGGTTTTGGGGGTTGTAGATACGCCAGATCAACTACAAATTATAATTGGTCCAGGTAAAGTTAATCAAGTTTATGAACAATTTATGTTGTTGCATGAAAGTACCACTTCTAGCATAATAACTGAACAGATGCATTCTGCTGTGAAAGAAGATGTGCTTGGTAAAGATATTAAAGAGCAATTAAAACAAAAAAACTCAACTCCATTTAAACTTTTTCTAAAAAAGCTGGCCAATATTTTTATTCCTATGATTCCGGCCTTTATTGGCTGTGGTTTAATTTTGGGTATTGTCAATATTTTAGCCAAGGTATTGACTCCAGAAATGTTGAATGGTACTCCATTTGACCAAAGCACAGTTGGAATTATTTTAAAATTACTTGGAGGCGGTATAACTTTTGGCTTGGCGTTATTTGCAGGATTAAACGCTTCAAAAGAGTTTGGTGGTACACCAATTTTGGGTGGCGTGTTAGCAGCTGTGTTAACTATGCCTGATTTGGCCAAATTAAGTATTTTTGGTGAACATGCAGTGCCTGGCCGTGGAGGAATTATTGCAGTTTTATTTGTAAGTATTTTTGCCGCTTGGTTGGAAAAACGTTTACGTAAAGTTATACCTGTTTCTTTAGACCTTTTTGTTACACCTACTTTAGTTTTATTAATTTCAGGGTTTTTGGCAATATTTATTTTGCAGCCTATTGGCGGTATTATTTCTGATGTAATTACCAATGGATCTAAATTAGCTGTTGATCATGGTGGACCTGTTGTGGGATTCATCTTGAGTGCTGCATTTTTGCCATTGGTCATGACGGGATTGCACCAAGGTCTGACTCCAATTCATGCTGAATTGATTAAAACTACAGGTTCGACTGTTTTATTACCAATTTTGGCTATGGCTGGTGCAGGTCAGGTAGGAGCAGCTTTGGCTGTTTGGGTGAAAACTAAAAATGAGAAATTAAAGCATATTATCAAATCAGGAATTGTAGTCGGTTTTCTTGGGGTTGGTGAGCCATTGATTTATGGCGTAACACTACCTTTATTTCGTCCATTTATCGCAGCATGTATTGGTGGTGGTTTAGGTGGTGCGTTTGTTGCCACTTTTAAACTTGGGGCGACTGGTTTAGGTATTTCTGGGTTACCGCTTACATTATTAATTCATAATGGAATGCTGTTATATTTGCTTGCTATTTGTATTGCTTATTTAGGTGGGTTTATTGCAACGTGGTTAATCGGTTTTGATGATAGTGTTTTTGAATGAATTTGTAGTTTATGGAATGATTTGAAGGTAAGTAAGCGCATAAATAAAAATGCGCTTACTTTTTATTTAAGATCGTCTGTTTGTATTTGAAACTTTATGTTTAATTTGGTTCTAATCTGGAGATAGTATTGATTTTTACTATTGAATTTAAGTTAAATTTCAGGTTTAGAATGACATTATGTTTTGTACATTTATGTTATGGTGATGTATTAAATTTATGATATTTGATGATAAAAACTACAGAACATCAAGTTTATTGTTCGTTTTGGGTTGATATTAAGAAGAGGAGACAAATTTGAACGTTGCAGTAATGAAGTCAGTTTCACAGTGGCATAATAAACCGATAATGGATATTTGTATTTATCATTTTGGTTGGTTATGGATGCTTATTAGTATTTATTTATTGCAGGAGCTTCCATTAGTTTTGTGCATTTACATATTGGTGTCGTATCGGCTTACCTCGATAAAGAGACTTTTGATAATCATAAAAAACAGTTATTAATTTTTCCTCCATTGTGTGTTGCTACATTTTTTGGTGTATCGTTTTTATTACGTACATTACCAGCCTTATTAAATGGTCTAGTTTTTTTGCATTACTTTGGAATATTTATCATGTTCATATGCAAAAATTTGGTATTTTAAGAATTTACAATGCTAAAGCTAAAAATGTATTTAATTCACAACAACAAATTCCACACTTGGTTGATCGCTTATTCGTTTTTAGCTGGATTCCTCTTTATGCAGCATACATGATACCTGCAAATAAAAATATGCTCGAAAATGCATTAATAAATTCTGCACCAATGCTTCTTCAATATTTTTACCCAATGGTTAATTTTCTTACTAAAGCCAAAGTATGGTTATTAACTCCTGCGCTAGGATTTTTAATTATTTCTATTGGAGTGTTTATCTATTATGAAGTAAAAGTTTCAAAATTTCAAAATAAAGCAAGATTGTCAATGGCTCTAGGAACTCTTCTTTTATCCGCTTCTTTTATTTTTTTAAATCCAATACTTGCTTATGCAGCATTTAGTTTTGGTCATGCAGTTGAATATATAGTTACCCCATAAACAAACTGCCTATAGATTCAGATATTGCACTATGTA
>ERZ650308.14-NODE-14-length-110096-cov-53.138776_pt1 | contig 110096 bp, 88 predicted proteins | sample MGYA00376244_ERZ650308 | MGnify/ENA primary metagenome ERZ650308 (study PRJEB26733, sample SAMN07839295) | wastewater metagenome | biome: small river; feature: stream; material: water | place: USA: North Carolina | collected 2016-04-26 ... | reverse complement strand
GTTGCACAAGGTGTTCCTTTTGCACGTGAATACGGAGGTTTATTAGACAACCGTTCATTTGGTGGTACGCAAGTACAACGTACATTTTACGCTGCCGGTCAAACAGGACAACAATTGTTATTAGGTGCTTATTCAGCACTTTCTCGTCAAACAGGTTTGGGACGTGTGAAAATGTACAACCGTCACGAAATGCTTGACTTAGTAAAAGTTGATGGCAAAGCAAGAGGAATCATCGCACGTAACCTAGTTACTGGTGAACTAGAGCGCCATTCAGCACATGCGGTTATTATTGCATCGGGAGGATACGGAAACGTATATTTCTTGTCAACAAATGCAATGGGAAGTAATGTTACTGCAGCTTGGAAAACACACAAACGTGGCGCACATTTCTCGAATCCATGCTTCGTACAAATTCACCCAACATGTATACCTGTTCACGGAACGAATCAATCAAAATTAACATTGATGTCTGAGTCGCTTCGTAATTCTGGTCGTATTTGGGTGCCTAAGAAAATCGAAGATGCAGAAGCAATTCGTGCTGGGAAATTAAAACCTACTCAAATTGCAGAAGAAGATAGAGATTATTTCTTAGAAAGAAGATATCCAGCATTTGGTAACTTAGTTCCACGTGACGTAGCTTCTCGTGCTGCTAAAGAAAGATGTGACGCTGGTTATGGAATTGAAGCGAATGACACTAACGAAGGTGTTTATTTGGACTTCTCTTCTGAAATTGTAGCAAAAGGTAAACAAGCAGCTTATGCAGCGGGTGACCACAATCCTTCAGATGCTAAAATCATTGAATTAGGTAAAAAATGGGTGGAAAGTAAATACGGAAACTTGTTCCAGATGTATGAAAAAATTACAGATGAGAACCCGTACGAAACACCAATGAAAATATATCCAGCTGTTCACTACACAATGGGTGGCGTATGGGTTGATTATAACTTACAATCATCTATTCCTGGTTGTTTCGTTGCAGGCGAAGCTAACTTCTCTGACCACGGTGCAAACAGATTAGGTGCATCTGCCTTGATGCAAGGTTTAGCTGATGGCTATTTCGTGTTACCATACACTGTTTCTGATTATTTAGCGGATGAAATTCGTACAGGTAAAATCGCAACGGATTCACCTGAGTTTGACGAAGCTGAAAATTCAGTAAGAGCTACTATCGATAAATTCTTGTCGAATAACGGATCTAGATCAGTTGATTTCTTCCACAAACGTTTGGGATTAATCATGTGGAACAAGGTTGGTATGGCACGTAACGCAGCTGGATTGAAAGAAGCGATTACAGAAATTGCTGCTTTGAAAGAAGAGTTTTATGCTGATGTATTTGTTCCTGGTGATGCAAATGAGTTGAATCCTGAATTAGAAAAAGCGTTACGCGTAGCAGATTTCTTAGAATTAGGTCAATTAATGGCGCGTGATGCATTGATGCGTGAAGAATCTTGTGGAGGTCACTTCCGTGAAGAACACCAAGATGCAGAAGGTGAGACATTGCGTGATGATGAAAACTTCAAATTTGTAAGTGCTTGGGAATACAAAGGTTCTGACATTAATGAAGCAATCTTACACAAAGAGCCGTTGAATTATGAATTCATTAAAATAGCAGCTAGAAATTATAAGTGATTTCTTGTTTTCTAATAAAAAACTTTAAAACGATTTAAAATGGCATCAAAAACAATCAATATAAACCTGAAAATATGGCGTCAAAAAAACGCTAATACAAAAGGTAAAATGGAAACATATAAATTAGATAATGTTTCTACTGACAGCTCATTTCTTGAAATGTTGGACCAATTAAACGAACAATTAATTAATTCACGCATAGAGCCTATCGCATTTGATCACGATTGTCGTGAAGGAATTTGTGGAAGTTGTTCGTTGTACATTAATGGTGAAGCTCACGGACCAGATAGAGCTGTAACTACCTGTCAATTACACATGCGTAAATTCAAAGATGGTGAAACTATTTATGTTGAACCATGGAGAGCAAAAGCATTCCCTGTAATCAAAGATTTAGTAGTTGACCGCTCAGCATTTGATCGCATTCAACAAGCTGGTGGATTCGTTTCAGTGAACACATCTGGAAAAACAATGGATGCAAATGCTATTCCAATTGGAAAAGCGGATGCAGATAAAGCATTTGAAGCTGCAACATGTATTGGATGTGGCGCTTGTGTTGCCTCGTGTAAAAATGCTTCTGCGATGTTATTTGTTTCTGCAAAAGTATCTCAATTAGCATTGTTGCCACAAGGTCAAGTGGAAGCACAACAACGTGTGTTAAACATGGTGAAACAAATGGATGAAGAAGGTTTTGGTAATTGTACAAACACTGGAGCTTGTGCGGTAGAATGTCCAAAAGAAATCTCGTTAGAAAATATTGCACGCATGAATCGTGAGTACTTAAAAGCGATCGTTTCAGCAGAATAAATCTAATATAAACAATGCAGAAATGGGTGGGATTTCTCACCCTTTTTTATTTTCCAAAAATTTATTTTTATAGTTAAATAAGTTTTTTTAAATTTAGCAGAACATTAATATAAACTTAAATATGAAAAAACTATTACTTACGCTAAGTCTCGCAATTGGCGCGACTATTTCGTTTGGTCAGGTTATCTTTTCGGTTGAAGAGCCTGCTGCCATTCAAGGTTTAAAATCGTTTACCAGCAATGGTGATGGTTCTGGCTGGGGTTTAACAACATTAGTAGGTCAGCCAATTGTGTTGGATACAATTGCTATCATGAACGATGGTAGTACCGGTTTAAACGCACAAGGATTGCCTAATTCGTTACACGGATGTGATTCTTTGGGAGTAAACAATTTAACTGGTAAAATAGCCTTGATTTATAGAAACACATGTACGTTTGGACAAAAAGCTTTGTTTGCACAAGCGCATGGAGCAGTTGCTGTTATTATCGTAAACAGAGAGGAAGCTCTGATAAACATGAGTGGTGGTACTGAAGGTGCATCCGTTACTATTCCTGTGATTTTTATCAAAAAGTCAGATGGTGATGCTATTCGAACTACAATCGAAGGAGGAACTACTGTAGTTGGATTAATCGGTGATAAAACAGGTTTGTTTGCTAATGACGTTTCTATTTATGACAACCGTGCAATCAGAGCTGATTATGGCTCAAAACCATTGCCGTTAGCTCAAAACGCAAGTGAATTTTCTGTTCCTTTCGGAGGATGGGTGTTCAATTACGGTCAAGATGCTCAAAACAATGTTCGAATGACAACTACTGTTGTTAAAAATGGTACAACATTATACACACAAACTTCAGCTGGATCAACAATTAATGCGGGTGATTCATTGTACTTTACTACTCCTACATTCTCACAAGCATCTTATACAGCTGGGGAATATGAAGTTACATATGCGATTGCAATGGATAGTACTGATTTGTACCCTGCTGATAATATTTCAACTTACAAATTTAGTTTAGGTGATTTGTGGTCATTGGATCGCCTAGATACCGCAACTACCGTTAATGTTGATGGTTACTACCGTTCTAACACACTCCCTTCAAGTACATTTGAAACGTGTATCGCATTGAAAGATGCTAATGCAGGTCGTATTGCTACAAACGGTGCTTATTTTGGTGGTTTAGCAATTGCAGTTGCAGATACCGCTACATTATCATTAACTGGACAAGCTGTTGATTTAACTATTTATGAGTGGAATGATGCAGATGTAACAACAGCGTCAACAGCTATATCTAATATCAATGCCGTAGCAACAGGAACATATGAATACTTATCAAATGATACGGAGCAAACTATTTTCATTCCGTTAATGGATCCGCCAGTATTTACATTCCAAAATAATCAACAATATTTAGCTTGTATCACAACGTATGAACCTAAATTATACTTAGCATACTCAACGAAAGATTATTACGATGAAAACACTGCTAATGATAATTTAATTCGTTTCCCTCACCGTCCTGATGGAGGTGCATTTGTTATGGGTGGTTTTGGAATTACTTCAGCATTAGCATTTAACACTTCTGACAACCTTTCTGTTGCAGAAAACAATGTAGAAGCTGCTGCTTTCCCTAATCCATCTACAGATGTTATCACTGTTAAATTAAACGCAACCGGAAACGCAACATTATCGATTACTGACATTGCTGGTCGTTTAATTTCAACACAAACAATTAAAGTGAACAATGGACAATTCACAACAAATGTTGCTGGAATGAACAATGGAACATATGTGTTTGCATTAGACTTTGAAAATGGCGCTAAAAGCCGTTTCAATGTTGTTGTAACAAAATAATATTATACAATTGAAAATTAACCTCGCTTGAAAAAGCGGGGTTTTTTTATGCTTGGTTAGTAGGAAAAACAAGCATGAAGGTCGTGCCACTTTCTGATGTGGTCTCAACAGTAATAGTTCCTTGGTGACCTGATATTAGTTGTTTTACCAAAGCTAATCCCAAGCCAGTTCCTGTACTTTTAGTGGTGAAATATGGTTCAAAAATTGTGTCTAACTGTTCGTCAGGTATCCCGTTACCATTGTCTTTTATGCGAATGATTATCGTGCCAACTTGTTGTTCAAAGTCAATAGAAATAATTGCCTTTTTTCCGAAATCAACAGCTTGAATACTATTCGCAAACAAATTATTAAAAACCCGTATCAACTGAGTGCTATCCCCATCAATAATGATAGAGCTAGAAGGTGTTGTTAAATTAAAATCTACAACATGTTCCGATTCAAATATTTGTGCAACTCCCTGTACAAGTTCAAACAAGGAAACTGGTTCTAATTTTGGATCTGGAAATTGAGCAAAACTAGAAAAAGCATTTGCTATATCTGCTAAAGAATCAATTTGTTCAACTATTGACCGAGTAACTTGCTGTATTTTCTGTTTCGCATCTGGATCCGTTGGATCAAATACACGCTCCAATTGTTGGATTCTTAATTTCATTGGTGTTAACGGATTCTTGATTTCATGCGCTACCTGCTTCGCCATTTCGCGCCATGCTCCTTCGCGCTCTGATTGAGCAAGAAGAACAGCTGCAGCTTCTAAATCTGCTAATTTACGATTATAGGCAGCTAACAAATCACCAATTTCATCATCGGCTTCATAAGTAATTGGCTGATTACTTTTTCCAAATGCTACACGATTAAAATGTTTCTGAATCATTCGTAAAGGTGCTGTTATCCAAGATGAAATTGCAATAGCACCTACGATTGACACAACAAGTAATAACATGAATACATTTATTATTGCAATAAAAAACTGCTGAATCTGATTTTCAAAGAGTGTTTGTTGATCAAAATGCTGAACATTTAAGTAACCAAAAACACTTTTATTATGGTCGTATAATGGAATGTATGCCGATAAATAAGTTAAATTTCCTATTGTTTCTGTTTGGATATGAGCAACAGACTTATTTGTTTTTAAAGCGAAAAAAGCTGCAGGATGAATGTTCTTGCTTAATAATCCTTTTGAAAAAATTACTGGTCGTGAACTACCTTGTAACCCTCCATTCACATCGTAATAATTTAAATCCGTCATGTATATATCTGACCATAACTGCAACTGATAATTACGTGCATCTATTGTTCCATAATGAAATAATTTATTACTTGTATGGGTGGACAATTGTTTGGATAACGAGCGTGCTTTTTCAAGCACCAAATCTGACGTGTATTCCTTGTATTGTTGTGTAACAAATGAACTACTCGCAACACTAAACCCAATCAAAGAAAGCACGACCAAACCAACCATGACGAATTGAATTTTTGTAGATAATGACGTGTTTTTTCGATATATTTTAATTGCATTAAAAAATAAAACACGAATTACCAACAATAAAAACCCATAACCAATCATCAAAAATGCACCAGCGGTAATGTTGTTAATAAAACTTGGATTGGGAATGGATAATACAACTACGTTATCAGGTGAACGTTGAAAAATGTAATGGGAATAACCTTCAAAATTCAACCATTTTCCTCGAGCTTCTTTCGCCGTTAAAAACGAATGATCGTATAACGGAAAGTTATAATCTCCAAAATTATTCGTTAATCGGTGTTGGTAATAGCTAGCAAAAGAATATGCTGCTAATGATTCGAACACATTCGTTTGATCCGAAATTAATAAGCGAGGGAAACCGATTTCTTCGGGAAGTTGTTTCGATTTTAACGTCCCAAAAAGCACACTATCTTTTGTTGCAGTTAATGGGATTTTAAACAAATAATTTAACTGTTGGGCATTGTCTTTAATGTAAAATAAATTAGGCGATATTTCAGATTGCTCACTATGAAATTGAAGTAATTCATCTAGTTCAATTCGTGATGTTCCATAGATCAATTCTTGATCGTTTTTACCAAAAATATAGCAATCAATCGCATACCTTTCCCAAAACTCCGTAAACACGTTATCGTCTAGCTGTTCTTTTAATTCCGTAAATGACAATGCGCGTGTAAATGACAATTGTTGCAGTGACTTCGCAATTGATAAAAACTCAACTTCGGTTGCAATATCACGATTGTCAGATAATTCATTTGCGTAAAGAATTCGTGTTGTTCGTTCTTTTTCCAATGCTTCAAATTGCAACTTGTAAGCCGTAACAATTGCAAAAAAAAGCAAGGTGATTAGTACAGAAGTTGCTGACCATTTTTCGGAAAAAACAAAACTTATTAATAGAATAATCAACGCAAAAATTCCAGAAAATATAAGTGATAAAACTTCACTTTCATAAACTAAAATCAGCACCAAAAATGCACCAAAAAATGAAGCGGAAAACAGTAATAAAAAACGCCAAAAATTCATGGAATTTGCTTTCCAAAATAATGCAACTTTATGTGCGATAAAAACAAAAATCAATCCTCCTATTCCAATTATTAATAAAATAATAATGCTTAAAAAGTTCAGTTGAAACAACTCGTTTAGTTGTAAATTGATACTTGAATTTTCAATAATTATATGTGCAATAATTGGGAAAAAACAAATGGTGGCTGACAACAAAAGAACAGAAAATCCGATTTTAAATCGCTTATTTATTTTATCAATTTTGACTTTATTACATGTTATTAAAATAAGTATCGCTGTGTATATCCATAAAATAAAAGCAGCTAAATTTGGAATAAATTCATTCACTGCAAACACCCGTACATCAAATATAGCTGCGCCAGTAGAAGTGGTTAAAAAAGGAAGTTTATACGCTATTAATCGCAAAATTAATGTGAATAAAGCGAAAAAAACTAATTGTTTGTTTGATTTCAATTGCCTCAAAGTCCATGACCATAGCACTAAAAACAAGAATAACACACAAACAAATATCAAAGTAGATTGTAGCGATCGACCTGTTTGATTTGATGTTTTGTGCAAACTAAAAACAGCTTTTCCACGATTATTTTTAACAACATAACCTGTTGAAAAATCTTGGCGAATGGTTGCGTCAATTTGGTCAAATGGTTCAAAAAAACCTGACTGTAAAAATTCGTTTTCAAAAGGATAAACATGTTGTAATCCGAAGGTAACTACAAAGGTAAAGTTGTCGGTTGAATCAACAGAAGAGTAGTACCAACCATTATTTGAAAAGAATGCTTTTTGATCATTTTTTTTAGCCGCGATTACAGAGGAAAAAGCAAAAGAATTCGTGTTCCAAAAACAAAGCGAATCACCTTTAAAAACATGTAAAAAAAAGTTGTTTTTTTGTTGAAAATACGTGCGTTTAAAAGTAGCTTTTTTAGAGGTGTTCCAATCTTTTTTAACGGCAGATAAAAATTGTTTACTTGCTAATTCTTGCTTGGAAAAATTAGTTTGAAAATGGTTATAAAGTCCGTTGGAAGAAGTAATATTTGGCGTTAATAAATACAATAAAAAAACACTTCCAAATAAAAAAAGAAGTAAGTGAATGTGTCTTTTAATGAATCGCTTTAATCGCTTAAACATGAAATTTTTGGCGTCAAGACCTTTAATAAACGTTCAAATTCTTGATCCGCTTGATGGTCGTTGTTAAAAATAAAATCCGCTTCATTGACATACGGCAACAAGTAGTTTTGATAACAAGGTGTCACATGATTTTGCCACTGATATAAAATAGCATCGCGGGAGTAACCTCTCGATTCTTGATCTCGATACAAACGTCTATCTAACTGAACATCGTGATCAACATCCATAAAAATAGTGAACTCGAGTAAATTGCGCACTTCGTGGTACTCAAACAAAAACAAGCCCTCAACGATAATGATTGGAGCAGGATCCAACGTAATCAACACATTCTTACCAGGAGGAGCATTAAAATGATATTCCTTCACTTCTATAGACTCGCCTTGTTGTAATTTGGTCAAATCTTGCGCCAATTTATGTCGGTCCAAAGCTGTAGGTAAATCAAAATTAATTGCACCGTTTTCGTCAACAAATTGTTCTTCTATCGGTAAATAATAATTATCCATCGAAAAAACAGTTGGTTTTATCTCACCAAAATGAGTTGCTAACCGTCTTAAAAGTGTCGTTTTTCCTGAGCCACTACCTCCACAAATACCAATAATCATCAATCGGAAATTCTATTTTCATGCAAAAACAAATGAGCGCTTTTGCTTTGTACAAACATATAAAAAAGCAATGAAAGAGAACGAATAAAAAATTGGAATGAAAAAGTGCGTTAACTGTATTTCATCAAAAGTTATCATTCAAATTAAAAAATCTTGTTTAAATTTATCGTTTATATGTTGTTTTGGTTTGAAAATTTAACAAGCTAGATAACATCTATTTTAAGCTATTAACACGAATTAGAATGAAAAAAAATCTTGTATTTACGCTAGCACTAGCTTTGCAACTAATTGGCTATTCGCAACAAGGCGATGGCGGCAGCCCAAAAGTTGTTAGTTTTCAAAAAATAGCGAAAACTATCGATCACCGTAATTTTGCACAACCAGATATTATTGCTTTGCAAACAGAAGATGCAGAAACGGCAATTAAAGGAAATGGCCCTTGGCGATTTGGTTACAATAACGAAACAAATTTAACCATGGAAAATTCAGGAACTTGGCTAAATCTTGCAGATGGTGGTAAAATTTGGTTATTGAAAATAACGTGTGAAAACGCTTTAACGGTAAATTTAACCTTTGAAAATGTCGTGATTCCTGAAGGAAATGAACTATTTGTCTACAATCCAGATAAATCGTTTATTCTAGGAAAATTTACTGCATATCATTTGTATGAAAAGCAATTAGGTACAGAACTTGTTCCGGGAAACACAGCAATAATTGAATATTACGTTCCTGCAGAAAATAACTCCTTAGAGGCATCATTAACTCTTTCTAAAGTCACGCACGGATATAGAACAGCGAACGAATTCCAAGAAAAAGCATTCAACAGTTCTGGGTCATGTAACATGAATGTCAACTGTCCAGATGGAGCTGCTTGGGTAAACGAGCGCAACAGTACAGTCATGTTGGTTTCTGGAAGTAACGGTTTTTGTACAGGAGCCTTGGTAAATAACACTTTAAACGATGGTAAACCTTATGTGCTGACTGCAAACCACTGTTACAGCACTCCTACCACTTGGATTTTCCGATTTAATTGGCAAGCAAGTTCTTGTTCAGCTCCAGCTAGTTCTCCAACGTTTACTTCGTTATCGGGAGCAGTTTTACGCGCGCGAAGAACTCCTTCTGACTTTTGTTTAGTTGAAATTACAGGTGGATTAATCAACAACACGGTACCCCTAAGTTACTCCCCTTATTTTGCTGGTTGGGATCACAGTGGAACAATTCCAACATCAACCGTTTGTATTCATCATCCCTCAGGTGACATCAAAAAAATATCTTTTGATGATGCCGCTCCAGGCATTTCTCAAGGAATGGGTTCTACTGAACCTAATTCAACATGGACAATGCAATGGGACAGAAATACAACTACTGAACCAGGTTCTTCTGGCTCACCCCTTTTTGATAACAATCACCGAATCATTGGTCAACTTTGGGGAGGTGGAGCATCTTGTACAAGTTTAACTGCTAATGATTATTACGGCCGCTTTACAAATTCATGGGAACCAACGGGAAGTAATTCTACCAATCAATTGAAATATTGGTTAGACCCTAATACAAGTGGATTTAATTTCATCAATGGATATGACCCCGCTGGTCCTGCTCCTGCTCTCGATGCAAGTATTCAAAATCCTGTAGGTGTTAGTGGAACGTTTTGTTCAGGCGAAGTTGCGCCACAAATAACAATTGCAAATAATGGAACAACGACACTAACGAGCGCAACCATCAATTATGGTTACGACGGCACAACTAACTTAGTTTACAATTGGACTGGTTCACTTACACAATACCAAACGGCTGTTATTACTTTGCCAGCAACGACCGTAACAAATGGAAGTCATACTTTCCAAGCAATTGTTTCAAATCCAAACGCTTCAACAGATGGTAATTCTTTAAACAACACCATCAATTCAACTTTTAACGCTATAATTAATGCTGATTTTATTGATTTAGGTATTACTTTAGATTGTTATGGATCAGAGACAACATGGAAGATAACTGATGCATCTGGCGCAACTACCATCTATTCTGGCGGACCTTATGTGGATAACAATCAAGGCGGACAAGTAATCAGTCAATCTGTTTGTTTATCTAGTGGGTGTTATCAATTAAAAGTTTACGATGCTTATGGCGATGGTATCCAAAGTCAAGGCTGTCCAACTATCGGTCATTTGGAAATAACAAATTCATTAAACGATACTTTAGCAGAAATTACAGAAGCAAATGCAAATTTCGGCGACAGTACTTCGCTAACATTTTGTATCAGTGGAGCAGGAATTGGTGAAAATGAACTAAATTCATTTTGGTCGATTTTTCCAAATCCTACAAATCAGTTTATTACTATTGATTTAAACAAATTCGTTGGTGAAAATACTATTCAGTTTGTCACAACAACAGGGCAAATTGTTCGTTCGTTAACGACATCAGATACGCTTTCAACAATTGATGTTTCAACGTTTGCAAAAGGTGTTTACTTTGTAACACTTCAAACTGAACGAGGAAATACGACAAAAAGACTTGTTATAAAATAAATTTTACCCAACAATTAATTAAAGCCATTTCGTCTTGAAATGGCTTTTTTTGTGTTACTTTCGTCTGGAAGAAATAAACGAATATGGCAAAAGTTAAAACAGCATTTTTCTGTCAAAATTGTGGGTACGAAGCTCCAAAATGGCTGGGCAAATGCCCCTCTTGTAGCGAATGGAACACATTTGTTGAAGAGTTAGTTGAAAAACAATTGCCGACAATAGTCGCTTTCTCTACCTCATCAGGAAGAAATGCAAAAGCTTTACCACTGCAAGAAATTGAAACAAATGGACAGCGCCGAATCGTTCTTCCCGACACAGAAATAAACCGTGTGCTTGGTGGCGGAATTGTTCCAGGATCGTTGATCTTGTTTGGTGGTGAACCTGGTATCGGGAAATCAACTTTGTTATTACAACTTGCTGTTCAAGTTCAAATGAAGGTGCTTTATGTGTCTGGTGAGGAAAGCGAACAACAAATCAAAATGCGCGCTGAGCGTATTGGTGAAATGAACCAAAATTGTTTCATTTTAACCGAAACAAATATTCAAAACATCTTCAAGCAAGCAGAAGACACAAGTCCCCAATTGTTGATCATCGATTCAATTCAAACGTTATTTTCATCTCAAATAGAAAGTGCCCCTGGAAGCATTTCTCAAATCAGAGAATGTACCGCTCAGTTATTGCGCTACGCAAAAATGACAGAAATTCCAGTTTTTATAATTGGGCATATTACCAAAGAAGGATCGCTTGCTGGACCAAAAGTACTGGAACACATGGTTGATGCTGTCTTGCAATTTGAAGGGGATCAAAATCATGTGTACCGCTTGTTACGTGGTATGAAAAACAGATTTGGGAGCACGAATGAACTCGGAATTTACGAAATGACTGGCGGAGGTTTACGTGGTGTCGAAAATCCGTCTGAAATTCTCATTTCAAGTGGCGATACTGGATTGAGTGGTGTCGCAATTGCAGCAACCTTAGAAGGAGTTCGCCCACTGTTGATAGAAGTTCAAGCGCTCGTGAGCACAGCTGCATATGGAACGCCTCAACGTTCATCTACTGGCTTTGATTTGCGTCGATTGAACATGTTGTTAGCTGTCATGGAAAAACGTTGTGGTTTTAAATTAGGAGCGAAAGATGTCTTTTTAAATATTGCTGGTGGTATTCGAGTTGATGACCCCGCAATTGATTTAGGTGTTGTCGCAGCTGTTTTATCGAGCAACGCAGACTTGTCCATAGACCGTTCCATTTGTTGTTCCGCAGAGGTTGGATTATCGGGTGAAATTCGTCCCGTAAATCGGATAGATCAACGAATTCGAGAAGCGGAAAAATTAGGATTCGAAAAAATAATTATCTCGAGTTACAACAAAGCAATCGATCAAGAAAATTACAAAATTGAATTGATTAAATGCACACGGATTGATGAAGTGTTGCGTGCGTTGTTTGCGTAATTTATTCGACGACTATTTTAAAAATTCCGCCGTTTGCTAGCTGCAAAAAACAACTGCCAACGAATTGTTTATCCAAAAATATTACTGCGTGCTCCGCTGATAATTCTCCCTGTGCTAATAGTTTTCCAGTCGCATCTATTAATTGATAGCTCGTCGATTTTAGTAAATTATCTACTCGAATCATATGCGAAGTTGGATTCGGAAAAACGTTTATTTTAATTGAATTTTGCGGAATATCTGCTGTTTCTTGAAAAATCGACGATAAATTAAGTCGAAACAAACGCGGTGGAATAGAAAGAAATCCAGCTTGAATTTGTTCTGCAGTAACCATTAATTCTTCGTGATTTAAAAAAGTGATGCCTTCCGTTTGGCCAACTTGAAGCATGTTTCCAATAGCTATTTTTCGTTTGTTCCCTGAAAAAAAAGATGCGTTGTAATCGGAAAGTACCCAAACAAAACTCGAATAAAAAGAAGGTGCTATTTCTTTGTATCCCAACAAAACGATTCGCTTCGTGAATGGATGAAAAGCAACATCCGTTACCAAACCATCAACAAAAAAACTATCTATTATTTGAGCCGTTTGATGACCAACTTGTGCAGGAAAAACATAATGATTGGTAAATTGATTTCCCCAATTTTTAGAAAACAAATGAACCGTGTCATTTACAACAAAAAAGGCTTCTGCATCAAAATTGGTAAGCGCATTCGCAACAAAACTTGTTTGATTGGAATAGGTATAAGAAATCGTATCGACGTATACTGTGTCTGCTAATAAATCAGTGAGTGAAAAACGATAAATACGCAAGTTCTGTCTTGTTCCTGAATTATTTCCAATATCTCCAATGTAACCAAAACTTGAAGCGGTAGTAACTGCTTCCCAATCTATATTTGATGCATTTGCAACCACAACTTGACGTAAAATTTGTCCCAAGGTGTCTATTGCATACAATATAGGTTGTCCTCCACTATCGTTATGCGTCCATAGTGTATCGTTGTGAATAAACAAGCCCGAGTTTTCTGCCAATTGTGTCGGCAATAATGCTAATTCGGATAAGGTAATTGTTGTTGAATCGTACAAACAAGAACCGTCATTGGACTGAGCGGTAGGATCAAAATTTGCAGCAAACGGATCGGTACACCCCCATTGCGCAGCAGCAGAGAAAGAAAAGAACACCAATAAAACACTCCAGTGATTTTTCACGTTATTGGTTTTAAATAAACGCATTTATCGAATCTCCCCGCCAGCAGAAAATCCTTTTTCAGGAATCATGAAGCTCAATTTTCCCTCCTCATTTTCGGCCATCAATATCATTCCTTGTGATTCAACACCTCGTATTTTTCGCGGAGCTAAATTCATCAAAACAGCAACAGTTTTACCCACTACTTCTTCAGGACTATAATGTTCCGCAATTCCAGAAATAATTGTTCGGGTATCAATTCCGGTATTAACCGTCAATTGTAATAATTTATCCGCTTTTGGCACCTTGATTGCTGCTTCAATTGTTCCCAAACGTATGTCCATGTTCGAAAAATCATCAAAAGTGGTTTCCGCTTTTTGTGGATTAGCAGCTGTTGTAGTTGCAGTTTGTGACGCTGCTAGTAGCGCGACTTCGTTTGCAACAAATTCGTCTTCAATTTTTTGGAACAAAATAGTAGGAGCATTGGTAACATGTCCTGCTGCTATCAAATCATTACCCGCAACAGACCACGGTTGTGCGTTTGTGTTCATGAATGCACGAATTTTAGCTGCGGTTTCCGGCAAAAACGGATCTAATACCAATCCTAAATTTGCAGTGATTTGTAGCGCAATGTTCATGATTGTTTTCACACGTTCCGGATCTGTTTTGATCAACTTCCACGGTTCATTATCCGCCAAGTACTTATTTCCCATGCGCGCTAATTGCATGGCTTCAGCTTGGGCATCACGCAATTTGTATTGAAAAACAGCAGTTGCAATAGCTGATGGAATTGCTTTCATTGCTGCCAAAACTTGTTCGTCTTCAGGACTCAACACACCACGATCTGGAACAACTCCATCGTAATATTTTTGTGTCAAGACCAAAGCACGGTTAATGAAATTTCCTAAAATATCGGCTAACTCATTATTAACACGCGCTTGATATTCTTTCCAGGTAAATTCAGCATCTTTTGTTTCAGGCGCAATTGCTGTTAACGTGTATTTTAATTCGTCAATTTTTGTTGGATAACGTTCTAAGTATTCGTGTAACCAAACTGCCCAATTACGTGAAGTAGAAAATTTATCGCCTTCTAAGTTTAAAAACTCGTATGCTGGCACATTATCCGGCAAAATAAATCCGCCATGATCTTTCAATAAAATTGGGAAGATAATCGCGTGAAAAACAATGTTGTCTTTTCCTATAAAATGAACCAGTTTACGGGATTCATCGCACCAGTAATCTTTCCAGTTTTTACCATTATCAAGCGCCCATTGTTTGGTCGCAGAAATATACCCAATTGGCGCATCCAACCAAACGTAAAGCACTTTTCCTTCAGCATCTTTTAACGGAACTGGTACGCCCCAATCCAAATCACGGGTCATTGCACGTGGGCGCAAACCTCCATCAATCCATGATAAACATTGACCAATGACTTGATTTCTCCATTGTTTTGGATCGTGTTGTTGCACACCATCTAATATTCCTTCTTTGATCCAAGGACGCAACCACTCTTCGTGTTTGTCCATGGGTAAAAACCAATGAGAGGTGTTTTTTAAAATGGGTGTTTTACCACTTAAGGTAGAAACAGGATTTTTTAAATCCGTTGGACTCAATGCCGATCCACATTTTTCGCATTGGTCGCCGTAAGCGCCCGGGCTACTGCAATTTGGGCAATCGCCTGTAATGTATCTGTCAGCAAGGAATTGTTGAAATTCCTCGTCAAAATATTGTTCCGTCGTTTCTTGAATAAACTTTCCTTTTTCTTCGAGCACTTTGAAAAACTCCTGCGCTGTTTCAATATGTAATTCGGAAGAAGTTCTGTGAAAAATATCGAAAGTAATACCAAATTGCTGAAAAGCGTCCCCAATTATTTTGTTGTATTTATCGACAATCTCTTTTGGGGTAATTCCTTCTTTTTTCGCACGTAATGTTATCGCAGCTCCGTGTTCATCAGATCCACAAATAAAGGCAACATCATTTCCGTTTGCACGTAAAAAACGCACAAAAATATCGGCTGGTAAATAAACGCCTGCAACGTGTCCTAAATGAAGGGGTCCATTTGCATATGGCAATGCTGCTGTTACGGTGTACTTTGAATTATTCATAGAACAAAGATAGCGTTTTTGTGGAAAAGCTGGGAAGCAATTAATTTTATCGTTTTAGGACTATTTTGTATAAAGACTCCTCTCGGGTGTGCATGTTTTTCAAAGAAAATGATGTAATTTTATTGTATGCAAACTCCCGAGCATTTTACCTTAAAACAAGTCGCCGACTCGATACGTAAAGTTATCGCGGAACGTTATGCGCGAACGTATTGGGTAACGGCAGAAATGCACAAACTTAACCACACAAAAAAAGGGCATTGTTACCCGGAATTAGTGCAAAAAGAAGATGGTCAAATTTTGGTCGAAATGCGTGGCACAATTTGGAAACAACAATTTGATCGGATCCAACAACGCTTTGCTGAAGTAGTAAAAGAACCGCTTCGTGATGGAATGGAATTATTATTTCAAGTTAAAATAACATACCACCCACTATACAATATTGGACTTGAAATTATTGATATTGATCCTAATTACACGTTAGGCGCATTACAAAAAGAACGCCAAATCACTTTAGAACGCCTTCAGAAAGAAGGAATAATAAACAACAATCAATTTTTGAAAATGGCGTTGTTGCCCAAGCGATTGGCCATCATATCACAAGCTGACAGCAAGGGATATTCGGATTTTATAGTGTTGTTAAACGGACATCCGAAACGTTACCGTTTTGATACATTTTTGTTTGACGCAACACTTCAAGGTGATTCAGCGATTCATTCCATTCAATCACAATTGAACCGCATTGAAAAAGTAAAACATTTGTTTGATGCAGTGGTAATCATTCGCGGAGGTGGCGGTGAAATTGGCATGCATTGCTATAATAATTATGAACTTTCTAAACGAATTGCAACTTTCCCCCTACCCATATTAACAGGTATTGGTCACAGCACGAATGTGACTGTTTGTGAAATGGTTGCTTTTCGGCACGGAATTACACCAAGTGATATTGCCTATTTTCTCATTGGGATAATGGAAGAATTAGATGCGCCCTTGGATGAAATAGCGAATAAATTACCGTTACTAACCGAACGTTTTTTACAAAACATAACAACTATCCTTGAACGAAATGTTCGTTTGTTTCATCAAGATGTGAAACTCTCCGTTGCTGAAAAACGGGCATTATTCCAGCAAAAAATGCATCAATTAGAGTTACAACTCGCAGACAAAGCTAATCAACGAACAAATGAATTAGCAATAAATCGTAAACAATTACGAACTTCTGTCGAACAACTGTTTGAGAAGCAATTACAACAACAAAAACATGTTGTTTCTCTTTTTGGTTTGAACGCCAAAAATAGTCTTTCGACAACACAAAACGAACTCATTCAAGCACACAACTCGTTTGTAAAAACAGGAGCTTTAGCGCTTGTAAAACAACGCGACCAGTTGCAACAATTTGAAAAAACCATTCAATTGATGCACCCAATTAATGTGTTAAAAAGAGGCTACTCCATTGTAACCAATCAATCAGGTGTGCTCAGTGAAAACAATAATCCAACAACAAACACAACCGTAACAATCACAACAGCATTTGGCGCGCTGGACGCTATTATTACAAAAGAAACAACACCATTATGACTTACGAAAAAGCTTACAACGAATTACAAGAAATCATTACCGCTATTGAAACTGGTGATGTAAGTGTTGATTTACTTTCAGAAAAAGTGAAACGAGCAGCTGAATTAATTACATTTTGCAAAGAAAAATTAACGGCAACCGAACAAGATGTGCAACAAATTTTAGCAGATTTAAACGCTTAATAGACGCAAATCATTCTTAAAATACCACTTTATTGGTAGTGGATATTGATTGTTTGATTTGTATTTTTGTCGCTTGCATATAAATTGCAATTCAACAGATGAGAACATTGGCAGATTTACCGTTAGAAAAGCGCACGATAGTTACAGCTATCAAAGAAAGCGCAATTCGTCCAAAATTATTGGAAATGGGTATTTATGCAGGAAAATCTGTGGAGGTGTTGTTCAAAGCGCCTTTTGGTGATCCAATAGCGGTTAATGTTGACGGATACGTTCTGTCTATGCGCTTGAACGAAGCTCAATTAATTGAAGTAGCCGATTAATGCAATGAAAAAAATCGCCCTATTTGGTAATCCAAACACTGGTAAAAGCTCCATCTTTAATCGCTTAACGGGATTAAAACAACACGTTGGTAATTTTCCTGGTGTTACTGTAGACAAACAAACGGGGACTTTTTCGTACAACAACGAAAAATTTGAATTAATCGATTTTCCGGGGACATATTCCGTTTATCCCCGTTCATCTGACGAAAAAATCGTTTTTGATGTAATCAGCAATCCACAACACACTGATTATCCAGATGCGGTTATCGTTGTAGTAGATGCGTCAAATTTAGAACGCAACTTATTATTGTTTTCTCAATTATACGATTTGGGCTTGCCAACAATACTGTTGCTTAACATGACAGATGTTGCTGCGCGCAAAGAAATTGCTATTTCAATTGAGGAACTACAAAACGCTTTTCCAGCTACAACTATCATCCGTTCCAACGCACGAATTGGAACAGGAATTGAGGAAATAAAGCGCGTTATTAGTGAAAACAAATTAAAAACTGCGGAAAAACCATTTGGTAAACAACAAGCACTCCTTTCAATTTCAGACACAGAAGGACAAGCTGTTGACACGGATGAACGTTTTCACAACATCCAACAGTTGGTGAATAATGCGGTAACGCGCAATCAGAAACTTCCTTCACGTTCAAAGAAAATAGATCTTTGGTTAACACATCCTGTTGTTGGGTACTTGTTCTTCTTTTTGTTATTACTCGTAATTTTTCAAAGCGTTTTTACCCTAGCTAGCTACCCAATGGACTTAATTGATGGAGCATTTGGTTCGCTTTCAAGTTTTGTTGCACAACAACTCCCTCCTGGTTTGTTTACTGATTTATTAGCGAATGGAATTATTCCTGGTATTGGAGGTGTCTTGGTTTTTGTTCCTCAAATAGCCTTATTATTTTTCTTACTCAGCATTTTGGAAGAAACCGGTTATATGGCGCGCGTTGTGTTTATGATGGACCGACTAATGCGTCCGTTTGGATTAAACGGAAAAAGTGTTGTGCCATTGATTTCAAGTGCCGCTTGCGCTATTCCAGGCATCATGTCGGCACGCACAATTAATTCTTGGCAAGAACGATTAACAACGATATTTGTAGCACCATTAATCAGTTGTTCTGCAAGAATACCAGTTTACACCTTACTCATTCACCTTGTTATTCCAAATAAATTAGTGGGCGGGTTTATTAGTTTACAGGGATTGGTCTTGTTTTGTTTGTACTTCTTAGGGTTAATAGCAGCTTTAATTACCGCATGGGTATTTCAATTTTTCTTGAAAAACAAACAATTGAGTATCTTCTTGTTAGAATTACCACCATACAAATCACCCAGATGGGCAAATGTTGGAATTGAAGTTTTCTCAAAAGCTAAAGTTTTTGTGACTGATGCAGGTAAAATCATCGTTGCAATTTCTATTTTATTATGGGCGTTGGCATCATTTGGACCAAGTAATAAAATTGAAAACGCCGAAAAATTAATTCCAAAACCAAGCGTTCAAACGGAAACAACGCAAATCGCTTATGAAAAGCAAATTGCAGCAGTTCAATTAGAAAACTCGTATATCGGTATTATTGGAAAAAGCATTGAACCAATCATTGCTCCTATTGGATATGATTGGAAAATGGGTATTTGTTTGATCACTTCATTTGCTGCGCGTGAAGTGTTTGTTGGTTCATTAGCAACAATTTACGCCATTGATCAAACAGAAGAAGACACAACCCCATTGATTGAGCGTTTACGCGAAGAAACAAAAGCTGATGGAAGCAAAACGTATAATTTAGCAAGCGGACTTTCTTTGTTGGTGTTCTACGTGTTTGCTATGCAATGTATGGCAACTTTAGCGGTTGTTAAACGTGAAACAAAATCGTGGAAATGGCCAATTATTCAACTGGTTTACATGGGTGCATTAGCATATGTTGCTGCATACATCATTTATAATTTGTTTCAATAATGCAAGCTATTCTCGTCGTAATAACCGTTTCACTAGCAATTTCGTATTTGATTTATCGCATACGTGGACAATTTTCACGGAAAGTAAAAAAAGGCTGTGAAAAGTGTGGATTAAAGACCAGCGTTTAATCGTCTTCGGCTTCTAACCATTCGAAAAATTCTTCAAAATTATCCCTGTCTTTTCGTGAAGGACGGCCTGTTCCATATTCTCTATAAACACTTTGCGCGGCTTGATATGTTTTGAATTTTTCTATTTCTAATGGATCAGTAACGTCAATTAAATAGTCACCAACTAACTTTGCCCCAACTCGCCTATCTAGTAAATCTTTTACTTTGTACGAAAATTCTGCATTGTTTTTTATGATCGAGACGGTATCACCTATCTTGACCTCTTTGGAAGGTTTAACAGATTGACGATTCAATTTTATTTTACCCTTGGAAAGCATTTCAGTTGCCGTTGTTCGCGTTTTCGACAAGCGAACAAACCACACATATTTATCAATACGCAAGCTCATCTCTTAATTTTTTTGTTAAACTAGCAACCACTAATGCATAAGAGTGGGTAATTAATTCTTGGAGAAGAAAATCATCAACGGAACCATCTAATTTCACAGAATTCCAATGTTTTTTGCTCATGTGCCAGCCTGGTTGAATTCCGTCATTTGATTCACGCAATTCAATCGCTTTTTCGGGATCACATTTTAAATTGATATAATCTGGTTGTTGGATATCTACCAATGCAAACATTTTTCCTTGTACCTTGAATACAAGGGTGTTTTTATCAAAGGGAAAATGATCTGTCGTTCCTTTGTGTTGGAAACAAAAAGCGATTAACTCATCTATATGCATGCACGAAAATAGGAAAGAAAAAGCAAAAAGGATAACTGCTGATACTAATTTTAGATTTAACGTCACATTAAACTTTCATTCCTTACTTTTGTTTAATAGAAAAAAGTATTATGTCTGAATTGAATTCCTTGTTTTGTCACGATTTATTTAACCGCAAGCGTTTTAAAACAATTGAGGTGCCGATTGGAATCACTGCTATTGGCGGAGAAAACCCCATTCGTGTACAATCAATGACAACGACAGATACATTAGATACAGATAAATCTGTTGAACAATCCATCCGTATGATTGATGCTGGATGTGAATTAGTTCGATTGACTGCACCTTCAAAAAAGGAAGCAGAAAACTTGGGCGTCATTAAACAAGAACTTGTTAAAAGAGGCTACAACACACCACTTGTAGCAGACATTCACTTCACTCCGAATGCTGCTGAAATTGCTGCAAAATTGATTGAAAAAGTGCGCGTCAATCCTGGAAATTACGCAGACAAAAAGAAATTTGAAGATATCAATTACACCGATGAAGCATACCAAGCTGAATTGAATCGTATTGAAGAAAAATTTACCCCACTGGTTCAATTATGCAAAGAAAATGGAACGGCTATGCGTATTGGTACCAATCACGGATCGCTTTCTGACAGGATATTGAGCAGGTATGGTGATACTCCAGAAGGAATGGTAGAGAGTGCACTGGAATTCATCGCAATTTGCCGAAAAAATGATTACCACAAACTCGTCATTTCGATGAAAGCGAGTAATACCTTGGTAATGGTTCAAGCGTATCGCTTATTAGTTGCGCGCATGATTCAATTGGGAATGAATTATCCCATTCACCTTGGCGTAACAGAGGCTGGCGATGGCGAAGATGGACGTATAAAATCAGCGGTAGGAATTGGAGCGCTTTTAGAAGATGGAATTGGCGATACAGTTCGCGTTTCATTAACAGAAGACCCTGAATTTGAAATGCCAGTTGCTAAAAAACTTATCGCTAAATATTCGGAAATAAAACCAGAAAAAATCACCTATTCGGCTGCACAACCAATCAACTATTTTGCTTATAATAAACGTGTTACAAACAAAACACATCAGATTGGAGGAGATAGAAATCCTGTTGTAATTGGTGACTTATCAACAAAAGAAAACTTAGTTGAAACTAATTTATTCGCATTTGGATATAGTTATTCAAAAGCTTTGGACAAATGGAATATTTTAGAACAAGCAGCGGACTATATTTTTATTGGCGACAATAAAATTGCTTTTGAATTACCCGGCACTGTTCAATTGATTCAAAACTATTCCACTTGGAAAAAAGAGCGATCAGAAAAATATATTCCATATTGCTCGCTAGAAGAATTTAACACCGACACCATTCCTTTTGCCTTTGTGTTACTGAACTTAGACAATCTTCGTACTATTGAAAATTTACCTACTAAAAACTGCGTGTTTGTATTAGAAACTGCAGCGCAACACAAAACACAACTTTTAAGAAAGTTTCAATACGAATTGTTAGCGGCTCAAAACAATACACCTGTCATATTGCGTTTTCAGTATGCTAGTTCTGATGAAGAAACTGTTCAACTTCACGCAGGAGCAGATGCGGGAATTCACTTTATTGATGGTTTTGGCGACGGCTTATGGCTTTCTGCACCCATACCAAATAAATCTATCAATTCGCTTTCATTTGGCATCTTACAGGCCACTAGAACGCGCATTTCAAAAACAGAATATATCTCTTGTCCATCTTGTGGAAGAACTTTATTCGATTTACAGGAAACGACGGCTAAAATCAGAGAAAAAACAGCTCATTTGAAAGGTTTGAAGATTGGCATCATGGGATGTATTGTAAATGGACCAGGAGAAATGGCAGATGCAGATTATGGTTATGTAGGTTCAGGTATTGACAAAATTATTTTATACAAAGAAAAAACAGTCGTACGGAAAAACGTTCCAGCTGAAAACGCAGTCGATGCACTTATAGAAATAATCAAAGAAAACGGAGATTGGATAGAACCAAGCTATAACGCTTAGGCTTTTCAAAATATCAGCAGCAAAAAGCCATAAATGTTAAAAATTTCACGCCGTTTAATGGGTGATCGCTAATTAGTTGTTGTAATTCCATGCCAGGAGCACAAAAACGCGCTTAAAAACGCTTAAAACGGCAAATTCACACAAAACCAACCTCTGTTTGGCAAAAAAATGAGGGTTTTCGTTACTGACGCTAATTGAAGAAACTAAAAACTTATTTTTTCCGGAAAATATAAATTTGTGAACTCCACTGAGATGTTTTTGCTTTTCTATTTGAAACAAATCCTGTTTTTATAGCATTAAAAATATTTCCGCCTTTGTATTTTTCACTCAACATAGAAACGTAATAACTATCAAATTTCATCGGCAACGTTTGTTCGTGTGAAAAACCAAACCGTTCAACTAAATTAATAATTGATTTTGGAGAGAAATGACACAGGTGTCTAGGCACATCATAAGCTGCCCAGAAATCTTTATAATAGTGTGCGTCGTAAGAAGTGTAATTAGGAACAGCGACAACAAACACACCATCTTGCTTTACAATGGAAGAAATAGTTGCTACATCATCGGTTAAATTATACACATGTTCCAACACGTGCCACATTGTAATTAGATCTTTGGATGCAGGTAACTGATGTGCTAATTCAGAAAGGGGCAAGAGGTTAACATCATTTAGCTTTGCCGCTGTTTCACGCGCATCATCATCGGGCTCTAAACCTGTAACCTGAAATCCTGCTTGTTGCGCCTTACCCAGAAAATGTCCTGTCCCTGCACCTATATCCAATAAATCGCGGCCGTTAGTTAGCGACTTTATTAATTTGATTTTTTTGTTGAGTGTATATGACCGCACCAAATTATAAACACTGTTGACAAAACCTTTTTTTGTGGAACTATGTGATACATAATCGGTGGATTTGTAATAATTACCAATCACATCAATTGTAGGTCTCGGATGCGTAAAGAGCAATTCACACTTGTCACACAATACCAGATCAAACTTTTCCTTCGATAAGAAATGATCTTTGACAGTTAAATAAACAGCATTCTTCTCCGAAGCACATGCTGGACAAATGATAGTAGAATGTTCCACGTGAAACTTTTAACGATTAATATTGATTAAAATAACAGATATATCGCTAGGAGAAACTCCGCTAATGCGCGATGCCTGACCCAACGTAGCCGGTTTAATGGCTGTTAACTTTTGGCGCGATTCAATACTCAAGGATTTCATAGCATGATAATCAATGTTATCAGGCAACACTAAACCATCTAGTTTCTCAAACTTGAGCGCTAATTCTTGTTCACGTTGAATATAGCCTTCATACTTTATAAGTATTTCAGCTTGTTCAACTATATCCATATCTAATGAAATCGTTCTTTCAGCTAATTGTGTACTAGCATTTGCTAATTGACCAAGCGAAACATTTGGACGCGTTAACACAGAGCTCAATTTAACCTGTTGCTGTAATGGAGCGCTGTCGATTTCAGATAAAAACGGATTAGCTTCGTCAGGTGTAATACCCGTTTTTCGTAAAAAACTAACAAAATCGTTTGTTTGATTAATCTTTGATTCAACCTTAGCTAGTGCCTCATCAGATTGAAGTCCAATTTGATGAGCTAAATGTGTCAAACGTACATCCGCATTATCGTGTCGTAACAAAATACGGTATTCTGCACGTGAAGTAAACATACGGTATGGTTCTTCGGTTCCTTTAGTGATTAAATCATCAATTAGAACACCGATATATGCTTGAGATCGTGACAAAATAAACGGTTCTTTGTTAGAGATTTTAAGCGCAGCATTAATTCCAGCCATCAAACCTTGACATGCAGCTTCTTCATAACCCGTTGTGCCATTAATTTGACCTGCGAAGTAAAGATTCTCGATAAGTTTCGTTTCTAATGTATGTTTTAATTGAGTAGGAGGGAAGTAATCGTATTCAATAGCATAGCCTGGACGAAACATTTTAGCCTTTTCGAAACCAACTATAGAATGCAGTGCTTTTAATTGAATATCTTCGGGTAAACTAGTTGAAAAACCGTTCACATAAACTTCAACTGTCTCCCAACCTTCAGGTTCAACAAAAATTTGATGTCTCTCTTTATCAGCAAAACGATTGATTTTATCTTCGATACTAGGACAATACCTAGGGCCAGAACTTTTAATAGCACCATTAAACATCGGTGAACGATCAAAACCTTCTCTTAAAATATCATGTGTAGCTGAAGAAGTATAAGTAATGTGACAAGGTCTTTGAACAGCTAACGGTTTTGTGTCCGTGAAAGAAAACTTAGCAGGCTTTACATCTCCATCTTGTAACTCCATTCGTTCATAATCCAACGAACGCCCATCAATACGAGGAGGGGTTCCTGTTTTCATGCGACCAGCTACAAACCCTAAATCTATCAATTCTTCAGTAATACCGTGTGAAGCGCGCTCAGCAGCTCTACCACCACCAAAATTCTTTTCGCCTAGATGTATCAATCCATTCAAGAATGTACCATTTGTAAGCACAACAGATTTACCATATATAGATATTCCCAAACTAGTTTTAACACCAACTATTTTGTTTTGCTCAACAATTACACCCGTACACATGTCTTGCCAGAAATCAACATTTGGATTTCTTTCAAGCAACAAACGCCATTCTTCAGCAAACTTCATGCGATCATTTTGTGTTCTTGGTGACCACATGGCAGGACCTTTGGAGAGATTCAACATGCGGAATTGAATAGCAGAGAGATCAGATACAATACCAGAACCACCGCCCAACGCATCAATTTCTCGCACAATTTGACCCTTTGCAACACCACCCATTGCTGGATTACAACTCATCTGGGCAATTGTATTCATGTTCATTGTAATGAGCAAAACAGAACAACCCATTTTAGCAGCGGCATTCGCAGCTTCACAGCCAGCATGACCACCCCCAACAACAATAATATCGTAATTCTTCAACATAAAAAACAGTGTTTCACGTGAAACAAAATTAAAGTAAAATGATCAATGATTCACGTGAAACTATCGAATTGATAACATTAAATCTTCTTGGGCTCTCATTTCTAATTGGTCATGTTCTTGCTTGTCTTTAAAACCAAGCAAATGCAACAAACCATGAACACAAACACGATGAACTTCGTCAATAAAATCAACTTTTAAATCTGAAGCATTGGAAGAAACAGTGTCTAAACTAATAAATAAATCACCAGAAATAACATCTCCATCACAATAATCAAAGGTTATGATATCTGTAAAATAATCGTGTTGCAAATGTGTTTTATTCATTTCTAACAGATAATTATCAGAACAAAAGACAATCGTTATATCGCCATATTGTTTGTTAAACTTAGCAATTACAACACTAAACCAATCAGATAAAAAGGATTCATTAATTTCAGAATGAACGGCAATATCTTCGTAACAAACATCAAGCATGATTGTGGAAATAAATTGAGACTTCATTTCCTGATTCATTAAAGGCAACTTCATCGGCAAGACTTTTCATTAGAAAAACACCGCGACCATTTTCCTTTTCGATGTTTTCAGGAGCGGTAGGGTCGGGGAGGTTGTTATAATCAAACCCAGCACCATTGTCCGAAACCACGAAGCAAATATCCGTGTCTTTTTGTAATACTTGAATGGAAATTAATGCGTTTTCGTTTAACTGATTTCCATGAATAATTGCGTTGTTTACAGCTTCTGTAACTGCAATTAAAACATTTCCATACAAATCCTCATTCAATTCAATCGTAGAAGCAGCATGATCAATTAATGTCTCTACTGCACCAATACTACTAATAACTGATGGAACTTGAATTTCCTGAACCAACGAATAATCTTCTTTCATTACAAAACAATTATAACTCAGTGTTGAAGTATTGTTCTGCTTTAGCACGGTAATAAGGACTCAATTGAGGATCAACCGAACGAAACAATTCAAACTGAATTAATTTTTGTTTGTTATACTCATCAAATCGAATAAGGTTACCATTATTTGAAAAATTTCCTGATTTAGATTCACGCTTTTCATCAAAACCACGTTCGCGGATAGCTTGTTCGCTTTCTAACAAACGTGTTAAAATATCCTGTTGGCGTTTAATCATCTGATTTGAAAAATTCTTATTGATTAAGTCTCTTTCTTGTTGTTCCAATTCTTTGATCAACGGATTTAACTTGTTACCATTTCCTTGACCATCTTTGTTCATTTCGGAACGCATTTGTTCCAGTTTCTGACGAATAGCTGTTTGTTGCGCAGCCATCTGAGCGATTTGTTTGTTGCCCAATCCTGGCATACCAGCGTTACCTTCTCCCGGTTTGTTGCCTGGTTCTTTTCCACCCGGATTTGGGCCTTTTTTTAGTTGCTCCAGTTGCTTTTTAAGCATTTCTTTCATGTCATCTGTTGATTCACCTCCCGATGAACCTTTGCCAGAACCACCTGGATTGGAACAACTTCCATTCCCTTTTTGTTGACTCTGAGCTTGTTGCTGCATGCTTTGGAGGCTTTCGTTTAACAACAGTGCTAAATTGTTTAACGAGGTCATTACAAGCTGTTGGTGAGCAGATAATTCACGCCGTTTGTGTTCGTCAATATCATCAATCATTAATTTGAAATTACTACGAATAGCTGTCAATTCACGATCAATAAATGTTGAGATTTTTGGTTGTCTTTTTGCAAGCGCAATTAACGAATCCTCAATGATTTTTGTATCATCAAAAATAGACCGCTGTTTTCTCCCTAATTTTCTATAAAATGGATCCGTATCTTTTACAGTTAATGCTGCTTGCATTGTTTTTTCTTGATCAAAACTAATTGCAATTAAATTTTCTAATAACACACGAATAAGTCCCATGTCTTCTTCGTTCTGTTTTTTATTTGCCGCCTCCTTGTCTTGTGCTAATTGATCGGCCATCTCTTGCATTTTTTGTGCCGCAGCTTTTTGGTTTTGACCTGCTTTTGAGGATTTACCTTGATCTAGTTTTGATTTAGCATCGTTTAAATCTTTCGTTGTTTCGCTTTTGAGCTGTTCTAGATCGCTTAAATTCATTGGTCGTGACAACTCTTCGTTTAATTTGTTGAGCTCGTCTAGGTCTTTCTTTAGCTCTTCAAATTGCTTGTTGATTTCTTCTTGTTTCTTTGCCGCATCCTCAGCACTTAATTTGTTGTTCTCTAAGGCTTCTTTGAGTTTTTCTTGCTCTTTCGCAAGTTCTGATAATTCCTTTACTGCATCATCAATTTTCTCATTGACTTGCATTTTCTTTAACATTTCAAGTGTTCGATCGAGCTGCTTTTTCATGTCATCAGTTGACTGATCAAGTTTTTGTGTTTCTTCTTTTAACTGTTGCTGATCGTTTTTTTGTAACAACGACTCCAATTCGTCTAATAACTTCTTCAAATCATCATCCATAACTTGATTCAGTAATTCATCGATTAATTCTTGTTGTTCTAATAATTCTTTGTCTTGTTCCGATAATTGATTCTTTTCTTCATTGCTTTGAGAAAGCGTCTCTTGAATTTGTTGCAGTTCTTGTTGCAGTTGATTTTGTTCTTGTTGCAACTGTTTGATCTGTTCCAGGTTTTTAAAATCCGATTTAGACTGATTTGTTAGCGCTTTCTTTAATCGATCAACATCCTTTTCAAAACGTTCCGCTTTTTTGAGCACATCAGCTAAAGATGACTGCAATTGTTTTTGCGTTTCATCACGTTTGTTGTTTAATTCGGATAAGGTAGGAAGTTCGTAAACAAACGTCTGTGATTGTGTTGATTTTGAACCGTTTACACCATCATTATCAGACACTGTAAAATAATACGAAATCTTATCTTCAATGGATAAATTTTCCCTGCTAAAATCAACGGTGAAATAAAATTTATCCGCTGTTCCCGATACTTTCTTTACAGCTAATTTATTAGACCGTTGGTTGCCGCTTTTGCTTGTGATGGTATAATGAAAAAACAATCGTGACAAGCCATAATCATCGTTGATTAGTCCAGCAAAAGAGCGAATGGCTGTTTTTATTGAATCGACAGATTCGTTGACTAAAATACTCGGGAAAGCATCTTTGATAGTTGAAATTTGGACGGTAGACAGATCCGTATTTGTCTGGTTTTTAAGCGTGATTTTTAATGGCCCAGAAGTCGTATAAGTCGCATCAAATTGAGCGGAACTTCCTTTGTAAAAAGATGTCTTGCCTAGCCAATCAACAGCTAGATTCGTAGCGTTTTTTCCAACAATTGTCCAAGAAACTTTAGAGCCTTCTGGAATTTCAATGTCTGCAACATTATCAAAACGTTCCGCTTTTCTATTCAAATATGCAGGATAATTCACAGTCGCGGTTAATTGTCCTAAACTTGATCTGCCAAGAACGTGCACATCAAAAGCACTTGACTGGTAACCTTCGCTTTCGAATACATAAGAACAATCTGACTTTAAATTGTCGAAGGTAAAACGCCATTGATTTTTCCGGAATGGTGTCATTAAAAACCTTCCTCTGTCTGAAATAACATATACTTTTTCTGGTAAATAGTCCCCTTTCAGTGTAACCATCGCTGTAAACGATTCTCCTTCTTTAATCGTGGTGCTTTTTGTCGCGTTTAAAAAAAGAAACGGAGCTTTTTGAGCTTGACTATAATTCACAACATTAGAAGAGCCGTCAATTATCAATGCAGGAGTAAAAATATACACACCTATGAAAAGCAACAATACGGGAATAACAACCTTGAAGTATTTTTTTAACTCAGAAAAACGAATTGCTTCAGAAAAGGGAACGATTAGTAAATCCTTTGATTTTTGAGCAACACTAGCAGCAATCAACTCATAACTTCTATCATTCGGATTTGCGACTTGTTGCAATTGTAAGGTGTTGAGCAAACGATCTGAAATGGTTGGGAAAAAAGAACCGACAATACGCGCAGCTTGTTCCCGATTAATTCTTGCTCCAAATGCATACAATTTTGCAAGTGGCCTTAGGAAAAAGCGAAGTAAAATAAAGCTATTACCTATAATAAATGTAAGCAATAAGAAAAAGCGAATATTCGAAGAAAAACGCCCAAAAAACTCCAAAGAACTTACAAGTAACCAAGAAGCGAATAAAAAGCCCACAAAATAGAGCAAACCCTTCAATAATTCGTTCTTGTAATACTTTCTTATAAAAGCGTCAATTTGTTCAATAAGACGATCAAAAGCCGACATCGTTCCGTTTGGTTATCAATAATTGCACTAAAGTATAAAAGATGTGCTTGATTTCTTCCATAAAAAGCAGTGATATCGTTAATAAAGCTCAAAAAAGCATAATAATATCGTTATTTTTGTGGTCTAAAATATAAAACATGAGCGCAGCCGGAGTACGAGTACGTTTTGCACCTTCACCAACTGGACCTTTACACATGGGTGGTGTACGAACAGCACTTTACAACTATTTATTTGCTAAAAACAACAACGGGACTTTCATTATTAGAGTTGAGGACACTGATCAAACACGCTTTGTTCCGGGTGCTCAAGACTATATTATGGAATCTTTGGCTTGGTGCGGAATAACGCCAGACGAGGGGCCAGGTATTGGTGGAAATTACGGACCTTATGTACAAAGTGAGCGCAAAGCAATGTATCGTCGTTATGCTGAAGAGCTTGTAAAAAATGACAAAGCATATTATGCGTTTGACACGCCCGAAGAACTAGATGCTGTTCGTGAACAAGCAAAGCAAATGGGCATGCCAAATTGGCAATACAACAGCGTTACACGTGTTTCATTAAAAAACTCGTTAACACTGCCTGCAGATGAAGTTGCGCGTAAATTAGCTGCTGGCGAACCCTATGTTATCCGCATGAAAATGCCGCGTAATCACGATGTGCGTTTTGAAGATGAAATTAGAGGATGGGTTGTTGTAAACACAAACAACTTGGACGATAAAGTGCTTTTTAAAAGTGATGGTATGCCAACTTATCACTTAGCAAATATTGTGGACGACCATTTAATGGAAATTTCACACGTAATTAGAGGAGAAGAGTGGTTGCCTTCTGCGCCATTGCATGTATTATTATATGAAGCATTTGGTTGGACTGCTCCAAAATTTGCACATTTACCGTTATTATTACGTCCTGATGGAAATGGAAAACTTTCGAAAAGAGATGGCGACCGTTTAGGTTTCCCGGTTTTCCCACTAAACTGGACTACGGCAGATGGTGAATTGTATTCAGGATATAGAGAAAACGGTTATTTCAAAGGTGCCTTTATCAATATGTTAGCATTTTTAGGATGGAATCCTGGAACAACCCAAGAGATCTTTTCTTTAGAGGAATTAGTAGCAGCTTTTACGCTAGACCGAGTTGGTAAAGCAGGAGCAAAATTTGATCCTGATAAAACAAAATGGTTCCAACAGCATTATTTGAAAAACACAAGTGATGAAGAACTTGCTCAACTACTTAAGACAGAGTTTCAATTGAGCGAATCCGATGAAAAGCTAACAGCATTCTGTCATTTGATGAAAGAACGTGCAACATTTATTAAAGACATGATGACAGAAGGCGCTTATTTGTTTTCGGCGCCATCAAATTATGACGAACAAACCGTATCAAAAAAATGGAAAGATGATTCAGCTGCTTTGATGACTGAATGGAAGGAACGATTGGCGGGAATTACAGATTTTACTGGGCCATTAATTGAAACAAATTTCAAAGATTTCTTAACAGAAAAATCACTTGGGATTGGTGCGGTTTTACCTTTGTTTCGCCTATTAACAACAGGCGTAGGAATGGGTCCTTCTATGTTTGAAATTGCTGCTTTCTTAGGAAAAGAAGAGTGTTTATCGCGCATGGAAAAAGGTTTAAATCAATTGGCATGACACATATCATTGAAGTAAACAACATTCGCTTGTATGCTTATCATGGATGCCTTGAAGAAGAGGGAAAAATTGGTGGAAACTATTCTGTTGACGTAAAAATGAAAACTGACTTTTCAAAAGCGGCAAACACAGATGAACTTTCAGAAACCATTGATTATGTCTTGGTCAACAAAATTGTTACAGAAGAAATGGCTATTCGTTCGAAATTGATTGAACACGTTGGTCAGCGCATATTAAACCGTATGTTACAAGAAATCAACGGATTAATTGGATATTCAATAAAAGTGACAAAAATCTGTCCGCCTATAAACGGAGATGTTGAAAATGTTGCAATTATTATTGAAGGGGGCAATTGGTAAACTAGAGAAAAATTTAGTATTTTTGTTCCCCAAGAAAACGGTCTCGTGGCCGAGCGGTTAGGCACCGGTCTGCAAAACCGTCTACTCCGGTTCGAATCCGGACGAGACCTCAAAAAGCTCTGTTAGTAATAACGGAGCTTTTTTGTTGGAATTAAAAATATTTTGGGGTCTGTCTACAGCTTTACCACCATTTACCCGGGTAACTATTTTCATCAAAACAAAAAGCCCCACAATCCAAAGGACGCAGGGCTTTAATCAATATTGTATCATTATTTTTTAGCTTCTATCAATTGTTTGTCTTTGATTACTTTTCCTGACCCATCAACAATGGTTACCAAACAAAAGTAAATTCCTTCTTTGACTTCATTATTGTATTCTCCGTTCCAGTTAAAATTGACGTCTGTTGACTGAAAAACCAACTTATTTTCAACATTGTAAATCTGAACTAAAAAGGATTGTATTTGATCTTTATTCACAATTTCAACATAATAAACATCGTTATTTCCATCACCATTCGGGCTAAAGAAATTGGGGAATTTGGTTAATTCTGAGGCAAGAACAGCGCTAACAGGTTTTTCTGTGTTCTCAGGAAAAACGGCTGCTGTTTGCGTCTCTTTAGTGATTGTTTCAGCGACGGCTATTTGTGTTGAACTATTCTCAGCTACAACATCTATTAACGGTACTAAAACGGGAGGAATATCATAATTTATAACTGGTCCCTTTACTAAACAATAGGGCTTGAAAAATGCCGTATCCATAAACAAACCGTAATCAAAATCTATTTCAAAATTATTTTGAACCTCACTGTGTTTTACAAGAATATCTGATGTTGCTTGTTCGCTTTTATTTTTGCTTGTTGCAATTGTTTTCTTCGGTGCAATCTTATTAGAAACAGGTTCACTGTTTCCAACAAAAACTGCAACAACAATTCCTGATGCAACTACAGCCGAGCCTATTAACCATTTAGCAACAAGGGATGCGGTTTTAGCGGCGGCAACAGATGTTACGCCGGCAACAGCCATTTTTGATTGCACACCTTTCCATAGTTCTTCTCGAACGGGTAAACTGTGTTGTTCAAATGACTTTGAAAACAAATCTTTTATGTTATCGTTACTTTTCACTTTCTAGTTGTTCAATTTGTGTCCGTAAAAACGCACGTGCACGCGAGTATTGTGATTTTGATGTGTTTTCACTTACCCCAAGTGTGTCTGCAATTTCTTTGTGCGAATAACCTTCTATTGCAAACATATTAAAGACGACACGGTAACCATCTGGCATTTCATTTATCATTTGTAATAAATGATTAACATCCATATTATCGAAGGCGTTGTCATCAAATGAAACTTGATTTTCAACCGCTTCAACTTGAGCAACACCGAGCCACTTTTTATTTTTTCGAATGGCGTCTAAAGCTGTATTCACAACTATTCTCCTCATCCAACCTTCCAAAGAACCCTCTTGTTTGAAATCTCCAATTTTCTGGAAAATTTTGACAAAAGCATCTTGTAAAACATCTTCAGATTCTTCACCATTTGGTATATAACGCTTACAAATTGAAAGCATTTTTGGGGCAAATTTATCAAACAACGCTCGCTGTGCTCGAGAATCTCCTTTGGTACACGCTGAAACCAATGTAATATCATCCATAGCACTCGCTAATTCTAAAGACATGAAACTAATCAAAAAGGTTGCATGGACAACAATAGTTGAAAGAAATAAAGTAAATTCGTGAAAACCATTCGCAATGAAAATCTGTGCAATTTTATGTCTGTTTTTAATTTCTTCCAATCTATACTGTCAGATTCCAAATTCATGGATCGGTAATTATTCCGCGCACCTTTTACTCAACGATAGCGTTCAAATGCCCGTTCGGTTTTCAATCGAACAACAGGGAAATGCAAATTCGGTTCACATAAAAAACGGAACAGAAAATATCGTGTTAATAAATGAGCGTTGGGATAAAGACACGTGCATTGTCCAATTTCCAAACTTTGATTCCGAGCTCAAGCTAACACCAATCAACCAAAATGAGTTGGTTGGTTATTGGATAAATTTCAATAAAACAAACACTTATAAGATTCCCTTTTTCGCAACATTAAATCAAAAAAAGCTAAATAACAGTATTAGTCACAAAAAAATAGCGGGCCGCTGGGAAACTTATTTTTCAGAAAAACCGACAATAGATGATGCTGGAATTATGATTTTACAGCAAAAAAACGATACTATTATTGGAACTGTTTTAACAGAAACTGGAGACTATCGTTTTTTAGAAGGTCGTATAAACGGAGCAAATTTTTACCTTTCTGCGTTCGATGGAACACATGCTTTTTTATTAAATGGTTCACTCAAAAACGATTCAATAAAGGGTTGTTTTTATAGCGGTAAACATTACGTTACACCTTTTTTCGGAACAAAAAACGACTTGTTTGTGTTGAGAAATGCCGATTCGATTACCAAACAAATAGATGAAAAACCCGTTACTTTTTCGTTAAAGGACATCGAAAACAACTCCTATCATTTTCCGAATGAAACAACAAAAAATAAAGTCGTAATTATTCAATTAATGGGAACATGGTGTCCAAACTGCATGGACGAAACGGTTTTATTAGAACAATTGTACGCTGATTATCACGAAGCGGGATTAGAAATAATCAGTATTGGGTATGAAGTTGGTGCTGACTTTACTGCACAAGCTGCTAAAATTAAACGCCTGCAAGAACGCTACCACATTACTCACCCGTTATTAGTTGGTGGAAAAGCTGACAAGAAAATTGCTAGTGCCCAGTTTAACATGGTCAATGAAATAAGCGCGTTTCCAACAGCTCTTTATATTGGAAAAGACGGACGCATTAGACGTATCCATACCGGTTTTTCAGGTCCTGGAACGGGTCAATTATATACTGATTTTGAAAAAGAAACGCGGCTATTAATTGAACGCTTATTGGCAGAATAATTAATGATTTACAAGCGGTCTCGTTGGGTTATTAGCTAACATCCAAGCAGTGTGAAAAACCAATTTGGTTACTTTTTCAACCTTATCAAAATTAATTTTCTCCACATCGTCGGTTGGTTGGTGATAATCTGCGTGCACACCACTAAAATAAAAAATAGACGGGATATTGTTTTTCGCAAAATTATAGTGATCCGAACGGTAATAAAATTGATTTGGGTCGGTTGTGCTATTGAATCGATAATCTAATTGCAATTGTGTAAACGTATTGTTAGCTTGTTCGTTCGCAGCGTGTAAATCATCGCTTAACATGTTTGAACCAATAATATATATATAATCACTTTTACCTTCGTGAGCAATATCATCACGCCCAATCATATCAATATTCAAATCAGCAATTGTTGTTGATAATGGAAGTGCTGGATGTGAAGCATAATAAGATGAACCTAATAATCCTTTTTCTTCGCCAGAAACAGGCATGATTAAAATAGATCTTTTAGGTCCATTTCCCTCTTTGTATGCATTCATAAAAGCTGCGGCGATTTCTATCAATGCAACAGTTCCTGTTCCATCATCATCCGCGCCATTATAAACGACACCATTATCATTTCCGATGTGATCATAGTGTGCTGTAATCACCAACACTTCGTTTTTTAACACACTATCACTTCCCGGAATAAACGCTAATACATTTGAACTTATTAATTCTTTTTCAGCAAGATTCAATTGACAAGATAAGATGCCAACGGTTGTTTTTTTCGACTTCTTTTTTGCTTGTTTTTTGTTGGTTAAAAACAGAAATTCTTTGTTTAAAATTGGAGCGATTGCTGCTGCGTTAACAACAATTATAGGTAGTTCTTTTTTTACTTCTTCTGATGATAAACGCATTGATTTATTAGTGGTGTAATGTTCCAAATATTCGTATAATTCTGAATAATTTGTTGCGACCAAAATAAGCGCTTTTGTTGCAGGAGAAAGTCCTTTTTTAAGTGCTGTAACCTCTGCTCTTACATCGTTAGATTGCAAGGTGTGTACCAACACATTACTTGTTGTATCTGTGGTTGATTTTGATGAAAAAGTAATTATTTTCGTATTATTTAATTCAAATTTGCGTTTTGAACCAAAATATATAAAGTCTTTTTTGAATTGTAATTGACTATTATTAATCGTTAAATTGCCACCAGGCTGCACTTCTACAACTGAAAAAAATTGTTCGAATTGTTGCATTCCAGGAACAAAAAAACAACCGCTATTTCGAAAAGAATTAATCAAATATTGGGCTGCTAATTGCTGTCCTTTTTTTCCAGTTTCTCTTCCTTCAAAAACATCAGAAGCTAAAATTGTCAAGTGTTTTTTTAGTGAATTTGCAGCGATGTTTTGAGCATAAAAAGCGGCATCTTTTTTAACTTGTGCATGTAATACAAAAACGAAAAAAACGAAAGATAATAGCGCGGTTTTTTTCATCGATTAACAAGGAATTTTATCTATTCTATTTTGATGACGACCACCTTCAAAAGCTGTTGAGCTAAAAATTGCAACCATTTCTAAAGCCTCTTCAACAGAAATAAATCGAGCTGGTAAGGTTAATATATTAGCATCATTATGTTCGCGAGCTAACTGTGCAATTTCTTTTTTCCAACAAAGAGCAGCTCTTATTCCTTGGTGTTTGTTTACAGTCATATTTATACCGTTTCCACTTCCACAAATTACAATTCCCCATGTTGTAGGATTTGCTTCTACAAAATCAGCAACTGGGTGACCGTAGTCAGCATAATCAATACTTGCTTCGCTGTAACAACCAAAGTCGTTAACTTCATAACCGTTTTCTTGTAACCAAGTAATTACTGCTTTTTTTAATTCAAATCCTGCGTGATCTGCACCTATTGGAATAATTTTAGACATGTCTTTTTGTTTTTTTTTCAAAGTTAATCCTTATTAACAAATGAAACAATATATAAACATTCGGACTTTTCATAAAAATTCAACTTACTAATTTCCAATAAGTTAATTTTATAAACTTTCCACATAAAATGAACGAAACATGTTAATAACGGTTAACAACTATCAATAAGTATTTATAGGAAAATAAATTAATCTGTTCTATATGCCTTTTTATTTGAAATAAACAAGAAAAGTTTTGGTGACTTATGTTCTTTTTTCACACAGTATTTCACACAATAATAAAGTAGAATTTTTAAAAAAGATGTTCACAATAGAAGTTATACATCAATTGTTAATAGCAGTGTTAACTTTAAGTAAACGAATGATCTAACAAATAAATTTACTGTTAATAACAAGTAAATAAAGTACTAACAAGTTAAAATCCAATAAAAAATAGAAAAAGTTGTACAGCTATTAACAACACTAATAAATAGAATAAACCTTTTAACTAATTAAATCTTTCTTTTATTTATTATTCGAGTAAAAAAAGAAACGGGATTTGGATAAATGAAAATGAAACTGTACATTCGGTATCACACACTAGAAACTAACAATAAAAGGTACTTTACATCAAAACGCAACTACTTGTTTTGATGTGATTTACAAGCAAAAAGTGATTTAAAAATGACACATGCAAATGTATTGATTATTGAAGATGAATTCATAGTTTCACGCGATATTCAATCCAGCTTAATAGAATTTGGTTATTCCGTTTTAGGAATTGTTTCTTCGGGTGAAAAAGCACTCGCATTTATAGCAGAACAAGTACCTGATATTTTATTGATCGATATTCAATTAAAAGGTGCAATAAATGGTATTGAATTAGCTGAATTAATCAAAAAAAGATACGATATTCCTTTTATCTTTTTAACTGCTATTTCAGATGAAACAACATTGAATCGAGCAAAATACGCGGAACCTTATGGTTATATATTAAAGCCTTTTCGTGAAATTGATTTAAAAACAACAATTGAACTAGCTTTATACAAACACCATCAACAAGTTAAAATTGAACGGGAGCGTGATTTATTGGTTTCGATAATTGATGGTAAAACGGTTGACAAATCTTCTTTTTTATTTGTGAAATCAAATAGTCGCTTAATCAAATTAAAAACTGAAGAAATTTATTTTATTGAAGCGTTGAAAGATTACGTTGTCATCAATACTTTTGACGTAAGGTATACCATTCATTCAACCATGAAAGAAATCGAGTTAAAACTAGGTTATAATGAATTTATTCGGGTACACAGATCGTTTATCGTACGCTTGGATAAGATTGCTTCGATCGAATTCCCAAATCTTCAATTAGAAAACGATAAAAAATGGATTCCAATAGGAGGATCTTATCGCGATGATTTAACAAACAGAATAAAAATGATTTAATTGACTAATTCCAAATCAATTTGTCGTTTTTTGGGATGAACTTCTGTTATTTTCACGCGTACATTGTCTCCAAATTTGAATGATTTACCTGTTCGTTGACCAATAATTTCCATTTTTTTCGCATCGAAAGAAAAACGATCTCCTGGCAATTCAGCCAAAGGAACCATTCCCTCACAAGCATTCACAGTCATTTTTACAAACAAACCAAATTCAGCAACACCTGTTACAATTCCATCAAACGTTTCACCAACTTTATCGTGAACAAAAACAACTTGGAAGTATTTATTGGATTCTCTTTCAGCTTCGGTTGCTTTACGTTCAGTTCTTGAAATACGCTTACAGATATCAGCCAATTTCGTTGAATAACGATGGGGTTGTTTTTCCAAACATTCTAATAAAATACGGTGAACCATCAAATCGGCGTACCGGCGAATAGGTGATGTAAAATGGGTGTAGTGACCAAAACCTAATCCATAATGACCAATATTATCTGTATCATACGTAGCTTTTGCCATACTTCGAATAGCCATTTGTTGAATAATGCCAAATTCGTTTGTATTGTTGATATCGGTTAATAATTTATTGATACTTTTTGAAATTTCATCGGGATGATTAAACGACAATGTATGACCAAACTTATCTACAAAAGCTGCTAACAGAGCAATTTTTTCAGGATCTGGTTTGTCGTGAACACGGTAAACAAATGGGACAACCTCCACACCTTTTTTCGCTTTTCCGACAAATTCAGCTACTTTTTTATTAGCAAGCAACATAAATTCTTCAATCAATTGATGCGCATCTTTCGATACTTTTACAATCAAATCAATAGGTTCGCCTTTATCGTCTAATTTAAAACGGATTTCTTCTGAATTAATCAGCAAAGCACCATTTTTAAAACGCTTATTGCGGTAAATTTTTGCTATTTTATCAAGAATTAATACTTCTGTTTTATAAGGGCCATCAGCACCTTCCAACATTTCTTGTGCTTCTTCGTACGTAAAACGATGGTCGGAGTGAATTACTGTTTTACCAAACCATTCGTTATAAATTTTACCAGTTTCATCGATTTCAAATACAGCAGAAAAGGTAAATTTATCTTCGTGAGGTCGCAACGAACACACCATGTTTGATAATTGTTCAGGAAGCATCGGTACAACTCTATCAACTAAGTAAACAGAATTTCCTCTTTTTAAAGCTTCTTCATCCATTGCGGTATTAGGACGCACATAATGACTAACATCAGCAATGTGAACACCTATTTCGTAATGACCATTTTCTAATGTACGAATGGACAACGCATCATCGAAGTCTTTCGCGTCAATTGGATCAATTGTAAACGTCAAAGTATTTCTAAAATCACGTCTTTTCGCTACTTCTTCTGGATCTAAACTTAATGTAACCGTTTCAGCTTCAGACATTACCGCCGAACTAAAATGTGTTGCAATTCCTTGATTAACCAAAATACTCAACATTTCATTGTCGTGCAATGAATTTCCACTGAGTGTTTGAATAACTTCACCAAAAGGATATTCAGCAGATTTTGGCCAAACGGTAATCTTAACCAATGCTTTGTCGTTGTGTTTTGCTCCGTTTAACTTTTCTTTTGGTACTTGAATTTGTATACCAGTTTTGGTGTTATCTGGAATTAAAAAAGCAAATTTATCGTGTAACTGAATGGTACCAACAAATTGAGTTCGTTCGCGTGAAACAACGGCAAGTATTCTTCCTTCAATTTTCGTGTTGGTGCGTTTGGTTATAGCAACTTTTACTGTATCACCGTGAATAGCTTGACCGATAAAATGGGGAGGAATAAAAATATCAATGTCTTTTTTACCAGTCACAACAAATCCCGCGCCTCTTTGGGTCATTTCTAAATCACCCTCGATTGTTTCCATTTCATTTTTATAACGATACGTTGCAAATCCGGTTTGATGTAAGAAGTTTTCGTTGGCTAATTCCGTTAAAATGGTTACAACCAATTTTCGCGCTTCACCTTCGCGTACGTGCAATAATTCACACACTTGCTTATAGGTTAAATCTACTTCTTGGTGCTGTTCAAACAACCGTCGAATAATGTGAAAGAAACTTGTCTTAAGTTTTTTATCTTTTTTGTCCTTTTTATCGAACGATTTGCTTGGTCTTTTTTTACCCATTTTTATCTTATACGCTTGTAAAGGTACAACAACCAATTAATTTAATTTTTCATCTAAAAAAAATTAGCGTTAGCTTAACATAAAATAGCGTAATAAAGCAAATCAAATACCGCTGTTTGTATAAAAATCTTGGTTTTTATTGTTTCAGATTAAAACTAAGCGTAATTTTGAAGAAACAAGCAATAAAACAAGCACGATGAAATCACGTATAGAATCAGCATTAAACGATCAAGTAAACAAAGAAGCTTCTTCTTCTCAGTTTTATTTAGCAATGGCTTCTTGGGCAGAAAACCACGGATTGAATGGAACGGCTAAATTTATGTACCAACATGCTGACGAAGAGCGTTTTCACATGCTGAAACTCATCAAATTTATTAATGAACGCGGAGGGGTTGCAATTGTTCCTGCAATCGCACAACCACCTGTTGAATTTGATTCGTTAGAACGTGTGTTTGAGTTATTATTGGAGCACGAATTAGGTGTTACGGATAGCATCAACAACGTTGTCGATGTTTGTTTGCAAGAAAAAGATTATTCGACACACAATTTTATGCAATGGTATGTTTCTGAACAATTAGAAGAAGAAGCATTAGCGCGCGGTATTTTAGATAAATTACGATTAATTGGTGGAGATAAAGGAGGTTTATACTTGTTTGATCGCGATTTAGAATTGGCAGCTGCTCAATCAGCAACAGCGCCACAAGTATAAATTAAACATGTTAAAACGCTTACTTTTTGTTGTTAGCTTTTTTGCGTTTGCACAATTTGCTACAGGTCAATTAGCATATCGTTTTAGTAACTTTAATATCAACGATGGGCTTTCGCAAAGTTCCATAACAACGATTCTACAAGACAGGGTTGGCACCATTTGGGTTGGCACACAAGACGGGATAAATCGTTTTGATGGTCAAGAGTTTCAAATTTTCACTCCCGACAACACAAAGGGTTTAGAAAGTGGTTTTATTCTTTCATCACACACCGCAAAAAACGGATTTTTGTGGTTCGGCACATCAAATGGATTAACCGCTTTTGATCCAAAAACAGAATCATTTAAAACGTATTTTTTACCAAATAAAACCACCTTTCCAGTAGAGGAGATTGCTGAAGATACCGCAGGCAATTTATACTTGGCAACAACAACAAGGGGCCTCGCTTTTTGGAACAAAAACACAAAACAAACCCAGCTTTTACAAGTAAATTTACCATCCAAACACCTGCATTATATAAAGTTTCTAACCGCACAAACGCTCTTAATTTCAACAGAAGACAAAGGTGTTTTTACTTATAACATTGTTTCCAAGCAATTGGTAAAATGTGTTGGTTTACAAGCGAACAATACTGGTTTTATTATTAACGATGCCGAATGGTATCAAGGAGCGGTGTTTTTATTGGGAACAACGAAAGGATTGTGGTTTTTCAATATTCAAAATGGAAAATGCGCTCCGTTTTTAAAAGAGCAAACAGCCATTTATGGCGAAGTTGCTGTCTCTGATATTTTTTTGTTTTCAAAAAACGAATTTTTTGTAGCAACAGAAGGAAGCGGTTTGTTGACGGTCAGCAAGCAAAAAGGCAAGTACAACGTATATCAAAGTAAAAAAGACATCTTTCAAAAAAATGCTTTGCAATATGATGAAATCAGTGAATTGTATGGCGATAAAACGGGTGCAATTTGGGTGGCTACACTTCGTGGTTTAAGCTGTTTTAACCCTTTTAATCAAGGTTTTTTGGGTGTTGGGCCAACAGGAAATCTCAAACAAGGATTGCCATCTCCGAGTGTTTGGGGATTTGCCGAGAGCCCAAGTGGCGAAAGCTGTTACATTGCTTCCGATTATGCGGTAACACAACTCGACAGAGCAACGGGAGTTTACAGACAGTTTTATATCAACCAAGGCGATGAAAATGCGTCAAGTGTTTTATCGGTTGCTTATTTGAATCCAAACACGCTGTTGGTTGGTTGTACGGATGGATTGTATCAAATTACACACAGCCCAAATCAGTATGAGGTTAAAAAAATCCGCTACAAAGGGATTGACAACCCGAGCATGTTTGAAAAAGTTTACCGCGTAGTTGCCTATGATAAACAGTCATTTTTTCTGGGAACAAAAGGAGGTGTGTTGTTGTATGATTCAAAAACAGGTTCGTTCACACCTTTTTCCCTGAATTTAAAACAGCCAAATCGTTCGATAAAAGGAGGTGTGTGTAAAGCAATTTACAAAGGAATTGATGGCACAATGTATTTTGGAACGAGTGAAGGAGGACTTTCTGTTTTGAAAAAAAGTAAGAATCAGTTACAAATCACACCTTACAAATGGAACACTGCGCTAACAAAAGCGAGCAAAGACTACATACTCAGTATTTATCAAGACAAGCCCAATGAATTATGGTTGGGAACAACCGGTTCGGGGATTTTACAACTCAACACAAAAAAGGGTCAAGTAACCGCTTTTTCCAAAAAAGACGGGCTGCCAAACAATTTTATTTACGGGATTTTATCCGATAAAAAAGGAAACCTGTGGTTGAGTACCAATAGGGGAATAGCAAAGTTTTCACGCACAACGAAACAACTTGAAAATTACACAGAAGTCCACGGACTAATGAGTAACGAATTTAATACAGGCGCTTATTTTTCATCGGTATCGGGCGATTTGTTTTTTGGAGGAATTGCAGGGTATAATTTTTTCAATCCGATAAAATTGACTGTTGACCAAACACCGCTAACGGTTAGTTTTTTAAAGTTTAAATTTGACGACAATTGGTTGACGCCAGCAGATAAAAACGCACCTTTTAAAAATGCTTTTGCGCAAACGAAAAAAATTACGTTGCGCTACAACCAACGAAGTTTTACCGTGCGGTTTGTCGCTTCCGATTTAATGGACAACCGCTTGATAACCTATAAATATCGTTTGGTTGGATCGAATGAAAATGAAGTTTTACTTGGAAACAATAACGAAATTCGTTTCAACTCACTATCCCCAGGATCTTATTATTTGGAGGTATATGCAAAACGTTCAGGAGGCAAATGGAACACCATTCCAGCATCGTTAGAGATTGAAATTGCCGCTCCTTTTTGGGGCAAATGGTGGTTTTGGGCAATCGTTGCGTTTGTGCTTATTATTTCGGGGGTGATTTTTGTGAAAAGCCGCATTAATTTAGCGCGCAGGGATCAAGTTCGATTGGAAATGAAAATTGTGGAACGCACGCGAGAAATCCGCAATCAAAGCAGAAAAATTGAGCAACAAAAACAGCTACTAGAAGTAGAAAAAAACAAAGTTGACGAGCAACAAAAATTACTTCAAATAGAAAAAGATAAATCCGAAAAATTGCTTCGGAACATCATACCTGAATCGACTGCAGAAGAACTAAAAAATAATGGCCGAGCAGAAGCCCGCGCCTATAAAATGGTTTCTGTTTTGTTTACTGATTTTGTCGGATTTACGAAAATAGCAGAAGGCTTAAAACCGACTGAATTGGTCAATAAATTGGATATTTATTTCCGCAAGTTTGATGAAATTATTGTCCGTAATAATCTGGAAAAAATCAAAACCATTGGTGATGCGTACATGTGTGCTGGTGGGGTTCCTCTGCGCAACGCAACCAATCCAATTGATGCGGTTTTAGCGGCGTTACAAATTCAAGATTACATGCAGCGCTTGAAGCACCAAGCAATTGCAAACGGAACAGAATATTGGGATTTGCGCTTGGGAATAAACACAGGCGAAGTAACTGCCGGAGTTATTGGAACGCAGCGTTTTGCTTATGATATTTGGGGCGCAACAGTAAACCAAGCACAGCGCATGGAAATGATGGGAGAACCTGGAAAAGTTACCATTTCCGGCGCGACATTCAAACACATTGAACCGTATTTCGAGTGCTCTTATCGTGGAAAAGTTCAATCGAAAAGCAAGGGTTGGATTGAGATGTATACGGTTGAACGGATCAAACCGGAGTTGTCTATTAATGGCGAAGGACTCATTGCAAACAACCGTTTACAGCAGATTGTAAATTTACACCAATCAAGTCGGATCAATTATTACAAGGCAGAAAAAAGTGTGCTCAAAATACTTGAAAAAGGACTATCTAAAAAATTACATTACCATTGCATTGAACACACAAAAGATGTTGTGCGCGCTGTTGAGCGGTATGCTTTGATGGAAGATGTGACCGATGAAGGTTTGTTTTTATTGAAGTCAGCAGCAACATACCACGACGCAGGTTTTGTCGAAAGTTACGAAGACAACGAATACATTGGCGCCCGCATGGCGGAAGAAATGTTGCCAAAATTTGGTTATTCACAGGCGCACATTGACCAAATAAAAGCATTGATTTTCGTTACTCAAATTCCACACACACCAACAAACAAGCTAGAAGAAATCATGTGTGATGCGGATTTGGATTATTTGGGCCGTGCTGATTTTCATGAAATTGCTGATAAATTGCGCAGAGAATTACGCGAACATGGAAAATTGACCAGTGATCGTGCCTGGGACGAAACACAAGTTGCCTTTTTATCCGGGCACACGTATTTCACCAAGACAGCGATAGCTAGTCGTCAAGCAAAAAAAGAACAAAACTTACAAGAGGTCAAGGAGCGTTTGTTGAAAAACGAATATGCTGATTAACTGATATTGATCAGTTTTGGTGCCGCTTGATTGTTGTAACTTTGTCGCATGAAAATCCGCATATTCATCGTTTTGTTTTTGCCGTTTATTGGCTTTTCCCAATTACCGCAGTTTTATTCCTTGCAATTTGACCCAATAGTTGTCCCGGAATTCATGGGGGTTCAGTCTTTTGCCGTAGGCAGATCAGGCGACGAATTGTTACTAATTGGCGGACGATTAGATGGTTTGCACCGCAGACAGCCTTGGGCTTCGTTTGATTCAGCAGGACACAACAATCAATTAATCGTTATTAACCTTGTAACAAAACAGCTTTGGAAAAAAAGCGTCAATGACTTACCCGCAGATTTAGCAGATCAATTAAAAGCAACGAATCATTGTGCGACGCAAGTTGCTGATTCGCTTTATTTAGTAGGTGGATACGGCATTTCACGCTCAAAAAACGACCACATTACCTTTCCGTCAGCGGTTGCGTTATCTGTTTCAACAACAATTCAAGCGATTAAAAACCAACAGGTTTCGGAGCAATTATTTCAAGTAATTCACCACGACAACTTTGCAGTAACCGGTGGACAATTACAAGTAATTGGAAATACATTTTATTTAGTCGGTGGGCATCGTTTTGATGGAAGGTATAATCCAAAGAACGGACCTTCATATGTTCAAACATACACCAATCAAGTCCGTCAATTTACATGGAACAACTACCCAGCATTCTCTATAATAACGAACGAAGAGTTGTTACACAAGCGGGATTATAATTTGGTAAAAGTCTATGACAAAACTGGCGCAGCATCTTTTTTGGCGTGTTCCGGTGTTTTTCAAGCAGATGTTGATTTGCCACACCAATCTGCCACATCCATTTTCCCATCAGGACAAGTGAAGCAAGTTCCAAATTTCCGTCAATTCTTCAATCAATACGAATGTCCCGATGTCAACTTGTTTGACACGATCACCAAAACAAATCACGTGTTATTTTTTGGCGGAATTGCGCAGTTTTATGACAGTTTAGGTGTGTTGGTACAAGACGATGACGTGCCATTTACCTCACATATTTCTGTTGTGGAGTACAATACCGGCAACGCTGCTGAGTTCCTTCATCCTGCAAACATGCCACAGTTGTTTGGCGCGGGAACGGCATTTATACCGGTTCAAGAACGGATTCTTTTTAATGCCAAGACATTGAGCACGCCATTGAAATTAGGTTATTTGGTCGGTGGTATTCAGTCGTCTGCAAAAAACATTTTTTGGATTAACGAAGGTCAAGAAAGTGCCGCTGTTCCAACTATTTATGCGGTAACATTGTTGCCTACTAACGTAACACTTCGTCCAACAGACACAACGAATCAATTAAATGTTGATTTACTAAATGTGGGCAAGGACGAGCGTTACCGCTTGTTTTTTGATTTGAATGAAGCGGCAACTGTTACTGTTCATTATTATAACGAAAGCGGGGAGTTGATTCACAACAAAACACGTTTTTGTCAAGCAGGAACCACCGCTTGGAAAACGTTATTACCCAAAGAAAAAGGAATGTACCGCGTAAAAATCACGGTAACATCAACAGCAATGAAACAACTATCCGTTTGGGATCAGTTTTTGAAAATTAACTAAATAAAACGCTACCGAATTTTCCTTCTATTGGATTGACAATTAACGTTGGAATGTGTGCGTCGTTGGTGATAATGTATTGCTCGTAACTTGCTGTGATGACGCCAAACATGTTGTTACGGTTCAAGTTCATAATAGCGATCAAATCGGCTTCTAAATAAACAGCATGTTTCACTACTTCTTTATCAAACCCATTTGAGGGAGCAACTTTAGTCGTAACATCAATTCCTCTTTCGTGGAAAAACTTCACAGCAAACTGAATGTTCGCTTTGACTTGACGGCGTAAAAACTCATCCGATTCATCAGGTGTGATCAAGTGAACACGTGATTTGAAATACGTTGCGATGTTGGCAACATAAGCCAATTTTTGTTTTGTTTCTTTATTTAAATCCAGCGGAACTACGATGTCATCGTATCCACTTTCTTTGATTTCTTTTTCTTGAACAACAATAAAAGGAACTGTTGAGTGTGTGATTACTTTAAGCGCGTGACTTCCGGTAATGTGTTGCCAACCATGTTGACCATGTGTTCCCATGAAAATTAATTCGGCATTGGCTTCTTTTGCTAGGTCACCAATATCTTCGAAAATGCTACCTACACGAACAACTGGAGTGATGACAACCCCTTCTGCTTCCTGTTTTTTGATGATTTCTTCCAATTTTTCTTGCGCTTCTGCAATTGCTTTTTCTTTCGCAACAACATGCAATAATTGAATAGTTCCTTGTGTTGTTTTTGCTGTATTAATAGCGTGTTTTAAGGCGTTATCAGCAACAATAGTGAAATCATGGGGAACGATAATGGTTTTCTTTTCCATAGTAATATGCAGGTTCGTTTTAGCTTTACAAAAGTAACGATGGAAACAACGTAAACACTTATTTTTTTATTAGATTATTAAAAATAAACCGTTAATAATTCAAAAAGTGTCCTATTTTTTGCACTTTTGTCCTGATTGACACCGTGCAAAAGCGCGCATTAAAAATCAAAGTAAATGCCGATAATAGGAAAGTTAGTAAAGAAAACAACTGAATTTTCAACGAAACGAAACGCTTTCAAGGGTTTAGATTTCAAAGACCAGCTTACAGCTTTGTCAAAGTTGTTGAAGTTTTCTGCGAAAACACGCTTTGGTCAATACCACGATTTTAATGCTGTTTTAGCAGCCGAGGATTTGGTGAAAGCTTTTCAGGCTGCCGTTCCGTTTACAGATTACGATGATTTGTACAACAAATGGTTGTATCGTTCAATAGCAGGAGAGAAAAACATAACGTGGCCGGGTGTTGTCAAATACTTTGCGTTATCGTCAGGAACAACAGGCTCTCCCAGCAAACGTATTCCTGTTACAAAACAAATGATACGTTCGTTTCAACGCACAACGATCAAACAATTTGCTGCGACTTCGCGCTTGGATTTATCGCCTGCTTTTTATCAAAAATCTTTTTTAGCAGTAGGCGGATCGACCAAATTAGAACATGTTGGCAATCATATTGAAGGCGATTTGTCAGGTATATTAAAAAAACACACGTCCGTTGTGATGTTGCCGTTGACAAAGCCAGATCCAAAAACAGCAGCGATTAAAGACTGGAACAAGAAACTCGACAAAATGGTCGAAATGGCGCCACACTGGGACATTAGTACGGTTGCTGGAATTCCAAGTTGGTGCATCATGTTGATGGAACGAATAGTTGAGAAGTATCAGCTCAACAACATTCATGAAATGTGGCCCAATTTTGAGCTATATGTATACGGAGGAGTTTACATTGAGCCGTATTTGAAACGATTCGAAAAAATCTGCGGCAAAAAAGTACACACCTTAAACACTTATTTATCATCGGAAGGTTATTTTGCTTACCAAAATCGACCGGACACGCATACGATGCAATTGTTGTTAAACACGGGGATTTTCTATGAATTTGTTCCATTTAACACAGAAAATTTTGATGAAAACGGAAACATTCATCAGCATGCGCAAGCATTAACCGTTGATGAGGTTGCTGTAGGCGAAGATTATGCTTTAATTATTTCTACGAATGCTGGTTTGTGGCGTTATATGATTGGTGATTTGGTTCAGTTTACGGATGTGCAGCGACGAGAAATTAAAATCAGCGGACGTATCAAACAATACTTGAGTTTGGTTGGCGAGCATTTATCGTTGGACAATATCAACGTTGCTATTCAAAGTACTATTGAAGAATTAGGCGTTTCTATCCCAGAGTTTTGTTTGTATGCAGATGTTGCCACGCAAGCACACTTGTGGTATTTTGGAACAGACCAACCAATAGACGGCAAAAAAGTAATGGAAACCGTTGATAAGCATTTGTGTGCATTGAATGACGATTACCGTTCGGCACGCAAATACGATACGCTCAAATCCCCTGTTCCAAAATGTATTCCCACGAATAAATTCTATCAATACATGGAATTAAATGGTCGCTTGGGTTCGCAGAATAAATTTCCGCGGGTGATGAATCAACATCAATCCAAAGATTGGTGCTTGTTTTTGGGAGTGTAACTTGTTTTTTCTTCCCGCAGTCGTTTGTAAATCCCGTTTGCGATAACAAGCAACAATATTAGCAAGGAGCCCCAATAGAAGTTTCCGCTGAGCATTTTATCTTCGTGTAAAATTGGAATCGCCAACAAAATGGTATAGACAGGCTCTAGGTTGATGCTCAATGAAACGGTAAAAGCACCCAATTTTTTCATTACTTCGATGGTTGCCAAAAACGCAAACGAAGTACACGCAATGCCTAAAAATAAGAGCCATCCGAGATCAGAACCCGACATTTTGAATAAATCACTAGTTAGTTTTTGTTGCGCGAAAAATATTACGGAGATGAATAAAAAAGCGATTCCCATCTCGTGGAGCGTGATAGCTGAAGCAGGTGTTTCTTCGGCGAGTTTTGCATTGAAAACCGAAAACAACGCCGCACACAATGCCGAAAACAAGCCGATATAAAGCGCATTTAAGTGACTAGCGTGAATGCCGCTTGAAACGATATAAATTCCTAGCACCACAATCAGTCCGAAACAAAATTCCACCCAAGAAAAGCGCTTTTTCATGATCAAGGGCTCCAACCACGTGACGTGTAGCGTTGTTGTTGAGAGACACAAAATTCCCAATGAAGCTGTTGAAAGTTGAATGGAAGTATAAAAAGTCATCCAGTGAACCGCAACTATTATTCCCACGCCAAAGACTTTCAATCGTGTTTTACTGTCGGTAATTTTCCGGGGCAAACCGAGCCATTTCAATGCAAAAAAGAGCGAAACAAATGCTATTAACACCCGAAACCAAACGATGTTTAACGCGTCAATTTGGATGATTTTTCCTAAAATACCTGTAAAGCCCCACATAAATATGATGACGTGCAGCAATAAATGATATTTGTATTTTGAAAACATTCGACCAAAGGTAATGAAATGAAATAAAGTCTCTAATGATTTGTCTATCTTTGCCAAAAACAAAAACTATGTCGCATATCACCACACTCAGTGATTTTATCATCGATCGTCAAGCTGAATTTCCTGGAGCAACAGGAGAATTAACACGTATCTTAAACGATATCGCAATTGCTTCGAAAATTGTTTCACGCGATGTGCGTAGAGCAGGATTGGTGGATCACATTTTAGGTGCACAAGGTGAGGTAAACATTCAAGGTGAGGAACAGCAAAAGTTAGATGTTGTTGCAGATAACCAATTTATCAAGGTGTTTGAATCGAGTGGTGAGATTTGTGGAATTGCTTCGGAGGAAAACGACGACTTTGTGGCGTTTACTTCTGAAAAAGCAATGAATGGTAAATACGTTGTGTTGTTTGATCCCTTGGACGGTTCGTCTAATATTGATGTAAACGTTTCTATCGGGACAATTTTCTCGATTTACAAACGTGTTTCACCAGTTGGAACACCCGCTACTTTGGAAGACATGTTACAAAAAGGAACCGATCAAATTGCTGCAGGATATGTATTGTACGGTTCATCAACCATGTTGGTGTACACGACAGGACACGGTGTAAATGGTTTTACATTGGATCCGTCAATCGGTGAGTTTTGTTTGTCGCACCCCAACATGAAGATGCCTGAATCGGGTAGAATGTATGCGATGAACGAAGGAAACATTCACGAATGCGAACAAGGTTTACGCGATTACGTTGCGTTTTGTCAACAAGTTCAGGAAGACGGCAGACCGTATTCTGGGCGTTACATTGGTTCGTTGGTGGCAGATTTTCACCGCAACATGATCAAAGGAGGAATTTACATTTATCCGGTAACGAACCAAAGTCCAAAAGGCAAGTTGCGTTTGTTGTACGAGTGCAATCCCTTGGCGTTTATTGCTGAACAAGCAGGCGGAATGGCAACAAATGGTACGGAACGTATATTAGACATTCAGCCAACTGCATTGCACGAGCGTTGTGGCTATTATACAGGTTCCAAAAACATGATGCTCAAAGCGATTGCTTGTTTGGAGAAGGCAAGAGGGTAAGCGGAAAACTCACTTCATTTTAAACGCCCAAATAAAATTTAGGTTGACAAAGTTGTTGTAGTTTATGGCTTGTTCCCCGGGTCCTCCTCCGATATAAAAATTACCAAAAGGCCCATAATTACCAATCAAGCGCACTTTAAAGTTGTAATTTTCAATCGGAAGATTCATTCCAATTCCAAAGGAAAAACCAATGTCTGCAGTGGAATAACCTTTCCATTTGCGTTGGTTTATGTAGGTTATAGCACCTTCTTGTTTGACTTCCGTTGCATTTATTCTAACAGGCAATGGTAAGTTAAAGTAGCATCCAGGTTCTACAAACACGCTACCTGTTTTTACTTTAAAAAGTTGAATAGGAAAACTACTGAAAAGGCGAACCTGATGAAAGCATAAGGACAAATCATAATATTTTGTTGTGTTATTCTGAGAAAAATGATACTCCAAAGAAATAGAGTCCATTGCCACGCGTGTTATTTGGTAGTCGATCCCAAACCGCACACTGTGTTTTTTGTTTTGTTTTTGTGTGTTGAAATATAATCCCAAACCACCACCCATTTTGTTGGTTACCTGTGAATAAGAAGTTGAGTAATTGGAAGAAAGCCCAAGTTCAACGAAACGGTTTTTCAACGTATCTTGCGCAACTACATTCTGCAGCAACAAGAAGCTGGTAACAATAACTACAAACTTCATTTTAAGCGTAGGTTTAAGTAGTGGATAATAATTCGATTAAATATACGAAAACAGTTCGAATAAACACCTTTTTATCCCAGTCTTTTTGCAACGTTGCTTGCGTGTTTTCAACAAATTTTACCTTTCTTTGTTCTTAGAAAGGGGGCGCAAGGTGTTGTGTCCCCTAAACTATTTAACAGTTGGCGACAAATCAATATGGAACAAGCACAATTTTTAGCGCATTTTAAGCAACTCAACGGAATTGACGACACAGCAAATGCCTTGCAACAAGCAGCAATTCGCATTCATTGGAAAGGTCTGGTCGGTTCTTCCAAATCGATTGCTGCCGCTGCGGTTGCCGAACAAGTTCCCGGTCACCACCTGTTTGTTTTGGAGGACAAAGAGGCCGCTGCTTATTTCTTGAATGATTTGGAACAATTGTATCCAGACAACAAACACATTTTGTTTTACCCAGCGTCGTACCGCGTTCCTTATCAAGTCGAAGAAACCGACAATGCAAATGTTGTTGCGCGTGCAGAAGTGCTCGAAAAAGTGAATTCAGGTAAAAACACATGGATTGTTTCTTATCCGCAAGCCTTGTTTGAACGTGTGCCCACACAAAAACGATTAAGCGAAAATACCTTGCGGGTAGAAAAAGGAAAAACGTATTCCATCGACTTTTTTAATGAATTATTGTTGGATTACGACTTTGAACGGGTTGATTTTGTGTACGAACCGGGTCAATTTTCTATTCGCGGAGGTATTGTCGATGTGTTCTCGTTTTCGAACGACCAACCATTTCGGATTGAGTTTTTTGGCGATGAGGTAGAGTCCATTCGGACCTTTGATCCCGTTTCTCAGTTATCAATCGCGAATCACATTCATTTTTCAATCGTTCCCAACGTTCAGCGCCAATTGGTGTTAGACGGAAACGGAACCTTTTTGGAATTTATCGGCAAGCATACAACCATTTGGTTGGCGTCGAATGAGCTGGTTCGCGCTGGTCTTGAAAAAGCATATGAGAAGGCCGTAAGTGTTTACGATGCTTTGCCTCAAAACACCATAAAACACAGTTTGCCAAGCGAATTGTACATGCATCCAGCCGATTGGAAAAAGCAAGTTACAGCTCATGCAGTGGTAGAATTTGGTCCCGAATATGCGTTTCAATCAGATGAAACGATTCAATTTGTAGTACAGCAACAACCGACGTTTAATAAAGATTTCGATTTGTTGAAAGAAGATTTATTGCAGCGCAAAAAAGCGGGAGCAACCAACTTGATTTTTTCGAATCAACCCAAGCAAATCGAACGGTTGTACCAAATATTTGAAGACATTGGTGCAGAGGTCGAGTTTTCACCGATGAATATTGCTTTGCACGAGGGGTTTATTATCCCAAGTTTGAAGCTGGTTTGTTACACCGATCATCAGATTTTTGAACGGTACCATCGTTTTAAACTGAAAGAAGGTTTCCGCCAAGCCAAACAAGCGTTGACCTTAAAGGAAATTTACAACTTACAAAAAGGCGATTATGTGACGCACATCGATCATGGAGTGGGACAGTTTTCTGGCTTGCAAACAATCGATGTCAATGGAAAGCCACAAGAAGCAATTCGACTGGTTTACCGCGATGGTGATGTGCTGTATGTCAGTATTCACTCGTTGCACCGCATTTCTAAGTTTACGGGTAAAGATGGCGCTGTTCCTAAAATGAATAAATTAGGAACACAAACGTGGGCAACCTTGAAGCAAAAAACCAAAAAACGCATCAAGGAATTGGCCTACGATTTGATTCAATTATACGCCAAACGCAAGGCACAACCAGGATTTGCGTTTACTCCCGATTCGTATTTACAGAACGAGTTGGAAGCGTCGTTCATGTACGAAGACACTCCCGACCAGTTAAAAGCAACGCAAGCAATCAAGGAAGACATGGAAAAACAAACGCCGATGGACCGCTTGGTTTGTGGTGATGTTGGTTTTGGAAAAACAGAAGTTGCCATTCGCGCTGCGTTCAAAGCGGTTGCCGATAGTAAACAAGTGGCTGTTTTGGTGCCAACAACAATTTTGTGTCACCAGCATGCACGGTCGTTTGCAGAACGCTTGAAAAATTTCCCGTGCAAAGTTGATTATATCAACCGTTTTAAATCGGCAAAGGAAATTACGGAAACCTTAAAAAAAGTAGCGAGTGGCGAAGTTGACATTTTAGTCGGCACACATAAAATTGTCGGTGAAAAGGTAAAATTTAAGGATTTAGGCTTGATCATCATTGACGAAGAGCAAAAATTCGGCGTGGCGGTGAAAGACAAGTTAAAAACCTTGAAAACGACAGTGGATACCTTGACATTGACAGCAACTCCAATTCCAAGAACCTTACAGTTTTCATTAATGGGCGCACGCGATTTGAGCATCATCAACACGCCGCCACCCAATAGACAGCCAGTTTTGACAGAGGTGATGACTTTTCAAGAAGACGCCATTCGCGACGCTATTTCATACGAAGTAAGTCGTGGAGGACAAGTTTACTTTGTCAATAACCGTTTGTCCAATATCAAAGAAATCGCTGGAATGATTTCCAGATTATGTCCTGGAATTCGCGTTGGAATAGGTCACGGACAGATGGAAGGCAAGCAGTTAGAAAAAATCATGATGGATTTTATTCAAGGCGAATACGACGTGTTGATTGCAACAACCATTATTGAATCGGGGATTGATATTTCTAATGCCAATACGATTATCATCAATGATGCGCACAATTTTGGGTTAAGCGATTTGCACCAGTTGCGCGGTCGCGTTGGACGTTCCAACAAAAAGGGATTCTGTTATTTGATTTCTCAACCCATTAGCTTATTGACTTCTGAAGCACGCAAACGATTAGAAGCTTTGGTTCAATTTTCTGATTTGGGATCGGGTTTCAACATTGCGATGAAGGATTTAGATATTCGCGGAGCAGGAAATTTATTGGGTGGCGAACAAAGTGGCTTTATCTCAGAAATTGGGTTTGAAATGTACCAAAAGATCTTGAACGAAGCCATGGACGAGTTAAAAGAAGAGGAATTCAAAGACTTGTACGACGACCGAACAACGGAAACGATGGGCGCTCATTTTGTCAAAGATTGTGTCCTTGAAACAGATTTCGAGTTGCGTATTCCGGAGGATTATATCAATAATGTTTCGGAGCGCTTGAGCATTTATCAAGAAATCGATGGATTGAACACTGTTGAGGAATTAGCACAGCACAAGCAACAATTGATCGATCGTTTCGGACCGATGCCGCGCGTAGTAAAAGAATTGTTCCGTTCGTTTGAGTTGCGTTGGTTAGCTGAAAGTTTGGGCTTTGAAAAATTGGTCATCAAACAAGGTGCAATGATTGGTTATTTTGTCAGCAATCCTCAGTCCAAGTACTACGATTCTCCCATTTTTACACAAGTATTGAAATACGTTCAGCGTGCACCAATCAATTGCAAAATGAGCGAGAAAAATGACCGTTTGCGCTTGATGTATACGCAGGTAATGAACATGGATCAAGCATTTGAGCGCTTGAATGAAATTGATGTAGCTTAAATTATAACATCTCACTCAATGAAATCGTGCTATTAAAATAGGATACGATTTCTTTTCTGCTTCCTTCAAAGTAGTTTTTCAAGAGGTTATCTGCTAAATAATTTCTATAATCTTCTTTGGAGATTCTCGGGGAATAAATATGTCCGCGGCTTACAGGTTTGTGCTTGATGAATTTCTTTTTTTCCAAAATGCGCACAATAGTAGAAATGGTGTTGTACGCTGGGCGCGGTTGATCATAAAGCGCAACGATATCTTTCACCGCGGCTTTTTCTAGCGACCACAATCGTAACATTACTTTTTCTTCTGCTGGAGTAAGCCTTTCCATTTTTCTATTATTTCAACGGTAAAATTAACGAGATAATTCTAATTATCAATGATTTAGTTTAACTTCAATTGTTGTTTGATCGATTTTGGAACAGCCGATTTATTCAAATAGACATTGATTGTTTTGTAGCGGAAATAATGCTCAGACACATACAAGTATCCTTGTGGAACATTGTCTGTACCCCACGAGTTTTTAACCAAGAAATAACGCGTGCCATTTTGATCTTTGTACAAACCAACGATGTGCATTCCGTGGTCGTCTGTCGTGCGTTTTTCATCGTACCCTTTTTGACGCAATTCTTGCGTAATCGTTAATTCTTTCACCGGTTCTAAAAACGCATTGGAACTTTTTTCAGCACCCGCATTGTTAAATCCTTTGTTGTCTTTTCCTTTCACTTGAATCGTTGATGGATCTTCAGGAACCAATGCAATACCTTGACGGAAATTAAATCCTTTTTCACTGACATCAGCTCCCCATGCAACAGTGTAGCCGTTTTCTAACGCCGAAACAACTGTTTGAACCATGTCTTCTAAAGGCACATTGTAACTGTCTCCAAACGACCAGTTATCAGGAATGGTTAATTCACACGTTTCATAAAATGGATCGTTGCTAAATGAAGTAATTGACACATAATCCGTCATGTTTAATCCAATTGCTTGTGCATACGTTTTTGGCGTGTATTTTTTTCCTTTGTAGGTAAATTCGGTAATATCTGCACCAAAGTAAACGTCTAATAAGGCATTCAATCCTTTTTTCCAGTCAGTACTTATTCCTTGTCCTTTTTGCACTTGCGTCAACACAGCTTGCATGTAACCGTTTATAACAGCAAAGACTTCTTCGTGGTTAAAACGTGCCGGCCCGTTTGGTTGACCCGTATAAATGTCTTTGGGAACAACACCGTATTTTTTTACGATAAACGGGATGTCGTGAAAAGCGCCACCCTCTGCAAAATTGATTTTACCATCCATGCGAATAAAGCGATCTGCTTTTTCTTCGTAAGCTTTTCGTACAATGTACATTTCAGCAAGTAAATCAGGGTTTTGTATTCCTTGACGCATCAATTCGGATTCAAAAAAAGACAACGCTGAAAAACACCAACACGTACTGGTCATTCCTTGGTCTTCAACTGCTGTTGTTCCATGTTGCGCAATTTTAGTAAATTGATACGTGCTTTCAGGAGCATTTGTTGTTGTTTGAGCGACTGCAGCTGTAAATCCGAAGCAAAAAGAAAGGTATACGAGTTGTTTCATGCGAAGTTTTTTTGTTAAAAATACAAACTTTCAAGGAATCAGCGCATACCTTCTTCCGGGCATGCTGCGAATTAGTCCCTTGAATTCTAATTGAAGTAATTCACTGGCAATTTCACTCATTGAAAGTTCCATTAAAAAGCTTAAGCTGTCAGCCGTGAGTTCTTTTTTTTCCTTTAAAACAGCTATTATTTTTGCTTCTTTCGGGCTAACATCTTGAAATAATTGCCGCTGAACCGATGGTTTTTTATTGCGATCTTCCCAACTTAAAATCTTGATGATATCAGCTGCACACGTCACCAAATGCGCTTTGTTTTCTTGAATCAATTTGAGACAGCCTTTTGAATATGGTCGTGAAACATCGCCGGGAAAACTAAAGACATCTCTGTTGTAATCATTTGCTAATTGAGCCGTGATTAATGATCCACCAGAGGCACCACTTTCAACAACAATCGTGGCATCAGCTAAACCAGCAACTATTCGATTTCTCATTGGAAAATGTTCCGATTTGGGTTGCATTCCAGGATAAAACTCGCTCATCAAGCCGCCATTTTCCAACATTAATTCGCTCGTTTTTTTATGAATTGCAGGATAAATCATGTCAATTCCGTGACCCAAAACGCCCCAAGTTGGCAGTTTGTTTTTTAGTGAAAAACGATGTGCGATGATGTCAATTCCATAGGCCATTCCACTGACAATTGTTGGGGTGTATGGCGACAAATTTTCGATCAATTCTTGGGTGAGCATTTTGCCATAATCGGTTGCATTTCTTGTGCCGACAATTGCTATAGTTTTTTCGGGATTCCAGTTGATGTTTCCTTTCGAATAAAGTAGCAAGGGAGCATCGTCACAAGTCTTCAAACGACGCGGGTAATTTTCGTCCGTTATGAAAACAGTGGACCCACCAATCTTCCAAATGCTTTCTGCAATTTTTTCTGCTTCAATCAATGCCTGTGTGCGTAATTCGAACGAGATGTTTTGTGGTGAAAAACCCTTTATTTTCGCAATATTCAATCGTTTTTCACTAAAAAACCTATCAAGATCGTTGAAATGATTGATTAAAATCCGGGCGCGTTTACTACCAATACCGCTCAATAATGTGAGCGCAATTTGCTGTTGTAATTTTGTAAAATTCAAAATAAGTGTTGTTTTAGTTCCTTGAATATACAAAAAAACAAGACACTTTTTAAGCCTTTTTAAAGAAAATTTACAGTGAAAATCTAGGCGTTATTTTTGAAAAAAGCGCAAATTATTTTTGCTTTTGCAGGACCAATTACTGCTGCAATTGAGTCTTCTTTTTGTTCTTTAATTCGCTTCACAGATTTGAATGTTTTGATCAAATCTTGTACTGTCGAAGGACCTATTCCAGAGATGCTTTCCAGCTCGTTTGACAGGGCACTTTTACTCCTTCTATTTCGGTGATGCGTAATCCCAAAACGGTGCGCTTCGTTACGCAATTGTTGAATGACTTTTAATGTTTCAGATCGCTTGTCCAAATAGAGCGGTAAGCTGTCGCCAGGATAAAACAATTCTTCCAATCGTTTTGCAATTCCGATGATGGCAATTTTACCACGAAGGTCTAATTTTTCGAGTGCATCCAATGCAGCACCTAATTGACCTTTACCGCCATCTATTATGATTAATTGTGGTAGTGGTTCGTTTTCGTCCAGTAAACGACGGTATCGTCTAAAAACAGCTTCGCGCATGGTTGCAAAATCATCGGGACCTTCCACCGTTTGTACATTGAAATGGCGGTAATCTTTTTTGCTTGGTTTTGCGTCTTTGAAAACAACGCAGGCTGAAACAGGATTTGTTCCTTGAATGTTTGAATTATCAAAACATTCGATATGCGCAGGCAATTCTTTTAGTCGCAAGTCGCGCATCATCGTATCCAAAATGCGGTTCGTATGTCGCTCTGGATCTTTGATCTTTTCTTGTTTCAATTTTTCTATGCGGTAATACTTCGCATTTCTCAACGACAGGTCAACTAATGCTTTTTTGTCACCTCGTTGTGGGGCAAAGAAGCGCATGTTGTCTAATTCCCAGTCAATCGGTTCTTCGACTAATATTTCGCGCGATTCACTTTTATAGCGTTCACGCAATTCGGGTAAAATAGTTGTAATTACGTCTTCTTTCGTCTCGTCATTTTTTCGAATAACTTCTAATGTGATGCCCTGAATGATGGATCCGTGATTGACAATCAGGTAATTTATAAAAACGGTCGCGTCGTCTTCGATAGCTGTTAATACATCGACTTGATGAATGGTCGGTGAAACAACAGTCGATTTGACTTGATGTTTTTTGAGCAATTCAATACTTGTTTTGATTTCTTGCGCTTCTTCAAAACGAAAGGCAGCAGCGTGTTCGTTCATCCAGCTAACAAGCTGTTCAATGACAACAGTAATATTGCCTTTCAAAATTCCTTCGATTTGAGCAATCATTGCGTTGTAATCTGCAGCGCGTTGTTTGTTTTCACAAGGTCCTTTGCATTTTCCAATGTGGTATTCGAGGCAGACTTTGTACGTTCCTTTTTCGATTTTATTTTGTGCAAGATCGAGACTACACGAGCGCAAGGGAAACAATTCCCGAATGAGGTCCAAGTAAGCGTGCATGATTTTGCCGCTGGGATAAGGACCAAAGTACTGCGACCCATCTTTGATGTGTTGTCTGGTAGCAAAAACACGTGGAAACGGTTCTTTTTTGATACAAATCCACGGATACGTTTTGTCGTCTTTTAGTTGGATGTTGTATTTTGGTTGGTATTTTTTGATGAGGTTATTTTCCAACAACAAAGCATCCACCTCTGTATCCACGACAATGTATTCGATCGCGACAATTTTGCGCACCAACACATTGGTTTTGGCTTGGTCGTGAATTTTTGAAAAATAAGAATTCACTCTTTTTTTCAGGTTCTTTGCTTTACCAACATAGATGATTGTCCCGTTTTTATCAAAATAATGATACACGCCAGGTTTTTCTGGTAATGTTTTTAATTTTAATTGAATTTCAGACGAAGGGACGAACATGCTGTAAAGTTAAATTTTTCGCGCAAGAAATAAAATCTTCGTAGCTTTGCTGATAAGATTAAACATTGAAAAAACACTATGAAAAGAATTATTGTAAGCATGCTGTTATTGGCGGGCGTTACCCTAAGTTTTAATAATTGCAAAGGATCAAAAGAATTGGGTGCGGGAATAAATTTATTCACGATTGACCAAGACAAACAATTGGGCGCACAGGTTGCCGCAGAAATTGATGCAGACACCAAACAATATCCATTGTTGGATTCAGCAAAATACAAGGATGTTTATGCTTATTTGTATAAAATACGCAACAACATTTTGAATTCAGGAATGGTAAAACATAAAAACGATTTTGCATGGCGTTTGCGCATCATTCACAACGACAGTACCTTAAATGCGTTTTGTACGCCAGGAGGTTACATCTATGTGTACACGGGAATCATGAAATATTTGGATAATGAAGCGCAATTGGCAGGAGTTTTAGGGCACGAAATAGCACACGCAGATTTTCGTCATTCCACCAGACAAATGACTCAAATGTATGGTGTTCAAACCTTAGTCAGTATATTAGCAGGAAATCAAAAAATGTTGGGTCAAATTACAACGAGTATCGTTGGATTGAAGTTTTCACGCGAACACGAATCGGAAGCCGACAAAGGTTCTGTAACGTATTTATGTCCAACGGCTTATGATGCGGCTGGTGGCGCAGGATTTTTTGAAAAAATCACCGCTGCTGGAGGAGGAAAAACACCCGAATTTTTAAGCACTCACCCAAGCCCTGAGGGCCGGATAGAAGCGTTTAGAAATTATAAAGTTGAATTAGCTTGTCAAGGCTCGAGCGACTTTTCAGCAGAATACAAAAAAATAGTGGCAAAGTTGCCGTAAAAAAATAGTTATGCAGTTATTTCTTGAAGACGGAAGTTATATATTGATGAACGAAGGAATTGATTGTTCGATTCCAATAACAGCATCTGCAAAAAATCCAACTGCATGGTACGTTGCTGCACCATCGATTGAAGTCGTGCGTGAAAACGGTTGGGTTGGATCGGTGAACGAAGGTGGTTCGGTGAATTTTAGAAACATTCATTTCAATCCACACGGTCATGGAACACATACCGAGTGCTTGGGTCACATTACACCAACAGTTTATTCTGTCAATGGATTGGTGAATAAATTGTTTTATCAAGCACATGTTGTTTCTGTTGTTCCAGCACTCATTGAACATGCTGATGGACAAACCGACACGGTCATTACTGCTGAATCATTTGGGAATGCCTTGGACGATGTGCAAGCAGAAGCAATTTTATTCCGAACCCTTCCAAATGAAGTAGCAAAATTATCACAGCAGTATTCTGCAACAAATCCAACGTATTGTTCCACCGATATTTTGCCGATTTTAGAAAACATGGGTGTTCGTCATTTACTTATTGACACACCATCTGTCGATCGTGAAAGTGACGGCGGGGTTTTAGCTTTCCATCACGCTTTTTGGGGTGTTCCAAACGATTTACAACACGACAAAACAATTACAGAATTGATTTTTGTGCCCAATGAAGTCAAGGACGGACCTTACTTGCTGAATTTACAAACTGCAGCATTTGAAAACGATGCAACGCCAAGTAGACCAGTAATTTATCCCATTCACCGCAACGAAGAAGAGCAGTAAACAGAAAAAATTAACGTTTCTTATCAGTCATTCTTTTTGACTTGGGATTCAAATATTACATTTGTAAAAAAAATAACAACATGAAAACGATATTATCTTTTGCCCTTGCGCTTTTTGTTTTAGCTAGTTGCGGAACTAAAGTTGCATATACAGACACATTAAAAGAACAATACGATTTGTCACCGGAGAAATTGGTGAAAGTCCAATTCTTTACTTCCTCAGTCATTATTTTGGAAAAAAGTCAAACATCTGGCAACCAAACAACGGGTGATGATGGTTCACTGGTTTCAAACACCGCAAAAACGCAAGATAGAATCATCATTCCTGCCTACACAAAATGTATTTTCGAAAAATTAGGACCGAATAATGAAATCGTCGTTCGTTTTGAAATTGGAACAGGTAAAGTGTTAACATTTGCAACACGTCCGACCCAAACAAGCGGTAAATACTTTTTAGTTGCCGATTGGAAAGAACGCACAGGAACAATTATTTACGGAAACGAAACATACAACGTTCAGTCAGGCGGAAGTAGCGCTTATTTGATCGTGAAACAGAAAAAATTACAACGTACCAAACGCAAAGACAGAATTGTAAAAGGTATGAAAGTATAATTCATTCTTCATTTTTTTTGAAAGTCGGTTCTTGCAGCCGACTTTTTTGTTATATTTCATTTTTAAAACTATTACTATGATAAATGAAAATTCAATTATTCGTTCAAATGCACGTGAGGCATTAAGCGGAAAATGGGGGTTGGCAGCAGGTACAACCTTTGTTTACATTCTGATTACTGGGATTATCCAATCGCTACCATTAATGGGTCCAATTATTACGCTTTTATTGACAGGAGCTTTCACACTTGGACAAACAATGTTCTTTTTAGCAATTGCTAGAAATGACAATCCAAAATTAGAACTGATTTTTTCAGGGTTTAATGAATTTGGAAAAGCATTAGCAGCTTATTTATTATTAGTTGTCGTTCTCTTGTTTTGGACTTTGTTATTGATCATTCCAGGAATAATAATGGGTCTGGCTTACAGCATGACATTCTTTATCATTGCAGATGAACCAGAAATTGGCGCTTGGGATGCGATGAAAAAAAGTAAAGCGATGATGGAGGGAAACAAAGGACAATTGTTTTTGCTTTCACTGAGTTTTATTGGCTGGGCATTGCTTGCCATTTTAACTTTTGGAATAGGTATATTTTGGTTAATTCCATACATGCAAGTTTCCATCGCTAAATTTTATGACGAGGTAAAAAACGAATACAATAGCCAACAGACAACACTTGTTGACTAATTAAATTTACACAACTAAAAGTCGGTTCTCAAGTAGCCGACTTTTTTGTTTTATATTTGTTCCATGCAGGAATTTTTGGCACAATATTATCAAACCTGGAAAGCGCTTCACATCATTTTTATGGTGAGTTGGTTTGCTGGGTTATTTTATATCGTTCGTTTGTTTATTTACCACACAGAAGCAAATAAAAAAACGGAGCAAGCGCGCATGATTTTGCACGAACAATTCACGATTATGCAATGGCGCCTGTGGTATATCATCACCACACCAGCAATGATTTTGACGGTTGTTTTTGGTACATTTATGATACTTGCCAATACGGCATTGCTTTCTTTGCCGTGGATGCACATCAAGCTAACTTTTGTTGTGCTTTTGTTGGTGTATCATTTTATTTGTCAAGGGTTTATGAACAAACTGAAAACAGGCAAAGCAACGTGGAACTCCAATCAATTGCGCCTTTGGAACGAATTGGCAACGCTTATTTTAGTGGCGGTTGTGTTTTTGGTTGAACTACAATCAACATTGAGTTGGGTTGGTGGTGTCCTTGGGTTTTTCGGAACTGGGATTGGGTTAATGCTGGGCATTCGCCTTTATAAAAAAGTAAGAAAAAAATAATCGTTTTTAACACATAGAAAAAACATGAATTACGAAAACATACTTGTCGCACAAGAAGGTCACGCGGTTACGATTACCATCAATCGCCCAAATCAATTAAATGCATTAAACAAACAAACCATTCACGAGTTACACCTTGCGTTAACAGCTGCAAACAATGACGGATCGGTTGGCGTTGTTGTATTAACTGGTTCAGGTGAAAAATCCTTTGTTGCAGGTGCTGATATCAAAGAATTTGCAGATTTTTCGGTGCAACAAGGAAAAGAATTAGCAGCTAAAGGTCAAGAACTATTGTTTGATTACATTGAAAATATGTCCAAACCAGTCATTGCTGCAATTAATGGTTTTGCATTGGGCGGTGGACTTGAATTAGCAATGGCTGCGCATATTCGTTTGGCTGCTTCAAATGCACGTTTGGGATTGCCAGAGGTTTCACTAGGTGTAATTCCAGGATACGGAGGGACGCAACGCTTGACGAAATTAGTTGGACGTGGAAAAGCAAACGAAATGATTTTCACTGCTGGCATGATACAAGCAGAAGAAGCGTTGTCATGGGGATTAGTTAATCATGTTTGTCCGCAAGAAGAATTACTGGATTTAGCTGGTAAAATTGCTACAAAAATTCTAGCGAATTCAGGAACTGCTATTGCAGCAGCGATTGCTTCTGTCAATGCGTTGTATTCGGACAAAACAGGTTATGAAAGAGAAATAGAGGAGTTTGGAACGTGTTTTGGAACTGCTGATTTCAAAGAAGGAACAACGGCGTTTATAGAAAAAAGAAAACCAAATTTTAGAAGCTAATTGAATCCATTAAAAAAGTTACTCGGGCAAACTGCCGTTTATGGTTTATCAAGTATAATTGGTAGAACACTGAATTATTTATTAGTTCCGTTGTACACGTATGTGTTTGTAAATACGGCTGATTATGGTGTTGTTTCCCAATTGTATGCCTTTGTTGCATTTTTAATGGTGTTGTTGACATTTGGAATGGAAACAACGTTTTTTCGTTTTTCCCAAGATGAATTGGACAAGGAAAAAGTTTTCCGAAATAGTTTTGTAATTATTGGCACACTCAATGTGCTTTTCTTTATCTGTGTCTTGTTGTTTACGCAAGATATTGCAGATATGTTGCTCTTTTCCGACCACCCACAATACATCGTATTAATGGCTGCTATCGTAGTCGTTGACTCGATGACAAGTGTGCCTTTGGCCAAATTGCGCGCCGAAGAAAAAGCGAAACAATTTGCATTGATTCAGTTTTCATCCATTGGTGTGAACATGATTCTGAATGTGGTTTTACTACTGTGGTTTTTCGATCCAGCTCGGCCGGAAGAAGGAATTTTGTTCATCTTGTTTGCCAATTTAATAGCCAGCTTGGTAAAGCCGTTGATGTTATACAAAGATTTCCTTTCGATTTCATTGCGCATAGATCCCGCATTTATCAAACGCATGTTGGTCTATGCTTTTCCAATTGTAATAGCTGGTTTTGCAGGAATAATAAACGAGGTAATTGACCGTATCATGCTCAAACAATTATTGAGTAATGCCGCTGACCCGAAATCGATAGCTGCAGCTGATGCACAAATTGGTATTTACAGCGCGTGCTACAAGTTGGCCATGTTGATCACGATACTTTTACAAGCGTATCGTTATGCTGCAGAGCCTTTTTTCTTCAATCAATTAAAAAATTTAGAGCGCAATAAAATATACATCAAAGTGATGAATTACTTCATCGCAACCATGTGTTTGGTGTTTTTAGTAGTATCGTTAAACATTGATATTTTTAAGTATTTCATTCCAAATCAAGCATATTGGGAAGGATTAAAAGCGGTACCAATTTTGTTGTTAGCGAATGTGTTTTTGGGAATTTACTTCAATCAAAGTATTTGGTATAAATTATCCAATCAAACCAAATACGGCGCATACATTTCATTGATGGGCGCAGGGTTGACGATTGTCATCAATTTTATTTTTATTCCGATTTATGGATTCATGGCAAGCGCTTGGGCAACGTTAATTGTATATGCGTTTCAGATGGTGGTTTCTTATTTCATGGGGCAGAAATATTATCCAATAAAATACAACCGCAAGAAATTTGTCATGTACTTAGGAACAAGTATTTTGTTTTTCTTTATCGTTAACAGTATTCCTTTTGGTGACCATACGCTGATTCAATTTTTATTCAGCAATCTGTTTGTGCTTTTATTTATTCGCGTCATTTTCTTTGTTGAAAACGTACAACCTAGAACGCTAGTAAATAGCTTGTTAAAGCGACCAAACGCATAAATTTATCCCGTTTTCATTGGAATTTGAAACTCTTTTTCTTGTCCGTCGTATATAGTTAAATTGTTTTCGTAACTTTGTGATATGCATACAGTTGAAGGTTTAATAGGAGATTTATTACTGCAACACAATTGTGTTATCGTTCCTGGATTTGGCGGGTTCGTTGCGCAACGTGTTTCTGCACAAATAGATATGGAAAAAGGAATCATGCTTCCGCCTAGTAAATCCATTCTTTTTAACCGTCAACTTATCAATAACGATGGCTTATTAATTACTTCTTACGCAGCGCGCAACAAGGTAACTTATCCTTTGGCCGAATCAACAGTTGAAGGCGCAGTTGTTTCGTGGCACGATGCACTTAAAGCAGGTCAACGTGTAAGTATTGATCGCGTTGGTATCATCTTTTTGGATCAAGAACGCAATATTTGTTTCGAACAAGACCGTTATTTCAACTTATTGCTCGAATCGTATGGCTTAGGTCCGGTTCATTTTGTTTCTGAATCTGATATTCAAGCAAAAGAAACAATCACGAAAGTACAAGAAGTGGTGCAACGCGTTGACTTTGTAACAACAAACGACACGCCTGAATTGCTTGTGCTTGCAGCAACAGCAGCGGATAACGAAATTTCTGAAGAGCAACAAGCGCCAATCATTCCAATCCATGAAAAACGTCCCAACAAGGCGTGGAAATATGTTGCAGCTGCAGCATTAGTTCCATTAGCTTTTTATTCGTTTTGGATTCCGATGAAAACAGATGTATTGGCATCTGGTGTTATTTCTTGGAATGATCTTAATCCGTTTTATAAAAAAGAAGTTGTTGTAAAAAAAGCACCAATTGTCCCGGTTAAAAAAGTTGTTGTACCTACAGAAGTTATTCCAGAAACACCTATTGAACAAGTGCCAGTTGAAACCGTTCAACCTGAACCAATTGTTCCAGAAAAAGTAATTGTTACACAAGAAAAATTGAGTTCGCCTCAAATCATTGTTGGTAGTTTTTCAACCGTACAAAACGCCAAAACAATGGTCAATGAGTTAGGCTTGAAAGGCTTTAAGGCTTCTATTTTGCAACGTGATGGAAAAATTCGTGTCAGTGTTGGTGATAGTTCTCAGATTTCAGTTTTAGAACCACAATTACTCGCTATCGGCATCGCGCCATGGATTTTAAAATAATCCATCCTATTTAAAATCAGTATAAATTACTAGAAACGAATGATTTGTATGTGAAAAAGCATACATTTAATCATGCCGTTCAATCGATTACATCATTCCGTAATGGGTGAAATTCGCCCTCGTTTTGCATTGCGTTTAGGCGCAGCACCTGAAAAAGCATTGGTTCATTTGAGTGAAGCACTTAAAAGTGATCCTACCGTTTCTGGTGTTCGTTCAAAATGTTATGTTTTTATAAAAATCCCCACACACGCGCAACATTTTTGGTCACCCGAAATTTCTGTTCGTATAGAGAAGGAAGACTATTTGCCACATACAAACGTGCATTGTTTGATTGGACCACGTCAATCTGTTTGGGTGATGTTTACATTAATTTATGCGGCTATTGCATTGGCAACGCTGTTTCTTGGCATGTTTGGCGTAGTAAAATACCAACAAGTTGCTACTGTTTTATGGTTGTTGCCTTTACCTATTGGTTTGGGATTAATCGGAACTATTTTTTTGTTTGCAAAAATTGGTCAAAAAAAAGGACGCGATGAAATGCTCCATTTGGTTAGTTTCGTTTACCACCATTTGGCTGAAATAGCAACAGTTGAGCGGGTGAAAGGTTAAAAACGATTAAAAGCGAAATGTCACTCCTGCCATCGCTTGAAGCCCTTGCGTTGGATAGTTGTACCATCTTTTGTAACGCTGCGCTGCAATATTATTAAAATTAAGGAAAGCAGAAATACGTTTGTTGTAACGGTATTCGACGCTTAAATTTGCATCAGCGATAAAACCAAGCGGAACGGCGTACTGCCCATTTTCCAAGGTTGCACCACTTTCTGTAGCATAAACAAGTGCTTTTCTTCCTCCTTCTAAATTAACGTCTGCAGAGAAAATAAACTTGTCGTATAAATTGTACGAACCGCGCAACACAAATTGTACTTGAGGTAAATTCCATGCATAGGTATTGTTCAATGCGTTGTACGAGTAATAACGCCCGACCAAATCAAGTTTTATTTTTTCGTGCAGCTGGTAATTCAATGCAGCTTCAAACGTTGTGATATTCATGGTATCATAAATCACATTGAAACGGTTTCCAGCAGAATGTAGGGTGTCTTTTACAAACAACGCTCGGTCTTTTACGTTGGCAAAACTCGCCATAACATTGAAGCCAATGCGTTTTGAGATTGTTCCTTTTAAACCAATTACTGCTTCTAATGCTTTGTTTTCATTGCGCAATTCAACATGTGATAACACAAATTCATTTACTCCTGTTAGTGCGTAAAAAGATTGTTGGGTTAATCCACCCTTTAGGGCAACATAAGGAATTAAAGCATCCTTGAACATGGAGTATTTAGCTGAGAAATCGGGATACAAGTAGGCTTTTGTGTTGTCCCATTTACTGATGGAAATGTCTACTCCAATTTGTGCTTTGAGGCGTCCGTTTTTGCCGTATGTAGTTACGTGAGGACGCAAATAGAAGAATGTATTGTTCCGCACAAAACCAGAATCAGCAACACCAATCATTGAATCCAGAACACCGTAGTTATAACGATTGTTTTGTAAGCCAATTGCTGCTTCAAAAATTTCGTTTCCAATTCGTTTTGATGCACTTCCAGTGATTGCAAAGTAGTTTTCTGTTGCGCGCCAATCGGCTAAACTATCTGCCATTGGTTTTTTGTCGTTAAAGTGACGGTAAGCAATTCCAGCATGCCAATTTACAGCGCCACTATCTTTTTTGTGGGAGTGAAATTGCGCAGAAGTTCCTATAGTCGTAAAACGTTGTCCGATACTGTCTGCATTAGCATTTTCATTTGGAAAACCATAAAAATGCAAGCCTTGATTTTTGTACAAAGCTTCTGCATCCCAACCATATTTTTTTTCAGTTACACTAACAAATCCACGCACAGCGGTTCTATCAAAATTTGCTGGAGCAACATCCCGCATTGGTCCAAAAGAACTGATGTGTTGTACATTTCCTCCGTAATTGTATTTTCTGCTACGCATGTTGTTGTAATACACATCTGCCATCGGCATCAATACCGATCCAATACCGATTTTAGCATAACCCGGGTAAAGTTGATTTAATTTTTGTTGCAAACTAACCGTTGCTGGCGCAATACGTTGCAAGTCAAAACTTGGCATGTAATCGATTGCAAGTAGTGGAAAGTTAGCGTTTGGAACAGGAAACACAGTATCCAAAATTTTTGGGGTGCTCGCCACCCGCTGACTGTTTTCAACAGAACGATTTCCAATAGTCGTGATGATGACTTCTTCGCCACCACGTTGCGCATAACTTACACCACTGTTACAAACAGTTGCTATGACAAGTACTAAATATGTTGTGAACTTTTTCATTATTCGTCTGAATTATCGTCAATTTCAATGATTGTTCCATTGTCTGGAACTGGAATGTTTTTCGGTTGATTTTTTAATTGCATGATTTCATTATACAAATCTGTTGCTTCTGTTTTGATGCCATCATCTGCAACGGTATAATGATCAATGACTGATTTGATCGTATTTTCAGCTTGGAAATAATCTTTCTTTTGCACCAAAATGCGCGTTTGAAGGATCAATCCTTTTGCAATCCAAAAATCATAACCAGGTTTCATTTTTAGCAATTCGCGGATGCTCGTTTCCGCTTTTGCTACGTCTCCTTTTTTATTAAAGCCTTCTGCGATTAAGTATTTCGCTTCAGCAGCAGTTATTTTGGTTGTGTTTTTAACGACATATTCTAGTGATGCTTGCGCCTCAGCAAATTTATCTGCTTTTGCGTACGATACACCTTTGATGTATTCAGCTTCTAATTTCAACTCGTTTGTTTGTTGATTTGCTAATACTTTCGTTGCATATTGTGCTGCATTCACCCAATTTTCTAACAAGAAATGACAGCGCATTTGACCAATTTTCGCATTGTTCAATAAATCTGGCCGAACTGTCACTTGTTCCAGCTTTTCATAATAAGGAAGCGCTTGCACTGTTTCTTTTTGGTTGAACAGGTATTTAGCTGTTCGTTGCGCTGCAATTTCAGTAAATTCGTCGTTTGGACCAGTTAATGTTGTTTTGTAAATATCAACCGCGGCAGCTTCTTTTTTATCCGTGTATAAAATGTCCGCTTTGTAGTTGAGCACTTCCAAACTGTATTTACCGGCGCTGTATTTGAATAGGTATTCATCAAAGGCAAGCAATGCTTTTGGATAAAGCGAGTCTTTGTAAAAACCGTAAGCCAGCGCAAAATATTCGTCTTCTACTTGATTGGAAATGGAGTCTGCACAAGCAAATTCTTTTGATAAATTTTCTATTTTCACCAAGAATTGTTGTTTGCGGTACACATCTGCTAAAGCTGCAACTTCGCGTTTACACGTGGAATCGTTGTTAGTGAATTCCGTTAATATTTTGCGGTATTGTTTTTCTGCTTCGTAGTATTCTCCTTTTTTGAAGGCAATATCTCCTAGGTAGTGATAAGCATCCTTCACAATTGTTGCATTGGGATAATCAGTAATGATTTGATTGAAATAACGTGCAGCTTTGTCAAAGTTACCAGCTCCGTAATATGTTAATGCGACTTCTTGTACAGCTTTTTGTGTGTATTTTGATCCGCTGTAGTTATTGATAATGTCTAACAACGCATTGATTTTCTCGTCTTTTTTCCCGTCAAATCCATACGAACGAGCTAAGTAATACAAAGCTTGGTCTTCTGCACCGCTTTTAAATTCTAACGCAGCTTTGTAGTTTTCAATCGCGAATTTATCTTGTCCTGTGCGGTAATATTCGTCGGCAATGCGCATGTAAGCATCTGCTTTTTTGCGTTTCACGTCCCCTTTTACCAACGAAAGGTATTCTTTGAATGCATTCAATTTTTGACTTGCGTAATCGTTTCCAAGCGCTAAATAGGCATATCCCAAATTATAATAAGCATCTGCACGTAAACCAGAAAGATACGTAGATGGCATCGCTAAAAACGCATTGTATTTCTTAGCTGCACTTACATAATTGTTCAATCGATAGTCTGCATCGGCGCTCCAGTAAACGGCTTTTGCAGAAACATCTTGATTCATTGGGTATTTTTCAACCAATTCAAAACCTTCGATTGCGCCACGGTAATCGTTTTTCAAGAACAATTCAATTCCTCTGTTGTAAGCAATGACTTGATAAGCTGCTTTCAATTTACTGTCTTTTTTGGCAAATTTCTCAAGCTCCGTAAGCGCTTTTGTATAGTTCTTTGTGTTCAAATAAACATTGACCAGGTACTCATAAACTACATTCTTGCGTTTGGAATTGGGATATTTGTCCAAGTATTTTTCCAACGCTTCAACAGCATCATCGTATGCGTTTTGGTCCAATTTATAAGCTAAAATAGCATAATTGTATAGCGCGTCTTCTTGAATCAACGGATCCATATCCAATTCTGCCGCGACTTCAAAAGCTGTTTTTGCATACGGCAATTGATTCAAATTAACGTAGCATTCACCAGCATGATACAATGCAATTTGTCCAAGCGTGTCTTTGATTCGTGCTACTTTGTCAAAATACTTAACAGCTTTGATGCAGTTGCCGCTTTTTGAGTAAGCAATTGCCAAGGCATAATCGTCATCCCTACTTGTTGTTGCGTTTTGATTGTAATATTCTAAATAGGGAACGGCCTCGTCGTATTTTTTCAATCGGTAATAAGCATCACCAATGATGTGATTCATCTCGATGCGTTCGTTAGGTTTTAAACTGTCCAAACTGCTAGGCGCAAACAACACGACTTTGTCGTATTTCTCTTGCATGTGGTAAATTTGAGTAATGTAATATGGAACAACGGTTTTAAAACGTTTGTCCGTCATTAATCGTTCAAATCCCTCTACTGCACTTTGGTACGAACTGTCCAAATAACAAATGTGTGAGTAGTAATACAAACTCGGTGCACCGTACTGATCTTTTGCTTCTTTCACTTCGAAAAATGCAGCTTTTGAAGCGGGGTAATTTTTTTCGTAAAAATTGGCATAACCAAGTTTGAACAAATACTCGTTCATGGCTGTTGAGTCCAATTGTTGTTTGTCAACTTTATTGAACCATGATATCGCTCCTGAATAATCCTTTTTTTGGTAGTAAAAACGACCTATTCGCAGCGAAATGTCATTTTTGTAAATGCTTTCTGGATAGTCACGGTTGAATTTTTCCAATAAAGTTATGGCGTCGTTGTTAAACAATTCCAAAGCCGCAAGTCCTTCGTAATAGTTTGCTTTGATAAAAAACGGGTCGTCTTTTGTTCCCTTGTATGTGGAAAGAAACAATTGAAATTCTTTGCGCGCAGCGCTGAATTGTTCTTTTTCGAATAAATCCTCCGCTTTATAAAAGCCAGCAAGAGGTGAGTGGTACTTCTCTGTTACTTGTGTCCACGAGCTAGTTGCGGACATAATGATGAAAAGAAAGAGTAGATAACGCATTACGATCTATTTTAAGAGAGTAAAATTAACCCCATCATAGGGTCGGAAATGGCATCATGACAAAAGTTTTAAACGCACCTGTGTTAAGATAATTTCCTTTCATAACGATTTTGTCGGGATTAGTTTCATCAACTTTACACAAAATCTCGCACAGTGGAACAAGTAATACATATTCAAAACGGACAGATCGATCAATTAAACAGAAGAGTTGTAGCTGACATCGATTTTTCAGTGAACGCAGATGAATTGGTTTTTTTAATTGGTAAAACAGGAAGCGGTAAAAGTAGTTTGCTTAAAGCGCTTTACGGGGAATTAGATCTAGTTGGTGGAGAAGGAACAGTGGTTGGCTTTCATTTGAATAAATTATCGCGCAGACAAGTTCCCAAATTGCGCCGTCAAATCGGAATTGTTTTTCAAGATTTTCAATTATTAGCCGATCGATCCGTTGCAGATAATTTATTGTTTGTCATGCGTGCAACTGGCTGGAAAGATCAAAAACAAATGTTGCAACGTGCAACGGAAGTATTAGACATGGTTGGATTGGAAAACAAAGGTAAGTTTTTCCCACACCAGCTTTCAGGCGGTGAGCAACAACGCGTTGGCATTGCGCGCGCTTTGGTCAATCATCCGAAATTAATTCTAGCGGATGAGCCTACTGGCAACTTGGATGCTGAAACTTCTGCTGAAATCATGCAATTAATCATTGCTGTTGCAAAAGAGGAAAAAGCTGCTGTTGTGATGGCAACTCATGACATGTCCATGGTTGAAAAATTCCCAGGAACAGTCTATAAAGTGGAAGATGGGTTGTTAAAACGAATGGATAATTTGAATCGTTTCGATCCATTTCAACCGATGTTCGATTAAGCGAATAATTCCGCTATTAATTCAGTTGTTTTTGTTGGATGAAACCGATTTGCAATGGTTTCCCATCGGTTGGTTAACTCCTCGTTCGTTGGTTGATCTTGTGCAGCTATAAAATCCGACAATTGCGTTTCTTCGTTCCAAACACTACAAAATTCTGCTAAGTCACTTCCCGCAACCAAGGCTGGTGTTGCAATACACAATGCACGTGTTTTTAAGCTTTCTAGTAGTTTGAATTTTATCCCCGAAACTTGCGCTGAAAACAAGAAATGAACTGCAGCTGTATTTTTTAACGCTTCCATTGCCTCATGAGATGGATTAGCGATTAATTCAAAGCCAGCTTCTTGGACTTTTTTACGCAAGGAATCTGAAGGATTTATTCCAGCAATTTTTACAGGAAACGGCAATGGACTTTTGATATGTTCCGCACACAAACGTAGCACAGCAGCGTGATTTTCTTGTACAGACAATTTCCCATGAAACAACCCGAACCGCTGTGTTCTTTCCTCGATTACTGTTGCGTTCTCGGTTATAACAGGCGGTAAATAATGTGTTGTAAATCCTGCAGATTGAAAAGATAAGGTGTCAGCAGGTGTTATTGCTAAAAACGGAATTTTTTTCAAGGAATATAAATGGATTTTCAACTTGTAACTTTCCAAAATAAAAAACCATTTCTTGACCAACGATCGTTCTTGTTGTGCCAATTGTTGGTAGTATTCCCACTCCACATTGTGTTGACGAATCGCAACTTTTTTACCTGCTTTTTGTAAGCTATTTGCAAAAAAAGCAGTGTGTTGCCCCTCTAATAAAACGGGGTGATTGTCCTGTGTTAAGTTGTGAAAGAGTGTTTGGTCTGCGCGACTTTTTACAATAAATGGCAAAAATGAAAAAAAGTCCAACAAGGTTTTTTTACGCTCATAATAATGTACTTTTGTTGCGCAATCACTTGTCTCAAAATCCCTACCTCGTCCATATTCAAAACAGTGTAAATGTATTTCCCAACCAGCTTCTTTTAACGCTTTTGCACGGTTATAGACGTCGATTATACCACCATAATTTGGTGAAAATGGAACGTCAAAAGAAACGATATGTAATGCCTTATTCTCCAATTTTTGGATAAAATTCAATTAATTTTTGCGATTCTATATTCCAGTTTTCGTTTTGTGCAGCTCTTTCACAATTTTTTTGCCAGCTCGCTATCAGCTCGTTATTTGCTAAAATTGGATTAATAACAGCGGCCATTCCTTCTGGAGAAAAGTCGGTGATAACTTGTCCAATTTGATAGTTATTTACAATGTTGGCCACTTCTATTACATTGGAACAAAGTACTGGCGTTTTGGTATGAATATAGTCAAATAGTTTATTTGGAAGTGAAAGGCGATAATTTGGATTAGTCGGTTGATCAAAGCTCAAACCTATTGTTGCGTGATAAGTATAATTCATCAACTCCTTGTAGGGTCGTTTTCCAAAAAACAACACGCAATCTTCCCACTTGTTTTTTTGAACAAGTTCTTTCATTTCGGGAATGATGTCTCCATCACCAACAACGAGTAAAACAGCATTGGACAAAAGCGGCATCATGCGAATGGCTTCTTCTACACCTCTGTCGACGTTAAGTCCTGCGCCTTGCATGATGAGTAAGTGTTTTCCTTCAGGAATTCCCAAAGAGAGTTTATCGGGAACTGAAGCAGCTTGCCACAATGGCGAAACGTTTCGAATAACTGTTAAATCTTTGTTGTAACGCTGTTTGTATTCGAGAGCGATGGAATTGTTAACAGTTGAGATGTGTGTTAATTTAGGAAAGATAACTCGTTCGATAGCTAACCAAACAGCTCGCGTTCTTGGTCGATTCAATAATTCGGGAACTTCAGTAAAAAACTCATGCGAATCGTACACCAATTTTTTGCGTTTCAATTTTGCGACCAAGAAGTTGGCCATCAAAGTGTCCAAATCATTCGCGACAAGTATGTGGCTGCGTTTGAAAAGCAACAGGAAAAACAAGCGTAGATTGAATTCCGCATAGAATAATCCGCCTTTTTCGAATAGTAATCGCATGCGAATGGTTTGGTATGAGCGGGTTTCCATTGGCACACTCGCTTTTCTTTTACGACCAATCAAAACCACGCGATATCCTTGTTGTTCAATAAACGTACAGATTTTATGAACGCGTTGATCGGTGTTTAAATCATTGATAACACTAACGAGAACAGTTTTCTGTTGCATCAAGCGAACGCCACTATTAAAAACAACAGCGCATATAAAAAGATCGGCGCCATTAGAATAATTCCTAAAACTTTTTGACGCTTGTGTTTTTGAAAATCTTTTTCATCAACAAATTCAATTTTTTTGAATTTGGAAAGGACGATCCAAGCGCCAATTAAACCGATAATCCATAAGATACTTCCTAAAAAGGAAATCACCGCTCCAACAAAAATTCCGCCCAAGGTTCCTGAAATGATTGCACCTATTATACCTCCGAAAAGCGCAATTAAACCAATTGTTCCAACAGTTAAAAAACCGCTGGCTTTTTTAATGTTTTTATGACCTTTTACTAAATCTTCTTCATTGACAACAATAACTTCTTCCGTTGAATCGATTGCATGTGAAGGTACCATGCTGTTTTCTTTTCTTGAAAAATCAACATTTTTTTCAGGTGCTTCAATGCTCGCTTCCGCTTCGACTGCGGCTATTTCTGCTGGTGGGCTTGTTTCAACTGCTGATGTAGCAAAAGGTTGCTCTTGGCGAATAACGACCGCATCATTTTTGGTAACAACCGTTGTTGTTGTTCGACCAACACCATTGAATCCGTCACCTCTTGGAATACCACGATGCTGACGGGCGCATTGAACAAAAACAATTGTTGCGCAAAGACTAAGAAGGGTAAGGGATCTTTTTATCATATGGATGAAACGAATGATGCGTTGATTTATTGTAAAAAAGCAGGATTTTCACCCTGCTTTTCTTTGATTTATTCCTTGATGAATTCTTTTGTAACCAATGTATTTCCTGTATCTATTCGTATGAAATAGAGACCTTTCGCAAAATCAGCTACAGATAACATTGTTTTTTCTGATTTAGTTAATCGTCGTTCGTGCATGATTTTGCCGGTGATGTCAACAACGGTTACAACAAACTCTTGTCCTTCCAACGCACTCAAATCAAGCGTAATATTATTGCTTGCTGGATTTGGATAAAGACCAATAAGTGAAACCAATTCATTTTCTTCGATACCAGCACCCGAACAAGGGTTGTAAGAACCATTATACACCAACACTCCAGTATTTAATGGATCCAAAAATGTTTTTAATTGCTCATTAGCAGGCGTTCCATTTGACGTCCAGTGGTAGGCAACTTTTCCATAATAATCTGGAGAACTTAATGCGGTACAATAAGAGCCTCCACCTGTTAACGTTCCAATAATGCGCCCATTAGAGCTGTTGAAAAGCGGTGAACCAGAAGAACCTCCTTCAGTTACACCATGACCATTGCTGTTACTTGTCCATGTAATTCGCCAGTGTGATTGTAACCCATTTCCATTCCAACCAGACGAGGTTGTATTCCCTGAAAAAGTAGATATTTTTTTGATGTCACCTGATGGGTGGTGAATGCCCGCTCCACCTGTTGTTGCTGTCGAGTTAGCATCCCAACCATTCCAATATGCACCAAAAGTGGATAATTTTAATTTGTTTACGGTTGCTGCTTCGTTAGCAGTTGTTCCCAATTGCACCAACAAAAAGTCAGAACCGGTATCACCTCCTCCATCGTTGGATGAAGCTAATTTAACACATCCTGTAATGTAGTAATCATCTAATGTTCCAGCAGCAGATGGGCTAGTACAACCAACTGCTTCGTATCGGAAATAAAAACGCCATTGATTAAAGTTACTTGTTGTAGCATCTACTCCACAGTGTAATGCAGTTAAAAATAAAGGTTTACAATCGTGAGATGTGTTGTTTACCAAAGATCCAGAACAATATCCTGCACCTGCTGGGTCAACTACATATACGCGCGCTACACCATTTTTTTCATCTTGCCAAGTATCTCCAACTGGCGAGCAGTTGACATTGATTTCACAATTATCAGACTCATTGATTTTTGCAATTGTAGGATTACCTGTAGAACGGTAATTGTAAATAATACGATCGATGAGAATTTCACTTGGTTTTGAACCCAATGGCTCGTTGATTTGAAGTGTCATTTCGTCTCCAAAACACAACGCAATGTTTTGTTGGAAATGATCCAACACATCTTCTTTTGTAAGGGTTTTGTGTAATTTTTTACCTTCGTTATTGAAGACTGTAACCGTTGTTTGATCGTATATTTTAAATGTTTCAAACAAAAAAGAAAGCGCTTCTGCCCCTGCATATTTTACATGCAATTGCCAAACTCTTCCAGTTGGTGTAGACGTCCAAACACCACTATTCAATGTGGTAATATGTGTGTATCCAAAAACACCAATGCGATATAATTGCCCATTTTTATTGCGCTCTTCGTCTTCTTTGCGCACAGCATCCATATTTGGAGCCGCTAATTCAAGAGTTGGGGTGTTCAGAAAAGTAGTTAATTTTAAACTACTCGTGTTGTTATTTTGTTGTGCAAAAGTAGTTGCCGCAACTAATGCAAAAAATAACGCTGATGTAATTAGTTTTCCTTTCATAGTTTGTTTACATACGTTCGTAATAATTTCAAAAATAATGTCTTTTTGCACAATGATGTTAATTTTATTCTGTTTTTTTACAGAACAGTAACGTTATGCAACAAATTTTAGTCATTGAAGACGAACAAAGCTTAGCTGAAATGATTCAGTTAAACCTCGAATTGGAGGGCTATGCCGTGCATGTATTGTCCAATGGAAAACAAGCCTTGGCGCACAAAGAGCAGTTGGCAAATTATCAATTAGTGCTGTTAGATGTCATGCTACCAGAGGTGAGCGGATTGGATATTTGCCGCGCATACCGCCAAGTAAGCGATGTGCCAATATTGTTTTTATCCGCAAAAGGAACAACCATCGATCGGATTGCAGGACTTAAATTAGGGGCAAACGATTATTTGGCAAAACCATTCGACCTCGAGGAATTATTGCTGCGCGCGCGGATTTTAATGCATGTCAATCAGCGGGAAAACGAGGCGATAACTGAAATTACTATCGGTGATGTGACCATTCATTTTTCCTCCTACGAAGCAATTCATGTGGTAACAGGTGAAAAACAGTTGTTGTCGAAACGTGAAATAGAATTGCTTCAGTTTTTTATACAGCACAAAGATGAGGTGGTGTCACGCGATTTATTATTGGAGAAATTATGGAACAACGAACACGCACCAACAGGTCGAACAATCGATAATTACATCCTAAATTTTCGGAAATTACTCGAAAAAGACCCGAAAGAACCGCAATATTTTCATTCAGTTCGTGGTGTTGGTTATAAATTTACTTTACCCGAATAATACTATTTTTGCACCATGAGTAATCCTTCAAATGAACATACTACGGCAAAAGCCGAACGTTACGATAAAGCTTATTTACGCATGGCCGCTACGTGGGCCGATTTATCCCATTGTGAACGAAAAAAAGTCGGTGCATTGATTGTCAGAGATGGCCGAATTATATCTGACGGTTACAATGGTTCCCCTGCAGGTTTTGATAATTGTTGTGAAAATGACAACGGCGAAACACATTGGTACGTGTTGCATGCCGAAGCGAACGCCATTTTAAAAGTTGCGCGTTCTACCAATGATTGCTCAGGCGCGACCTTGTATTTGACACTTTCGCCCTGCAAAGATTGCAGCAAACTTGTTTTGCAAGCAGGAATTTGTCGCGTGGTCTTTATCAACGAATACAAAGACACGACAGGTATTGACTTTTTGCGCAGTGCAGGAGTTGAATTAGTTCACATTTCAGATCCGTTCACGCATGAATAATTCAAAAAACTACTTGTATCCAATCTTCTTAATGGCTTTTCTTGCCTTTGGCGTCTTGATTGGTTCGCTGCTCAACCGAGGAAAAGCGGGAGCTGATTACCAATCGAATTATTCCAAATTACAAGACGTTATTTCAATTATTGACCAACAATATGTTGACGGTGTAAAAAGTGATTCCCTTTTTGAAGAAACAATTGCAGACATGTTGCACAAGTTGGACCCACACTCCAATTACATTCCTGCCAAAGATTTGCAAGTGGTAAACGAACAAATCGAAGGAAAATTTGGAGGAATTGGCGTGCGATTTGCGTTGATTAGAGATACCATTTGTGTGACGAATGTTGTGCCAAATTCTCCGTCTTTTCAGGTTGGAATAAAAGCAGGCGATAAAATTATTCGTGTCAACAAAAAAACAGTCGTAGGCAAAAAAATCACGAACGACAAAGTCATGGGCTTGTTGAAAGGCGATCCGATGACAGCTGTGCATGTCACTGTTTACCGACGAAAACAACAACTAGAGAAAACCATTCAACGCAATTTAATTCCGATCGGTTCAATTTCTTGTGCGGAATTAATCCAGGATAACATTGGCTACATCCGTTTGGATCAATTTTCGGTCACGAGTGCTGTTGAATTTAACAATGCAGCGACTAAATTACTCCGTCAAGGAATGAAAAAATTGATTTTTGATTTGCGCGATAATGGAGGCGGAGTGCTTTCTGTAGCGGAACAAATTGCCGATCAATTTTTACCAGCCGGTCGTAAAATAGTTGAAATCAGAGGAAAAAATCAACCCACAAAATTGTCCCGTGCCACTGCAGCAGGTTTGTTAGAAAACATACCAGTGGTGGTGATTATCAACGAAAATTCAGCTTCAGCAAGTGAAATTTTGGCGGGTGCATTGCAAGACAATGACCGTGCGCTGCTTGTTGGCCGTCGTTCGTTTGGAAAAGGATTGGTACAGCAAGATTTCGCGTTGAAAGACAGAAGCAATTTGCGCTTAACCATTGCGCGTTACTACATGCCTTCTGGAAGGTGTATCCAAAAGCCTTTTGATGCAGGTTACGAAGCATATTACAAAGATCAGTTTGACAGAGAAGCGGCAGGTGAATTTTTCAAACCCGATTCGTTGCGTTTTAAAAACTGCAAAAAATTCAAAACGGTAAAAGGAAGAACGGTCATGGATGCAAGCGGAATTTCTCCCGATTATTTCATTCCTTTAGACACGTCCAACTCAACAATTTACTATATAAATTTGCGTTATTCACCAGTATTTCAGCACTTTGCTTTTGATTTTGTAGCAAACAAGCGCGGAAAATGGGCAACGATTCAAGCATACAATGCTCAATTTGAGCCGAGTGACGCGATGATTCAACAACTTGCCAGTTATGCGCAAAAAACGTTTGCTATTCCAATCATGTCCGATCAATTAGCACAAAGCAACGCATTGATCAAACGGGCCTTGAAAGCCGAAATTGCCCGTCAATTATTCATCGAAGACGGTTACTTTTTTGTGCTTTCAGCCAGTGATAACGAAATCAAAAAAGCAATACAGTTATTGAAATAAAAGTTGTTACCGCATTAATTCCGCGTGTAACATCACTCCATTTTTGTTCAATGACAAATAATAAACACCTGTTGTAACAGTTTGTCCAGCGTCGTTTTTACCGTCCCACTCAACACCATTGAAGGGTTGAGTGATTGTCGTGTTTTCCAATAATTTTCGAATTAATCGACCTGCGCCATCATAAACGAACAAACTGACTTGATCACCGACTGCAATAGATGGAGGGATAATGTGTGTGCTCGTAGCAGCTGGCTGAGGATAAATGACCCACTCATTTGTAGTGTTTTCGGAACTTGGAATCCCCAAATTGAGCAAACTTTCCAAATCAATCAATTCATCACCGGGTTGATACAACAAATAATGAAAGTACACCATCAACATTTCATCGCTTGTGTTTTCTCCTGCAAACACCCATTGTGGCGGATTATTTGGGTTGTGGGGATTGCTGCTGGTATTGTCGTAAACGGCATTCACATACAAACGCGATCCAATTGGAACTTTTTGAATGTTTTTGAAGAAATAGAAATCTTGCCAATGAAAATCCCAATGCGGGATATTGATAAATGGAATAGTATCATTTTGTGCGGACAAAGCATACGATTTGATTGACTTACCAACGTTGTGCATGTGCGGAAACGTACTCAATACCGATAAATTAACGTTCGTTGTTCCGTTTGCTGGATAAACCGCACTTGCAGTTGTTTGTTGATTGGGCGGAAGTGCCAAACTCCAATTTTGCAATGGCGCTGCTGCAAAAACCTCGCGCACTCCCGTTTCATTTACCGGGTAAAAATGAATGATAACTTTGGTACTGTCTAGTATTCCGTAGCTGCCATCAGGGTAATGCATCGCAAAAACAAGGTTGCTTCCAGCAGGAATTTTCATACCGAGTTTAAAACTACTTCCAGAAGGAAAAACCAATGGACTCGCTCCGGGTGTATAGCCTGTAATTAAATTGGCATTTTGTGGTCCACCACAATTCCCACCTGTTGTATCGGTTTGGTAACTAGCTGTTTCATCCACATAAATCAAGGCGTGGTGAACAATGGAACGGTTTCCAGGAATGACTTCCAACGCTCTAATTTTTCGATCTTGCGTTAAACCTGTTGGCAATGCAAAACAAACGTAGTCATCGTTTCCACTTTGTGCTTTACTGCGGTAGTTGGGCATTTTGATGACCATGTCGCCATTTCCCAAAACTGATTGATTGTTGTAAACGGGAAGAGGAGGCGTATTACTTGCATTTCCTTCTTGTCCTCCTGCAGTCAACCAAGACAGAATAGTTGATTTCTCTGTATTTGTCAAACTTCTTGTATGGCTGTATTGTTGGAAACCATTATCGGGAGGCCAAGGTGGCATTTTATCTTGTGCGACAACGTCGTAAATTGAGCCAATCACGCTTGCTGTTTCGGCATAGGTCATTAAGGGAAAGGGTGCAATTCCACCATTGTGGTGACACGAGGTACATTTGTTGTAGAAAATGGGTGCAACTTCGTTACTCCAAGTTTGTGCCATCGCTGAGGCGAACAAACCAATCGTCAACAAGAGGCTTAAAACGTAGTTCATGGTAGAAAATTTGATAGAAAGTTACAAAAATAATTTCTATAAAAACAACAAGAGAGAAGCGGGCGCTCCTCTCTTGTTCCAACCTAAACTACTACTACTTATGAAAACTAACCGTTAACAAACAAAAAACAAATATATCGAGATACAATTGTCATAGTTGTGTGTTAACACTACAAAGTAACGAACGTTTTTGGTACGTATTTCATTTTTACATAGATTTTAACATTATTTATTGAAATAACTCCCGAATTCATCGAAAAAGCATCATAAAAATCATTTTTGATGTATCTTTGCTCCTTACACAACGCAACAAGATTTGTTCAGCGCATGAAAGTTATCGATCATTTACACGCAGCGAAAGACACGCTATTTTCTTTTGAGATTTTACCGCCTTTGAAAGGGGCGAATATTCAATCAATTTATGATGGAATTGATCCATTGATGGAATTCAAACCGAAATTCATTAATGTAACTTATCACCGCGAAGAGTATATCTACAAAGAACGTGAAAATGGCTTGTTGGAAAAAATTGCCATTCGCAAACGTCCTGGAACCGTTGGAATTTGTGCGGCTATCATGAACAAGTACCACGTTGACGCTGTTCCACACTTGATTTGTGGCGGATTCTCCCGCGAAGAAACGGAGAACGCGTTAATCGATTTGCAATTTTTAGGAATTGACAATGTGTTGGCGTTGCGTGGCGATTCCATAAAAACCGAAGCAACGTTCAAACCGCATGCAGAAGGTCACCGCTATGCCTTGAATTTAATCGAGCAAATAACTGACATGAATTCCGGTCATTACATTGCTGATGATGTTCAATTGGCGCCGACAAATTTTTGCATTGGTGCAGCAGGATATCCAGAAAAACATTTTGAAGCCATGAATTTGGCAACAGATTTGCATTATTTGAAAGCAAAAGTTGATGCGGGAGCGGAATACATTGTCACGCAAATGTTTTTTGACAACCAAAAGTATTTTGATTATGTAGCAGCTTGCCGTGAAGCAGGAATCAATGTGCCGATTGTGCCAGGAATCAAACCTATAAAAACGTTAAATCATATTGCTTTTTTACCAAAAGTGTTTAATATTGATTTTCCAGAAGCATTGAGCAAAGAATTACTGAAATGCAAAACCAATGCAGACGTTAGTAAAGTTGGTATTGAATGGGGAATCGAACAATCGCGCGCATTGAAAGCGGCAGGAGTTCCGTGCATTCACTACTACACGATGTCAACATCGGATGCAGTAAAAACAATCGCTGGAGAAGTATTTTAATCGAACAACTATGAAATTATCATTGGCCATTGCCCTTTTGTTTTTTGTTGCGAATGGATTCGCACAAACAGCGTTAAATCTTTCTAATGCAGTGGTCATAAGTCACTTGGATAAACTCGAAGATCGTTTTTCGTTAGAGGTTACGTTGTCGGAGATTTTAGCAAATGTAGGAGTGAAAAATACCGTTAGTTTGAATTTATTGAAACAAGGCGCTTCACCAGAATCATTAATTAGCGATTCAATTACCAAAGACCTTGCTGCAAAAGGGTTCAACACCTTAATGCTTGTTTCAGTTAGAGGTTACGACAAACGCTTCAAACCGTCAACACAAAACTTTGATTTGAAAGAGGATATCGCTGCAGCAAATTTATTTCCACTGTACAAAGATGGTATTGTTTCCATGACCTTGGAATTTCATTTTTACCGAGACGGAAAGTTGGTGTATACGGATTTATTGAAAATAAACGGTGCAAATTCCCGCGATGCAGTTTTGAAAAAATTACGCAAAAAATTAGCTAAAAAAGCTGCAAAAAATTGGGTTTAATTTCCTTTTAATTGTGCAATCAACGCGTTGATTTCTTCCGATTGCACACCCAAATCACACGCATAAATTAAATCGGCTAAAGCATCGGCTTGTTGGCCAACTTGCAGATAGCTTTTTCCACGTAACTCGTAAATTTTTGGTGTGTATTTTGCATAAGGAGCTGCTTCAGACAAGCGCGTAATCGCCGTTTCATAATCTCCATTTTCAAATGCTGTTGTTCCTGCAGCTAGCAAACGTTGAAATTCATTTTCACGCAATTGCACACCCAAGCGAATGCGTTCAAATTGCGCAACTTCCTTTTTTTCTTCTTCAGAAATTTCCGCAACCATTATCGCAGTCGCTGCTGTAAATTCACTTATAGAAAATGACAAACAATGAGCGCGTACTTCGAAGTTTGCTAAATTCAATGCTGTGGGTTGCAAAGAGCTTGGCCAATAAGCCATTGCAAGAATTTCTTCAGCAGTTGTGACGAGAATTTTGTATAGCGAGTAGCCTTCCGCGTTAACGGTATAACAAACGAGACCTTGTTGTAAGTTGATTGCCATTTGGTTTACGCCATCACTTCATCCAACGCAGCAATGAACAAATCAGATGCTGTTGCGATAATTTCATCGGTATGTGCTTGGGAAATAAAACCAACTTCGTATCCACTTGGTCCCATGTAAACACCTTTGTTCAATAACGCTTTGTGTAAGTTTTTGAAGGCAGTCATATCTGGATTGATTTGAGCTGATTGGCGAATTCGTTTTGAATTATCAAAAGAAATCCAGAATATCGATCCAATCGTTACCAGTTCAAATGCGTATCCTTTTGCTTTTGCATGCGCATTGATTTTATCAGTAAACAAATGCGTTCTGCGCTCTTGATCTTCGTAAAATCCTGGCTTGATTAATTCAGTCAATTGTCCAATTCCTGCTGCCATTGCTACTGGATTTCCTGAAAGCGTTCCTGCTTGGTAAACTGGCCCATCAGGGGCAACACAACTCATGATTTCGTTGCGTGCGCCATACGCACCAACGGGCAAACCACCACCTATTATTTTTCCATAAGAAACAATATCCGGAGCAATGTCGTAATAACCTGCAGCTCCAGTGAATCCTACACGGAATCCAGAAATTACTTCGTCAAAAAACAACAATACGTTGTGCGCTGTACAAAGGTCGCGTAATAATTGCAAGAAACTTTTTTCTTGTAACAATAGTCCATTGTTAGCTGGAATTGGTTCAATGACAAAACAAGCAATTTCGGATGCGTAATTGGCAAAACAATCACGTAAAGCAATTTCGTCATTCAACGGTAAAACAATTGTTTCTTTTGCAAATGCTTCTGGAATACCAGCGCTTGACGATTGACCAAAGGTTACCAATCCAGAACCAGCGTTCACCAACAAAGCATCTAAATGCCCGTGGTAACAGCCGTCAAATTTCACGATTTTATCTCTTCCCGTATACCCACGTGCCAAACGTACTGCGGACATCACCGCCTCTGTACCGGAACTAGTAAATCGAATTTTATCAATATATGGGTTGTTACTTAAAATAAGTTCCGCTAATTCATTTTCCAATTTGGTTGGCGCACCAAAACTTGCGCCATTTCCTAATGCGGTTACAATATTTGAGTAGACACTTGGATGATTGTGACCCAAAATTAGTGGCCCCCAACTACAGCAAAAATCAATGAATTGATTGTCGTCTTCGTCCCACAAATACGCGCCGTCTCCTTTTTTAATAAAAAGTGGTGACCCCTCAACCGATTTGAAAGCGCGCACGGGAGAATTAACTCCGCCAGGGAAATAATTTTTCGCTTTGTCATACAAAGCTGTAGAATTTGAACGTTTGATATCACTCATTGTTACTGATTTGAAAACCGTTGCAAAAGTAGCGAAACTTATAGGAAAGCCCATGCGAAAAATTATTAAAATATTGTTCGTGTGGGCGTGACAAAAAGAACGAAAGTAATCAGTATATTTGAGGTCTATAAAACAAAATAGTTACCCCATGAACTTTGAAAATTCGGAGGCTTTTGCACACCAATTAGATGCAAATGATGAATTGAGAACTTACCGCGACCGCTTTTGTTTCCCAACATTTACTAAAAACCCCGTACGTTATTTCACAGGCAATTCACTTGGTTTACAGCCAAAAACGGTTCGTGAAAAAATAAACGAAGAGTTGGATGTATGGGCAAAATGGGGCGTTGAAGGACATTTCCACGGGACCAATCCATGGTTCAAATACCACGAGTTTTTAACGGAAAGTGCAGCACGCATTGTTGGAGCGCTTCCTAAAGAAGTTGTTGTGACGCATTCGTTAACGACAAACCTTCACTTGTTGATGGTTTCTTTTTATCAACCAAAAGGAACGCGTACTAAAATTTTGTGCGAAGCAAAAGCATTTCCTAGTGATTTGTATGCATTGGAATCACAAGTCCGTTTTCATGGGTTAAATCCAGATGTTGATTTAGTAGGAATTGCACCGCGTGATGGAGAACACACGTTACGCGATGAAGATGTTTTAGCGAAAATTGCTGAATTAGGCGATTCGCTTGCTTTGGTGATGTTCGGAGGTGTAAATTACTACTCAGGGCAATTGCTAGACATGGCAGCAATTACCAAAGCTGGACATGCAGTTGGAGCAGTTGTTGGTTTTGATTTGGCACACGCAGCTGGAAATGTTCCACTTAATTTACACGAATGGGATGTGGATTTCGCAGCGTGGTGTTCGTATAAATATTTGAATTCAAGTCCAGGAGGAGTTTCAGGAATGTTCGTTCACGATCGTTTTGCAAACAGACCTGATTTGGTGCGTTTTGCTGGTTGGTGGGGATACGATAAATCAACACGTTTTTTAATGGAACCAGGTTTTGTACCCATGGAAGGTGCAGAAGGATGGCAATTGAGCAATGCGCCAGTTTTAGGTATGGCTGCTCATTGGGCTTCATTGGAATTGTTTGATGCAATTGGCATGAAAAAATTACAAGCGAAAAGCGAAGTGTTAACTGCTTACTTGGAATTTATTTTAGACGAACTTTCAGCAAAATATGCTGCGACTTGTCGTTTTGAAATCATTACACCAAAAGAAAAACACCGCAGAGGTGCGCAACTTTCAATTTTGGTGCACGGAGAGGGTAAAAAGATTTTTGATAAAATCAGTGATAAAGGAGTGGTTGCAGATTGGCGCGAACCAAACGTGATTCGTGTTGCACCAGTTCCGATGTACAACTCGTTTGAAGATGTATACTATTTAGGAAAATATTTAGAAGAAGCCATTAACGAATTGTAAGGCTAATTTATAACGAACGATCAAAGAAAACATGAAAAAAATTGCAGTTGTAGGTGGCGGTCTTGTTGGAAGTTTACAAGCCATTTTATTAGCTAAAAAGGGTTACGAAGTCAGTGTTTTTGAACGCCGTCCTGACCTTAGAAAAGCGAAATTAATTAGTGGAAAATCCATCAATTTAGCCTTGTCTGATCGTGGTTGGAAAGCGTTGGAATTGGCTGGAATTGCTGCGGATATTCATGAAATCGCTATTCCGATGTACAAGCGTTGCATGCATGCATTGGACGGGACGTTGACGTACCAACCGTACGGTAAAGAAGATCAAGCAATTTATTCGGTTTCTCGTGGCGGGTTGAATCAAAAGTTAATGAATCTAGCGGATAATTATCCGTCAATATCGTATCATTTCAACAGAAAATGCCAAGACGTCAACTTGGACACCAATACACTGATTTTTGATAATTCAGAAACGAAGCAAACAGAAAAACATCAATTTGATAAGATTTTTGCTGCTGATGGTGCTTATTCAGCTGTGCGCATCCGAATGCAAAAATCGGCAGTGTTCGATTTTTCACAAAAATACTTGGACCACGCTTACAAAGAGTTGGTTATTCCAGCTAATGAAGATGGAACACATAAATTAGATAAAAACTGCCTGCACATTTGGCCACGCGGTGAATTCATGATGATTGCACTGGCTAATTTGGATGGAAGTTTTACGTGTACCTTATTTTTTCCGCTAAAAGGCGAAAAATCGTTTGAGGCCTTGACAAGTCCTGCTGAAGTGTCAGAATTTTTCAACAGAACTTTTCCAGATGCAGTCCCCTTGATGCCAACTTTGTTGGAGGATTATTTTGAAAACCCCACCTCAAAGCTAATGATGGTACGTTCTCAGCCTTGGAATTACAAAGATGATATTGTACTAATTGGTGATGCTGCGCATGCCATTGTTCCGTTTTATGGACAAGGGATGAATTGCGGTTTCGAAGATTGTACTGTTTTCAGTGAAATGCACGATGCAGCAGGTGGCAATTGGGATGGTTTATTGGATGCCTATTCAGCTGAGCGCGTTCCAGATGGCAACGCCATTCTCGATTTAGCATTGGATAATTACATTGAAATGCGCGATTTAACAGCCGATCCAAACTTCTTGTTACAGAAAAAAATTGAAGCGAAGTTTTCAAATTTGTATCCTGAAAAATGGTTGCCACTCTATTCACAAGTTACATTTAGTCACATCAAATACAGTCACGCTTACCGAAATGGAAAAGCGCAACATGCTTTAATGCAAGAAATATTGGCTATTGAAGACATTCATGAACGTTGGGACGAACCGTTTGTCATGGATAAAATGTTGGAACTTGTTTCGTAACAAGCAGTAAAAAGTGTATTATTGGTAAAAAGAAACGCCATGAAAAAACTCCTTACGTATTGCTTTTTGTTGTCAATTATAACAGCACACGCACAAAAGTCGCGCGATTTTTCAAGCAAACGAAGAAAAGATTATTTTGGTGGCCCAGAAGATTTCAGGGACATCACCAAGTTTGGGTTGCAAATTTCTTTTGGTGCAAATTATATGTTTCCGCATACCGCAAACGAACAGTTTTCTGGCATTGATGTCCTTTCAAATCGCCCGTACGACGCAACGATTGAACCATCAGGAAAAGTTGGCGGATTTATCGATATTGGAATGGCGCATTACCGATTTAAATCGTCAAAATTGTTAAATGCTTGGTACGATGCCCGCGGTAAATCAGTAAAATTTATTGGTGGAAATCTCTTTCACCGCTTTGATTGGGGAGTGGGCTTTGATTTTTTAGGCGGTTCCGAATTGACCAAAGTGAATTATCCCTTATTTAACATTACAAACCAATCTTCTGGATCGTTTTACAACGGTTATGTTTACGGACGTTTTACAGCAGATCGTTTTACGCAATTGAGTGAACGTTGGCATTTGGAAACAGGAATTGGGTTTAATTTTAATTACTTGGTAATGGAAGGAAGTAAAACCCTTTCAAATGGCGTTATCGATACCGCTCGTCAACAATTCCAACAGCCTTTTATGCTGCAGTTGCACAGTCATTTAGGATTCAATTACAAAATAAGAAGAGGTGATTACTTGATTTTCGCAACCTATTTACCACATCTTGGTTTGGTCGAGTCGAATCAGTTAAAACCACGAATTTATTGGTATTCAAGCTCGTATTGGCCAGCTCATTTTCAAATAAAATGGATCCATCATTTTACTAAAAAATCGAATGGTTGTAACAAAGGCTCGGAAGAGGACCGCAAGAAAAACGAACAATACCAGCAAAGTAGATAATCGATGTTAGCCTTGAATTGGTTGAAAACGAACTGGAAAATTGCGGCAATAATAACGGTTGCAGGAGTAATTTTTGGTTTAATTACCTTCGTCAATCATGTTCACTTTCGAACGTATGCGCTTGACTTAGGTGCATACACCAACGCCGCATACAAATACGCACATTTCGTTCTAGCAGATAATGATGTGTTCATGGCAGAACACTCACCCATGTTGAGTGGTCATTTTGATTTGTATTTGGTTCTTTTTTCACCGTTGACGTATTTGTTTGGAAGTTATACCTTGCTAATTGTCCAATGGGCAGCATTGTTAATAGGTGGAATTGGGGTTTATCGCTTGTTTCTATTTTGGTATCCCAATGCAAAAATCAGTCATACCGCACAAATTTATTTTTATTCGTTTTACGGTGTTTTTTCAGCGCTTTCGTTTGATTATCACAGTGTTGTTGTTGCAAGTTCACTCGTTCCATGGTTCTTTTTATTCCTTGCGAAGGACAAATTTCGATTAACAATTTTAGTGTTTGTTCTGTGTTTGTTTGCACAAGAAAACGCAGCCTTGTGGATGATTTTCATTGCCTCAGGTTTGGCATTTGTGCACCGAAAAGATCGAATAAAAGCGCGCATTTTGCTCTTACTTACCTTAGTTGCAGTTGCCTATTTTTTATTGGTGATGAAAGTAATTATTCCGTTTTTTAACCCAACTGGTGCGTATACAGGTTTTCATTTTTCGGTACTTGGCGACAGTATTTCGAGTTTCATAGTGCATTTTGTGGAACATCCATTGCGTTCCATTAAATTGTTGTTTATCAACCACACGCTGGATCCTGGGAATGATGGATTGAAAAGAGAAACGTGGATGCTTTTGTTGATCAGTGGCGGTTGGTTATTACTCCGCAAACCGATTTATCTCTGGATGTTGATCCCGATTCTTTTCCAAAAACTCTACCACGATTCGGCCATTATGTGGAGTGTCAATTACCAATATTCCATTGAATTTGCACCTATTTTAGCCATTGGAATTTTTGATGTCCTTGCAACGATAAAACACGATAACTGGCGAAAAACAGCTTCAATTTTAGCAGTTTTATTTGCTTTAACAGGAGCGATACGTTTGATGGACCGCACCATTATCATGTACGATAAAACACAATTACGAATTTACAAAGAAGCACATTATAACAGAGAATTTCCTGTGGATGAAGCGCAGCGCATTGTTAACAGTTTGCCAAACAACGCTGCAATTAGTGCGCAATCTGCTTTTGTGCCGCATTTTAGTTGCCGGGACAAAATTTATCAATTTCCAATTATCAAAGATGCGGAATATATCGTTCTAGCTCCAAGAGACAGTTACTATCCAATAGATTCGGCGAGTTATTTCACCTTGACCGATAGTTTACAACGCTCTCCAATTTGGAAAACCATCAAAAAAAACGAACATTTTATTCTATTCAAACGAAAATAACATGCGTAAGATTTTTTACTTGAGTACTTGTGATACCTGTCAGCGGATTTTGAAGCAGTTGAAACTTCCCAAAGATGTAGCATTGATTGATATCAAAACACGCGCAATTACAGCGGAAGAATTGGATTGGTTCCAACAAAAAGTGGGGAGTTATGAAGCGTTGTTTTCAAAACGAGCAATCAAATACCGTTCATTGGGTTTAAACGAACAAACGTTGACTGAAGGAGATTTCAAATCATATTTATTGCAAGAATACACGTTTTTGAAACGTCCGTTTATTGCATACGATGAACACTGCAGTATTGGCAACGCTAAGAAAGAAGTTGAAGCTGCAGTAGCGTTCTTTGATCAGTTATAATCAGAAGAACCGCATGCGACTACTCAAGGCATTTGCTCGGTAGTCATCGATTCGCTCATCAATTTTGCGATTATAGAAACGACGCACCAATTTGTGTGTTCCTTTGCCCATTTTATAATCTAATTCATCACCAAATAGCGGAGTAATTGCCAAGAAATAAACCGTTTTATCACCAAGTTGAAGCGGGGTAAATGCTCGTTCCATCATCATGGGTTCCAAGAAAATAAAATATTCCTGCTTCATGATAGGCGAGATTGCTGTTGGCGGATTTCCACAAGGAATGGTATGACCTGGACCAAACCACGTTTGTTTTTCTTTGACAAATGTTTCCAAGCGGTAAATCCATTCAAAAACCCAGTTAAAGTTTGGATTACTCGTGTCTTCTAAATCCCAATACGTCGGTAAACAAAAATACAATTCATTGAAGGCGCGGTCTTTCCATTTTTCAGAAACAGGCATTTCGTAGTTCGAAAGTCCATTCGTCATCAAAATAGTGACAGGAATAGCGAGCTCCAAATACAACAATACAAGAGATTGTTCGGGATGAAGTGGATTGTCAAGTGTTACCACTCGTTGAGCGCCAAAACGCGTTGCTAAACCTTCCGTTATTTTCATGTGTCAAAGGTAAGCAGTAATTTGTGAAACAGCTTATTGATTTCCGATTACTTCGATTAAACTATCCCAAAATTCTTGCACAGAAAGCACACATCCTTGTTCAATTAATGAATGAATCTCTGCTTCTCGTGATTGCGTATATGCTTTTTTTGATTCAAAAAAATCGAGTTCGTTGATGTGATTCGTTAATGCAGCATGAATACCTTCAACCGACGATAAATCATGTTGACTATCGGCTTTTCGGTTGATAGCAATGAGTGCTTGTTCTGTTTTTCCCATTTGGAAAACGATACAACTATCAGGTCGTCTAAATTCTAAAAAGTTGACTTTTTCGTAGACAGTTTGCAACACGTTATCTGAAAATAGGTCAACTAATTGCAGGGCTTTTTCGGGAGATTCTTGGTTGAGTTTTTCCCAAGCTTCGCCCTCAATGCCATTAATGATTAAAAAAGCCTTTAAATCACCTTCCAAATGGGTTAACTCTTCTTGTGTCAGTCTGCGGTATTTCATGACGCAAAGTTACCAATCATTCGTTATGGAACGTGTATTCAAATACAAGTTTGTTATTTTCGAATTGGTATTCTTGTATCAATCCATTCATGATATAATTGTATGAACTACTCGTGCGTTTCTTGTTCCTGCGGTTGTATGTCTCTGAAAGTAATATGTTTTTATTTTCGTCATACTTGGCGATTGATTTGAACTTGAACTTTCCTTTGTGTGTGAAGGATTCATAGATTGAAACGTTATTTATAAATGAACTTTTTGATATTAAAACAGTGTCATTATAATACCGGAAACTTGCGATAAAAACAGAATCTTTTGTAAAATCTGTTCGGTTTAAATACAGTTTTTTGTTTTCAATGATTCGCTTGAAAATACTGTACGATCCATCTGTATTGCTTTGATTATACGTACATTCACTCGCTTGTTTTTCGTCTTTTTTGACGATTTCACCTTGTTCTTGACAGGAAAAATCCCATTGTTTTAGCAATTCACCATTGACATAATAAAAAGCTGCTGTGGGTTTGCGTAATAGTTCGTCATACCTTGTTTCATATCGAATTACTTTCGTACGTTTTCCGTAGATGAATTCTTCTGTACTCAATAATTTGTTTTTTTCGAAGTAAACATAGCGTGTTTCTCGGCGCATTTTCCCATTTTTAAAATGTTTGATAAGGGTAAGTCGATCTTGATTATCGTAAGAATAGGCCGAGCCAAAAGTTGACTTTTTATTTTGTGTAAAGGTGGAAGTCAATAAGGTATCCTTGTATTTGTACGTTGTTTTTATGTCTCTGTATGTACGCTCAACAATCATTCCTAGTGTATTGTAAACTTTTGTTTCAATCAATTCCTTTTCACCGTTTTTCTTCATTTTAAAACGTTTGACTGTAGCAACACGATTTATTTGTGCAGCGTTAGCATTGCCCATCCAAAAAATGGCGTTTTCACGAGCCACATTGTTTTGACTGTAATTCCAACGAACTTGGTTAAGGTATTTTAGTCCGTCTTTGTTTCCCGCTTGAAGCATAAAAGGAACACACAATAAGAGTAGTAAATTTTTCATGGATTTAAAGTTTGTTTCCTGCTTATAAGTAGAAACCGATGAAAAGTTACGCTTTTTCTTTGAGTCCAAAGTATAATTGGGTGTTACCCTTACATTAACAGACACGATTTAAGTGTGCTTAAGCCCCCGATGTTCGATTCTTCTGGCGTTGTGTTTCCCACACGAACTTTTCGTAAATTTGTTACATGCAACAGAAAAAAGGAATTGCCATTTTAGGGTCAACAGGATCAATTGGAACACAAGCATTGGAAGTAATTGAAGCGTATCCAGCTTATTTTGATTTACAAGTTATTACCGCTCAGTCAAATGCTGATTTACTCATCGAACAAGCGAAAAAATTCCAGCCGAATGCCGTTGTCATTGGTGATGAATCCAAATATGAGTTGGTAAAAAATGCACTTTTTTCGGAAGATATTCACGTCTATGCGGGAGCAGACGCATTGTCGCAAGTTGTTACGTTCAACGAAGTACATGTGGTGTTAACAGCACTCGTTGGTTATGCAGGATTAAAACCGACACTCGCTGCAATAGATGCAGGAAAAGATATTGCACTTGCAAACAAAGAAACACTCGTTGTTGCAGGCGAATTAGTGACGCAACGTGCGCGTGAAAAAGGCATCAACATTTATCCAGTCGATTCAGAACATTCAGCAATCTTTCAATGTCTGGTTGGTGAATTTCACAATCCCATCGAAAAAATTTACTTAACAGCTTCAGGCGGACCCTTCAGAGGCTGGAAAACAGAACAATTAGCAACGGTTACCAAAGCGCAAGCACTAAAACATCCCAATTGGTCGATGGGCGCTAAAATCACGATTGATTCAGCAACATTGATGAACAAAGGATTGGAAGTGATTGAAGCAAAATGGTTGTTTCATTTGAAGCCCGAACAAATTGATGTCATTGTGCATCCGCAATCCATCGTTCATTCGTTGGTTCAATTTACAGATGGTAGTATGAAGGCGCAAATGGGCTTGCCTGACATGAAATTACCTATTCAGTTTGCATTGACTTATCCAGAGCGTTTCGAAACAAATTTTCCACGCTTTAACTTCATGGATTATCCGCAACTAACGTTTGAACAAGCGGACAAAGAAACGTTCCGTAACTTGAATTTAGCATACGCCGCAATGGAAAAAGGTGGGACGGCTGCATGTGCATTAAACGCTGCAAATGAAGTAGCAGTTCAATTGTTTTTGGAAGAAAAAATCGATTTCTTGTCGATTGCAAAAATCAATGAATTGGTCATGAATGACACAACATTTATAGCAAAACCAAGTTACGAAGATTATGTTGCTGTTGACCAATTAGCGCGCCAAATGGCGCAATCTCAACTCAAGTAAGCGGCCCAATAGATACTGTAATAGCGGATAAATTTTCCTAGCGTCATTAAGATAAAAGTGGGTATTTTTTTTGTTTGAAAAAAGCCCAAACCCAGCATGATTGGATCGCCAATAATCGGCAACCATGCTCCAAGTGCTGCCCAAATACCAAAGCGCTCTATTGCTTGATATGCGTTGGAATTTCGCCTGTTTTTAAGAACTAATTTTTGACCAAGCGCTCCGATATAATAATTGGTGATACCTCCCAATGAGTTGCCTATTGTTGCGACAAGTAACACAATCCAAGCAGCATAATCAGACCGTAAAAAATAGATAAACGTTACTTCCGAGGGAAATGGCAAGATGGTAGCGGATAAAAAACAACTACTAAACAAACCAATAAGTCCCCATTCAATCATGCACAAAGGTATTTTTTTTCATTAAAAAAGGGGTTACAAACTGCAACCCCTTTCCAACTTGAAAACAAGTAATTATTTTTTCACTACACGTTTAGTTGTAACAGCGTTACTAACTTGTAAAGTGTAATTGTAGATTCCTGCTTCGAAAGCACTTCCATCAATAGCGATTGATTGAACTCCTTCATTCATGAATGAAGCTGGAACAGTTGCAACAACTCTTCCTGCGATATCTGTAACAGTAACTGCAACTTCAGCAGCAGCAGTTAAATTGAATTCAATGCTTGTTGCAGCAGCGAAAGGATTAGGAGCGATTGATAAATTAGTAACATTATCCATTGCTGAAATTCCTAAACTTGGATCGAAGTTCATACGAACAACAGGAGTTCCTGTTTGGTAAAACCATGTTCCTTCAGGATCAGAAGCGCTTGGAACCCCTCTATCAAAAATGAATGTTGTGCTTTTGTCAGAAATTCCAGCATTCGCAACTTTTAAATTTGGATCGTATGTTCCAACAACTGGCAAATAAGTTTTACCCGCTTCTAATTGAACAGCATCTTGTAATAAGAACGTTAAATTAGTGTTGAGCATACTAGCTGTAAGTGGAATAATATCAGATTCAGACAACAATAAAAAATCACCTGTTGCGAAGTCGATTTCGTACAAACGCACATAGATTTCAGTTCCTGCAGGAGTCCCTGTTGCAAAACGCGTTGTGATTCCTTTTAATTCTTGGCCATTCCAAATATCAAAGAAATTACCTACTTCAAATCCATCTGTTCCGTTTGAAGTATTCCCAACATAAGTTCCGTTATCACGTGCATAGGTGTAATTTGTAACTGCGAAACTCACAGCTGGCAAAGTGTTGTTAGCAGGCACATCATCAATGCTATCTGCACTTATTGTACGAGTAAAACTATACGTTCCAAGACCAGCAGGTGTAAATTGTGTTGCTGCTATCAAGCTATCAGTACCTAAAGCTGGAATAGCAACTGGCGTACTAACAGATGTAAATGCTCCTGTATTGACATTCACAGATAATGTTGCATTTGTCATTGTAGCTGTTCCACCATTGAATACGTTTGCTGTAAAATCAATTGGTGCAATTTGAGTTGTTGGAATTTGGAAATAATTTAATCCAGCTGTACCCCAATAATCTTCTGTTACTGATAAGTCAAAATCAGGATTAGTAACCAATTTCACATCATCAATGTACCATCCGTAAGTAACCCATACATTTGGGTTTGTTGCTGAATTAGGGTAGTTTGTTGTCCAAGAGAAACGAATCCATACTTGTGTAGCAGCACTTGTTAAAAATGGCGCAAGGTTGATTGTTTTTGTTGTTGGATTTGCATATGCAGCACCACCTGTAGCAGATAACACATCGTAATTATTATTGTCACCAACAGCAGTAAAAGTTGTACCATCCGTTGAAATCAACATTTGTTGTAAATCGTTAAAACGTGCTCCAAATTGTAAAAATTGTAAAGAAATATCTGTTCCAGCAGTAGCTAAACTAATTGGCGCGGCAGTTGTCAATGTGTAAGTAACATTCAATGCTTGCGTTGCAGGAGTTAATGTTGGATTACCGTTAGATAATTCTGCAAATTTACCTTCTGAAGTAGAAGCAATTGCTGTTGCAGGTGCCCACCAACCATCTTTGATGCTGTCAATCGACCAACCAAAAGCTGCCCCACCAGTTTGACCACTGTTGTTTACTGTCCAATCTGCAGGGTTTGAAAAGTTGTTTGTCCAAAAAGGAGTACCCAATGCTTTAGGAGCAATGGCAGGTTTTTCAGCAGCAACATAGTCAACAGCTATTTTTTTAGCTTGTCTTTCTGTTACTTGAAGGGATTTTACTTGTGCAAACAAACCGCTTGCCAATAAAAGTCCAGAAAGTAAGGTAATGTGTTTTTTCATAAATTTATTTTTCGAGTTAAAGATAAATTGAAAACAATCAATTTCAAAGAATTAATGAGTAAACGGTAGCAAATTTAGATTAATTGTGATTATTTATCTTTCAAAAAAGGCAATTTTTCGCGCGTTTCTATTAAGCTTTCTTTGCTAATAGTAGTAATAACGATTTGTTCTGTGTTTTCGTTGGTTTTTGCTTCAGCTTCACCTAATGCATTAACCACAACGGAATTCCCGCTATAACTCAAAGCATTGGCATCTGTTCCAACGCGGTTAACCCCAACAACAAAGCATTGATTTTCTATTGCACGTGCAACGAGCAAACTGTTCCAATGATGTTTTCTTCGTTCTGGCCAATTGGCAACGTAAATCAACACATCATACAATGCTGTTTCGTCTTTTATTTCATTGCGACTAATTTCAGGAAAACGTAAATCGTAGCAAATCTGCAAATTGATTTTCCAGCCGTTATAAGCTACAATTGAAGCATTGTTTCCAGCAGTAAAGATGAGGTCCTCACCAGCTAAACCAAAGCATTTTCGTTTGTCGTAAACGGTTATTTTTCCAGTAGGTTCCACAAAAACGCCACGATTGTAAAAGCAGTTGTTTTCTTCAATAATCAGTGACGTATAGCAAGCGGCGTTTTTTTGAGCAGCGATCTTTTTTAACCAAGCGATGCCTTGGCTATCCGTCATTTTTTCAGCTAATTTTTCTGGATTCATCGAAAAACCAGTGTGAAACATTTCAGGAAATACGATTAAATCGGTTGACACACCACTAATCAGTTGCTCAAAGTGGTGCACATTCGCTTGTTTATCCTCCCAAATTTGGTTGGCTTGTACCAATGTAATTCTTAAATCGCGCATAGTCTTTCTGTTGCTGCTAATAAGGTTTCGTCTGTTTTCGCATAACAGAAACGAATAATGTGTTGTTCAGGCGGATGTTCGTAAAAGACGGATAATGGAATTGCTGCAACCCCTTTTTCTCGGGTCAGCCATTCGCAAAATTGCACGTCGTTTTCTGAACTTATTTGTGAATAATCGGCCGTTTGAAAGTAGGTTCCTTCACTCGGCAACAACTTGAATTTACTGCTTGTTAAACCGTTTTGAAAAAGTGATCTTTTTTGTTGGTAAAAAGCACCCAAGCTAGATACATCGGTTTGTGATAAATAGTCTGCCAAAGTTTTTTGTGCAACGCTATTGACCGAGAAAACCAAAAATTGATGAACTTTTTTTATTTCCACCATTAATTTTTCAGGAGCAACCAAGTAGCCCATTTTCCAGCCGGTAATATGAAATGTTTTTCCAAAGGAAGATATGATGATCGTTCTGTCGTATATTTCAGGAACTAAGTTTGCAGACAAATGGTATTGTTCATAGGTAATGTATTCATAGACCTCATCAGCCAGCAACAATAAATTCGGATAATCGCGCATGACATTTGTCAATGAATCTAAATCAGCTTGATTCATCACGCGACCAGAAGGATTGTGCGGATTGTTAACGATTAATAATTTCGTTTTTTGCGAAATCACGTTTCTTAATTCCAACCAATCAATGGTGAAATCAGCTTTCATTGCTACATGAATCGGTTTTCCACCTGCTAAAATAATCGCTGGTTCATAGCAATCGTAAGCTGGATCAATGATGACCACTTCGTCACCAAAACCAACTAGCGCTTGAATTGTTGTGAAAATACCTTGTGTTGCACCCGCTGTCACGAGCAATTCTGTAGTCGGATGAATAGTACGGCTGTATGTTGATTTTATTGTTGTTGCAATTGCTTCAAGTAACATGGGTAATCCAGCCATTGGCGCATATTGATGTACGTTTTCACGACTGTTTTTTTGGAGCAAGTCTTCTAAAACTGGGTCAATGGCAAAATTTGGAAATCCTTGCGACAAATTGATGGCATTAAAATCAGCTGCCATTTTAGACATGGTTGTAAATATCGTTGTCCCGACTTTTGGAAGTTTTGATTGCATCACTTACATTTGTTTACAAGTAACAAAGAAAATCAATCTAATCGGATTGCTCCTTCTTTTTTAAAAAAACTTCAAAACAATTCAACATGAAACGCATAATCTACAGTTTACCTTTGTTTTTGCTAACAGCTTGCAGCGAACCCGATACAATTTGTGACTGCATTGCCGTGAGTGATTCGTTGAATATCAAGTCACGCGAGTTATTGAACAAAGTACCAACTGCAGCTGATGAGCAAGCGATTATCACTTTAAGAAAAAAGAAAAAACAAGCCTGTGCACCTTTTGAAAAAATGGGAGGCGCTGAAATGCTGGAACGCAAAAAAACGTGTAACGAAACATCAAAATAATCCAATACTATGAAAAAATATTTTACCCTGAGTTTATTGCTACTATCATCAATAGTTTATGCTCAAAAAAAGGAAGTAGTCGTAACGGCTAAGATTGAAAACCGCACGAGTGATTCTGTTATGATTCAAAGCAGAAATGGTTTTAAGAAAATCATCGTTGTAAACAAAGACGGCGTTTTTACCGATCATTTTAGTGTTGAAGATGGCATTTACTATTTTTCAATCAAAAAGAATTATACGAAAGTTTACTTGAAAAACAATGCAAAAGTCAATCTCTCATTGAACGAGCAAGATTTTGATAAAAGCATTCGATTTGCAGGTGATTGCTCCAAAGAAAATACGTTTTTGGCCAAACAGTTGATGATCGATGATTCAATTTTCAACATAGATGCAGATGAAGCGGTATTGTTAGAGTTATTGAAAAACCGTTCGAATGGAATGGAGCAAACAATAAAGGCTGCGCAGCTCGATGAGCAATTTGCTGCGATTTATCTCGAAGCATTCAAAGACGAAGCACAAGGAAATATTTCTTATTTGGAAAATACCGTTCGTGCTAATGCGTTGAATGGAAAACCTTCCCCTTTATTTAGTTACGAAAACCACAAGGGAGGAACGACTTCATTAACAGATTTCAAAGGTAAATATGTGTATGTCGATGTGTGGGCTACTTGGTGCGGGCCGTGTAAAGCTGAAATTCCTTCTTTGAAAAAAATGGAAGAAAAATACCACGATGCTAATATTGTATTTGTTAGTATTTCTGTGGACACGAAGAAAGATTACGAAAAGTGGAGAGCTTTTGTAACAGAAAAAGAATTAGGCGGCGTGCAATTAGTTGCGGATAAAGATTGGAGTTCAGACTTTGTAAAAGCCTATCTAATCAACGGAATTCCGCGATTTATTTTGATTGATCCAGCAGGAAATGTAGTGCAAGCAAACGCTCCACGACCATCAGATCCAAAGTTGGTTGTTTTATTCGATGGATTGTTGAAATAAATTTCACTTTTTTTACGCTTTTTTAGAACACTAAATCGTTGCAGTTGTTTCTGTAACAAGTATATTTGCATTGTCAAAATTTTCGTTTAAACATGAGTCTATTTTCATCACGTCACATCGGGCCAAATGAAGCTGAAAAAGCTGAAATGTTAGCTGCAATCGGTGTGAAATCCGTACAAGAATTAGTAAACCAAACTATTCCTTCTCAAATTCGCTTAGGTGGTGAATTACACATTGATAACGCGTTATCAGAGCAGGAATATTTGCAACATATTACTGAATTAGGTAATAAAAACAAGGTGTTCAAATCCTTTATCGGATTAGGTTACAATGAAACAATTGTTCCTTCTGTGATTTTGAGAAATGTATTGGAAAATCCAGGATGGTACACGGCATACACGCCATACCAAGCTGAAATTTCTCAAGGTAGATTGGAAGCGTTATTAAACTTCCAAACAATGGTTTTGGATTTAACTGGAATGGAAATTGCCAATGCGTCTTTGTTAGACGAAGGAACAGCTGCAGCTGAGGCAATGATCATGTTTTGGAACGCGCGCTCTCGTCAAGAAACAAAAGACGGGGTCAACAAATTTTTCATTTCAAAAAATGTTTTTCCTCAAACCAAAGAGGTAGTTACAGGAAGAGCACTTAATTTAGGTATTGAAATTATTGAAGGCGATGAAACATCATTTATCAATGACGGTTCGTTTTTTGGTGCTTTAGTTCAATATCCAGATGCATACGGACACATTACAGATGTTGCTTCGTTCATTCAAAAAAATCAAGGATTACGTGTTGCAGTAGCTGCTGATATTCTATCGTTAGTAGTTTTGAAATCACCTGGATCAATGGGTGCAGATGTTGTACTTGGTTCTTCACAACGTTTTGGCGTTCCAATGGGTTACGGTGGTCCTCACGCAGCATTTTTTGCTGTGAAAGACGAATACAAACGTAATTTACCAGGAAGAATCATCGGTGTATCGAAAGATGCTGATGATAATTTTGCGTTACGCATGGCGTTACAAACACGTGAACAACACATCAAACGTGACAAAGCAACGTCGAATATTTGTACTGCACAAGCTTTGTTAGCTGTGATGGCATCCATGTATGCTGTATATCATGGGCCAGCTGGTGTTCGTTCAATTGCTAAACATGTTCATGGATTAGCAAGCGCAACGGCTCACGGATTAAAAGCTGCAGGAATTCAAATCGGCTCTGATTCATTTTTTGATACCGTTTGGGTAAAAGGTGTAAATACAGCTGCTATCAAAACTGCTGCGGAAGCAAAAGGAATGAATTTCCGTATTATTAATGAAAGCGAGTTAACAATTAGTTTTGGTGAACCGCATACGATGAACGACGTGTCTGCAATTTTAGGATTGTTTGATACAACTTCAACGACAAGTAACGCAACGATTGCCGCAGCTCATTTGAGAACAGATGCGATTTTAGCTCATCCAACGTTCAATAGCCATCATTCTGAATCAAAAATGATGCGTTATTTGAAACGTCTTGAAAACAAAGATTTGTCATTGGTTCACTCTATGATTCCATTGGGTTCTTGTACAATGAAATTGAACGCGGCTACTGAGTTAATGCCGATCACTAATCCGCAATTCGCAAACATGCACCCTTTTGCGCCGTTAGATCAAGCAGCAGGATACCACGAAATGTTCCGTCAATTGGAAAAAGATTTGTGTGAATCAACAGGATTTGCTGCCATGTCTTTGCAACCAAACTCAGGGGCACAAGGAGAATACGCAGGTTTAATGGTTATCAAAGCATACCACGAAAGCCGTGGCGATTTCCAACGTAAAAAAATGATCATTCCATCATCTGCACACGGAACAAATCCTGCATCGGCTGTCATGGCTGGTTTTGAAGTTGTTGTGACAGGTTGCGATGAAAACGGAAATATCAATATCGAAGAATTAGCAGCTGTTGCTACTCAAATTGGCAATGAATTAGCTGGTTTGATGGTGACTTATCCGTCAACACATGGTGTTTACGAAGAAGGAATTCAAGAAATCACAACAATCATCCACAACAATGGTGGACAAGTATACATGGATGGGGCAAACATGAATGCACAAGTTGGATTGACAAATCCAGGAAATATTGGCGCAGATGTTTGTCACTTGAACTTGCACAAAACGTTTGCTATTCCTCACGGAGGTGGTGGACCAGGAATGGGCCCAATTGGTGTTGCTGCACATTTAGCGCCGTTCTTGCCAAGTAATCCTGTTGTTGCTGCTGGTGGAAATTCACCAATTCATGCAATTTCAGCGGCACCTTATGGTAGTGCATTGATTTTATTGATTTCTTATGCATACATCAAAATGTTAGGCGCAGAAGGATTGAGACATTCAACAGAAATTGCAATTTTGAACGCGAATTATATCGCCGCTAAATTAAAAGGACATTACGAAGTGCTGTACACAGGTAAAAACGGTACAGTTGCACACGAAATGATTTTGGATTGCCGTGATTTCAAGAAAACTGCAGATGTTGAAGTGGCTGACATGGCGAAACGCTTGATTGATTTTGGGTTCCATGCACCAACTGTTTCTTTTCCTGTTGCAAGTACTTTGATGATTGAGCCAACAGAATCAGAAGACAAAGAAGAATTAGATCGTTTTATTGAAGCGATGATTAAAATTCGTCAAGAAATTCGAGAAATTGAAAACGGTCATGCAGACAAAGCAAATAACTTATTGAAAAATGCGCCGCATACTGCTGATTGTATCATTAATAAAAACTGGGATTACCCTTATTCACCGCAAGAAGCTGCTTATCCAGTTGCTTATTTGAAAGAGTGGAAATATTGGGTGCCAGTTAGAAGAGTTGACAACGCTTACGGAGATAGAAACTTAGTGTGTTCTTGTCCAAGTGTTGAAAGCTACAAATTTGTAGAAGCATAATTTTATAACAATTATCATTACAAAGTCCGCGGGTAACTGCGGACTTTTTTGTTTACAAGCAACGTGCACTTTAAGTTTAACGTCTACTTAAAAAACAAACACATGTATAAGTTACTTTTTTTCTTCGTCTTTTCTATTCTAGTGACTGGAGCTTTTGGTCAAGGAATGACCATTTCAAGTTTGACGACAATGAATTCAACCGCTGTAAGTTGTGATTCATTAAGCATTAATTTTTCAGCTATTTCTGCTGTACCATCAAATGCCGATGTGAATGTGTTGATCAATGGAACGAATTTTTCAACAACTTCGTTAAACGTTCAAGTAAATTGGGGAGATGGTTCTCAAACAACTCACCTTGCAACAATCAATCAAATTGGTCAGTCAATCGTTTTTCAACCTGCAGTTCGTCATCAATACGCGCAACCGGGTACGTATATGGTCAACATGTATGTAATAAATTCAGGAAACAATACGTTTGCCTCAACCCAATTTAATTACAACTATCAACCATGTAACATAACCATTCCTGCAAATGTTATTTTAGATTGCAATAACGATGGCGTAACAGATACAGTTTTTACATCTAATGTTCCAATGATGCTTGTTAATACAAACATGACGACTTTTTATAATGCAAGTTTGAATAATGGGCAAGCAGTTTTCCAAAATGTATTACCTGGCACGTATAGTTTGACTGTTCCAGCGACATGGCAATCTTCAAATGGTTATCTTGTATCCTATAATAATCCGCCTTTTATTACGATTAATTCCAATACGACAACTTATCCTTTTTCATCGGTTGGATTGATCTGTGATACAGTCGCTACCAATATGTGTGCGATTGGGTTTGTTTTTTGTGACTCAGATAACAATGGGGTTTATTCTTCCAACGAAAGTGTGTTACCGAATGTTCCATTTACTTTAGTTAATGGAAATGTTGCTTATGGTTTTTGGACAAACAGTAATGGCTATTTTAATGGCCAGTACCAAGGGTTACCAGGTAGCGCGACAACTATTCAAGTAAATCCTAATTATGTATTGCCCAATGGCGGAACGATAAATAGTGGGCCGTATACTTTTATGGCATCAACCTGTACGTCTCAAACAACGGTTCCTATTCCTGTTAATTGTGGTAATTTCACCAATCCAACAAGCTGTGTAGCAGTAACGGTTTTTTGCGATCCAAACGATAATGGCATATTGGATAATGGAGAAACACCCATTCCAAATGCTCCGTTGACAATTATTGCAAATCCGTTTGCGAGTAATTTAACGATTTATACAGATAGCAATGGAGTTGCACAAATTTGTGGCAATTATTTTCAATCAACTACTTTGTTTGCTTCCATTAACCAAAATTGGTTAGGACAGCATGGGTATCAAGCGTTGAATGTCAATTTTACCATTCAAACTTCTCCTGCTGGAACAACAAACATGGCGTATTATCCCATCGATTGTTCACCTACTTTGTGCGCAGATTTGTGGACATCGGTAACACCTTGGATTGGTTATTTTCAAGGAACAACAGCTTATATTAAATTGAAATACGGTAATTATGGGCCATTAACGGCATCAAGTGGAACATTACAATTAACATTGCCTGCTGGTGTTTCTGTCGTAACTTCTTCTATAAACATTCCGGGTTATACGATTTCTGGAAACACCATTTCGTGGAACATCACAGCAACACCAAACTTTCAATTCACAGATATTATTCAAGTAACGGTACCGAGTGGTTTACCAAGTGGAACACCTCATAATTTTATTGCAACGATAACACCGAGCTCATCAATTAACGATTGCAATCAGACGAACAACACGTCTAATTTGCTTCAAATTTTGGGAAGTAGTTATGATCCAAATGACAAGACGGTAAATCTTCCTGAACAAATAAGCCCTGTAGTAGATGACTATTTAACGTATGTTATACGTTTTCAAAATACAGGAACTGCTCCAGCACAAAACGTTTACATCATGGACACCTTGAGTCCATATATTGATTGGTCGTCTGTTCAGGTATTGGAAACGAGTCATCCGATGAATTTATTAGAGTTGAATGGCGGTATTTTACGCTTTGATTTCCCGCAAATTTGGTTAGCCGATAGCACCACGAATGAACCACTCAGTCATGGACATGTTGTTTACCGAGTAAAAGAAAATCCAGGAAATGGTCCAGGTATAGGGATTGCAAATACAGCATTTATCTATTTCGACTGGAACGATCCTGTTGTTACAAATACAACGTGGAATGTCAATGCTGATTTAGCAGTGATTGACAATCAGCAAGCGCAGTTTGTAGTGTATCCAAATCCAGCGACAAATGTTGTTACAATTTCAGGACAACAAGATATTACAGCGGTTCAATTAATAGATATGATGGGTAATCTCGTTTACGAAATGACCGCTAATTCAAAACAATTGACAATTGCTACTTCAGATTTACAAGCAGGGGTATACATCTTGGCTGTAACTGCTGCTGATAGTACAACACGACAAACGTTTATCAAACAATAAAATAATGAGATAAAAAAAGGCGATCTAAATGGATCGCCTTTTTTTGTTATATAAAGATTTATTCTTCATCGTCGTCTTCATCAGCTTCATCCGCTTTATCGTCAAAAGAATCAATATCATCGTCATCGTCAGTTGATTCATCGTCGTCTTCTTTTGCATCAACTGCTTCGAAATCTTCTTCGAAATCTTCCTCATCATCATCAACTGAAGGAGCTTTTATTGCAATTTTAGGAAGTTTCACTAAATAGATTGCTTCTTCAGTTTCCCACAACAATGAATCAAAAATTTCACCAGTAATTGGATTTGTCATTTTCGTCATTGCACCTGCAAAACCATCAGGGAAGGCGATTAATAATTCTTTTTTTTGCTCGATAGTCAACTTTTCGTAGCTGATAATTGATTTCTTCTTTGACATGATCTTATATTTCTAGTTTGAGAATGCGCTGAATGGGAATAACGACACTTTTCTTTAACACAATGGACTCATCGGTAACAGCCCAAATTGTAGTATGAACCATTTTTTCTCCTGTTTCATCCGCAAAGTAAATCTTTACTTTTTGGTGTTCTAAATTACCAAGCGATATAGCACGTTGAACAGCACGCTTTCTGTCGGCAATGTAATCGTCATTAGTTAACACTTCCGCTAATGGGAAATGAAGCCCTTCAACTTGTTCTTTGTCTATCTCTAGAATGTGTTCTGTGTTCATTTTAGTAATTTGAGGCAAAAATAAATGAATTGATGAATTGGCAAAACAGTTTTTAATCAATCTTTCATAAAAAATATAAACTTCTAATTGTTCAAAGAGAAACCCATAAAAGTGGTCACGCTATTTTTATTTGATATTGTTTCGATTAATATTAAACCTACGCGTTGAGGATTAATATTTTACCAATTTTTTATGTTGTAGTTATTTAGTGTTTAGTGACTTCCAAAAACACGTTTTCAGTTGATTAATAAAAAATCGGGCAACTGAAATAAATTATAAATTTTCCAATATTTGAAAGAACACATCTCTTTTTGCAGGGGAAAGTGGAACTTCAGAACCATCTTTCATTACTACAGCACCGCCATTTCCTTTGTCGTAGCGATCAACATAATCCAAATTGACCAAATGTGATTGCTGCACGCGTAAGAAGTTATGACCTGTTAATAGCGTTTCGTAATCTTTTAATGTGCGTGACACCAATATTTTTTTTCCGTTTTTCAAGAAAAAAGAGGTGTAATTTCTATCTGCTTCACAACGAATAATTTGGTCCAATTCTACAACATGAACAGATTCTTGTGTTTTTAACACCAATCTTCTTTTTTGATTGGGCTGAATATTGTGTTGCAGCGCTTCAAATTGCGGTTCTGCTTTGGTATCGTTAAATGTTGCTAATGCGCGTTCAATGGCACTTCTTAATTCATCAGCATCTACGGGCTTTAAAATGTAATCCAACGCCGAAAACTTAATTGCTTTGATTGCAAATTCTTCGTGAGCAGTGATAAAAATCACTTCAAAATTTTTGTTGGGAATAGCTTTCAATAAATCAAAACCAGTACCATCAGGCATTTGTATATCCAGAAAAACCAAATCGGGCTGAATAGCTTGAATGGCAGCAATACCCGTTTGAACACTTTCACCCATCGGAATAGCCTCTATACCTAAGTCAAACGAAGTAATCATTTTGGCTATGAGTTCCCGCGTTCGCTGCTCGTCGTCAATAATTAGCGCCTTTTTCATGCTTTATTTAATAGGTTAATGATCTTTCTCTGTGCAATATACAATTTCTTTTACATTTTGAGTTTCCGTGCAATAAATTTAATCCGCACCAATTATGTCAGGGCATGATCTGCCGTTGTTTTATAAGGAATGTAAATCGTTACAATTGTTCCCGTTTGTTTAACAGCATCAAAATCAGTAATGAGTAACTTGCCTTGCGTTTTGAATTTTGCATTCAGGTTGTTGATGCGCTCTTGCGTGATTTTCATCGCCATGCTTTTGTGCTCTTTGCTTTTTTTGTTTTTCTCTGAAACGTTTCTACCAACGCCATTATCTTCAATAATTATACGGAGTAAATTGCCTTTAGTTGCAAAGGAAACATGAATAAACCCATTTTCAACGGTGTGTAATTGCCCGTGTTCAATGGCATTTTCAATGAATGGCTGAGTGATCATGGGTGGAATGATGGCCTCATTGTCTAATAGAAAGGAAGGAACATCAATACTGTAATGAAAACGATCGCCAAAGCGCAACTGTTGCGTCTCTAAGTATTTGTTTAGAATATCCATTTCTGTTGTAATAGCAATGAATTCTTTCGAAGAATTTTCCAAAATTAAGCGCATTAACTTTGAGAAATTCACCAAAAACTTGGACGAGTTCTTGGTGTCATTTTCGTAAATATAACTTTGAATTACAGACATAGCATTAAAGACAAAGTGCGGATTCATTTGCGAGCGCAACAACACTTGATTCATTTCGGCTTCTTTTTGTAATTGCTTGATTTCTCGTTGTTTCCAGCGCGAATACACAATAATTCCTCCTAAAAATACTAACAAAACGATCCCAATAATGATGTAAAATTGAAAGATGTTGCGCAAGCGGGTGTTTTGCAATTGTGCGGTCGTTAGTTCGCTGTCTTTGCGTTGTATGCTAATCGAATCAGATTGCATTTCTATCAATCGATCCCGTTGTTCGGAACGATAAAGCTCTGATATTTCCGCGATTTTAGTGCTTACTTCAACTGCTTTTGAGCTGTCTGAATAGTTGGAATAAAGTGCTAAATAGCGATAAGCATCGTATAAATTACCCGTTTTATAATAAACATCTGCCATCGATCGATAGGTTGGATAAACAGAACCAAGGAACCCAAATTGCATGCGAATGGCAACGGAACGTTTTAAATAAGTCAAAGCATTTGCAAATTTTCCTTGTTTTTCAAAAACATTTCCAATTAAATGATAAACAGCAGCAATTTGAACGCGGTTACCAGCCGATTCAAAATAAACCAATGCTTGGTTGTATAATTTTAATGCTTCATTATAATCGGCACTAAACAGGTAAATGTTCCCCAAATTAATGTGCGCTCTTCCCAGTCCATCAGGATCATTGAATCGCTGTAAAATTTGGACTGCTAGTTGTAAAATGGCGATAGCGCGGTTGGTTTCTTTCTTAGCAAACGACACCATTCCTAAATTAGACAACGCAAGACCGACCAAATGGTCGTTATGAAATCGTTCCGCTGCTTCCTTGGATTGATTAAAATAATTGGTCGCATCTTGGTAGTTCATTAAGCCAAATTGCGCTTCACCAATTTCTCGTTGGAAATTAGCAAGTTTCGGTAAATCGCCTGCTTCTTTGGCAAGTTGTAAGGCGCCAAAATTTTTGGAAACACTGAATTCTATTTGTCCGAAGTAGTAGTAAATTTTTGATTGCGTATTGATACAAGTTGCCAACAAAGATTTATCCCCTGTTTTCCGCGCAAAATCGATCGCGACATCCACTTCATTCAATGCGCGCGACTTGTCGTTTTTCTCCATGAAAAACAGGGAGTACAACCGTAAATTGTCAGCAATTAGCGCAGGATTATTAAGTTTATTTGCCAATAAACGCGCTTCTTTGAGATAATTGTCAGCTTGGTTATACGACCGAATGGAAATGTGATATTCAGCCAGTAAATGATAAACAGCAACTTTTGTAGAGAGGAGTTTCAATTGATTTAAAGCGGGCTGTAACCGATTGATTTCTTGGAAGTATGACGCTCGGTCACCCTTCAGAAGTGTAAGCTGTAGGTTGTAAATTTTTGCTTTCACCCGATTATCGACAGTGGTTCGCTTACCCAAACTGAGTAATTGTTCACGAATCGAGTCTGCCTTTTCCAAGTCTGTTCGTTGGTAGATTTCTCCTAAACGCAACAGGTAATCAAAACGTTTTGCTTCGGTTTGCGTAGCCTGAATTTGTGCGACAAGGCGCGTTTCGTCACTCGTTGCTGCAGTAACTATTACCGGAATTAAAATTCCCATTAACAGGAAAAGTCCACCAAATAACCAACTGTTTTTCATGGTTTAAAAATAGCTGATTTTCAGTTCTTTTT